>Ga0209733_1000001_pt1 | contig 30008 bp, 34 predicted proteins | sample BlaSpr_A8_OM2_M1_FD_187976 | JGI IMG/M metagenome (GOLD analysis project Ga0209733, IMG submission 187976) | Forest soil microbial communities from Thunder Bay, Ontario, Canada - Black Spruce, Ontario site 2_A8_OM2_M1 (SPAdes) (version 2) | ecosystem: Environmental > Terrestrial > Soil > Boreal...
TGCGCTCTCTGCCGGAACAAAGCATGAGAGTGCAGTTCCGCTACGAAGTAGTGGAGGACCTGGGAGATCTGCTTGAGCGCTATGACGGGGCCCAGCAGTCAGAACGGGAAGAGGTGATCGCACTCGATGAGCTGCGCGTCGAACGATGGCGTATGAAAGAGGCGAACGGCCACTACATGCGGCCTCTCTTGCACGTGTACTTCATTTGGGATCCGGTCGTCCATCGCCGTATTGCCGGTAAACCGCTCAAGCCGACGGGCAAGCCCTTCAGCTTATCGGCGCGGAAGTGCATTGAGCGCCGTCATCATGAGCATCAGCAGCTCCTGGCAGAATTCGAGAGCCTGCTGCGTGGCCTCGAAACGACGCTGGAAGCGGCAGAACTCGGCGCACTCCGACTGACCGACGAGGATCTGTTTCTTGAAGCAAAACGAGCTCTCAATCCCTTGTCGCCGGATCGTCGGCCTTACAGGCGAGGTGAGGAGCAACTCGAGTACAGGAGCGCCCGCGAGCAGATCGTTGACATAAGTATTGCCGATGAAACGGATTCCTATCTGAATGTCGGTGGACTCCTCTATTCCTTTGTAAGTCTGAAGGAACTCCCGGATGCCACTTTCCCCGGAATCCTCAGAGAACTGGTCGGTCTTGATTTCCCGCTCATCATCAACGCGCAGGTCACGATTCCAGACCAGGCGAAAGTCCTCAAATGTTACAAGAGCCGATTACGCAAGATGCAGGCTGTGCAGCGGGACTCGAACGGTGGATTTCGGACCAATGTGGAAGCGCAGGTTGCCGAGTCCCAACTGGTCAGGGTGCAACAGGACATCATCTCGAGTTCGGTTAAAACGGCCAAGCTGAGCCTGGTCATCGGAACGCGCACTTCACGTCCGGCCATAACGACCAAGGAACTGGAGCAATCAGAGCGAACCATCGACAACCAGCGCCAACAGCTTCTCTACGCGATTTCGCGGATGAACGGCGCCAAAGCTGTTGCAGAGTCGCTGGCCAAGAAGCGCTTGTTCTTTAGTTCACTTCCCGCAATGGCGGAGCTCGATAAGCGAGATCAAGACTTGCTCACCTCGAATGCGGCGGATCTTGTGCCGGTAGAGACACCTTGGCGGGGAACACCGCGGTCACCGCTGTTCCTGCTGGAAACTCCCTACCGCCAGCTCATTCCTTTCTCGCCCTTCGATCCCGGCCTGAGCGACGCGAACATGCTGGTGATGGCCAAGACAGGCGGCGGAAAGACGACGCTTCTGAAGAACATCATCACCCAGGACCTGTTCCGAGTGCTCGGACCTGCCGGAGACCAGCACCGCATTCCCATGTTGATCTTTGATGGCAAGGGAGACCAGGAGTTTCTCTCCGATCTTCTGCCGGCCATCGAAGCCGCGGGCCGGATGCACCAGTTGAAAGTGCTCAGCCCCTCGCGGCCAAAAATCTCAGTGCGCTATAACCCCTTCTTCAGTGACGCTGGACTGTACGAAGAGCATTCAAATCTCGTGTTCGAATCGTTCGATCAGGAGGAAGATTTCTTCCGCGGCCATCAGGGCAACTATCTTACCGACATCTCGCGCGTTCTGACATACACCGGCAAGCGTTACAACTTCTACGACGTGATGGTGATGGCGCTTGACCCGGTGGTCCAGCGGGAACAGATTGCGATTGCCCGCGCCAGAGTTCAGACGCTTGAGGGCGTCAGTAATCAGCGCCGCCTGAACTTCGACATGTCAGCGAAGATGTTGCTGCAGTCCCTGCAAGACCGCGAGCGAATCACCAAGATCCAGGGCCTATTAAACCAGCTGATGACTTTTCTCCAGGACGAACTCTCCATCATCACTGGCGCCTACGATGAGATGCTGTCGCTCGACGAAGTCATTGACCAGGAACTGATTCTGTTCGTTTCGCTGAATGCCAACAAGAACTCGAAAGCGGTCACGGCCCTTGGCCGGATGCTCCTGCAGAACATGCAATTGATGATTGGCAAGCGTTACGAGAACGAGGAGGAGCGCCGCCGCCAAAACCGGCCGATGGTCAGCGTAATCCTCGACGAGTTTGCGCCCTTTGCTTATTCCAACTTTGCCCAGATACTGCAGACAGCGCGGGGCACCAACACCGCGTTCCTGTTCGCCCTGCAGGCGCTGCCGCAGCTTCTGACTGTGGGCCGCGGCTTCAGAGATGACGTGTCCTCGGCGCCGAATACGAACATGCTATTGCGCACGAAAGATGAGGAGACGGCGCAGTATTTCCTGAAAGCATCGGCGCGCGTTCCGCAGAAGCGGCGCACCTTGACCGTCCGGCGCACGGGGGTGTTTGAAGACAAGTACGAGCCTGTTGGATTCGGCAGTGAAACCGACATCAAGGACACCCGGGCGCAGGACGAACACATCAAGAACCTGCCCGTCGGCCAGATGGAAATCCTCATGACCGAGAACCGACTCGGGACACTCCATTCCCATCTGCATGTCCGAGTGCCGCGCCAATACCGATTCCCGGGACTTGAGCCGAAAATTTATCCCAGGCTCCACGCAGTTTCTCACACTGAAGGCGCGAACCTGCGCTTCAAGGACCCCGAAGTTGTTCGTCGCAATGGCCGATTGGCCACGCGCACTGGCCGTTTGACATGGATGTGAACCGTCCATCCCGCATTGTCGTTGCCGGCCTCTTCTTGGCCATGCTGCCATCGCTTTGCTTCGCCCAAGCGCGCCGTTCGGGCTACGATCCTGCCGCTCAAGCGCAGTCTCCAAGGCAAAAGGATGGCTTCGTCGATTTCTCCCTGAAGCGCATCAATCCCTCCGACAAAGACTACGGGCAGTGTCTTGATGAGGGGCGCAAAATGCTGCTCGAAGAAACCATCAGGAACGGCTACTTCTGGTCGAACTTGGTTGCATTAGGGCTGCTGGCGTGCCTGTTCGTCTTCATTGTGTACCAGCACAGAGTGCAAACCTGCCGGGAATGGACCGCAGCGGAGATGCTCGCACAACACGAGCACGCCCTCGCGCGAGCAAATGCTCATGTGGAGGAGGCCACCAGCAGGAATCGCGGCTTGATGGAGGCGTTAACCGCGCTGCGAGAATCCGCGCTCCGTTCCAAAGCGCCACCTGGAGAGGCGCAGGACCGTCCGGCACTACAGACCGTTAGCAGCCGAGCATCCAGCATACAGGCCAGCCATGTAGCGACACCAAAGAATGGCAATGCCACATCAGCGGCCGACCGCTCGGCGAGCGCAGCGACCGCAACACGGCCCGCAAACCAGCCCACGAACCAGATCGGACTCTTCAAACCCGACGTAGAGCTGATCATGAAGGTCAATTCGCTGGAGCAACAGCTTGGCCGGTCCCAGGATGAGGCCAAACTCTTGCGCCGTCAGCTGAATGAATCAGACCGGCGGCTCCAAGAGGAACAACAGAGGAACCGCAGTCTGAAAGGGGTGTAGCTCGTCGAACAGAAATGAAGGAGTTCACAAAGAGATGTCGAAAGACGAAAAGGAGAACCGGTCGAAGCCCGAATCCGGCGCACTCGACAAGTTCGAGCCGGGCGGCGAGTTGGGCCCGCTTGATGACCGTAACGAGTACGAACAGCGGCTGCATTCGTTACCTATGGGGCAAAAGGAACTCGCACAAGAAAGCACGCGCTTTGCCGATCTCTGCCAGTACTTCTCGCAGCAAAAGATGGATATCCCGCCGTCCATCGTCGAGAGGCTTGGAAATGTCTCCAAGCTTCCAGGGCCGGATCGCATTCGCGCCATGAAGGACATCAATCCCGAACTGATGGAGTACCTCAATGATGTTGGTCAAGATCCTGGAATTCGGCAGTAACTGGTGGGCACGGTTCGGCCGTGATCCGTCCGACCGTTACCGGTACACGAAACATGCGGCCTACTTCAATTCCACGGGTGTGCGCTGCGGAAGCAAGATGAGGCGCTACTGGATTGTTCCTGGCTTGATCCGCTTCAACGGCGTCGGGGACTTCAATCCACAGTTCCCGAACCGGGCTGTCGGGGAGGTGTTTGAATGCACCGATCTTGTCTTTGCGTGCGGCGGGAATCGAGTGTTGTTTCGACGGAAAGCCCGACAATCGTGCTGGCCCGATTACTTCCTGTTGGTTATATCGAGCGGCAGGTTCGGCGCCCTTAGCTTCGAAGCTCCTGGCTGGAAATCAGAGTCTCTGATCGCTATCGCCGTGAGCCACATCGGTGAAAGACAGGAAGCAATGTTGCTCATGAAAGCAGGCGATTGGGTCAGGAGCACACTCGGCATCTGGCAACTCAGGGTTGCGCCAAATCTGCTCCATGGCGCCTCACTGGAACTGCTTGAAGACGCGGCGCTGAACTGAAGGGAATAGATCATGCGATACGCCAAAGGCAGCTTGGTCATCAGCGAGGAACGTGACATTCCTCTGTTGCGCCAAGTGCGCAATTCCCGCTTCATCAGTCATGATCAGCTATTTGAGTTCATGAAGTTCGGCGGGGTTGACCATTGCCGGAACAGCTTCAACTGGCGCGTAAAGCGGCTCGTCAAGTACCGTCAACTGGATCTCTGCCTCGACGTTTACGGGGCGGGCTCGGCCGTCTACCGGATCGCTCGAGGCGGGATTGCCCTACTCGAACACCACGGTCAGTTCACCAGTGTCCTGCACTCCAATTCCGAACATCTCCCGCATGTTTCGCAGGCGTTCCATTCGCTGGAACTGAATCGAATTCAGCTGGCATTGGCCCAGGCGAACCTGCTGGCGGGATGGCAGTCGGAGGTCGAAATCGCATCCTTCAACACCATTTCGCCGACGCCCTATCGGAAGGACTACGACGCCATCGTCGACGTGTGGGTCGGCGACAAGACCGCGCGCTTTGCCCTGGAGTATGAACGCACTCTGAAAAGCTTCCGGGAGTACGACCGCATTCGAATGGCGCTTCAGACTGAGCGTCAAGTCGGATGCATCTTGTACCTGACTTCGGGCGTCGAGGTTCTGCTCCATCTCGTCCATGAACTACAGCCCGTCAACAGATCCCTGGCGTTTGCCAACGCCAGAGACTTCGCGAAAGAACTGCTGGACACACCAGTCATGACCGGGCGGAATGCGGTGAGCGCCAGGTTTAGGGACCTGCTGCAATGAATCGAGAACCGGGTAACACAGTGCCGCGTGATCTTTGCCTCACCGGCGCCTTGTCCACACCTTTTTCGCGCAGCGCGCTCACCGCGAAATTGACCTTTTTGGGGGGTAAGTAAAATGCTTCCGGTCAATGACTTGGGTTCTGACTCCCCCCTTTATTTCAGCCTTCTGGAACATCCCTGTGAACATGCGTTAAAGCACATCAACAGAACTGTGGTCACGTCTGCCCTCAGGTTCCGCGGTCAGTCACGCTGCCCGCAGAAGAATAATCGACCCTGCGTCTCAGTCGAGACCGGAACTTGCACAAACCCTTCCACGGAATGCTGCTCTGCTAAGTGCTCTTCGTTGGCTAGCGAATCGCCACGCAAATGGATACGAGTACGCCATTCGGTTCGGCGATTTCAGCTTCATCCCGACAGACAATTGGCGAATCGGACCGCATATCGCCGCGCAAATCTGCGCGGAAACACTGAACACGATTCCCGCGCGTTGGCGGCTTCTTTGTTGTCGCCTAAATCAGCGGCATGTGTGGTTGTCGAGGTTCACATGCTGTCCACATCGGGACGTCACTCGCCGATAACCACAGTTCTTTGTCCGGTTTTTCAGATGCGGAATTCGACGGAAGGAGTGCGCTTCGGGTCTGTCACTCTCTGGCGTACCTGTTCGTGGACAGCAGGGCAAGTCAGATCAAATGAAAAGGAGCACACCATGTCTCAAAGCAGGGGAGCAGTAACTTTTGAACCGCTGTTTACAGCAGAGGACATTGGCCTGCGCAAGGAGGCCAATGTCGAACACGTGATGAAAGTCTTTCTCAACCTCGGCGAGGGGTTGGCTTCTCGCTGGATTGAAATGCCGAAAGGCGTTTTGTTGCTGCAGACCGTGCCCGACAATCCCGCGTCCGGTCCTATTTACCTGTACGACCGCGAGCTGCAAGTCTTCTACTTTGTAGTCTTCGACGAAGGACGTGACGACAGCCTAACCGAGGCAGAGTTCGATGACCTTGTCACGGAGTACAACCTCGTCTCGTGGACGGCACATCCGGCGCTTCTGCGGAGGGCCGTTGGGAAACCTGGGATGGCGTGACGGCGAGCTTAGAGAGGGGACTTTATGAAAGGCGTAGGCCAAGCGAGCGCGGAAATGGCACAGAGATATTTTGCATTGTTCGTAAATCGCCTGGCCTACACCCTGCAGTCTCACAAACCGGGCGCGAACGGGAAGCACTACTACTATCGCCCGAAGCAGGATCGCCGGCTCTCGCTCCAGACCATTTGCGAGCATTTGAACGGTCAGCTAACCGCTGGCCTGTACGCGCTGAATCCGAATACGCAGCGCTCCAAGTGGGTGGCAATTGATGCTGACTATGAGAATGCGCTAGAGGATCTTCTGAAGTTGCAATGGGAACTGCGCCAGGACGGAGTTGAGGCGGCGCTCGAAAAGTCCCGTCGGGGTGCTCACCTCTGGATCTTTGCGGACAAACCATTGCTCGCAAGGCACTGCCGGATCTACATCTACAACCTGGCTCTCTGCCTGAAAGTGCCAGTAAAAGGCGGTTCTGGTTTGGCGGAAGGAATCGAGGTCTTTCCTCGTCAGGATCAACTCGGCCCTGACGAATTCGGCAATGCTATCCGGGGGCCTCTCGGAATCCATCGTGCCACTGGAAGGCGCTACTGGTTCTATGGCGCAGACTACCGGCTCGAAGCGCAACTCGACTACCTGGAGCGCCTGCGAAAGATAACAGAGACCGAGATGGGCGGGTTCATTGATGGACTCGAAATGCCAGAAGAGTTTCGTCCGAAGACAAGAGTTGAGTTGCCGCCGTACGATCCCACTCGACCGCAATTTCGCATTCTCGATTACGTCCGGCCGACGTCCAAGCGTGCAGGGAACTACTGGGCGCGTTGCCCCTCTTGTGCGGATCATGGACGTGATCGCAGCGGCGACAATTTAGCCATTTCAGTTTCGGATCCGCGCAAGTACAAGTGCTGGGCCGGGTGCACCAAAGAGATGATACGAGCGGCCTTAGGACACCCGATTCGAGTCAGGAGGTCCGTTGAATATGGAGTCTCAGCTCACGACGCACAATAGGCGAGTGGAAACCGAGGTCCTGGCACGACAGGGGTTGCGGCTGCCACCAATCACGTTGACGTGTCTGCGAACAGCGGGCATCTACTGCCAGCCTTCGGTATCAATCGAACATCAACACTTGGCAAAGAAGTACGTGCTTCGTGGAGTCGAATCAGGCGGGGCGGTAGCGGAGGTGGGCACGTATGCGAGCTACGTCGGTGAACAAGGCGACGCATTGCCCTGGCTTCAGCGCGTGGACAGCATTGGTGTAAACGGCGTGCACGCGATCGTCGTCGCGCCCGTAATGATCCGGGTGCAAATGCTCCGGATAGAGCGGACCTACGATCTGCTCATTACCCGGCACCAACTGGCAAAATCGGGGGATAGCCAGAGGCCACGGCTAGAAAGCTCGATCCTCTTTTATGGCCGCAGAGGCGGCCTGGAGATGGAGCTGTGGGGGAAGGACGCCGCGTTCTGCGGCACCGTCTCTCCGGTGTTCTACACGCGGGCTGGGGAACGTATTGTGCTGCCAAACGACTTCCAAGATGCTGCGACCCGAATCACATCTGCCGTGTGCTGCCTCGGCTGCTGTCACTGTCATTTGCTCGGACCTAGGCTGACCGCCCCGGACCAGACGGAGGATCAGAACGCTATTGATGTAAGGGACGAGCGGAGCGCGAGCGTCGATGCAGTTGCGAGCGGAGCGCCGTGAGGAGTTTTGGAATGCGCGACGGCTTGAGAGCAGGTGATCAGCCTCGTGTTGATGAGGTTCTTGCGGACCCTGCCGCCTCCTTTTGGCTTAAAACGGCGCTTCGTTCGGCTCTGTGTCGCGACCCCGTAGATGCCGCCCACGATTCGGAGATCCTGGCACGACTGCTGGAAGAAAGGTGCGACAAAATCCTGTCTGGAGGTTGACTACATCTGTTTCGCTCATCCTGCCAGTCCTTCCGAGTCGCTCGTCTCGGATTCGCGAGTTATTGTGCCTCTGCGCTCCGTAGCATTGTCGAGATCGGAGCGCAGTCCACAAAATCCACAAATCTGCTGTCCTTTATAATGTGCCGTCCACAACTCGGGCAGCTCTCGTGGCCGCACAACTCGGAACCACCCAGGTCGCCGGGAAAGAGGGATCAATATGCCTGATACCGAAACCGGAAATCGCGGGTGGGATAGACAGAAAATCCCCCGCATCGGACCGGAAGAGGCGGCGCGAGTCTTTGCACAATGTGAGCACCTGCTGGACAGTTCTCCTGTCTTCGTCGAGAACCTGCGGCAGGTAGGTTTCGCCCGCTTCATGGCCCCGCTGCACGAGGACATCCTCAAGCTCGCGGTGCAGCCGGACTCCTGGGGCGAGCGGACCAGGGCTCGCCTGATCGCTGAACTCTTTGCCGGCCTAAAAGGGATTCCAGCCGAAGATGCACGTGTGGAGGAAATCGTGCAGTTCTCAAATGTTGTGGTGCCCTGTTTCCTCCTCGAACTGGGACGCCGAAGACAACACATTGAGATCGAATTTCCTGCTAATCCTTGCGATTCCGCCGCGCGCTTTGCGTTACGCGCCGGGCCATCCTATCCGGTCCATTCCGTCAACAGCGAGCAGCTAGTCCGGCTAGTCGCCGAGGCCGGCGAGGAACTGGTCGGCCTTTGCTATTTCGGAGACCAGCGAAGCCGTGAAACCATTGAGGCGCAGCTTGCTCTCAAAGACTCAACGACCGACTCCTAAACGCGGCCGTGCCGTTCATCTTCATTCTTCCAAAACAAAACATTAGAACAACTCCAGGCAATTACGCTGCAGCTGCTAGAGCGACCGATGCCCAACGGCTTCGGTCCTTCTCACCTTCGCGAGAGACTGAATCTGACTGTTTCCCCTTTGAGTGGAATCCACGACACTGTGGTCGTCAGATCGCCGCGCGAGTGATTGACGCTGGAAGTCGCTGGAGATGCGAAATCCCGGCCCGACAAAGGTCGATCAGCACAATCACTCGCGGGACAATCTGATAAACAAAACTCGTGGAAGCCTCGAAAAAAACCGGTTTTCGGCAGCCACAATCATAGCTATAATAGCCACGACGGAGGTGGCCCTCATGCGAAGCGTTAATGTTGCAGAACTCAAGAACCGACTGAGCAAATATCTTACTTTTGCCAAAGGTGGGGAAGAAATCATCATACGGGACCGTAATCTTCCTGTGGCGAAACTGGTTCCTTTTTCTCCTGGAGAGGGGACCGAAGAAGAGCTGCTCTTAGTCGCAGCCGGCAAGATGCGATTGCCTGAGAAGCCGGTTGATCTGGAGAAGGTATTGCGGATTCCTACAGGCAAATGCCTCGGTCGAGCGGGAACGCAAGCTCTGCTGGAAGATAGGGAACAATCGCTATGAGCAAGCACCCTGCTTTTTGGGACTCGAGCGCGCTGGTGCCACTGTGTGTGCATGAATCGACGAGTCGTCAGGCGCATGCTCAACTGCGGAAGTTCCTGCCGGTGGTGTGGTGGGGGAGTTTAGTGGAAGTCCACAGTGCAATGGCTAGACTCCATCGCCTCGGCCAGTTGACCGATGCAGAGGAACAGAAGGCTCTGTCTCAACTCGACCTGCTAAACCGCGGCTGGAGGGAGATTCTCCCCGGCGATCATGTGCGCGAATTGGCGACGCGTCTTTTGGACGCTCATGACTTGCGAGCTGCTGACAGCTTGCAACTAGCTGCGGCTCTGACCTGGTGTCAACAGCGCCCGGCGAAGAGAGACTTTGTCTGCGCAGATCAACGACTATCCAAAGCCGCAGTAGCAGCTGGTTTCTCCGTCCTGGAACTCTCCTAAGCGATCCCCTCTCGATCTTCTCTTGAACACCTTTCTAGCATCCCACAGCTTCCGTTGACGAGTTCGGGTACGACCGCAAGATCTCTTTCTGACCACTTTCAGTCACAGGAGGGCTGCAATGCCAAAAAGCATAAACAAAGTGATCCTTGTTGGGAACGTTGGCAAAGACCCTGAGGTCAGGTATTCACAGAGCGGCACTCCGGTCGCCAACTTCAGCCTCGCTACCAACGAAAGGTTCAAAGACCGAAACGACGCATGGCAGGATCGGACGGAGTGGCACAACATCGTGGCCTGGCAACGTCTGGCGGAGATCGTTGGAGAGTACGTTGCCAAAGGTTCCAAGGTGTACGTCGAAGGTAAGCTCCAGACGACAAGCTGGGAGGATCGGCAGAGCGGCGAAAGGAAATACCGCACCGAAATCGTCGCCCGCGACTTGCTGCTGCTCGGCCCGCGGGAAAACAGCGGCCGGGACCATCAAGGTCCGACCCACAACGAAAATGAGGGCCAGGATTCCCAGGCTAGCTCCGGCGAAATTGTGGACGAGGATATTCCATTCTGAAACGCTTGGCCGGTTCCTGCACATTCTTACGAAGGGAGAGCTGTCATGAGCCCAACCAACGGACACTTCGATGACTCTGCCAGTATTCCCACCACGGCAGTGCAGCAGTTTGCTCCACCGGCTAGCGATACAAACATCCCCACTGCGCTGACGTCGATCCCGGCAAAGATCAAGGAATTGATCGCTAATCTGGAAGTGCCCTTCCATCCTTCGGTGATCGAATGGCGCGTCACCAATACCAGCAAAGGCGCATCACCGCGTGGCCAGGTTATGCCTTACGCCGACCAGCGAGCTTACACAGATCGACTCAATACGCTGGTTACTCCGGCGGGCTGGACACGCAGGTACACAATTCATACCAGCGCGAATTTTGAGCGGAGTAAAGATCAGAGAATCGTCGCGAAAGTTCTGGTTACCTGTGAGCTGACTATCTTCGGTTTGGGTTCGCATTCCGCAACCGGAGAAGAGTGGGCCGATAATGATAACGCTGCCACGGCTGCGGAAGCGCAATCTTTCAAAAGGGCCTGTTCCTGTTTTGGGCTCGGGCGCTATTTGTATTATTTCACTGGAACATGGGTTGATCTGGATGATCGCAAGAGGCCGAAGACTATTCCGAAACTGGCGGACTGGGCAACGCCTGAGGGATGGCGGCGGGGCCTGCGACCCTACGCAGAAAGTACCTCGATGCCGTCCGACCGAACAACCGTCGGCGACAACGGAAATAGCGAAGGCCATGACAGCGGCAACGGCGCGAGTTTCGTGCGCGAGATCGAACGGATGGAACAAGCGCTCGGCAAATGCATGTATCGCGGTTTGTTGAAGGCGGTCGCAAGAGCGTGGAGCCCAAAGGATATTCGGGAGCCGGAGGTCCAACAAAAGGTTCTGGTGCACATGCAGGCGGCAGAACGCGGCCTCCGGCGGCTGGATGCGGCGCTAGGCGGAGTCGGGCCGGAACCGCTGACACAAATACTCCGCACCCTGAAGTTGCCGTCGCTCAGCCAGGTGGACAACCTGCAAACGTTGCATCAGATCGTGCTTGCGCTCGAAGCAGCCGCGCACCGAGACGTAGCGAAACAGTAGACCCTTCCTGGGACAAAACTTCACCAGCACCTGTCGTACTTCTCCTCACCGTTCTCAGAAGCGTTAGCGAGGACAGGAATGTACTTTCCTACATTGAAAGGCAAATCCCATGGAAAACAAACCATCAAATGCAGAGCAAGCACTCCCATCGGAGCAAGCCGCAGCCAAGGCAGCTATCCTCGCCGAGTGCGAGCGATTAGCCGGAGCCGGAATCACGTTTGTAGCCGTCCACTTCGACGGCTCAGGCGATGAAGGCGCAAGCGAAGATATCAAGTGCTACGCCACTGAGGATTAGGCTTACGAAGAAAGCGAAGTCCAACAAACCAACTTTTCATACCTGCAGGAACACTTTGAGACGCTTATCCCCTACGGATATGAGGACGGCTGTGGCGGCTTCGGCGACGTGATCTTGAATGTGAAAACCCGCAAGATCACGGTTGAGCGGAACGATCGCTTCGAAGACTACACAACCTCGACCTACGAGGTTTAGCCATGGCCCACCCATTCAAGCACGCAGAAAGCAGCGCCAGAAGATTCGGCGGCAGCGCCGAGGATTACCTCCCGATCCACAACTGGTTTGATGAGTCGAAGGCGTTCATGGCCGATTTCCGGCATCGCGCTCTTCGCCACCATGCCGAAGGCATTTTCTTGTGCGAGCGCATCTTCGGTGCCGCGATCACCAACAGCGAAGGCAAGAAAGTGCCAGTGCGTTACATCGGAGAACAACATGTGCGCGAGGATCTCGGGGGCATACCCACTGCACAAGACTGGTTATCGCAAATCAAGCCCGTTCGGTGGATGTATGGCCAGCGTTTTGAGCGGGATGATTCAGATCTCTATTCCCGTCGACACGTAGGTACGGTTGATTATTAAAAGATAGACCGCTATCCTTTAATAGCGGGATCGCTTATTAAAGGATGATTCTTACCATGCCAGCGTCACAATTGCAGAGTCGGATTGGAACCTACGTCACAAGTTCGGTCGTCGGCGAAACTGTCCGGGCATTCATCCCCCCGCCTTTGCCACCCGTACCCAAACTTGAACTGGACGGACTGTACCAACAACTTGAACGGGCGAATCAAAGGCTCGGCCGTCTCAACAGCATGACCAAACTGCTGCCGGACGTCCGATTCCTCCTCTATCTATACGTCCGCAAAGAAGCATTGCTCTCCTCACAAATCGAAGGCACGCAATCCTCATTTACGGACCTCCTGTTATTTGAGAATGAAGCGGTGCCAAAAGTGCCCGTCGAGGATGTTGAGGAAGTCTCAAACTATGTAGCTGCCATGCAACATGGTTTGCGACGGCTCAGGGGTGGATTTCCCCTTTCCCTCCGTTTGATTCGGGAGATCCACGCGATTCTCCTCAGGGGCGGACGAGGCGCGAGCCAGACGCCGGGAGAATTTCGCCGGACACAGAACTGGATCGGGGGAAGCCGTCCGGGGAACGCGTCGTTCGTTCCTCCGCCACCAGAACGCTTGATGGAGTGTCTCGACCGCTTTGAGCGTTTTCTTCACGATGAGCGGCACAAATTGCCCGTTCTGGTGGAGGCCGGACTCGTGCATGCGCAGTTCGAATCCATACACCCGTTTCTGGATGGTAATGGAAGGGTGGGACGATTGCTTATTACTCTCTTACTCTGTGCGAAGGGCGCGCTGACAGAACCACTTCTGTTTCCGAGTCTCTACCTCAAGACCAACCGAAGCCAATACTACGATTTGTTGCAACGAGTTCGAACCGCAGGCGCCTGGGAGGATTGGCTTGCATTCTTTCTGGATGGCGTTGCAGGTGCGGCCCAAGAGGCAGCGGACAGCACAGAACGAACGCTGACTCTCTTCGCCAAAGATCGACAGAAGATACAAACGCTGGGGCGGGGTGCTCCTTCAGCATTGCGTGTCCAGGAACTCATGCAAAGGAAGCCTTTCGTGCGTATTCGGACAGCAGCCAAAGATCTGAAGCTCACCGTTCCCACGGTCACGAGTGCACTGAATCATCTTGTGCAGCTTGGTATTGTGAAGGAAGTCTCTCGAAAACGGCGAGACCGACTGTTCTCTTATTCCCGCTACGTCAGCATGGTGAGTGAGGGAACCGAGCCTCTTTCCAATGCGTAGATCCTTCATCCTGGGATCTCAACCGGTCCAGCGATTACGCGAACGGTTGCTGCCTATCTCGATGGGCGCAAGATCATCTCGATCAGGCAGTGACTCTTGCCTCGAGGGTTTTCATGACATCCAAGATCATGTGCACGACCTCCCCATCGCCGATCGCAGTATTGATCATCGTGTGATAAATGGCGCGGTCAGGCCATTCAACGTGGAAATACTTCTGGATGAAATCAGCGCGTTCCCGATCAACGGTATCCACGAGCTCTTCGGCTTCCTTCTCGCTCTTGCCCCGAGCCAACAAGCGCCGCACTTTGTCTTCTCTCGGAGCGTAAAGAAACACACGCAACGTGTCTTTGCGGTTCTTGAGAAACTGCTGCGCCCCCCTTCCGACGATCACGGAGTTTCCGGTTTTCGCAGCCTCCTGTACGACAAGTTCCGTAAACTTCAAAATGCATTCGCTGTCGACCAGCTTGAGCTTGTGCGCATTCAGGCTTCCTTCATAACTCCCGCGCAAGAATGATTTGAAGAGCCGGTAGTACAGCGGATCAGTTCGTTCCTCCCGAACCTCGACAACCGATTTGGGACAATCAGCACGTCGCGCGATTTCCTCCGTCAACACCTGGTCCCAAAGCTTCCAGCCAAGCTGCTTGGCCAGCAGTTGAGCGATCTCGCCGCCGCCGCTTCCGTATTCGCGTTCAATGGTGATGATTTTTATCATCTGCATCGCAATGCCCTGGGCGCCCAAAGGTTCAAACGTGGACGGCGAGGACGGGGCACGGCCCCAACTGCATCACTCGATACGTAGTCGAACCAAACACCGCTCGATCCAATGCGCCCCGGCCGCTCACTCCCATCGCCACCATGTCGATTTGCGCTTCCACGACAAATTGAATGATTTGCATGTATGGTTTTCCGATGCGCACTCCCGTTTTAATCTTGAGGGTCTTCCGTCCAGCCTCTGGAATCAGTTTATCGAGTTGCTGCGTGGCTGTCGCTATGGCTTCTTCCGTCTTGGCCGGACTGGGTACTTCCTCCAACACGTGCAGCAGGGTGAGTTCGGCGTCGTACTCCGCCGTCGCGGAGATCGCATAGTTCAAAGCCCGCTCTGAAGCCTCGGAAAAATCCGTGCAGAAAAGAATTCGGTCCAAATGGTGGACGCGGCGCCGCTCTTCACCTGCGGCCATAACCTCGTTGGGCAGCTTGGATATTGCCAGCACCGGGCAGGGAGCCGTGCGCATCACCCGGTCGGTCACCGACCCTAGTACCAGACGGTCAAACCCTCGTCTGCCGTGAGTTCCCATGACGATCAGATCCACTTTCCGTGCTTGGGCAAACGACAGAATCGAGTCTGCGGCTACTCCCTCGTGCACCACGAGCTCAGGCTGACTTTCATCGTGCGTGTGGTTCTTCACGAATTCGAGCAGTTTCTCCTTGCCACCCTCTCGAAACGCCCGACGGAACTCGGCATGGTCTCCCTGAGAGGCAACATAGTCGGAGAAAGGATATCGCCATAGCTCTACGATATGCTGCACCATCACCTTAGCTCGATAATGCTCGGCCAGCGACAGCGCATAGTGATAGGCCCTTATCGAGAACTCTGAGAAATCAATGGGACAAAGGATGAGTTTAATTTCCAGCACGATTACATCTCTGCCTCTCGTTATCGCCGCGTTATATGAGATCGATAATTTACTCCGCTACCCTTACCCCGCCGGCACCAGGATCATTCTTCTTCAAAACAAAAGCCAGACAGAACATGATCGCCGCTCCCACGGCGAGAACCATAAAAGTATCAATGTATGCCAGGCTTGCCGCCTGCGCTTGCAGGGATTGGTAAATCCTGGCATAAGCCGTTACCTGTGCCTCGTGCCTGCCCACACCGGAGTTCGCCAGGTGCTGAGCCAAACCTTTCGCCGAATTTACAAAATTGGGGTTGTCGACCCTGACGTTCTGCACCAGCCTAGCCTGATGGAATTGCGAGCGCCGCGCAATCAATGTCGTGACTAAGGATGTGCCCACGCTGCTTCCCATATTGCGCATGAAATTGACGATTCCGGCGACTGCATTGTTCTTCTCCGGCGCAATTCCAATGTACGCCACCAGCGTAATCGGCACGAACAGGAACCCCAGACCAATTACCTGTGCGATTCGCAGCCACGTGGCCGCGCTGAAGCTGATCTGCAAGTCAATTCGCTTCGTGGAATAGAACATGGCGATCGATAGGGCAAGCCACCCGAAGGCAATCAGATAGCGCGCCTGGATCTTGGTTGTCAGCTGGCCCATGATGGGCATCTCAAGCAGCAGAACAAAGCCTCCAGCCGAGAGAGCAAGCCCCGCCAGTTCGGAGGTGTACCCCACGAGCGTCTGCAGGAATTGCGGCATCAGCACCAGGCTGCTGAACAGCAATATTCCCAGGGTGAACATCATCAGGCTGGAACTCGCGAAGTTAAAGCTCTTGAACATGCGAACATCGATGATGGGGGCCTTTTGATACCACTCCCAGATCACCAGCGAGATCAGACAGACGGTGGCGATGACGACTAGAGTCGTGATGAAGTGCGACCCGAACCAATCATCTTCCTGGCCCTTGTCGAGCAGCACCTGCAACGCCCCGATACCGAGCGTCAGCAGAGCGATGCCAATGTAGTCCAACTTAACCCCCGCTGCCTTGAGCCGGGCTAAATAGGGAGGATCTTCGACAAAGCGCCGCACCAGAAACCATGTAGCCAGGCCGACTGGGAGATTGATGAAAAAGATCCAACGCCAGGAATAGTTGAAGGTAATCCACCCGCCCAAGGTCGGTCCGATCGTAGGCGCCATGATCGCCGTAATGCCGTACAGTGCAAACGCCAACCCTCGCTGTTGCGGTGGAAAGGTGTCTGCGAGAATGGCCTGAGCCATCGGCTGCAGCCCGCCGCCACCCGCGCCTTGCAACACCCGGAAGAGAAGAAGAAACCCCAGACTTGGCGCAATACCGCAGAGCAAAGAACTCACAGTAAAGACACTCAAACAGGCCATGAAAAAGCGCTTCCGTCCCAAGGCGCCTGCGAGCCAGCCGCTGATCGGGAGGATGATGGCGTTCGAGACCAGATAAGAAGTCAACACCCACGTACTTTGGTCGTTGCTTGCGCCTAGATTCCCGGCCATGTAGGGCAGGGCCACGTTTGCAATACTAGTGTCGAGAACCTCCATGAAGGCTGCCAGCGCCACAACGACAGCAATCAGCCAGGGATTGTACTTGGGCCGCCAAACGTTCTGGTCGAGTGTGAGGGCCGCGGAACTCATATAACGGAACTCTAAGCGAAACTCAGTGGAGGTAGACGTCCGGCACCACGTTCATGCCTGGTCGAAGCCGCCGATCCTTGTTCTCTCCCGGATCGAGAACGATCTTTACCGGAATTCTCTGGACAATTTTCACGTAGTTTCCGGTGGCATTCTCCGGCGGAAGCAAACTGAATAGCGGGCCGGTTGCACCCGCGATGCTGTCCACGTGGCCTTTTAAAGTGCGTCCGCTCGAGTCCACGTGGATTTCTGCTCTCTGGCCAACTTGCATGTGTTTAAGCTGGGTCTCTTTAAAATTGGCGGTGACCCAGACTTCATCGAGAGGCACTAGAGTAAGGAGCTGCTGCCCGTCTTGAACATTCATCCCGACAACTACGGTCTTATTCACTTCACCGCTGACCGGAGCAACGATTTTCGTGTATCCGAGATTGAGTTGTGCCTGTTCGAGCAGCGCGCGCTTTTGCTGAACATCCGCAATCAATGCCCGCACGCGAGCCTTGGTCGACGACACTTGCTGCGGCCCGGTTTCCGCAAATTGGTGGTTGGCATCGGCCTGCGCCAGACGGCTGCGCGCCTGTTGGACGAATTGCTCGGCTGCGGACTCACTGGCGCGAGCTGCCGATACGGTCGCCGTGCTGGATTTGGCGGTGGCCAAGGCTTGATCGTAAATTTGCGGCGATACTTCCCGCTTGTCGACCAGTAACTTGTAGCGGCGGAGATCGTCTTGCGCCCTCACATCATTCGCCTCGGCCGCCTCCAGCTGGGCATGGGCGGCGGTGAGTTGCTTCTCGGCAGCGGCGACTCCGGCGTTGGCGTCTTCGATACCCGACGCAGTGAAGCGGAGTTGGCTGGAAGTGTTCACCGAAGTGATCGGAACCGTGATATTCAGCGATTGCGCTGTCGCTTCGGCATTGGCGAGATTGGCTTGCGTCTGCGCGACCGCAACTTCATAGTCTTTCGGGTCGATCTCTACCAGCACCGCGCCTTTCTCCACCCACTGGTTGTCGTCTACGTTGACTTGCACCACATAGCCGGAAACACGGGCACTCACGGGATAGAGGTGAACATCCGCCTGGGCGTCGTCAGTCGATTCGTAGCTGCTCAAGTAGCGCCACAGGAACACGCCGGCGACAAGCACCACCACGATCACGACCAGAATTACGATATTTCTGCGCCGCTTGGAAGTGCGGCGCACCGGCGCGTTACGGTTCCTGTCCGCCAAGGGCGAAGAATCGACCGAAGATTCCTCGCCTGTGTCAGGTACTGAACGGGGTAGCTTTTCCTCCGCCATGTTCACTTTCCTCTGAAAAATTCCTTGACGCCCTGCTCAGCGATGCCCAGAGCGCGAACCAGCGAAATTTTTGCATAATTGTAACTGTAGAGACTGGAGATGTACTGTTCGTGAGCGCTCGAGACTGCCTCTTGCGATTGCACAACCTCCACGGTATCGGTGACACCCGCGCTGAAACGATCACGCGACTGAGTCAGCGTCTCTTCCGCCAAATCAATGTTGCTGCGCGCCACGTTCACCTGATCCTCCGACGACTGTAGATTCAACAATGCCGCACGCACATCGGAGTCGATTTGCGCTCGCAGACTGTCGAGGCGCTCGCGGCTCTGCTCGAGTCTCGCATCAGCCTGCATAACATCGCCGTGAACGCTGCCGCCGTGAAAAATCGGAATCGAAAGTGTTCCGCGTACGTCAGCAACTGACGTTGCCGTGGAGGGATGCGACCCCGCCAGCCCATAGTCTGCGTTAAAGGAAAGCGACGGGAGATAGCCAGCCACCGCTGCCTTTCGGGAGAATTCCGTTGCGCGCACGTCGGTCATGGCCGCCTGATAGTCGGAGCGCGAAGCGTAGGCGCGTTTCAGAGCTTCATCGACGGTCACGTTCTCTAACGGCTGGTACGGCGACTTGTCGGTGAATTCGAATTCCTGCCCAGGAGCCAAACCGATCACGCGAGCCACGGTCAGCTTCTGGATGGCGAAGTTGTTCTTCGCTTGGATCAACTGTTGTTGCCGAGTCTGGAGCTCGACCTTGGTGCGCAGGCCGTCGATATCCGGCGAAGTGCCGGCATTTATCTGGTCCGATGCCTGATCATAGAGCGCCTGTGCTGTCTTCACCTGCGCTTCGGCCGTGTCGATGCGGGCCTCGTCGGCGATGGCCTGCAAATAGACATAGCCCACGGCGAGCACAACGAGGTCCCGAGCGTCCTTGAAAGTATAAGCGGCGGATTTCAGACTCTGACTGGCCGCGCGGGTGGCATTGATTGACTTCCAATCGAACAGAGTTTGGGCCACAGCGGCGCGCGCGTCAAAGTAAGAAAAGGGGCCCACGGACCGCGGGAGGGTAATTCCACCAAAACTCGTAAGGCCTAGCTCGGAGAGATTAATCTTGGAAGCTTCCACATCAGGCGCTGCGGTCACGCGTGGTAAGAGAGCGCTCAATTGCTCCCAGCGCTGTCCGCGGGCCGAGCGGATATCCGCACGCGAAAGGAGCAGTCCGAGATTTTGCTTCAACCCGCGGCTGATGGCGTCCTGCAACGAGAGCGGCATAACACCCGGAACAAGCTTGGCTGGCACGCTGCCCGCGAACGGGCTCACTCCACTCGTGCCGGGAATGGCTTGGCCTGGATCGCTCGAACCGGGCGTTGACTCAGTTTGCGCAAGAGACATTGCTGCTCCACAAATCAATACTCCGGAGAGCAGGAAAACGCGGCGGCATTCGTAAGTGAGCCTCAAGGGAGCCTCCTTGGCCTCGACTTTTTGCGGCGGTGGTGCCGAGAGGCAATATCCTAGTTTGGCCGGTTATTTCTAGCAAATGAATTCAAAAACTGATGGCCTGAAGCAGCTGGTCGAGGCGCTCTAGCGTCGCCGCCCCAGTCTTCGTGACCTGATTACGTCAGTTCCGCAGTCCTTCCCGCAATCCCTTAACTACCTCTGGCCCAACTCCCACTGATACCCATCCAAATCCGAGGAGGTGCTTGTGAAAGCTGGCATCTCCGCAGTGCAACATCTGCGTCCACTTCGGGGCGGCGCGCAATCTCACCTGTTGAAGGCGTCTGACGGTGCCTGCTACGTGACCAAGTTCCAAAACAATCCCCAGCACTTCCGAGTGCTTGCAAACGAGATGCTAGCTACCAACTTGGGTCTAGCGCTCGGGTTGCCGATGCCACGGGTGGAAGTGATTGAAGTTTCTGACTGGCTCATCCAACACACAGAAGATCTCCGAATCAGCCTGGGTGGCTCCAAGACTCCGTGCCGCAGCGGCGAACAATTGGGATCGCTGTACGTGGGCTGCGAGAGTCCTGCAATGACACTCGACTACTTGCCTCGTGAGTTGCTGCAGGGTGTTCGCAATCTTAGCGACTTCGCCCGGGTCCTTGTCCTGGATAGGTGGACGTGCAACAGCGACGGACGGCAGGCAGTCTTTTGTCGGAAAGCGCCGAGAAGCCAGCGATACGCCGCAACTTTCATTGACCAGGGCTACTGCTTCAATGCAGGCGAGTGGAGTTTCCCGGACTGTCCACTCCGAGGTGTATACGCGAACAATTGCGTCTACGAGGGTGTCACGGGATGGGAAGCATTCGAACCAGCACTGACCCGAGCAGAAGAGATGGATGCGGATACCATCTGGCGGTGTGCGGCTGAGATCCCCGAAGACTGGTACGAAGGAGATCGAGACGGTCTGAATCGATTGGTGGAGGCGCTGCTCCATCGTCGTGGGGCGATTCGGAAGTTGATCACCGAATTTCGTAGGTCAAGTCGGAACCCATTTCCGGACTGGCGTGAATCGCCCGCGGATTCTGCCGTGTCTCTCGCGGTAAGAGATCGTTCGCTTGAGGCACAGCGTTTGTAATTGACACCCGTGCAAGAGTCGGGTTGTCGGCACCGAGCACCAGCAAAGGAGGATGAGTATGGTCGAGCACGATCCTCCGCCTCCTGCCGGACACACCCGCCCTCTAGTAATTCCCCTGCCAATTGCGCTCTATGTCTCCGGCGAACTCATTTTTGAGCTCTATGACGGAGGACAGTCCAGCCGCAGATTTTCGATTCGTTGGGAGAGGCTCGTGCCAACGAAAGAAAACGAGCCAGAGGCAGAGAGTCCCCAAACGGTTTTGCGCACACGCCAAGATTAGTGCCCGCGTTCCTTGACCCGCCTAATGCGGACTTCCACCTGATCGCCAAGTGATGAGAAATGAGGATGGCCATGAGGATTCGTGTGACCACCAGGGCCGAATTGTTTGAAGAACGAAAACAACAACACGTCGAGCGCGGCTACCGAATTGAAGATGAGCGGCCGATCCCAGTGAACGGTTTCTGTTCGTTCATCGCCGTGAGCGAGTTGGCCGACTTCGATCCGATCGGCGAACTCGTGGCGCGGGCGCTCAGGGGGCAACAAGTCTTGGGCGACTAGAGGAAGCCTCGGTTCACTTTCGCTTTTCTGCTATTCCGGGGAGCGCAGCAAGTACGCCAGTTCCAAGTCATTGAGTTTACAGGTGCATGGTCCTCGATTGCGGACGCAAAATAGGGAACCCCCAGATATAATTAAGATGGCGGTCTAGGGCAGAAGGCTTACCCAGATTGTTTTTCTCGCACACTGAGGGCGAACTTTGAATACAGACAAGACAATTCGCAGGGTTCGAAACCCGGACCAGCAAGAAGCGGAAACGTATCGTTACTGGCAAAGCTTGCCGATCGGGGCACGACTGTCTGCCGTCTGGGATGTTAGCGCGGCCGCTTACGCGTTTGCCGCTGCTTACAACGGAGCTTGGTTCAATGATGCCGGAAGACCTCAAAGAGCTATTACGCGCATTCAACGATCACGCAGTTAAGTTCCTTATCGTAGGGGGCTATGCTTTCGGCGTTCACGCAGAGCCGCGAGCAACCAAGGATCTGGATATTTTTGTCCGATCCGACGAGGAAAACAGCAAAGCAGTATTTCGCGCGCTCGCACAATACGGCGCGCCTCTCGGTGATCTAACTCCTTCTGACTTCATGGATGGCACGACTTTCCAGATCGGCCAACCCCCGGCACGAATCGATATTTTGCAGCACATTGACGGTGTCACATTCGACGAGGCCTGGGAGAACCGCATCGAGGGAATGGTCGATGGCCAAATCCAAGCTGGTGTCATATCCAGGGACGATCTCATCCGAAATAAGCTTGCCACGGGACGGGAACAAGACATTCTGGATGTTAAGAAGCTACGAACCGCCAAACAACGAGGTTCCAGCTAGCGGTTCGGCGCGGGTAAAACTGCAACGGAGTCAAGCCCCTGTAATTTCTTGACCTCATAGCTTGCCAAAACTGGCAGTGTTATGGATTCGTTCAAACCGCGCACCATCCTCAACCTCTCACACGCAACATCGCAACGAGGAGGCCGGCCGTGCGCCTTCATGGAAAGACTAGTCTGGGGTTTTTCCCCTTGCCCTTACGGGAAGCGCAGCGATTGAAGAATTGCCTCACCTCCGCTTCAGCATTTTCCGCACTGGATCCCTGTGTGGGAGATGGCGCGGCGTTCACTGGCTTGCTGCATGGCGTAAGCGGCTATCGCTATGGCATTGAGATCGACGCCAATCGAGCTGAACAAGCAAGAGCCTTGGGGATCGAGACTTTGCAGGCCAACACCATGGATGTGAAATGCCCGCCGGAGGCCGTGTCCTTGCTTTATCTGAACCCTCCGTACGATTGGGAATCCGGGGAGAGCAACAACCAGAGATTGGAATTGGTCTTCCTGGAACACACCTATCGCTGGCTCAAGGCTGGTGGCGTGCTCCTCCTCGTGATTCCGCAACTGCGATTGCCGAAATGTGCCAGATTGCTAAGCGAACATTTCACGGACTTGCGCGTGTTCAGGCTCACCGAACCGGCTTGCCTGCAATACAAGCAGATCGTAGTGCTTGCAACGCGCCGCAAACGGCACTCCAAAGTCACTGATGCGGCCTTGTTGGATGCCGTGCGGTACCTCGAAGCGCTGGCAACGAAGAGCGAGCTTGAGCCGCTGTGCGACAATCCTGAAGTTCAGTACGAGATTCCAGCCTCCGAGCCGGTTGTCCTGACCCATGTGGGTATCCCCTTGGATGAGGTTGAAGATTTGTTGCTGGAGTCAGCCGCATATCAACAGGCGGGCCGTGTGCTTCTGCCGAAGCTGAATGACGTCAGAGGCCGGCCGCTCACACCACGCATGGTGGACATGTCGGATTGCTCTGTACTGCCGGAATGCTCAATGGGATATTCGGTGAAGGACAAGATCGTCACATCGCCCACTGGCGCTCTGTGAAATTCACCGACCATTGGGAAGAAGAGGAAGAGGACGGAACCAAGATCCTGCACGACCGGGAACGGTTTTCGCACGAACTCACGCTCGTCTTTGCCAGCGGGAAGACGCAGATTCTCACGCACGAAAAGAAGGAGGCTGAATGAAAAACGCCCACCTTCGATTCGGCTGGCTGATCTACATAAAGAGCACAGAGAAGACGACCACGAGCATCAAGCTGCGGCTCGACCGCTTCATCGGCGAAGTGTTGCCCGACCCACCTCGGCAGGCCAAAGCCCATCTCATTTCCGTGATTGGGGGTGACACGCAGGTTGCGGCTGTCAGTGCGGCGATCTCCCTCGGAGACAGGTTCATGGTGGAGGGGCCAGGCGTACAGCCGATTCGAGTGTGTCTCGAACGAAACCCGCAGTGCTTCAAAGGCTCGGTGCAACTCGCCGGACGCAAAAAGCCTCTACGTCACCTTGTCGCGTTGTCGGAAGAGTTCGCTTCCAGCAACATATCGGCGGGTTCAGGAAGAACCCTGCTGGCAAGCTCGGAGAACCAATTCATTTGGGCGGCTCTCGCCCATATTCACGGAATCCCCGGAATTCCGGGCTGGGCTGACTGGTTCGCGGACGAATTGCAAACGCATAAGGCGATCATCCCTGCTCTCGGTATCGGATGTGCACCGGTACTGATCAAGGGCGAGAAGGAGCAGTTTCTTTCCTGGCTCAGTTGGGGCGTTGAGAGTGGAGCCGTCAGTCTTCCGGCTGAAACTGGCTCGATCCGCTGGCCGGGTTTGAGTCTCGAAGACCTCTTTCTTGTAGGCCAACGAGCTCTTTGATGTAGAGAGCGCACGCCGCAGAATTTCTGTCCGGACTTCTCAACTTACCGATTGCCGATGACGCGGAAAGCAGCGCACCGCGGCCCTTGCTCCGAATCGCCGTCTATTTAGGCCAGGTGTGGAGGGCCATTTCCGAAAGGCGAACCAGTTCCTCACGAGTTGCGCCGTTGATAGCCTGCACCGTCATACCCTGAAAAAGAGCAGTAATGAAACGGGCCAGATCGGCGGCATTCGCATCTTTCGGCAAATCACCCTCAGACTTCGCCCGCTCAAAGCGCCGGCGAAGGGCATCCTGCTCCTTTAATCTTAGGGCAATGAGCTTCCTCCGGACTGGCACAGCCTCTACACCGCCGGCCAGAGCTGCCTGAATCGTCATGCACCCGCGCCGTGACCGTCTCTCGGTAAGAAACTCGGCCGTCTGATGCAGGATCCGTTCCGCTACGGCGTACGCTGTCGGCTCACTCAGCGCGCCATGGATGAAGGCGACCGGTCCGGCTAGATATCGGGCTAACGCTTGTTCAAAGAGCGCCTGCTTATTTCCAAACGCCTTATAAAGGCTTGCTGGTTGGATCTCCATCGCGGTAGTCAAGTCATTCAAAGAAGCCCCTTCAAATCCCTTTTGCCAGAAGACATGCATGGCGCGATCAAGCGCCTCTTCCAGATTGAAGCCACGCGGCCGTCCTGCGCGCTTTGGCGATCTGCTTACCACGACTTTTTATAGTTTACCATATTATTTAGTGATCGCTAAATAAGTTGCGACTTGTACGGGCTAGGCACCATCTAGACCGCTGTGGCCGCAACCAGGCCCAGGGGAGCCAAACATGTCACAGAAACTCGCAGGGAAGATTGCCGTGATTACCGGAGGCAGCAGTGGGATTGGACTTGCGACGGCAAAACGGTTCGTCAATGAAGGTGCGTACGTATTCATCACAGGACGCCGACAAAGTGAACTGGACGCGGCGGTGAGCGAGATCGGCCTTAACGTGACCGGTGTCCAGGGTGACGTCTCGAAATTGGCAGATATCGATAAGCTGTACGCGGCGGTGAGGAAGCAGAAAGGCAAGCTCGATATCGTTTTTGCAAATGCCGGCACCGGCGCATTTGCCCCGCTCGAACAAATCAGCGAAGAACATTTCGACAAGCAGTTCAACGTGAATGTGAAAGGACTGCTGTTTACGGTGCAGAAGGCCTTGCCGCTGCTGCAGCCAGGCGGATCGATCGTGCTGAACGCCTCGATCGTCGCGACGAAGGGTAGCCAGGCCCTGAGTGTTTACAGCGCGACCAAGGCTGCGGTCCGATCGTTTGCGCGCACTTGGTCGGTGGACCTGAAAGACCGAAAGATCAGGGTGAATGCGATTAGTCCTGGCATTATTCCAACTCCGGGCTACAACACCTCGCTGGGAATGACGCAGGAGCAGGTCGATCAGTTCGTGCAAAGCTCAATCCCCAACATACCCCTGGGCCGTCCCGGCACGACCGATGAGATTGCCAAGGCCGTCTCGTTCCTGGCTTCCGACGACAGCAGTTACGTGACCGGTATCGAGTTATTCGTTGATGGTGGCTTGGCCCAGATCTAACCGCTCGGATCAGGCAGGGTTCCCGGCAGCGTGACCCGCTCTGCGCGCGAAGCGCGAGCTCTGACACGTTTTCTTACCAGCGCAGCCGTCTCGTGACTCACGGCAGTGCTAGCATGGTGCTCGCGCCGGATAGGAGAGTTCCGAGCCTTCAGACTAGGATCCGCTGTATGAAGGCTTGAGAGGGGGCCCTCTCCGGCGGGGTCTTGGCGCAACAGGATATGGTGCCGATTGGCACTTGTGCCGACAGATCGGCATACCGAGAGCGCCTGCCGTCGATCTCTTCGTAACGTCCTTCCTTCTTTTCCCCGTTCCCTTCAGGCATTTGCCTAGCCGCAGACCGCTCAAACCACGAGGATCACCCATGCCTGAACTGTCCACAATTTACGACTACATGAGACGTCACGCGGCGCTCTTGGGAGACCGCATTCTGCAGGAGTATCCAGCGCTCCACCAATTTGACGATGCAGTTTCACCTCGGATTGAAGCACTTCTACGAACGCCTTTCCCCGCACAAACCATCGCCATTATGGGAGTCGCTAAACGGTGGCAGCAGGCGCGGACATCCATGGTGGTCGCGGAATGCGGTACCGGCAAGACGCTGATTTCGCTCGGAGCCATTCATGTCCACAGCCGAGGAAATCCGTTCACCGCCTTAGCGATGGTTCCGCCACACTTGGTCGAAAAGTGGGCGCGGGAGGCGTTTCTGACATTGCCGGGGCTGCGCGTGTTCCTGATCGATGATTTGCGAAATGGCGGTGACGAGAACAAAGCCCACGGAGTGAACGAGGTGCGGTTGAGGCAGGGACGCATCGTGCGGGAAGGGTTGCATACCACGCTGAGTGAACTTCGGTTGCGAAAAGATTCTCCGAGTTCCCGGAAACGCTGGCTGTCGGTCTGCGGGAGATCATCGCTGTTTATCGTCGGACGTGAGCGAGCCAAGCTCGGTTACTTCTGGCGCCACGCTTACCGGGTGCCACATTCCGGCCCATACGTTGGCTGCGTGGTGAATTCGGACACGGGTAAGCCGGTGATCGTCGACGACAGCCGATTGACCGCAGGTGAGTTCGAGAAGGTCAAGATTGCCGAGACGATTGAAACGAGGGAAGGGAAGTCTTGTCGCCCGCTGCACAGTGCACTATGGCAGGCAGACTCGGACAAAATCCGCCGCATGGCCCCGATTGAGTTCATTGGGCGCTACATGCCGGGCTGGTTTGACTATGCGATCTGCGACGAGATTCACCAACTCGCCGGCGATACCGCGCAAGGAAATGCTCTCGGCACGCTAGCCTTCTGCACCAACCGAATCGTTGGGTTGACCGGCACACTGCTGGGCGGCTATACAGACGATCTGTTTAATACGCTATTCCGTCTCGAAGCGATAAGGATGAAGGAGCACGGCTACGAGTGGGGCACCACAGGCCGCAGTTCGTTCATTCAGGATTACGGCGTGCTCGAGACCATTACCAAGGTCGAACCCGCCAACAATGCCTGCTCTAAGGCCAAAGCCACGAGCACGGTCCGGCGCAAGCCTGGGGCGTCGCCGCTGCTGTTCGGCGAATTCCTCATGCAGTTGTGTGCCTTTGTGTTTCTGGAGGATATCTCGGGCGAACTCCCGCCCTACGAGGAAACCTATCTGAGCGTGCCGATGGACGCACCCATGCGGGAGGCGTACCGCGAACTCGAAGAGGACATGCGAAAAGCGCTGAAGGCTCACCGAGGCAATCGCTCGGTGCTGAGCACCATGCTCAACACGCTTCTGGTCTATCCAGATCATCCGTACGGACTTGGGACTCTGTACGGTACCGAGTTCGATCACGAGCTCAAGCGAAAGGTCCGATTTGTCATCGCGGAACCGCGAGACCTGCCCGAGGACCGGATCTATGCCAAAGAACGCAGGCTGATCGAAGAGATCAGGGGGGAACTGGGGGAAGGTCGCCGGTGCCAGGTCTTTGCGGTCTACACCCAGAAACACGACGTCACAGCACGACTGCAACGAATCCTGAGCAACGAGGGAATCCACACCGCCGTCTTGAGAACGAGTGTGGACACCTCCAAACGCGAGGCGTGGTATGCCAAGCAAGTCAAAGATGGTGTGCAAGTAGTGATCTGCCATCCCAAGCTGGTGGAGACCGGGCTCGATCTGCTGGACTTTCCGACCATCATTTTCTACGAGTCCGGCTACTCGCTGCACACCTTGCGGCAAGCCAGCCGCAGGTCCTGGAGAATCGGACAGCGCCGACCAGTGCGCGTGAAGTTTCTTTGCTCGGAAGCGACGATGCAGACTTCGTGTTTGCGCCTCATGGGGAAGAAGCTCCTGGTGGCTCTCACTATGGAGGGCAAGTTTGCCGGCGAGGGATTGCAGAGCATCGATGAAGACGATGACATGCTCTCGGCGATGGCGCGGGAACTGGTCGAAAGGAACGGCATCGGCGATACTGCCGACTCGGTTTGGAGAGCCCTCAGTGCAGAACATCAAAGGCTATTTCCGGACAATTCTCACAGCCACGATGATGCCTCATCAATCGAAATGGCGGGCATTCTGCTGGATACTCAGCCTAACCCCGCGAGTCTTGTTGAAGGCGCCATGGACACCGCGTCTATCGTCGTCTTCGGACAGCGACCGGGCTCACTGGCTAAAAAGCGGCGAACAGAGCCCGTTGTTCCCGAACAGGCGTCCCTATTCAGCTTGAGTTAAATGGGGCAAAATAAGCCAGACGCCACACGTCACCTAGCCCGACCTAGTAAATTGAGGCCTTTAGGTGACGAGAACCGCGGGTGTAGCCCGAAGGAGTTGGAAATGTTCAAACCGAATCTGAGCATTCTTCCAGAGCCTCAGAGGCAACTTTGGGCGGAGCTAAGGAATACTCCGAAGACGTTCGTGCTTTATGGAGGTACAGCTCTGGCACTGCGGCTGGGACACCGACAATCGGACGACTTCGACTTTTTCTCGAACCTGCCCTTTCACCCCAATTCGCTGCGCGACAGCGTCCCTTATTTGAAAAACGCCGAAATGACCCAATTCCAGGACAACACACTCACGGCGATTGTGGATCGGAATGGCCCGGTGAAGCTTTCCTTCTTTGGATCTCTGGGAATCAAGCGCGTTCACGACCCTGATGTTGTCCAAGAGAATGGGATTCAGGTTGCTTCGATGCTGGATCTTCTTGCGTCGAAGCTGAAGACCGTTCAGTTAAGGGCCCAGGCGAAAGACTATCGAGACGTTCTGAGCACACTCGACGCGGGCTTGAGCCTGGCCGAGGGTTTGGCTGCTGCGGCGGCGATCTACGGGAAGGGTTTCAACGGAGCACTAAGCCTCAAGGCGCTAACGTTCTTCGAGGATGGTGACCTTCCCAGCCTGGCGCGCACCGTGCAAAGGCGTCTCCTGGAGGCGGCAACTTCGGTAAACTTAAGAGAACTTCCGGCTGTTGTGGCACGATCTGGTCTGAGCCGGCAGGAAGCAGAATCATGAGCGACTCTGAGGATCTCAAGCGCGTGGCAAAACGTGTTGTTTGGTTCAAAGCGCCCGAAGAGACGCTACAAGACCCCAAACTGTTCCTTGCACACCTGATGACCTATGGAACCCTCGACGATATCGCCACCGGGATGAAGTACTATGCTGACGCTGATTTCGATCTCGTCTTGAAGGATCCGCCTGCTGGAATCTTCGACCGTCGCTCGTGGAACTATTGGAACCTGCGCTACCACCATGAACCGGTTCCGCCACTGCCACAGCGCCTGTTTCCTGGAACCGATGTCGTCGGCACTTGATCGGTGTAGATCATAAGCCTGTCGCTCCAGTCGTCCCTAAAGCTCGATACGGATACGCAACAATCCAACCCAGAAATTCCCGCTCGCAACCTGCGCTGAGCCGACCGCTCGCCTACCTTTCTCAAACGATTAACAGCAAATAGTGGCTGCGGCTTGCGCCGTCGCTCATTTTCCAAACTGTCAGTCCAAAGCAACAAGGAGGAAAGAAGTATGTCAGAAACTAGTACGCTCATTGGCTATGACGGCCGAACGATTGGCCGCGAAGAACTAGCACTGGTGCCGACACCAGCAGCAACGGAAACTCACCGCCCGGTCCCGCACCATGAGATCGTGCAAGCTCTGGTCGAGACGCTTGGCTTTCGCCACATCGGCGTCGTCCATGATGAGTATGCGGTCTCACCAGACGGGATGAAAGCCTTCGGCGTTCTCGATCTCGCAACCGAGATGGCAGGGTGCCGTTTCTCCATCGGTTTGCGAAACTCCCACGACAAGAGCATGCGTTTGGCGATGACCTGTGGCTATCGCGTGTTCGTGTGCTCGAATATGGCGTTTTCGGGAGA
>Ga0209733_1000002_pt1 | contig 28927 bp, 25 predicted proteins | sample BlaSpr_A8_OM2_M1_FD_187976 | JGI IMG/M metagenome (GOLD analysis project Ga0209733, IMG submission 187976) | Forest soil microbial communities from Thunder Bay, Ontario, Canada - Black Spruce, Ontario site 2_A8_OM2_M1 (SPAdes) (version 2) | ecosystem: Environmental > Terrestrial > Soil > Boreal...
AAAGCCACTACGCATACGCACGATCTTCCCGGACATCCCGCAGTGCAGGCGCCGATCCACGGAGCTTATGTTGCGTTTGCGCTGCCGTGAGGTGTGCCAACCCGCTTAGGGCGGTGCGAATGCCACATACACGCTGCCCGACGATCTTTTTGGATCTTTTCCTCCACCAGCGCTGACGACGACGTACTGCTTGCCGTCGATCATGTAGGTGGCTGGCGTCGCGATCGCTGAATTGGGTAGGACGGTTTGCCAAAGCAATTTGCCCGTAAGGCTATCGAAGGCGCGGAACTTCTTGTCATATACGGTGGCGCCGATAAACAACACATCTCCCGCGGTCACGATCGGCCCGCCGTAGTTTTCCGAACCTGTGTTGGCCAAGCCCGAGGCTGCCAAAGCTGGATACTCACCCAGCGGAATTTTCCAGAGATACTTGCCTATATTTAGATCAATCGCGTTGAGTGTGCCCCATGGCGGTTCATAAACCGGCCAGTCCACGTTGGACGGGGATTTCGAGCGATGGGCGCGAGCGGAATGGGTCTGAGAGTGGGCTGTTCTGACGGTTCCGCAGAGCGCAGCAAGAAGCGCCAGGACAGCAATTCGCAGGGATCGGCAGAGACCCATCATCGGGTCAGTGGACACTGCCATCGTATGCGATCACTTGTTGACGGGATTCTCCCAGGCCGTCAATTCCCAGTTCAACCACATCCCCAGCCCGCAGATAAACTGGCGGATTCATTCCGAGGCCAACTCCGGCTGGGGTTCCGGTGCTTATCACGTCGCCGGGAAGAAGAGTCATAAACTGGCTTACGTAGGAAACTAGCGTGGCTACGTCAAAGATCATGTTTGAGGTAGAACTCTTCTGGCGGAACTGTCCATTCACCTTCAGCCACATGGGAAGACTGCCGACGTTGGGAACCTCATCCGGAGTGGCGAGAAACGGCCCTAGCGGAGCAAACGTGTCCGCGCTCTTTCCTTTTACCCATTGGCCTCCGCGCTCCAACTGAAAGCTACGTTCGGAATAGTCATTGTGCAGAGCATAGCCTGCAACGTAGCCGAGGGCCTGTTCCTTGGACACGTATAAAGCTCGCTCGCCAATGACGACCGCGAGTTCTACTTCCCAATCCACTTTGGACGAATTCTTCGGCATCATCAGGGGATCATTGGGTCCTACCAGAGAAGTAGTGGCCTTAAAGAAAAGCACCGGTTCTTTCGGCGGTTCGGCCTTGGTCTCTGCCGCATGATCGCGGTAGTTGAGTCCGATACAGACAATCTTGCTGGGCCGGCAAACCGCGGATCCCAACCGCGCGGACGGCGACACGCGTGGTGCGGACGCAGCATGACTGCTCAACCAGGATTTGAGTTTCTTTAATCCACCACTGGCAAAAAACTCTTCGTCGTAGTCGGAACCCATCGCGGACACATCGATGCGGCTTCCATCTTTTAAAATCGCTCCGGGCTTTTCCTGTCCCTTTTCACCAAATCGAATCAGCTTCATGGTCGGGGTCTCCTGGAATAGCTTTCAAAATGGTTATTTTGTGCGGCTTACCAAAGTTCTTTAGGAGCGTGGAGGGCGCGACACTGACGAATCAGCCTGGAGCCAAAGTCCCCAACGAGACGGCACTGTCGCCATTTGCTTCTTGACCCCGGCAATTATCATATATAGTTATAATACTAGCAAATTGTTTCCTGTGATCCTGGAAGCTAACAAAAACAGTTCTTGAGGAGCAGGCTCGGATGGTGAGAAGAATTCTCGCATCACTGGCAATCGTCCTGTGCGCCGGGCTCGCCGCGGCGCAAACCACCGGCGATCGTATCGACCTTTATTTTGGTGATTGGCACGCTTCGACCCCGCGCACAACCCAGGGTTCGCTGGTTCAACGGGACATCTTCAAGCGGGGCGATCCACAAAATCCGACACAAAAGGGTGCTGTTCTCCGCTACATCAATTCGTATACCTACGACACTCTCGCCCCGCACGCATCCACGAAAGCGACGCTCCCGGATGGACAGCAGAAAATTTATTTTGTCGACTCCGGTCTTGGCATCGCCAAAGCCGGGAGGGAGACTGTCGAGTTATACCGGAATATCGCGGTTCTGATGCCGGCTAACCTGGAGTTCACTCTCAGCAACACAGGAGATCAACCGCTGACCATGTATGTGATCAGTGATCCCACGCCGCCTGGATTTCGGCCAAATTCTGCGATGCTGGTTCGCGACGAGAACAAACTTCCGATCACATCAAGCGACGGTCTGTGGGATCACATCGTCAAGACATTATTCGTGACCGCGGACGGCTTGGGGACAGTGCAGACTGTTCTGACCGTTACGCTCGATCCTCTCACCATGGGCAAGCCGCACCTGGTGGATCATGACGACATCGAGGAAGTCTGGACGGCTCTCGATGGCACCAGTCTGGCGTTTGTAGGGAATACTCTCCGGAAGCAAACTCCCGGTATGTCGTTCTACCACATTCCCGATAACAAGACTCCTCACACCAACATCAATCAAAACGAAGACGCGCAAGTCAGGTTTCTCTACTTCGCTCGCTACCATCCACACGAACCCAGGCCGTAGACGAGATGAGAAAAGGAGACCAAATGTTGCAATGTGCTGCGACTGCTTTCCTGACTGTATCCGCGCTGATTCTGGGTGTGCCTTTGCTGGCAATGGCGCAAGCGACCGCCCCATCAAGCGGCACGAAAAATGCCATCAACGGAATTAATTCCTATCCCGGACCAGAGTTCGTGAAGTATGCAAAACAGCGAGAACCACAAGACCGCCGCATCGATCTGTTTATCAGCGACTGGCAGGGGTCGCTCCCGCGTTTTGAGCACGGCTCGCTGGTATTGCGCGACATTCTGATTCGGGGAGATAACCTCGCGCCTTCACAGAAAAGTGCGGTCCTGCGCGCCGCAAACTTTTTCGCGTATGGCCGCCTGCCCCCCGGCAACTGGACCACGCCCACGAAGCTCGAAGGCCAGCAGGAAGTCTACTATGTGCTGGGAGGCGAGGGAGAGATCACGGCCGGTGGCGATACCGCGAAACTGCGCAAGGACATGGCGGTGCTTATGCCCGCGGGCCTCGAATTCGTGATGAAGTCCACAGGAGCGGAGCCGCTGACCATGTACGTCATCAACGAGCCGACTCCGCCGGGGTTCCATCCGAAGGACAAGATGGCCGTGAAGGATGAGGCCATCGCGCGGCAAAGGACGCCGGCGGTCGCCGATCCTTATATTGTTGGCGGAGCCTCGGGGCATTGGGCGCACATTGTTCGGGAACTGTTTTCGCCGGCCGACGGACTCGCGACCGAGCAAAGTGTCATTACCGTGACGGTGAACCCGTTGACGATGGGCGAACCGCATCCACACCGGCCGGGCCAGGAAGAAGTCTGGGCCGCGATCGATGGCACCAGCCTCATCATGATGGGAACCGAATTGCGCGAGCAAAAGCCGGGGATGGCATATATGCTGCCGCCGGACTCGGCGACCGTGCATTCCAACATCAACGCCGGCGACACACCCGTAAAGTTTCTTTATTTCGCTAAGTTCCCTGAGGGGGACAATTGGACACACACGGTTGTGCCCGCGCCCCATTGATAAGTGGTTAAGCGATTTTCGAGCGGTCCGGCTTTAGATGAAGAAAGATCCTCGAAGAAAATAATCCATGAGATCAATACGCTGCCTCGCGTTGCTCGCCTTCTCCGTTGTGCTTTCCGTTCCGAGTGCATGGAGCGCGCCCGCGACATCGGGCGAATACTTCGTGTATTTCGGCACCTACACCGGCTTCACTTATATGCGGGAAGGGTTGCCGGCCGGAGAAAGCCACAGCAAGGGAATCTATGTCAGCCGCTTTCAGCCGGCCACCGGGAAAGTAAGCAAGCCAGAACTGGCGGCGGAGATCGTGAACCCAGCGTTCCTTGCGGTTCATCCCAACCAGCGATTCCTCTACGTCGCAACCGAAGACCCCGCGTCGCTCGGTCCGAATTTCGATCACGAGTCTTACGTAAGCGCGTTTGTGATCGATCCGTCCTCTGGCAAGTTGCACTTGCTGAACACGCTGCCGACGGGAGGGACCAGCACGTGCTATCTCTCCATCGACAAGACAGGGCACTATCTGTTGATGGCGAACTTCGGCAGCAGCAGCGTTACGGTTTCGCGAATTAAAGACGATGGCTCGCTCGGCGAACAGACCGCTTTCATGAAGCACATCGGAAAAGGGAAGGACCCATCCTTTCAATCGAAGGCTCATCCCCACTCCATTGATGTTTCACCGGACAACCGCTATGCGGTCGTTTCCGATCTGGGCGTGGACAAGGTGTTTGCTTACCGGTTTGACGCTTCCACCGGTGGGCTGTCCCCGGACAGTCCACCCTTCGTCGAAGCCGATCCCGGCAGCGGACCTCGGCATTTTGTTTTCGATGCGGCCGGCAAGTTCGGCTATTCGCTCCAGGAGATGAGCGGTTTCGTGTCGGTCTTAGCATGGGATGCTTCGAAGGGAACTCTTACCAAGGTGCAAGACGCCAAGACACTCGCCCCGGATTTCCTGGGTTCGAGCGATAGCGCCGAGATCGCGATTCACCCCAACGGAAAATTTCTGTACGAATCCAACCGGCGGTTTCGCGGCCCCGATTTGTGGGGGCCAGACACGATCGGCGTGTTCTCTATCGACCCGGAGAAAGGCACACTAACCGAAGTCGAGCAGGTAGCGCCCGGAGGCACGATGCCGCGCAACTTCGCAATCGACCCGACCGGTGCATACCTGTTTTCAGCAAATCAGGTGTCCGGGAACGTCCTGGTGTTTCGCGTGGACAGCAACACGGGCCGGCTCACGCCCACCAGCACCGATTTGAAATTGGATGTGCCGGTGTGCATCGTGTTCGTGCCCGTACAGAAATGAGCCTAGAGACTGACCGTTGCTTGCTCGCCATTAGGAGATGAGGAACCTTGATGAGACGTATCCGATACGCGCTGTGTCTAGTCATTGCCTTCGGGCTCGCCATTGCGGCAGTCGAGACTGCCTTCGCTCAGAGCAGCGACTTCTTCATGTATGTTGGCACTTACACGGGGTTCAAGTGGGTGCATCACAGCCGACCGTACGGGCTGGGCGAGAGTTACAGCAAGGGCATTTACGTCAGCCGCTTCCGTCCGGCTACCGGGGAGTTCAGCGAGCCCGAGTTGGCTGCGGAGATGATCAATCCTTCATTCCTGACAGTTTCTCCGGACCATCGATTCCTCTATGCCGTTAGCGAAGATCCGCTTTCGGTGGGGCCCCCGCTCGATCATTCGTCTTACGTCAGCGCTTTTGCGATTGACTCCTTGAGCGGAAAATTGCGTTTGCTCAATACCGCCCCTGCCAGCGGAACCAGTACCTGCTTCATCTCGATGGATAAGACCGGGAAATACGTGATGCTGGCGAACTTCGGCAGCGGGAGCGTCTCGGTGATTCGGGTCAGGGAAGACGGCTCGCTGGGCGAGCTGACCTCTTTCATTCAAGACGTTGGGAGCAGCGTAGATCCAAGGATTCAGTTCGAACCCCATCCGCATTCGATCGTGGTTTCGCCGGACAATCGGTATGCCATCGTCTCGGATCTTGGGCTCGACAAAGTGCTCGTTTTTCGTTTCGACGCCCAGACAGGGAAACTTTCGCCGCCTGATCCTCCGTTTGCGACGGTCTATCCTGGCGGTGGTCCTCGCCATTTCACATTTGATCCCTCAGGCAAGTTCGGATATCAACTCAGCGAAATGAGCGGAATCGTGGATGTGTTCGCCTGGGATTCTCCAAAGGGTGCCCTGACTGAGGTGCAGCGGGTTCAGACCGTGCCGCATGATTTTTTCGGCGGCAACCACAGTGCGGAGATCGAGGTTCATCCCAATGGAAAGTTTCTCTACGAATCAAATCGGCGGACCAAGAGCGAAGAGGAGAGAGCCCCGGATACTATCGGCGTGTACTCGGTTGATCCGAAGACGGGCATGCTGACTCCGGTCGAGCAGTCGCTGACGGGAGGAATCATGCCACGATTTTTTACCGTCGATCCAACCGGAGCCTATTTACTGGCGGCGAACCAGATATCGAATAACGTGGTTCTTTACAAGATCGACGCGCCTAGCGGGCGTCTTTCAAGGACGGGTACCGAGATCAAAGTAGATACACCCGTGTGCCTCAAGTTCGTTCCGGCGAGTCGCTGATTGGGGTGGATGATCGTGTGAGCGAAGGCTGAGGCTTGTGGGGTCTGCGTCCCACGTCAGAGCTATTTCAATTGTAATATCATATAACTGTACCCTATACTGTGACCGCAATGTGCCGAAGCTATGCAAAGAGACGCCTCCCCCATCGGCGGCAGAGGGTAACGGTCCTGCTGTTGCTGTTTGCCGGTTCTGTTGTTCTTCCCGTTCACTCGCAGACTGGGTCTTTCCATGATGCGCCGTTATCTGTCGAGAAAGACAAGAATCCGTATGCAGGACAGGCAGACGCACTCGTGGCAGGAAAGCAAGTCTACACTCGCAATTGTGGAGTCTGCCACGGCGTAGGTGGTAAGGGCACTGGAAATGTGCCGCCGCTTGCAAACGGAAAGGCGCAATCGGCGCCGGCCGGCGCAGTGTTCTGGTACATCACTCGCGGCGATGTGGACAACGGAATGCCCTCTTGGGCGGCTCTGCCGGAACAACAGCGCTGGCAAGTCGTAAGCTATATCCTGTCGCTGAAGGGCTCAGAAGGTCCAAAGGCCGAGGCTCCGGCGGCTCAAGCTACGGGCGCGAAATCGAATGCGCCCCCGCCGAAAGCGCCATTTACTGATTACCGCTATGAAAAGCCGAGCACATCTCGACACATTAAGCTGGAAGACCTTCCCGCCCCCTTCGCCTCGGAATCGGCGACCAACGGTCCCAAGATCGTGGCTCGTCCAGAGAATGCAAAACTACAAGTGCCGGAGGGGTTCAAGGTCGAGTTGTTCGCAACGGGACTGAACAATCCGCGCTTAATGCGGGTTGCTCCCAACGGCGATGTCTTTCTCGCGGAAACTAGCGCGGGGAATGTCAAGGTGTTTCGCGGCGTGACCGCCGACGGCAAGCCCCAACAAGTGCAGCTCTTCGCCAGCGGACTCAATATTCCTTTCGGCATCGCGTTTTATCCCCCCGGACCCGACCCGCAATGGGTGTATGTGGCGAACATGGACTCGGTCGTACGCTTTCCGTACCACAACGGAGATCTGATCGCCAGCGGTCCGCCCGAGCACCTGGCTGATTTGGCCAGCGGCGGCCACCACCGTTCCAGAGACATTCAGTTCTCTCTGGACGGCAAGAAGATGTTCGTGTCGGTGGGGTCACAGGAAAACGTCGACGACTCTCCGGCGGAGAAGAATCGTGCCGACATTCTCGAATACAATCCCGACGGTTCCGGCATGCGCGTCTATGCTTCGGGCCTCCGCAATGCGGTCGGTATCGCCGTCAATCCAAAGACGGGCGAACTGTGGGCTTCGGTGAATGAGCGCGACGGACTGGGCAATGATCTGGTGCCCGACTACATCACGCATGTGCAAGACGGCGGCTTTTATGGCTGGCCGTGGTTCTATATGGGCGGCCACCAGGATCCACGCCTTTCGGGGACACATCCCGAACTGAAGGATAAAGTCATCACGCCCGATGTGATCCTGCAGCCTCACAACGCTTCACTGCAAATGACCTTTTATGGCGGCAAACAATTTCCCGTCGAATATCAGGGAGACATCTTCGCCTGCGAACACGGCTCGTGGAACCGCTCGCCCCGCGCGGGATATGAAGTGATTCGCGTTCCACTCCACCAGACCGGCCACGCCACTGGCGAGTACGAAGATTTTCTTACCGGGTTTGTTGTGGACGATGAAAGTGTCTGGGGGAGACCAGTCGGCGTAACCGCAGTTCCGGACGGATCGCTCCTGGTGAGCGATGACGGATCGGGTTCGATTTGGCGCATCACCTACACCGGAAAGTGATCGTTTGAAGCTAGCGAAGAACAAAACGAAACAGGCGATCGGCTGAGGCAAATGACCAATACCTTACATCGTTACGGGGATTCTGAAAGCTTCTACGACGACTACCTGATCTTCGCGAGTCCGAGCAGCGGCAGGAATGACAAGGACAGCGTCCCCAAGTTGAAGGCTTTTCTCGAGATGGCATTGCCGTTCAACCCTGTCAACATCGGCGATCCGGTGCACGGCGGTGCTCTGCGGCCTTCGCGCGACCTGACTACGATTGCGAACTGGAAACGCGATATGACGCCGGATTTCCGCTCCGTGATCGACGGCATTGATGAACCGGCATCGGTCGTGGCGATCTTCGACAATCAAGATTCGGCATCGCAGTTTCTCAAGAAGGTAGTGGAAGCCGATCTAGGCTTGTCGGTCAACATCTCTACTTCTGTCGAGGGCGCCGAGCAGTGTTGCAAGTTCGCCGGTATCCCCCGCCACAGCGTCGGATACTCGCTGGGATTCGAGGGTGCGATCGAAAAGCTGCCGAATACTCAGTTGCTCAAGCTGACTACGATGTGCGGCCACGGCATGATCTCTGCCAGCCTCGCCAAGAAAATGATCGACTGGGTGAAAGAAGGCCGCCGCACTCCCGATCAGGCAGTCACCTATATGGCTCGGTTCTGCTCCTGCGGCGTATTCAATCCTTTGCGCGCGAAACGCATCCTTGAGGACGCGCGCAAAAAAATGGAATGAGGCCGGATGAACATCATCGCTGGTCGATGGTTTCGGTTGCAGCGTCGATTGGTCGATTCGTCAAATTACCGACACGTCACATTTAAGAGGCTCGAAACTTGAGATTCAGAACATTCGCCGCCGTCCTCTGTTCGCTTTTCCTTCCCGCTCTTGCAGCATCGGGGCAGTCCGATTGGCCGATGTTCAGCCACGACTACGCCAGCACTCGTTACTCACCGCTGAAACAAATCAACACCCAGAACGTTCAGCATCTGGCACCGGCCTGGACCTATCACATGAAGAAGGATGGCGCCCAGTCGAAGTCCGCGGGGACTGTCGGCCGGGGAGGTGGAAGGCACTCCTCCGAGGCCACACCCATCGTGGTCAACGGTGTAATGTACCTGCCAACTCCATACAGTACTGTGGTCGCTCTCGAACCGGAGACCGGCAAGGAGTTGTGGGTTTACAAGTTAGAGCATGGACGTCCCGCCGGGCGCGGGGTGGCGTATTGGCCCGGAGACGCGAAGACTCCCGCTTCGATTCTCTTTGGCACCTCCGACGGTCGGTTGGTGTCGTTAAACGCGCAGACCGGAAAGCTCACAGCTGGCTTTGGTGAGAATGGCAGCATTGACATCAAGACGGATATCCAAAACAGCATCCCCAACGCCCAGTTCAATGTCACGTCGCCCGTCACGATCTACAAGGACTTGGCGATCGCAGGTGGCCAGGTCCAGGAGTCGCCGGCGGCCGGTTCCTCTGGTGATACGAGAGCCTGGGATGTACATACCGGCAAGCAAGTGTGGAGATTTCACTCCGTTCCCCATGCCGGTGAAGTGGGCAATGATACTTGGCCGGGTGAGAGCTGGAAAAATCGCTCGGGAACCAATGTCTGGGGCTTGATGAGCATCGACAAGGAGAGAGGACTGATCTTTCTGCCTCATGGCTCGCCCAGTTACGATTTTTACGGTGCGGACAGGAAAGGAAACAATCTGTTCGGCAACTCGCTGGTTGTGCTCAATGCCGATACTGGAAAGTTAGCTTGGTATTTCCAGACGGTTCACCACGACCTGTGGGATTACGACATGGAGTCGGCTCCCGTGCTGATCGATGTAGTGAAGCAGGGAAAAAAGATTCCGGCAGTCGCCGTTGTGGGAAAGGCTGGGCTGATGTTTATTCTCGACCGTCTCACGGGCGAACCCATCTTCGGAGTCGAGGAGCGACCGGTTCCGGCGAGCGATGTTCCCGGCGAGCAAAGCGCGGCGACGCAGCCTTTTCCGCTGAAGCCTCTGCCCTTGGGGCGACACAGCTTCAGCCCAGACGAAATCGCCACTGTAACCCCTGAGCAAAAACAGTTTTGTACCGACATGCTGGTGACTGAAGGCGGCATGAAGAGTGGAGGCCCGTATACCCACTATGGGTCCAAGCTGACGGTGGTTTTTCCGGGCACGTTGGGAACGACCAATTGGCCGGGTTTGTCGTACAACCCGGATCTGGGTTATCTGTTCGTGAACATTGTCAATATTGCGGATGTCGGAAAAGTCACAAAGGCCGCCGACGGCGCCGACCCCGCCTACGAGCGGAACAGCCCGTGGGGACTCTACGTGCGTTTCTGGAATAACGATAAATTCTGGCCCTGCCAGCAGCCTCCGTGGGGACAACTTTTGGCCATCAATGTGAATACTGGCGATGTCGCCTGGACGGTGCCGTTTGGAGTCGATGAGGAACTGGATGCCAAAGGGGTTCATGGAACGGGTACTCTGAATTTTGGCGGTTCGATCGCTACTGCCGGAGGGTTATTGTTCATTGCCGCGACCAAGGACCAGCACTTCCGCGCATTCGAAGCCGCCACCGGCAAGATCTTGTGGGACACGAAACTCGAGACCGGATCCTACACCGTGCCCATGACCTACGAAGGCAAGAACCGGAAGCAGTACGTCGTCCTAACTGACACTGGGGGCAGTTTCTACGACACGACAGCCGGCGACGCGGTCGTTGCCTTTACGCTGCCGTAGCGGGGTTGAAAAGTGTTGGGTTTCTGTGCGCATCGGGGACAGAATCGTACGCCCTGTCGCAAACCTGCCGGGGACTCGAAATGCACAGAATCAAATGGAAATGGGCGGACATGATTGTGCGCCCAGCGCGGGGAAGCGCAACTAAGAATCTCTGATCTCTACTGTTTGTCGTACACAACCATCTCGTGGAACGGTTTGCCGTCCTTGCCCGTTCCGTCCATGGTGAATACCGTGGTCTTTCCATCTTTCGACAGAACCGAACTGCTCTTTGCGGCCCTGCCTTCGATATTCCAGGTGTGTTCGATAGTGTGGTCGTTCACTTTATGTACCGTCACCGTGGTATTTTCTCTACCAACGATTGATACCGGCTGGCCATCCACCGGGGTGTAGTGCCAGGTGACATCTTTGCCTTCCGAAGTTGTTTCTTTCACCGTGACCGTGCCGTCGGCGTCGATGATGCACATATCGACCTTCGGCGGGGGCCCTGGGAATTTGGATTTTGTGAAGTTCGCCGACCAGGTTCCGGCAAAGCCGCCGGCAGGCATGTCCGCAGCGCCAACCGCCAGGGAGACGGCCAAGAGGGAGAGCGGCAATAGCAGCAAGCTCTTTTTCATGGCTGATATCATAATATAAATAGGCAACGTGTCAACAGTTTTCCCGACATGAGTGGTAGGGTACCGCTTGTCCCAATTCCGGAAGTCTGCTCGGGAGGATCAAATCGATGACAGTGCGGGTGGGAGTCGACTTATCGGTCGACGAGGGGCTGCTGCGAGGATGGGGCAGCGAAGTGCAGTTCGTACGGATTCCCGAAGATCCCAAAGAGGAAATAGAAATCGACTTCTGGGTACCCGCTCTGCCTCCCAGGATCGTGCGGCGTCAGTGGCAATGGCTGAGGGGCGTTCGCGTGATTCAGGCTCCGTGGGCGGGAGTGGATACGTTGCTGGGGATCTTCACACCGGAAGTGACATTGTGCGATGCGCAGGGCGTGCATGACATTCCAACCGCGGAATGGACAGTCACTGCAATTCTCGCCATGCAGAAGAACTTTCCATTTTTCGTGGACCGACAGAGAGAAGGGAAGTGGACTCTAGGGCAGCAGGCGAACCAGATCGATCATCCGCTACCCACCAAGATCAAGAATCCTGCGGCGCCGATGCATGAAGTCGCAGACGCCGTAGTTCTGATCGTTGGACACGGCTCCATCGGGCGAGGAGTTGAAGCGCGGCTTTCTCCGTTTGGGGCGAAATTTCTGCGTGTCGGACGCACGGCGCACGAGGGAGTGGAGACCGTCAGCAACCTGGACCAGCTGTTGCCGTCTTCCGACATCGTGGTTTTGACGATTCCGCTAACTTCGGAAACGCGGCATCTGTTCGATGCAAAGCGCCTGGCCAGGATGAAGCCCGGGGCGCTGCTGGTGAATGCATCAAGGGGACCGATTGTCGAAACAGAAGCGCTGCTGCAGGCGCTCAATGAAAAGAGAATCAGAGCCGCCTTGGATGTGACCGATCCCGAACCTCTACCCGAAGGTCATCCCTTGTGGAAGGCACCCAATCTGTTGATCACGCCCCATGTCGCCGGGGATAGCGACAGATTCATACAGCGTGCCTTTAAGCTGATCCGCGAGCAGGTGGAGAGGTTTGTGCGGGGCGAGGCGCTGATCAACATCGTGACTGGAGAGTACTGAAAGAGCGGGTCGGCAAAGTGCTCGAAACAATATAATATTATGATTGACCTTCGCGATAATGAGAAATACATTGGTTCACAACCCAAGACATCCGTAGCAATCGACATCAGGAATGGAGTCTGCCATGCGATGGTCGCAACTACCTTTAGCCTTTTCGGTTCTGGGGATACTTTCCTTGGGTACGGGCGCGGCCAACCCCACTTCTGGCTGGTTGCTGGTGGCCAATAAGGGCAACAACGCCCTGGGCATCATTGACCCGGCCGCCGCACGGCAAGTGGCCGAGGTTGCCGAAGGCGGCGTGACTGGGCACGAAATTATTGCTTCGCCAGACGGAAAGCTTGCGTACGTTCCCATCTACGGAAACTCGGGTGTCGGACTGCCTGGGACCGATGGCAGCAATATGGTCGTGATCGATCTGGCATCGCGAAAGGTTGTGAGGAATCTCGATTTCGGCAAAGGGGTAAGGCCGCACTGCGCGAAATTTGGCCCGAATGGGATGTTGTACGTCAGCACCGAACTGGAGCGCTCGATCGCAATCATCGATCCCGCCAGTTTGAAAATCGTAGGATCCATTCCAACCGGCCAGCCAGAGTCCCACATGTTTGTGATCACGCGCGACGGGCGCCGGGGCTATACGGCGAACGTGGGGCCGGGCACAGTTTCCGTCCTGGACATGGAGAACCGCAAGACGCTGGCCATCATTCCGGTATCCGGGCAGGTGCAGCGAATCGCCCTCGCTGTTGACGACAGCATGGTGTTCACCTCCGATGTCACCAAGCCTCAGTTGGCCGTGATTGATACCGCCACCAACAAAATCAAGACCTGGATTCCGATGCCGGGTTTGGGCTATGGAAGCGCGCCGACCGCCGACGGCAAATGGCTTCTAGTTGTCCTGCCATTGGTGCATCAACTGGCGGAGATCGATCTAACCGCCATGAAAGTTGCCCGTACCATCGATCTGCCAGTGCGGCCGCAAGAAGTTCTGATTTCTCCGGACCAGAAAACGGCGTACGTTTCCTGCGATCAGAGCGGGAAAGTCGCCGCCATCAGCCTTGCGGATTGGAAGGTGACAAGTCTCATCGATGCGGGCAAAGGTGCGGACGGGCTCGCGTGGGCTGTCGCTCAATAAATCTCGGCTCTCAATAAGGAAAATCATGAGAGGAAACGGAACGAACGCTTGGCTGCGCGGCAAGAGCCTCGCCTTTTTGGCGTTACCGCTCGTCAGCATGGCAACGCTTCCGGCAGTGGCGCAGGTAGTTGCCAAACCGCCGGTAAAGACTCCCAGCGCCGGTGGAAACAGTTTCGATGGCCCGGGCGATGTGCGTTACCGGGCGGGAAGAGATGCGCAAGACCGAAGAATCGATATGTTCATCGGCGACTGGCGCGACTCCATGCCGCGCCACGCCTACGGTTCGCTAGTCTTGCGCGATATCCTGACCCGCGGTGACAATTACGCGCCGCCGCAGCCGGGTGCGATCCTGCAAGCCGCGAACTTTCTCGCATACGCGAGATTGCAGGCTGGCAATTCGACTACACCTTCGACGTTAACCCGCGAGCAGAATGTCTTCTACATAACTGGTGGCTCGGGCGAGATCACCGCGGGTGGGAAAACGTCCGCGCTCCACCGCGACATCGCGGTCTTCATGCCAGCGGATCTCGAATTTGTCATCAAGAATACGGGCAGCGATGCGCTCACGATGTATGTCGTGAGTGAACCCGTTCCTGATGGGTTCGTACCCGCTAAGGCAATGCTGGTGACGGATGAGAGAGAAGTGCCGGTTCGAACGCCGATGGCGGCATCTCCCTACACGCTTCCCGGCGCCTCCGGACACTGGGCTCATGTAGTCAGAGACCTGTTTTCGAAGAGCGACGGTTTGGCCACCATCGGCGATCTGATCACCGTGACCATCAATCCCATGCAGATGGGGGAACCTCATCCCCATAACCCGGGACAGGAAGAAATCTGGGCGGCCATTGATGGCGACAGCCTGGCATTCCTGGGCACCGAGTTGCGCGTTCAGCATCCGGGAATGGCTTACATGATCCGGCCGGATCAGGTCATGACTCATTCGAATATTAATGCAGGAGACACCCCCGTCAAGTTTCTGTGGTTTTCGGGTTCTTCGATCAAACATTGACTCCCGCGGACGCTACGCGTTGAACTGCGGAAGCAATTGACACACCCGTAGACCTCTGTTTGGCTTGAGTCTTCAGTTGAAGACGAGTTGCAGATTCATCATTCAATGTCCAGTTGAGTTCCCCGCCCGGTTCCGCTCGCGTTCCGCCCGATACTTAAACGCGAAGTAAACCGGGATACCAATCAGCACGATGACAACGCCGGGAATCGTCGTCGCTCGACGAAAGATGAACAGGACTGCCAGGATGCCAATCGCGCTGATCAGGTAAAGCAGGGGAATGAAAGGATAGCCAAAGGCGCGGTATGGACGTTCGACATTCGGGTTCAGCCTTCGCAGCCTAAAGATGCCGGCAATGGTGAGAATGTAGAAGATCAGCGCTGCCGAGATGATGTAGTCGAGCAGGTTGCTGTAGAGATTTCCGTAGGTTCCGGTGGCCGGCTGGTAAGTCCGGACGCTCAATAGAACGGCCGACCAGATTCCCTGCATGATCAACGCTTGGCCGGGCACATTGGCGCGGTTCAGAACCGACGCGCGTTTGAAGAAGAGGCCATCCAGCGACATCGCGTAATACGCGCGCCCCCCCGACAAAATCAATGCATTCATGCACCCGAACGCTGCAATCATGATCGCGATGGCGATCAGTGCGGGACCGATCGATGGAAAGATTGCGTGGAACATCGTAGACGCCACTCGATCCGCAGGAGCGTGCTGGATTTCGCTGAACGGCAATACCACGACGTAAGCAAAATTCGCGCACACGTACAGCCCAATGACGATGACGGTTCCCAGCGCCAGCGAGAGAGGTACATTCCGCGTAGGGTTCCGAACTTCACCGGCGGTAAAGGTGATGTTGTTCCAGGCATCGGCGGCATACAGCGCCCCGATTTGCGCGATGCAGAGCGCAACCACCATTCCGAAGGTAGTGTTCGGAGAAAGGCCGGGCGCGGCCAAACCGGCGCCTTGGGGCGTCCAGGCGTGAGCAAAATTTGCCTTCACCACCGAAGCCTTCCAGCCAATGAGTACGCCGATCCCGATCACGCCCAGCAGCGACCCTAGTTTCATCGTTGTAAAAACGTTCTGCACACCCTTTCCATACTTCAGGCCCTTGATGTTGGCCCATGTCAGGAAGGAAATGACGACAAGCGCCACTAGTTGGGCGGTGGACAGAGAAATCGCGTAAGTGGGCAGAATATGAATGGGGCGGATGATGTAGTTGTTCTCCGCGATCTGCGGCCACAGTACGCCAAGATAGCGTGAGAACCCTACCGATGAAGCGGCAATCGTCCCCGTCTGAATTACGAGAAACAACGTCCACCCATACAGAAACCCCCACAGGGGCGAAAAAGCTTCGCGAAGGTAGACGTATTGTCCCCCAGCTTGCGGCATCATGGCCGCCAATTCACCGTAGGAGAGCGCGGCCGCCATCGTGAGGACGCCGGCGATCACCCAGGCCAGGAGCATCCAGCCAGCACTTCCCACCTGGCGAGCCATTTCGCCAGCCACGATGAAGATCCCGGAACCGATCATCGACCCTGCCACAATCATGGTCGAATCAAAAAGTCCGAGGCTTCGACTCAATTCGCGGTGCGGTGTGGCAACCTGAGACTCCTGAGCGATCTGCGTCACAAACTTCCTCCCGGATACCGCGCCCATCTCAAGCTAGGAGTCACCAGCACAACTTAACCGGTGGAGCGAAGGCTGTTCCTCGCTACGGCCGGCTGTACAACTGGCTGGGTCAGGCTGAGATTGAGCGAATTCGCCTTCGCCCCGACTCTTAGTTTTGCCCGCGGGCCGGGCTAACTTGGCCGAGTCCCATTTGGTCGACGATTTGCTTGAAGTCGGAACGTCGGCGGAGAGGATCAAAACGCGGATCCTGGGTCAAGGTGAAGAGCTTCATATTCCGCTCGTTACAAGCCCGATTGAGCCACGCAACTACCTGTTGAGAGTCGCCGAGCGCGGCGTAGGTTGCGGCGATATCGTAGGAGGGCATGCATTGGTGAGAGGGAGCACTCTTGAGTTCATTCAAAATCTCGCGGGCGGAAGAGGTGTCGCCGGCTACCGCAAGCGCGTGTGCTTTCATCGCTTTCACACAATTGTTCCCCCCCGCTAACCGGATGGTTGTTTCAAACTCGCGCAACGCTTCCTTCAAGTTCCCCTTTTGTTCCAGAGCCTGCGCCATGTACATGTGTGCCCAGATGAATTGCGGGTCCAACTCGAGAGCACTTTGATAATGGCGAATGGCGTCGTCGAACTGGTGCGCGAGATGAGATGTCACGCCGGCCCATACGAGAGTAATGATGGAAACCGGGTTGATCTCGAGCGCATGCATGATCGCTATGTGCGCCGCCTCGTGCTGCCCCCGGGCCGAAAGCAGATTCGCGTACCAGTGATAGCCAAGGGCATAGTCCGGATTGCACTGAATGGAGCGGCGGTATTCGTAATCTGCGGCTTGCCAATCGCGGTCGAAGTGCAGGAGAACATCCGCCAGCGAGGCGTGGGCCTCGGCGAGATTGGGATCGAGTTCGATCGCTCTTTGGGCTGCCCGGCGCGCCGATGGCATGACTGCCGAGGGTGAAACGATCTCATAAAACGATAGCAGCGTGAGAGAGTCGGCGAGCCCGGAATAGGGCAGAGCAAACTCAGGATCTTCGTGGATAGCCGACTCAAAGCAGCGGATCGCTTTGCGTAGTCCTTCTTCGCTCCTCTGATTCCAGAAGTATCTGCCCTTCAAATATGTTTCCCGCGAACTCGATTTTTCGTGGTGACCCACAACCGGAACAGCCTTCGACGAAGAAAACACCTTCAGCCAGAGACATTGAACGATCTGGCCGGCGGCATGCATCGGGAATTCAGCGAAATCGTTTGGGCGACAACGATAAGTATGTGACCATGCCACGGAGTCGGAGCCGGCAAACAGGAGCGCTACGTTCAGCCGCAGGCCTTTGCCTTCGTCTTGAACGCTCCATCGCAAGACATAGTGAATCTGCTCATCCAACGTGCTGGCGGGCAACTCGCTTTGTCCGTCCTGTACCGGGAACTTCGGACTCACGATACAAAGTTTCTCCGGATTCGACGTCTGCAAGGCCGCGATCGTTTTGGTCGCGATAGCATCGCAAATCCGACGCCGCTCGCTCTTGACGGTTACATTGGTGAGGGGCAGCACGTAGATCGTAGTGAGGTTCGCGACTTTGGATGGCGCCGCCGGCTTGGTCTCCTGATCGACGCCGGTGCGCGAGACCCGGCGCTTCCAGATCTCAACTTCCGAACGGAGAGCGTAGACACTGCCCAGCCGCTTATGAAAATGGCGATGCACCGGCAGGCCTTCCCGCTTTTCCCAGAGTTGTACGGTGCGAACCTCCCGCCGGAGATAGCTGGCAATTTCTTTCCATGAATCCAGATGGTCGGTGCCTGTCCAGCAGCCGTTGGTCGGCTCACTCTGCGAAGTTACCCGCGTGGTGTTCTTGATCATAGAGTCCGGGCGCAAGTTTCAGCGAGCGGCGAATTGACTTCACCGATCCAAAGCGAACGCCGCATTTGCACACGGAGAACAGGCAGCAGCCGGACAGCGAGCAAATTTGAGAAAACAGCAGGTTGAACCAGGCTCCAATTCCGTCCCACTACTTGATCTCTTGCCCGGAAGACTACACTGCGCCGCCGACTACAATCAACCCGATTCTTCGGCGAACAGTGGCTATTCTTGGGCTCCTTCGCGTGGTTTGCCCAGCGCCCGACTGCAGCGGCAATATGTTCAGTCCAGGCTCGTGCACGCGGCGTTTCGCACTATTTCGCTTGTGGGCACGCAGATTAAACGTTTACCTATAGGAGGTTCCGCGACGTACATTCCCGATCTAATCCTTGAAGCATCGGGTCTGGTTTTGATTGTCCCGGTTGAAACTGATTCAGCGTTGCCGCCGGGCGACCTCTGAATAACGAGTACCCTGGATCGAAAAAAGGAGTCCTGTGTCGGTAGAGGAACACGCAGAGTCGTCGCAGCAACCTGCCTGGTTTGACTACGCCGATAGCCAAGAGTTCATGGAAAGAGTTCGCGCCGGAATGCCTCCGCTCATCATTTGCGTGGCTAGCAACGGAGGTATCCAGGGCAAAGAGGCGAATGAGGTCATCCCTGAGACGGCCGAGGAGATCGCGGAGTCGGTCCACGGGGCATACGAAGCCGGGGCATCGATGGTGCATATCCATGCCCGCGATCCGCGCAAATTAACCGACGGAGCAAGAGACACCGAAACATGGCGCGATGTTTTGCGCAAGGTTCGTCGGAGTTGTCCGGAGATCATCATCAATGCAACCACGGGTGCCGGCCCCGGCATGACCATGGAAGAGCGTGCCGCATCTCTGGCAGCGGGTCCCGAAGTTGCGTCTTTAAATCTGGCGCCGGATATGAGCAAGTTCAAACTGAAAGAACGACGCGCGCCGTTACCTTTCCCGCGTCCGGCATTGGAAATCGATGAATGTATTCCGTTCACCTATGGTCAGATTCACGAGTTTGCCGCCGAGATGAAAAAGCGCGGCATCAAGCCGGAGTTGGAGATCTATCATCCCGGCTGCGCCTGGGTAGTGAGCTATCTGCTGGAGCACGGCCTCGTCGAAAAACCTTACTGGATGCAGACGGTAATGGGATATCAGACCGGCAGTTTCCCGACGGTCGAAAACATTATTCAACTCTTGAAGGAGTTTCCCGAAGGCGCTTTGTGGCTGTGCTCAGCCATCGGCCCATTTCAATTGCCACTGACCACACTCGCGACCTTAATGGGAGGACATGTGCGAGTCGGCCTGGAAGATAACGTCTACTATTCTCGCGGACAAAAAGCGAAGAGCAACGCTCAATTGGTTGAGCGAGCGGTCCGAATTGCGCATGAACTCAACCGCCCCGTCGCGACCCCGGCACAGGCTCGAACCATGCTTGGCCTGCGCAGCCAGCCCACTCAATACTGAGTTCGAGGAGCCGTCTTCCCCGGCTGCTTCAAGAAACTGAATGCCATGGGCCGGAAAATGCGGGGTTTCGGCATTTTGGCTTATGATACGATATTTCGGCGATGTTCTTCACGAGCATTCTTTATCTCGCAGTCGTGCTGGCCTCCGACGAGACTCCTTTGCCGCCAGGTGAGGGCCAGGCCATTGTGCAACAGAAATGCGCCAGTTGCCACGCGCTCAAGGTAATTACTGGGAAAAAGGCTTCCCGGCAGCAGTGGTCCACAATCGTCGATCAGATGATCACTCGCGGGGCCGACGTTTCCGACGATGATATCGATACCCTGCTCGATTATCTGGCCAAAAACTTCGGCCTTGCCACAGGACAGGCGGGCGCGGAGAAAGGTCATGACCGGACCGGGCCGGTAAATGTGAACACCGCCAGCACGTCGGAATTGGCTGCCGCACTTGATCTTACGGCGGCGGAATCAACCTCAATCGTGTCGTACCGGGAACGGAACGGGAACTTCAAAGAGTGGCGCGACCTGACTAAGGTCCCCGGTGTCGAGGCCAAAAAAATTGAAAGCAACAAGGACCGTCTGGTGTTCTAAGCTGGTGCCGCGGCATTGTTGGTGGCAGTAGGTGCCGCCACGTTGTGTCCTACCTTTCCGCTTAAAGCTCAACCACGCGAAATGACTGAACCCGAGACAGCCCCTCGCCCCACCCACAGCCGCCATGTGGTTCTTGCCTTGGTTGTCGGGGCCTACATGATCACGTACATGGATCGCGTGAATCTGGCTTCGGCGGTGCCCGTGATCCAGAGGGATATGGGCTTCTCGATGATCACCGTTGGGTGGATCTTCGCATCCTTCCGATGGGGATACGCTCTGTTTCAAATTCCCGGAGGATGGCTGGGGGACCGGATTGGAGGACGGCGAGCTCTGTCGGTAGTCGTTGTCTGGTGGTCGATTTTTACTTCGCTTACGGCGTTTGCATGGAATGCGGCGGCGATGGGAGTATTCCGCTTTTTTTTCGGGATGGGTGAGGCGGGAGCCTTCCCAATTGCTACCCGATCTCTTTCCGGCTGGATGCTGCCCACGGAACGGGGTTTCGCGCAAGGTGTGACTCATGCGGCGTCGAGGGTGGGGGCGGCCTTAACTCCGGCATTGGTCGTACTTCTGATGATCCGATTCGGATGGCGCATGCCGTTCTTTGTTTTCGGCCTGATCGGACTTGCTTGGGCGGCGGTTTGGTACTGGTACTACCGCGACACCCCGGCGGAACACCGTCATTGCAATGCCGCGGAACGGCGTCTGATCGAAGAATCGGTCGGCATACGAAAATCCGGTATCCGGAGGGTCCCGTGGCGCAGCATACTTCGCAGCCCCTCGCTTTGGACGCTTTCGCTGATGTACTTCTGCTACGGATATAGCATCGATATTTATCTCGATTGGTTTCCCAAGTATCTGAACGAGCACCGCGGTTTTGACCTTAAGCAGATGGGCGTCTATGCTAGCCTGCCATTGCTGGCAGGGGCGGCAGGGGATCTGTTGGGCGGTTCGACCTCGGATCGATGGGCCAAACGCTTCGGGAATCTCAAGGTGGCGCGGCGTGGGGTCGCGATCGCAGGGTTTCTCATCGCGGCCATCTTCATCGTGCCTGCGACGCTTACGCACAACTCGATGGCTTCCGTTTGGTATTCCTGCGCAGCGGTCTTCGGCCTGGAGGTAACCGTGGGGGTGTCGTGGGCCATTCCCCTTGATATTGGTGGCGAGTACGCAGGTTCGGTAGCTTCGATTATGAACACCTTTGGAAACCTGGGTAGTGCCGTTTCCCCGATACTCCTTGCATACTTGGTTGGATTGTACGGATGGAACATTCCCTTCCTGATTTGTTCTGTGCTGTGCGTGGCGGGCGCGGTATTAAGTGTTGGGATCAATGCCGCGAAGAAGATCGTAAGCGAGTCTCCGGTGCCCCTAGCGGCCGGAACGTAACGGCGCCACAAAGCGTTATCTTGCTGGCTCAAATTGTTATACTATTATATGACTAAACGGTATTCTGTTGCTGTAGTGCAGGACGGCAGAGCAAAGCACTATGAGAATCAATCCCAATAAATGTGTTGCATGCGGAAACTGCATCTACGTCTGTCCGGTCGGTGCGATCTATGTCGATCCCAAAATTAACCGAGCTACGGTGAACCGAGACGAGTGCGTGGAATGCTATGCCTGCTACAACGGGCTGAGCACGGAGCGGTTGAATCCAGTCTTCGTGCGCACGATTCGCAAGCTGTTTCAATTCGCGCGTTTGCGTTTCGATCCGGAGCCAGATATCTGTCCCACGTCAGCTTTTGAGCCTGAGGATCTGCAATGGCCGCGCGTAGTGCGGAGGGCGTTTTCGGATCCGCGTGCCACCCACGAATCCACCGGAGTGCAAGGCCGTGGCACGGAAGAAGTTAAGACCAACGACGTCACAAATCGAGTGCAGTGCGGCGAAGTTGGCTTCACCATTGAATTCGGCAGACCGGGTGTTGGAGTGTGGTTCCGCGACATTCAGAAGATGACCATGGCTTTGGCGAAGGCGAATGTGCCATTCGAAAAGAAGAATCCCATGACCTTGCTGATGAGCGATGTTACCACTGGAGTCCTCAAGTCAGACGTCCTCAATGAAAAGGTACTTTCGGCGATTGTGGAGATCAAAGTTCCGGTGGATCGCACGGAAGAAATTATCAGACTGGTTCACGAGGTCGAGAAGGACGTCGATAGCGTGGTGGCCCTCGGTGTCGGAACTCGTTGCGCTGAAAACGGCGAGGAGAAAGTAGTGGCACCGATTCTGGAGCGCATGGGATATCGGATCGAAAGGGCCAAAACGAACGCTGGTCTGGGCAAAATCACCAACCCGGTCGAGCAACCTTCGTAAATTGGTGCTGCGGCGATCTGAGCCGGGCAGTTTGAAGCGGTCAGTTAACCGAAAGCTTCCAGATACGTTTTCAGACAATGTCTTTAAGCTCCGGCGCGTAAACCCGGGTAGTATGGACGAGCTAGAGATTCATGGATTTGCCCGATCCTTCTCCTATCACTGAACTGATCGAAGCCTTTCGCGGCTCGAAGGCGATGTTCGCCGCCGTTTCGTTGGGTGTTTTCGATGCCCTCGATCACAAGCCTCAGTCGGTGAATGCCCTTGCCGAAGAACTCCACGTTAAGGCCGATCCACTCGGGAGACTGCTCGACGCCTGCGTTGGACTCGAACTGCTGCGTCGCCACGGCGCAGACTACGAAAATGAGCCGGTAGCAAGTACTTACCTTTGCCGCTCCAGCGCACAGACTCTCACGGGCTACATCCTCTATTCCAATGATGTTCTGTTCCGTTTATGGGCCCACTTAGAAAATGCGATTCGTGAAGGAACGCCGCGTTGGGAGCAGGAATTCGGCGTCGAAGGTTCCATCTTTGATCACTTCTTCCGAACCGAAGAAGCGAAGGAAACTTTTGTCCAGGGGATGCATGGTCTAGGAATTCTGAGTTCTCCCAAAGTGGCAGGCGCTTTCGACCTGTCGCGATTTCGGCGAATGGTGGACCTGGGTGGCGCTAGCGGTCATCTGGCCATTGCCGCGTGCGAACGGAATCCTGATCTGCGAGCCGTGGTCTTCGATCTACCTGAAGTAATCGAAGCAGCGCGCGTTTATGCCCGATCTTCCATGGCTGCTCTGCGCATCGAGACGATGGCTGGCGATTTCTTCAGCGACGAATTGCCAGAGGCGGACTTCTTCGCGTTAGGCCGAATTTTGCACGACTGGCCGGAAGACAAGATCCGGCGACTTCTGGCAAAGATTTACGGTCGTCTGCCTGCTGGTGGCGGCATCCTGCTCGCCGAGAAACTGCTTTACGAAGACAAATCAGGCCCGGTCTCGGCCCAGCTTCAGTCTTTGAACATGCTCATATGCACGGAGGGAAGAGAGCGGACACTGCCCGAGTATCGGAGTCTGCTCGAAGAAGCAGGATTTCGAAACGTGGAGGGGCGCAGGACAGGGGTTAGCCTCGATGCCATCCTTGCTGCCAAGCCTTGATCTTCCCAGGTCACGTTGGCCCCGAGGGGCCGTTCGGAGCCTTAATTGGGTGGATATGATGATGTTATAATAATCAAAAGCAGGCAGCCTGCTTCGGACGGCAAGTTGCTCTCGAGGGTATCAGCCTGATTCGAAGACAGACCATCACCGCCCAAGTTATCACTTACATTTTAGACCTCATCAAGAAGGGTCACGTCAAGCCGGGCGAGCGCTTACCCACCGAAAAGCAACTTACCGAGGAGCTTGCAGTTAGCCGGACATGCGTACGCGAGGCGATCAAGTCCCTCGAGTCGCTTCAGTTGATCTCGGTACGACCGAAAATCGGGGCAGTAGTTCTCGAACCCTCTCCCGTGGCCTTGCTCAACGCCGAGTATCTTTCTACTTCTGCCTTCATGCAACAGGCAGATTCTCTCATTGAGTTTCGAAAAGTTTTGGAGTTGGGGCTGGTTGCATTAGCCGCCGAGAAATCTTCGGAAGCAGATTGGACGGCCATGCGGAAAATCCTGGCGGAACAAGAAGCTGCCCTCAAGATGGATCGCAGCACGCCGCAAGCCGATTCCCTTTACCATGACGCCATTCTCAAGGTTAATGTAAAGTTCCACAAAGCAGTGGCTGCAGCTACCAGGAATCCTCTTGCCATTATGGTGTTGCAGGCGATTTCAGAGCCTTTGGTGGAAGTCAGCCGGCGTACCAACGAAATGCCCGGAGTGCCTGAGGCGGGGCTGAGGCAGCACTGGGCGATCTATCGGGCAATTCGCGAAAACAATCCGGAAAAAGCGCGTCACGCGATGCGTTTACATCTGCAAGCCGCGGAGCGCAATGCTCACATCCTCGAAGACAAGGACGAGCCAGCGCCCGCTTCCGTCCCTGCCGCAACCTCAGCGCACAAACCTCAAGATTTCCTCTGAGTCATCCCATAGAATTGCGCTCAATGCCCAATACGCCTCAGTTCGAATCCACTTTTACAACTAGGTAGGTGAAAGTCTTGCCCGGCGCGATTTTCAGCTGGTGAGGGACTTTGACTGGTATGTGTACGATGTCGCCGGGTTTCAGCGGCTTTGTTTCACCGCCGTCAATCGAAGTACCGCGAATTTCGTGGGGCTTCACCGTTTTCGGTTGGACCATGGTTCCCCCCACAATCAGTGTGGCTTCGCCGTCCTGGACAATCCAGACGTCCACTTGGGTTTCGTGAACTTCGGCGCTGCCGTCGCCTTCGCGACGGGAAATACCCATGTAATGGTTTCCGTAGGTGCCGAGCGGTTTCCAGCCGAATTTTTGGTCGTCAAGTTGAGTTGCGAGTTCTTCGCCGGATTTCTTGACCGCGTCGCCCTTCCACAGAGCAAAACCGTCGGGGACAGAGCGTTGCGGCAGCAGTCCCGTTGCTAGTAATACAAGAAACAAAGAAAGCAATCTCATCGGGCAATCTCCTGGGAAGGTCTGAAACTTCGGGAATAATATTATAATAATATCCTCGAGGAAACATGAACATCATCCCTGCGTCTCTCCTGCGTCTCGCCGTTCTTGCTGTAGCGATGCTTGCCGGATTCGGCACCTTCGCGGCTGGGCAGCACACCCCGTCCTCCAATTATCTGCAAGCTTGGGTAGGCGCTCGAGTCATCGACGGCACGGGCAAGCCGGCCATCGAAAACGCGACTCTATTGGTCCGGAATGGACGAATTGAAGCGGTTGGAAAGCGCGTCAAAATTCCTGCTGGGGCGCAGCGGATCGATGCCATGGGAAAGACCATCATTCCAGGATTGATCAATGCGCATGGTCACGTGAATGACCCAGCTCAACTGGGAGTTTACCTGCGCGACGGCATCACAACGGTTCTCAGCCTGGGTGGAGACAAAGAATTTGCTTTGCGGGATGCGAACGCGAAGGCTCCCGCAGGAACCGTCCCGCATTTGTATATTGCGGGACCGATCCAGGATTCGACGCCGATTCCCGGCGCCGTTGCCGTCAAGACTCCCGAAGAGGGCCGCAAGAATGTCGATGAGTTGGCGCGGAACAAACCCGACTTCATTAAGGTTCGAGTGGATGACTTTCTCGGTGCCCGTCCCAAAATGAGTCCGGAGATTTATCAGGCTGTCATCGACGAGGCGCACAAAAATGGAATTCGCACAGCTGCGCATGTCGTCCTTTTGGAAGACGCCAAGGGAGTGCTGCGCGCCGGAGTTGACTATATCGCCCACAGCGTGCGTGATCATGAGGTCGATGAGGAATTCATCGGCCTCATGAAGAAGAATCATGCCTTCTACTGCCCGACTCTCACGCGCGAAGTAGCAGTTTTCACGTACTCGGAAACGCCATCATTCTTTAGCGATCCTTTTTTCTTGAAAGAGGCCGATCCCGCAGAAATGGCGAAGATACAAGACCCCAAGCGGCAGGAGACGGTGCGAAATGATAAGGGTGCTTCCTGGTATAAGGAGCATCTGCTTGTGGCCCTGCGCAATTTGAAGATCCTCTCCGACGCCGGAATTTCCATCGCCATGGGCACCGACAGCGGGGGCGGACCAGGGCGGTTCCAAGGGTACTTCGAGCATCTCGAGCTGGAATACGAAACCACAGCGGGGCTCACTCCCATGCAAGCCCTGGTGTCTGCCACCAGCGGTGCGGCCAAGGCGATCAACATCAGCCAGCAAGTGGGCACGCTGGAGAAAGGGAAGTGGGCCGATTTCCTCGTGCTATCTGCCAACCCGCTGGATGACATCCGGAACACGCGCAAAATCGAATCAGTGTGGATCGGCGGAGTGCAAGTCCCGGCCAAAGCGGTGAATTAATCGTCCGAGGCGCGCCGGCTTCACGGTTTTGCGGCAGGCGGCAACGTATAAAAGTCGTAGCGGATGGTCCACCGCGACTCCTGGCCAGGCTCGGCGTGGAGGTGAATATAGGGCTCTGCTGACGCCACTGTTTGGATCGCCCAGAAATTTACCTTCTCCAGTTTCTGATCACTCGTGATGTGAACGCCGGCGCCGGTCTTCAGGTTCTCCACGCGAAAGTCATAATCCTCGACATTGTTGTGCGAGCCCTCGAGTTCTGAGAAAACACCATTCTTACCTTGCAGGTCGTGGGGGAATACGATTTCGTGTCCGTGCACTTCCGCTCGATCCTTGAAGCCGCGCGTGGGCACCGGAGTGAAAGCAAACTTGACGGAAATATCCGGGCCCACCACCTCGTGATCGATCACGAAAAAGTTGTGGTTGTACTGCGTGCTGTCGATCGCCTTTGTTCCCGTGTTCTTCAGCGTGTGCTCGATGAGAAGTTCGGACTTCCCCTTTACCAGCCGGACGGTCTTCGTGTAGATGTACGCGTATCCGAGTTCCGACTGCAAGCGGTGAGTGAACTCGACCCGGTCTTTGTGCTTGTGGACCGTCCACTTTCCTGGGTCGACAATGTCATAGGTGTCGTATGCGCGATAGGCTCGCTCGTCCGGTTTGCGTACGGTGCCGATCCCAATCCGCACGAATGTTCCCCCAGGTTTGGCCTCGTCGTACCCTAAGCCTTTGTCATCCGTGCGAAACTCTTCCACCGGTCCGGTAATCGCGTCGTGGATTTTGGGATCGTGCTTCTCGTACCAGCGGCCAAAATATTCGTGCCCGCTGAATTGCAAGCTGGAGATGATCCCGGACCAGTCGAAGCGTGTGCCGCGGTAAGAGCCATTCCGATTGTCAGGGAGCATAATCTCCGCATGAATCAGGCCGTTAGAAATTTCCGCCTTGGGATAAACCTGAGCCCAGACGCCAGCGGAGAGAAAAATAGTCAAGCAAGAACAGAACAGGGATCGCATAAGTTGATGACAATCTCAGACAACTCTCAAGACTCTCGCTACGACTTCAGGCTCCCTATTTCTGATTCCTCTGAGCCTCGGTCCTGTCAGTCTTCGGGAGCGGAAGCACTTCTTTGGCCGAAAGATCTGCCGGGAACGCTATATTAAAGAAGCAAACCATCATTTCATCGAAACTTTGCTGCCCCCAGATTACTGTCTTTGTCGGATCCGGATTCTCCGGATTTTTGGCCGAATTGTCGAAGTGCGCGGTGCACTCGATCGTGGTTCCTTTGGGTAGTTCGATTGGATTCGCCAGGTTGTACCAAAGCTGCCAGTGCCAGTTGTACTGAGGCACGTTCAAGATGGTTCGTGTCTCTCCATTGGGAAACACCAAACGGTATTGCATGTCCTTGCCTCGCGTGTGCATATGCGGATGCATCCCCAATAGCGTCACATCGTGGCGCAGTGTGAAGGAAGTGTCTACACGGTAGTTGGGATCGCCCGGAGGAATCTGGAAAGTTTCATTGATCGCCGACAAAGTCATGACGCGTTCTTTAGGAGGCTCTTTAGCAAAGACCAGTCCCACACTCGATTGATCCGTCGTCGCTTTGCCTTCTGGCATGTAGTGCACTTCCAGCACAAGATCCGACGCGGCTGGAACCAGCTTCGCCTGTCCGTGTTCAAAGATGTCCGGAGGTTGTCCCGGCGCGTACCCGACCAGCCAATCGCTAGGCACGTCGTCCGGATCCGCCTTTTCTCCGGTTTTGGAGGGTGGGGCTTCGAAAAATACTCCCTTCGGTTTGTCCTTGAAGTAGTTCGAACCCGGCCGGCGGACGTAGGCAACAATGTGATGCACGACCGAGCGATCCGTCGGCGCCGCTTCTACATACTGAACCCACGTATCTTTGGTGAAGCCCGTGGGCAGAATGACGTATTGGTACTCCAGAACGCCGCTCTCGGGAACAGGGAACGGCTTGGGCAACTGGAAGGTGATATCGGGTTTTGGAATACTCCATCCTTCAACGAATTGCTTTGGGGGCGGAAGGTCGTTGGGATCGCCTTTCGGAGCTCCCGCGTTCGCCCATGCGACGATTGTGTCAATCTCGGCCTGCGTCATCGAGCGATTGTTAACAAATTTCTCCGTATGTCCATCCTCGAACCATGGCGGCATGGCCCGCTCCAGCACCATGCGCTTCATCGCTTTCGCCCATGGCCTGGCGCTTTCGTAAGTCAAAAGCGAGAACGGTGCGCCTTCGCCCGGACGATGGCAGGTCTGGCAATGCGCCTGTACGATGGGTGCAACATCCTTCGTAAAGCTCACCGAAGAGCGATTCGTCGCAGCGGTCGGCGCCTTCGAGTCGTCCGGTGCTTGGCTCGGATGACTTGCCATACCCGGCATCTGACCCCATACCAGCGTTGCCATCCACAGTGGTAGAGCAAGGATCGAAACTGTCGACTTCATCGTCGTGACCTCTTTGCTTCTAATTCCGATATTGATCTTGTTTTTGAGAAGCGGTTCAGTGCGCCCGTTTCACTGCTTAAGGTAAGCCACATAACCCTGAGTCTTCATCTCGAGTCGATACACCGATGTGGTGGCAGTGATGTAGAGCGTGCGGTAATCCTTGTCGCCCCAGTTCAGATTTGCCGGCTGCTCCGGGGTGAG
>Ga0209733_1000003_pt1 | contig 28279 bp, 26 predicted proteins | sample BlaSpr_A8_OM2_M1_FD_187976 | JGI IMG/M metagenome (GOLD analysis project Ga0209733, IMG submission 187976) | Forest soil microbial communities from Thunder Bay, Ontario, Canada - Black Spruce, Ontario site 2_A8_OM2_M1 (SPAdes) (version 2) | ecosystem: Environmental > Terrestrial > Soil > Boreal...
CCGGCACTCAGCGAGCTGCGTCCGCGGGCCCTCAACGACTGGGCGACATCGGACGTTGTCGGCAGCCTGTTTTCGATGGCTTCGAGAAGGCGCATATCGCGCGCGACATCCATCACGCGATAAGGCTCCAACGGATAGCGGGCGGCCAGTTCGTCACACGAATCGGCGAGTGACGGAACTAACTCACTCCACGTCCGGCGCCGGTCAAGGAAGTCCAAAGGTTCGACCGGAACCGAAATAAGCGCATGATTCCTAGCCAAGGCGGCGGATACTCCCGTGCCCGCAATGACCAGCGGTCCAGGCCACTCGTCGAGAACGGAATCCTGGCGCACCGCCATAGAGGGATCGGGCGGGCCCAGTTGCAGAACTGGAACTTCATCTCGAATCGTCGAGTGAATCCGAAGCGTTGTACTCCAGGCTGGATCGAACACGGCTGCCGATGCAAAGGCCGCAACCCGCCGCCCGGCTTGCGTCACCAGCGCCACCGCACGATGAAACGCGGCCGTCGGGTTCTCTGCGGTAACAGCAATGGTGCAGGACTCGCGGGCGCGCAAGGCGCGGAGAGCGCTCTCCGCGGGAGCACCCGCGAACCACCGCTCCAATCCTGGCCTGTGGTCCTCACTGGCATACGTGCGCAATTCTGCTCGCGTTGCAGTCACGCCGTGCAGAGCTGACCAGAGCGAATCGGCGAGGAGCAGTGAGCGATCAAACAGCGGAGCGTCGCTGGACAGTTGTACGATGCCGTCGCGAATGAGTGCTCCTTGTTCCACCACCTCGCGGCAATGCTGCCGGCCGCGATTTTTGGCAAACAGCAGTTGCGCAGCCAACCCGACGGTCGCGTGCGATTCGCCTTTCGGATGCAGCGAGCGAAACACGGCGGAGTACCCTTCATGCTCCTCCGGCATGGCCGCCAACAGTAGAATCTCGGCCTCGATACTTGAGAGGTGGAAGCGATCTACGAGAAGATCAATCGCGTGCGGTTCTTCCCCGGAGTGGTCCAGCAACCCCGCCGCTTCAGAGTCAAGAGGTGTTCCCTGACCAGCAGCTTCGTACGAGGCTTGCAAGAAACTCCTGCTCTGCAGTAGCGATTCGTCGGATTGCCCCGGAATCTGTGCCAGCAAGCGAGCCAGTCGGCCGGCCATGACCGCCATCGAGCGCGTGAGCCGATCGCTGACTCCTTCCGATTTGAACGCCAGCACGCTATTCATAGACGAACCTCACGACGACTCCCAGCCACGGCAGATAGTCGGGGTCGATATCGAGTCCGGTTCGCCGGATATCGACGGAAACGTCCTGCAACGAAAATCGGGCTTCGATCCAGCCGGGGTCGGCCACGATTTGCGCCGGCCTGCGACACACGAACTTTGCTAGCTGTTCGGTTACATGCATTGACTCGGGGAAGAATTCTGCGAGCGCATTCTCCGCCTCCGCAGCAAAAGCATCGATCAACTGCTGTTCCTCCGGCGCAGGCGGAGGCTGTAGCCGCGAAGGGTGACTTGAAGCGGGCCCTTGGCCGCAGAATGCCAGCGCCGCAGGATCATCGGGGTCCGTCGGTTGCAGAGTCAGCGCGAGGCGATGCTGGAACCACCTCAGCCCGCGCGCTGCAATGGCAGGGAGTGCCATTGCCCGTTCCGGAATCTTGAGTTCATCCTCAACCTGCAGCAGGTACAACAGGCCGCCGAATCCGGTAAATCCCTCAGTCCGGAAGGCGCGTTTCTCCGACTTGTCTGGCTCGCGATTCGCTCCAGTTGGCAACTGCACGCGGAGTCGAGCACCTTGGGTGGATCGTAGTTCCTTAGAATTCGCAACCTGGGCCGGCCGGCGGAATTCCATTTCGTAGACTGCGTGCGCCGTCTCCAACAACTGATTGCAGGCGCGTACCAGAGATGGCTCGCATTCGAGCAGCGCCAGCAGTACCAGCGATTTCGCTGCTGGCTGGGCAAGCGTGTCATGCAACTCGCGCAGGATCGACGAATGCTCCACGACGATCTTTGCCCGATCCCAAGCCAGCGACATCAACTGAGATTCGCTGTTTGGTGCGACATCGAACTCTGCGGTGGGCCTGTGTTCGCCATCCTCCCAGTTCACCGTGAGACGATCCACCTCACGCGACAACGAAACTCCGGCTGCTTCGAAAACGGCCGCGGCGATCGAGGTCCATGCCGCTTCGAGATACTTCGCCATGGGCCGGAGTTCACCGCGCGCGCCCAACGCCGCCAGCACCGCTACGGCCGCCTCCGGTTCCCGACACAGCGCGCCGGCGAACTCGCTCACCGCATCGACGAGGTTTGTGCAGACATCGCTGCCCCGCCAAAAGCCAATCTGACGCCAGGCCCAAACATTGTGAAGGCGGCCCTGTGCTACGTCGGAGCCCATCGCAATCAACGCGAGCCGGCGCGACCCGTAACGCACGGTGGCGTATGGCTTGGTCGCAGCCAGTGCAATGGCTTCAGCCAACAATCTGGCCCAGTCGGCAGCGAGTCCGCCATCTCCTCGTGACAGCCGCAATCGAATTGGCACGTCCAGACGACGAATGCAGACGACTTCTTCCGTCCGGATTCCCGCTCTCTCCAGAGCCAGATCGAGCGCGTCACCGATCACATCTCGCAGTACAGAATCCAGGCGGAGCTTCTGTTCAGACTGGGAAGGCCGCAGCCGGTAGTGCGCCATCAATCGCCGAATTTGCACGGCCTCATTCATTTCAAGACTTCATCCCACAAGACTGTCGCTGTCCAAGGTGCTTGCGCCCGGAATGACGCCGGCAAGGGCGCGCCCCAGAATTGCCCCGCGGCCCAGAACGCTGCTGCCCACCTGGAATCGCGTGAATCCATCGCTGCGCCCGATCATTGAGGTCAAGCCCACGAGCAACCCGAGGCCTACGCGCATCCCAGCGCCCACGGTGCAGACTTCGACCAGCGTGTGCGCGGGCCGGTGAACATCCAGAAGGTGCTGCACCATGTCGGTCTGGTCCGCGTCCAGCGATTGCTGAAGCAGGACGGTGAAGCGATGCGCGTGGGTTTCAAACGCGTCGTCGGACGTGCCTCCCGGGGAGCCGCCCGTGAGATCGCTGACCGATCCGCCGATCTGGAAGGTGCCGAGGATCGATCCGGTCGGACCGGGATCACCCAGCTTGGCTGCTCCGTGGCCACGCAGTCGGAATTTCTCCACGATCACGGCGGGCCCCTGCGTGGAGATCTGCAGGAAACGCAGCAGCCCGGGTACTGTGCCGCGAAAGCGAAAAAGCCACGTCGCCTGCGCGATCAACTGGCGTCGCACTGGTGCACTCCAGCGTTCGTCCAATACCAGGCCCAGGAAGCCGGCGAGCCAGGGCAAGATTTCGTCGGGAGCGCTTTTCGCTTCAACGAGAGCGCGGCGGGTGATGGAGCGCGCCTCCCAGTCACCGAGTTCCCCTTCCACCATCGCAAGGTAGCGAAGCAAAAAGTCGGCGATATGTTCGTCGCGCGAGTAAGTCTTTGGCAAACGCCGCAGATAGTCGTGCGCCGGATATTCGGCGCGGATTGAACGCAGACGCGGCGTGGCGCGAGTGTTGCCGCGCAGTTCCACGGTGACCCACAGATATCGTCCCGGCCCGCTTAAGATCGGCGCCTCATAAGTTCGAAAAGCATCGTCGGCGGCGAAACGAACCCATGGTTGCTCTGGTCCGGTGTCGCGCCGGTAGACGCGATCGTCCACGCTCTCAGGTACCAGCGAGAGCGGGATCATGGGCGGAGATAAATCAGGGCGCGTAATCACCATCGACCCCAGGTTGGCCGGTGGCGTACGAGGCAGCCCGGGATCGTCCGGCGGTTCGTCGGCGACAACGCAGTGCAGCCGCAAATCCGTACCCGCGGGGATGCACGCATCGAGGAAAATTCGGCCCCAGGTGGTGTAGAAATCGCCGCTATCCAGGCGGAAGGTTGTGACTCGCCCGGTGTCGAGATACTTGAGACGCGCGGCCACCGCGTAACGCAGCCCTTTGGCGGTCCAATAGGCGACGCGTCCATCCGGTGTACATACAATCCCGCGGCCATCGTAAGCAGTGGCGGTGAGCGGCGGCAGTTCGTCACGCGCTTGCTCACTCACGCGATAGCGGAGGAAATCGTCTCCCGGGAGTCGAGACAGCACAAGGATCGGACCGGCGGCATCGTCTTGAAAGACGAGATCGGTTGCAAATCCAACCGCAAAAGCCTGTTCGGGATGAGCGAGCGGATAGACCGTCGCTCCCGCTAGACCTGCGGCGGAAAGCACCCAGAGCGTTCCGTCCGGAGCAAAAGCAAGCCGCGACGGCGCTGCAAAAATCGGCGGGACCTTCACTGGCCATGGTCCGCGCCGCGCTTCCAGCCGCAGCAGAGCAGGGGAATCGTCCAGCGCCGCATAAACCGTCAGGTTGTGCGCCACCAGGCAACCCGGACGCCCCGCAACCGGCACCACGCGCAACAGTCTGCGAGACTCAATGTCAAAGATAAGGATGCGGCTCTTCCCATACTCCGCGATATACAGCCGGTCGTCGTCATCCACACAGACGCCTCGGGGATCAGACAGCGATGACGTCTCGGCGGACGCTGTATGAAAGTCGCCGAAGCCCTGCGACTCTTCGACGCCAAATAAATCGCGCGGCTGCGGAGGCGCGGCGGAAGGGCGCAGCGGATCTTGCGCTGCCCACAATATTCGCTCCACGCGGTTTGCTTCTGGAACGCTGTGGTAGAGGCGGCATTCGCAGTCGAATGCCAGCGCTGCGCCCACGGGCGCCACCCCTCCTGCCGAGCCGGTGGACACGGTATCGATCCACGCCAAATGCACGACGTCCTGGTCGAGTGCGGTGTCCTGGAATGCAGACCGGCGCCACTGATCGTCAGTGGACACAATCGCAAATGGACGGGGCACCGGCATCTCAGCACACCTCGCGAATGATGGGAATCGGCACCGGCAACTTCGGCGGCGCGACCGGCCCAATGGCTTCGCCCGGCTTTAGTTGCGGGCCATCCACAACCGTGATCTCTGCGAGTTCAGGGACCTCCCAGGAATTGAGATCGACGTTGCCTGGAATCCAAGTCTGGGTTGTATCGTCCCAACCGGCGACATCGAGGCCTTCGAGAAAATCGACGCCCTCGACCTGCAAAGCCGCAGCCTGCAACTCCGGCCCGAACACGCGGCGTCCCAGCGGCCAACCGGTGCCGTCCGGTCCGAAGGGTGGCAACGGGGCGAGATACTGGCGAATCACCAACTCCACCCAGCGTCGCACTGCCTCCACGCCGAACCCGGGCTTGGCTTGCAGACCCACTGCCACCGCTACTTTGCGATACGTCGGCGGAATGACGTAGAGCTCGGTGGTGACCAGGCGGCGCTGATCCAGCCACGCGCATACGTCCTGCAACAGGTTGCGATCCGGAACAGGAGCGTTGGGGTGTTTCGGATCAGAGGCCGGCCACACCACAACGCTGACCACGCCCGCCTTCCCCGATTGAAAAGTGGGTGGGTAAAAACGGGGCAGGCAGTCGGCGCGTCCAACCGCTGCGCCAGGAGTGGCCAGAGCGAGTTCCTCGAAGTCTCCAGCCGTTACCGCACGATCACGACGGCGCAACTCGCCGGGAATCCGGTCCAGCGCATTGGCCACGGTTTCGGAATCCGCGCCGCCCTGCGTGCTGATGTCGTTGTGAACCTTGATGTTCGCGATGGACGGCAGTTTGTTGATTGCGCCCGGTGCAACAATACCCGCAACGCCGCCGCCATAGCGGTATTCGGTGGCGCGAATTCGCTGTCCAATTTGCGGAGGATATCCTTGGACGCGATTGCCGAACAGAACCTTGCCCGCTTCAAGATCAACCACAAAATGCCGGTCGTCCGGAGCGCTGGCATAGAATCCATCGACCTCGGTCCACTGCCGCCAGCCGGAGGGCTCTTCCACTTCCACGCGCAGCGTGCCGCTCAGCACCGGGGAATGCACCAGGGAATAGCTCTGGCCAGGCTGGGCCGTACCCGTGCCGAGAAATTCCGGATTCGCTTTACGGCTTTCCCAAACCTCCGCCGCATTCGCAACCACATAGCTGACGCCGCCGAACCGGCTGCCATCTTTACGGAATGCCCGGATCCAAAACAGCAGCTTGGCGGCGCGCGTGTCATCAAGCACGGGCGGCAGATCGCGGGTTCCTGCCTGATTGGGATCTGCGATGGTGAAGTTCCCGAAGCTTGTCGGATCCTTGGGCAACCGCAGCCGAACCACTCCCTGCTGCGTCAATCCGCGCGTCGTGTCTCCTTCGGACGCGATCGCCTCATAAACCGGATTGCCTGAGCCATCGAGTTGTCCCGTCGATATCTGCCACTCCACCGACGGTCCGACGCTTGGCCCAGTGCCCGGACATGCAGCCACCAGGTCGATGGTGGGAACCGTCGGATCCGGCATGAAGCCGAGATTTAGCAGGGCCATGCCGAGCTTGGATGGGTCGGCGCCTTTCTCTGCCAGCACTGCGACCCACAACATGCCGTCCACGGTGGCGGTGAAATCCACGGGCAGGCCCTGACCATCGAGTGGCACTTCCTGATTCTGGTAATAGGCTGCGTCTTCGTTCTGAGCTAACGGCGCGGTGGCCTGCAAAGCGCGAACCGCGAATTCAAAAACTTCCGGCTCAGTGGTCTGATCAGGTGCCGAGGTTGATATTTTTCCCACCGTATAAAACGAAAGCGGCCAGGCTTCGACCTCGGTGAGTGTCTCGAAGGCGAGGGTCCCGGCGCGCGCCTCAGTCCCAATCGGCGCCAGCGGGCCGGTGGGATCTTCGGTGGTCATCGCCACCAGTCCGCGAGCCGGCACTGCCGGGCGAAGCGGAATCTGAAGAAGTTTCAGAAATGCGAGCTTCGTAGTTTCGGGAATCTGGTTGAAGCGGTACAACAGGTTCTCGCCCAGGAACGCGACCAGTTCGAGCAGCGTGATTCCCGGGTCGCTGGCGTTGTGATCCGTCCACTCCGGTGTGTAGACCGGAATGCGCCGCACCAACTCGTCGCGGAGTTGCTGATAAGAGCGGTCGTCGATGATGGGATTAGGAATTGGCATCGCGCGCTCCCGACTGCAGGTAGAACGGATAGATCAGGCTGTCCGGCCTGCGATCCGCTTTGTGTACATAGGAAATCTGAATCAGCACCAGCGAAGGATCGTCCCCCGGATCCACCCTGACTTCCTGCAGGTCAATGCGTGGTTCGGATGTCGAAAGCGCGAGTTGCACATCATGCTGGATCAACGCACGGGTGGATGAAGTATTTGGCTTCATCAGATAGCGGCGCAATCCGCATCCAAATGTGGGCCGCATCACGCGTTCTCCCGGTTCGGTGTCGAGGATGATCCAGATCGACTGCCGCACCTTGTCCGGTCCCTGCATGTAAAGCAACGCGCCGGCGCGCGCGTTGGGCGCGACCGGAAAATTCCAGCCCGTTCCCAGAAGTTTGAGCGGACTGATCATGCGAGCGGCGCCTCCGGCAGGAATTGAAGGTTGGCGGTGATCGAGGGCAGATTGGCTGTCACAACCGCGTTTGGCGGAGCAGGATCGACAGGTACATCCGGCGGCAAGTCCGCCGAAAAATCGGTCGAAAGATTCGCAGCGAAAGCAGCCTGCGTCCCGGCCGAAAACTGACTGTCCAGGCCTGCGGCCGCGGCCGCGCCAAGATTGACACCGATATCAGCCTTTACTCCAGCGGCAAATCCCGCATCTAAATCGGCGTTGGCATTGGCGGAAAGTTTGGCCGCAACCCCGGCGCTTAACGAAAAGCTAGGCGGAATGCAGAACTTGAGCGCGAGCATCCACCACAACTGAAACGCCAGCACCACGATTGGAAGGAAAAGTCTAAAAACAAAGCTGGCTACGATGGTGATCAGCGGGATCGAAAATGAACAGATCGCCGCGTTCGGTGAGCCCGGCGACGGTATCGGAGGAATTCCCGAAGCCTCCAGATTTGACGCCTTTGGTGAAATCATCTTCACTGGCGCCTTGCGTCCGATCGATGGATCATTCGCAACCTGGGCCTGGAGCGCCGGCAGATCAGGCATTTGAATGGTCACGGGCCGGTTGCTCGTGCCGGTCAGGTCGAAGTGAGACGCGAGTTGGAACTGCTCCGTGCGCTGACTCCACACCAGGGGGCCGTGACAGTCGTTGCGAGTGTTTTTCTTCGGACACGGAAACTTGTGACGGCGGACGAAGCAGCGAATCTCGTAGAGATTGCGATCGTCAAAGCGAGCGTTCCCCAAGTCGTCGGTATCGGCCGTCCCGGTCGGGATCACTCCGAAATAGATGTTGTGACCCTTGCCCGCGTGCTTGGCCAGTCGCGGGTCTGGAATGAGCGGGTAGAGCGGATGAATCGTTTCCGTGTTGGTCACGGCAGGCGTTTCTTCAACCGGTTGCCAATTTCCAACCCGATCGAAACTTGAAGGAATCCATCCCTGCAGTTGCAGCGTGACACCCAGCCTTTCCGCCAGTACCTGGATCTTCCCGGCGCCGCCGCCTTCGCGGATCGCATTGCGCAGTGGTTTTTCGGCAGTCTTCGGAATCTGCACCGAGCGCCGTCGAATGACGAATCCGGCTTCGCACGCCTGATCCCGGCTCACCATCGGAAACCCAGCCGCATCACAATGCAGTTCGCAAACCACAATGTAGAAACGCTTGTGTGTATCCAGGAAGAGTTTGCGGATTCCAGTGTTGTTCATCACGTTGTCGGAGAGGCTCTGCTTCCTGCCGCCGATCAACGGGAGAGGGGGCACTCGTGGCGTCACTTCGAAAACTCTGTCTTCGGAATCGAGGAAGGTCAGTGAGTGCTGTGGATTCTTCAGGAACTCATTGACGAAGTCCCCGGTTTCATATTTCTGAATCACCGGAGCCGATGTGCGCCCGGTCGAAGGCACTCCCGGCGTGGGCCACCGATACCAGGGACCGACCAGAAACCAGGGATGTGTGCCGTTTACCATATGTTTCCCGCGCCCGGTGTATACGAAGGCGAGATCACGCCCACGCTGGCGTTCAACGTGGTGCAATTCACCATGCCGTCAAATGTGGCTGTCGCCGCATGCACGTTCAGAGCAGACGCCGTGATCTCAACCGTTGCATTCGCCTGAATCTCAATCTGCCCGCCGGCGTTGAACGTGATCACGGAGCCGTTGGCGTGGGTCAGCACGACTTGAGTGCCGCCGTCATCCAGAAGCAATTTGTGCCCGCTGCTGGTGCTCAGCGTGATCTTCGCGGCCCCATCGGTGTCGTCAAACTCGAGCAGGCTGCCGGACCGCGTCTTGATCAGGCGCTTGTTGTTGGCGGCGTCAGGAGATTCAGGCAAACTCTCTTTGCCATTCCAGCAGGCGCCGAGAATGTAGGGACGGCGCAGGTCTCCGGCTTCAAACGCCACAGCAACCTGCGAATCGACCGCTGGAAGCATTTCGTAGCCCTGATCGTCATCCGCATACGGAGTGAGCAGAGTGGCCCAGGCGCGAACCGAGTCTCCGCCCTGTCCAAGCGCGGGAAATTTCACCTGGATGCGCCCCAGATTGTCGGAATCGACGATGTTGGTCACGATCGCCGGATAGACGCCGAAGTATCGCGAAGCATCTCCATCCGGCCGAAAGTCGCCGATCATGATCCCTCCTGGAGAGTGGCCCGTTCGGCGGAGAAGTGAGTTCGAAAACCGTCCTGCAGATCGTAGGTGTGAAGAATTCGCGTGGCGTAATAACCCGACCCTTCAAACGGTGTGCCCACGCGCTGCAAGGTGACGTGGCTGCCCACCACCATGTCGGCGGTCCCGCTGGTAATTCCGTGCACCGTCACGAAGGCGCGTGCCCGCCGCAGCATTTCCGCCTTGGCCCAGGTGGAAGCCTCCCCAGTCGTCAACGGCACTTCGCGCACTCGATAGGAAGGCCGGTCGCCGAAGGCCCGCTGCAGAATCGAGACGCCGGTGCGTCCGTCTGAAATTTCGGCGTCGATGGCGGAGGAATCTGCATCCTCTGAAATTTTGTCGCGGCTAGAGGCGTCGTATCCGCTCACCGTCACTTTCGAACGCTGGTGGGCCAGGTCGGCGCGGACCTCCGCCGAAATGAGCGTGTTCCCCTGCACTAGTTCAATGTCGGTCCCGCTGCGCCCGGAGCGGCTTTGGAAGTGCAGCTTATCGTCTTCGATCCAGACTTCAGCCTGGATCAAATGCGCCCGAGCGCGAAGGAATGCCAGGTCGCTCTGATTCCATTGCTGCACGACGTCGTAGGTGGGCCCGTCAGCATCCGCCTGCGCGGAGATGCTGTGTTCGGAGGCAATGGCGCTCGCAATGTCGGCGTCGCTCATTTTTTCGTAGGTCTTCATACGTCGCGTAGTGCGCAGACGCATCAGGCGATCTTCGGCAAAGGTCACAACTTCCGGCTCCTGCGCCTCGTGAAAGCACCCCTGGAGTCCGCTGATGAAACCGTCGAACACCGTGCGGGCCGACTCCTCGGGGCCGATCGAAACCTGCAGTCGCTTGCCGAAATCGAGAATCGAGCCGTTCAGGTACAGCACTTCCTCTTCCGGCGTCCCCTGCTGCGGTCCCTGTGCGATCAAACGCAGCATCAGCCGCTTCATGCCGCTGGTGTCTTCCTCGATCTCAAGCCGGCTCACGTCGCGCGCGAGTTGTCCCTTGACCTGTCCATCGACGGTGAATACCGGCGCAGTCGCGGTGAGCAGCGAGTCGGTCATCGGCTGCGCTCCATTCCAGGTCCGTGCCTGTGGCAACGCTTAGTCATCAAATCCCTCAGCCGAAGTTCGTGTGCGATCCCAGACATTGAGTGCGTGATAGGCGCGGATTTGCGCTGCCTTCTTCCAGCCCGGTTCGCTCGTTCCGCTGGACGCGCCGCTCTGTTCTTCCGGCTCCGGAATTATGTTGGAGACAATTTCATCGACATTCACGCTCATGAATGCGCTCCTTTCGCGTGACCTTTGCATCCGCAACCGCAGGAACATCCGCAGGAGGGTTGCGGGCGTCTATGGATCTGAATGGCTCCAGCCGTGTCCACGACGAACTCGGCCGCCGGCAGCGCGATCCACGGGGGAATCACCGGATTGTTGGTGAGCGGCGGGTCGCCGGAGCCGACCTGAGACTTCAACACCACGCTGCCCACGACAACGTCTGCGCGTTGCGTCGCCGCGTTGCCCACCGTCGACCGCAGTGGCACGCCGAATCCGAATGAGTTCGCGCGGGAGTCGGCGCGCGGCGGCGTAGGCGCGGGTGCCGCCGCCGCCTGCTGGGACGCGGAGGGCAATCCAGTTTGCGACAGAGGCTGCCTCGGTTGATCCGGCAGGCCAATTCGTGGAGGCGGGTTGCTGGCAACGACTGCCCCCGGCGACGCCTGAACGGCGGGGCCGGCCGCGGCGGGTAGACTTTGGCTGAAGGCCTGCGCAGTCTGCTGCACTGCCGTGGCCGCACTCGCCGTCTGTACTTGTGCGATGGCCGCACTCACTCCGCCCGCTGCCGAGAGCGAAAAGCCCGCAGCGACATCGGCGCTAAACGACGCACTGGCGGAAACTCCAATACTCGCGGACGCTTCCAGGCCTACCGACGCCTCAAGCGAGGCAGAAACTCCCGCTTCGACTCCCGCGGTGACTCCAAGGCCCGCACTCACGCTCAAGTCCGCACTGAATCCCACTTCAAGTCCAGCGTCGAGTGAGAGTGATCCGCTGGCGCCGATGTCAAGGCCGCGCCACGCCGAGGGATCGAGCCCGACCCGCGCCGCGAAATCAGCAGCCGTTTCGCCTGCAAGGGCGGCCGCGCTCTGCGTCGATGCTCCCGCCCCGCTGCCCGGCAGGCCCGGCGAAGGCTGGCCAGGTGGGGGAGCAGACTGACTGTTGGCTCCCGGCCCGGTTGCTCCGAATTGATACTTGCTGTTCTGTTCCTTAAGGCTGACCGCCACCTTGGCGCGAAGCGGTGTGCCATCCGGGGCGAAGTGTTCAATGTCGATGTTGACGCTGTCGAGCACGCCGTCCAGCACCAATGGTCCCCACTGGAAGCGCAGCTTTGGAGGCGCCTGCTTTTTCTGGTCCTGCGATTTCGGGATGACAAACTTCTCCACTATCGCGGTACGCTCGCGAACCGAACGGGGATGGTCCGTGTCGCCTTCGTCGGCAGTGTCGAAAATCAGATCGATGGTCAGCGTTGTCGAACTGGAGCCAAGATATTGCCGCGTCTGGCGACCGAGCGACTTGCCACCTTCCGTGGAATTGGAAATCTGTAGCCGCATCGTGGCCGGATTAAACTGCACCGGCACGGGAATGCCGACCTTCTCGTCCGCGCCGATTTCCGCCAACGTCGCTTTCGCTAAAGCGCTCATGAGGGCACCAGCCGCAATCCTTCGTGGGCAATGTGCAGCTCTTCAATTGCCACTTCGCCCGTCTTGGCATTCAATTCCGGCCCGCGAATCTTCGCGGGAAGCCCGCGGTCAAAAGTCCATGTGGCGGCAACGTTGTCGCCCACGCTCATCACCTTGATGCGTCCGTCGTAGCGCTGCACTGGACGGACCCCGGAAGCCACGCCCTGCAGCCAGTTCCAGAGTTCGCGGTTCACGTTGCCGGAATCGCCATACAACATCCCGCGCTTAAGAATGATGGGCACATATTTTGCGCGGCCAACCCGGCGCACCACGCCGTCATTGCGCCCGCCTTCGTAGTACTCCTGAATGTCCATATCGATTTCGAGGCCGCTGCATTCCTGAAATGCTCCGTCGGCCAGGGCGGTGCCGCCGCCCGGAGCGCTTAGGCTCAGCAGAATGCGAAAGCGGAATGAGCGAAGCAGAGTATCGGCCATGGTCTAGCTCTGAACTGAAAGTGTGCCGTCGCCGTTACGTGACAGGCGCAGCAGAATAAATTCAATCGGTTCGGAAGGCGCGATTCCGATTTCAGCGATCAACTGCCCGGCATCGGCAACGTAGGGGGGATTGAGAGAATCGTCGCACCGGACAAAAAAAGATTCGTCTTCGGTCGCTCCGCGAAACGCGCCTTCCCGGAAGAGTCCGCGTAGAAACGTTTCCAGCAACAAGCGAACCTCTTGCCGCAGGGAAGAGTTGTTGGGCTCGAAGACAGCCCACTGCATCTGCTGTTCGAGCGTTCGCCGGATCAGTACAACCAGCCGCCTCACGCTGAGTTGCCGGTACTGCGGATCGCGGCTCAAGGTGCGGGCCGCCGTCAGGCGAACGCCGTCGCGCTCGCGGAGGTAAACGTTGATGCCCTGGGGATGAAGCGCGTCGTGGCGCACGGAAGAAACCACGTCGGCCACGTTGACCACCTGTGCCGCCAGGACGTTGGCGGGCCCAGTCGGCACGCCGAACTGGATCGCCGTAGAGGCGATCACACCGGCGGCCACCGCCGACGGCGGAATCTGTACCAACTCATCGCGGCTGTCGTCCCGCCGTGAAACCTGTAGCCAGGGGTGGTAGCAGGCCGCATACGAAGAATCAAAGGCCGTCCTCCAATTCAAGATGCGCCCCTGGGAAAGTCCGGGAGGAACATCCAGCAACACCACGAACGAACGCACGGCTTCGGCGAACGCGACCAGTTGCTGCAGCAGGCCTGTGATCTGGTCCAGATCGGCCGGATCGTGCGGATCTAGCCTCAGACCTGACAGATCGTAGTTTCCTACCTCCTGCGGAGGTCCGGGCGGAATATCCACGCAGATGGCGAACTCAGGCCCCGCCAGCGATGGCGGGTCAATAATGCTTTCGACCGGATCCAGCGGCGCCGGCGAGTACAAGTCGGGAGTCACAACCACAGAAAGATCGGAGAGCTGGGCCAGGCATTGCACACCTTGGCCCGGATCTTCATCGTTTACAGTCCAGTTTGCGTCGAAGAAATCGTCGGGAGTTATCTCGGCCCAACCATCCTCGCCACCCTGGAATTGACCGTCCGGCGGAGTCGCGGCGTCCAGGTTGACGCCATCGGGTTTTATATCCGCATCGATCCAGGATGCATCCGGAAATATCAGTGCAGACTCGTTGCACAGCACGGTGGCCATCCACCGCGGATGCGAGGATGACAATCCGAGATCGGTGTGCTCCTCCGTGCGACCGTCGCCGTCGTCGATGTCGAGTGTTCCGGCGATCAACTCGGCCGACTGCGCCGGGGCGGGGGCCGGAGTATCCAGAATCCCGATGAGCTGTTGGCCTGGGCCGTCGATTCGGGGCTGGAGCACCAGATCCGTGATGAAACGAAGCACGCGCGTCCCACCGGTAAGAGTCAGCCGCAGAAGCGAGCCGGCCACAATTTCGCTGCTGGTGTCGAAGGTCATCTGCGTGGCGGCGGCGCTTACGAAGGCGATCGGCTTTGCCACAAAGGAAAGAGCGACCTGGAGCGAATTTCCCCACGTCCCTTCATTGCGGGCGCGCATCACGAGCGGGGCGACGGTGGTGCTTGCCCCCAACACCGTTCCCGACGCGACCCGTTGCACATTGCGTGGATCGCCAGCCCCATAGTCGTGCACGATGCGCGCGATGTAGGCGCGTTGTCCGCCCTGTTCGAAGAACGAAGCCACGGCGTAGGGCAGCAGTCCCGGTCCTTCAAAACCGCCGTAGAGTTGCTGATATGCGGAGAAGCTCTCCACAGCATAAGGGCGGGTGCGATCGATCGGCCGGTCTGGCTCCACGCTGGGGCGCGTGTCGGGCCACTTTTCATTCACCACCGGGACGCGCACCGGACCACGCGGCGCAACTCCGCAGAACGCGCACACATCCATCCTCACGCCGGTGAGCGAGAGCAACGGCGTGTCGGGCCAGGGATAGACTCCTGGCGCGCGTAACGGAATCGAGGTCGGCGTGGCCACGGGTTATTTGTATTCAATCCCTTCGTGGACGAAGTGAATCTCTTCCATGGCCACCTCGCCGCCGCCTTTGGCGGCCAAGGTCGGCCCCGACCACTTCTTAGGCTGCGCGTTCCGCAAGGCCCAGGTGGCGACGGCGTTGCGCGCCTCATCGAGCAGCGTGATGGTGACCTGGCGCGGATCGGCGACGCCATCGCGAACGCCTTTCAGCCACACGAACAAATCGTCCGAGCCCACAATGCCGCGCTTCAGCGTGACATCGTCCAACTTGTGGGTATTCGGAACCTTGCGGGTGGTGTTGAACTTCTCACTCCCGTTGCGATAGTCCGAGTAGCTCACTTCCATGCCCAGGCCGCTCACATCGGAGAAGCCGCCGATCACGGTGCCCAGTGATCCGTCCCCCTGGGCGCCGCCGATGGATACGATGTAGTTGAATGCTCCGTACGGATTGTCCCGAAAAGTTGGCATAACACTCTCCAGTTAGATTTTCGAATCTGCGGTCCACTGGCCGATGCGGAAGATTACGAACTCCGCGGGTTTCACCGGGGCCACACCGATCAACACGATCATGCGGCCGTTGTCGAGATCGTTTTGTGTCATAATGGTGCGGTCGCAACGCACAAAATAAGCCTGCTCAGGTTTGTCCCCCAGCAACGCGCCATCGCGCCAGGCGACAAGCAGGAAGTCTTCCACAGATTGGCGGACGTTGGCCCACAACTGCGGTCCGTTTGGCTCAAAGACCGCCCACTGTGTACCGCGATCGATGGAGTGTTCCAAGTAAATGAACAGCCGCCGCACGTTGACGTATTTCCATTCCGGATCGGAGCTGATGGTGCGCGCACCCCAGACCCGATTTCCCCGTCCCTCGAAAAAACGCAATGCATTGATGCCCTCAGGGTTGATTACGTCCTGCCGCGGCTTGTTGATGTTCATTTCGAACTTGGTCAAGCCGTTTACGACTTCGTTCGCGGGAGCTTTATGTACTCCGCGTTCGACGTCGCTGCGGGCATAAATTCCGGTCACAAAACCAGAGGGAGGAAGCGTCAGACGGGGCGGCGGCGCGCCCTGGCTCGGCCGCTGCGTGGGATCGAGCACTTCGATCCACGGATAGTACAGCGCCGCATATTTGCTATCGAATTGCCCACGGAAGGCCCGGATTTCGCTGAGCGACATGTGGTCGGGAGGATCCACCACGGCGAAACGATATTTCAACAATTCAGCATTAGTGATCAGCCGGTCAGCGGCTTGCGCACACAGGGTTACATCGTCATAAGTGCCGCCGTCGGGAAGGGCGATGATGGCGATGTCTTCCACCTCGCCGAGCGCCTCCAGTCCAGTGGCCTTGATATCGGCGTTGTCCGGATCGGCCGGAGTCCCCGCCAGATCGTCGGGCATGACTAACAGCCCATCATGACCCCCAGCCAGCCGTGTGGATGTCGAGCCCTGCAGCGCGATCATCAAGCGTGCCGGCAGAAATGGATCCGCCGGGATGGAAGTTGGATCCCAATCCAGCCAGACCACGGAATTTTCGTCTTCTGGATTATCTGCTTGAAGAATTTTGGCGATGTAGCGCTTTTGCGTTGGGTCCGCACCCAGTTCGTTGTAAACGTCAAGGCGTTCCGGCGTGACCGTAACCGCCACTGAAAGTTCAACCAACTGGATCACCGCCGTCGCCGAGGGAACGACGGCTCCGCCCTGGCCGATGAAGGTCTGAGGATTGGTGCCGTCATCCTGCAAAACCGCGACCTTGGTGATGTCGAGCGCGGCATTGCCAACCGGCGGCGTAACCCCGTCGTAGATCTCCACCACGGCGCCGCTTTTAGCCCGGGTGACCTGAGTGACGGCGGCTCCAAACGCCGTGCTCTGGTATGCGATGTTCTTGCTTCGCGTCACCGATGTTTCGACCACCACGTTGCCGTAAGCACCCGGCCACCGCGCGCGCCAATGAGCGAAGCCCGTGGAGACAGGAATGTCGAGATGTGCGACGCCCCAATCAAACGGCCCCGCTGGTGGAACGCCCCTGGGAACAAAGACCCTTGATATGTAGAGGCGCTGGCCGCCATTCTCGAAGAATGCGCGCACCGCATGCGCCATATAGCACAAGCGTTCGTCGCTTCCGGTTGGCCCGGTGTGGATGGACTCCAGTCCTCCGTAAATGCTTTCGTACTCGACCAGGCTGCCCACCAGCCTGGGTTCCGTAGTCTTGGGACCGCCGGGATACTGTACCGGGCCGGATTGCGCCATCCCCGCGAACCCCGTTGTGCTGGTGGCGACCCCCTCGATGCTCTTGGATCGAAAGCTGACTTCCTCGACGTATACTCCTGGCGCCAGGTATTCAGGCATCGGCTCATTCCCTTTCTGCGCGTCTCCGCGCTAAACCACGTTGAAGTCCGCAAGCCCGCTACGGATTTCTCCGATTACGAAATCAATGTTCTTGGGCCCCGAGCTGGCGGTGTAGCCAGTGGGCAATGTTTCCCCCGTCGAGACGGTATCGGGTGCGCCCGGTGCCGGTGTCGTCTCCATGGGCACGTCCCACAGCGGATCCAGAGAAGGCAAATCCGGTGTGGCTGGCACCGGTGGGACAGCAGGCCCGAACACGGTGACTCGCAGCGTGAATGGGCTGACAAGGTCGCCTGCGGGGATGGCATTCGAACCAAGCAACAGCAGAAATTCGCCGCGGTCATCGCCGTGCGCACGCGCGATGGGTTTTGCTCCAGTGGACAAAGTGGCCTCAACCCGTGCCCACCGCATCGGTTTGCCGCCACGAACCGCACGCCCGCGGCAGCCGGTTGCGCACGAATCCAGATCGTAGGCCGCTCCCGGAAACATAAACGGCCGCCGCACCCGGTCCGTATACGGAAACGTATCCACGGTTGCCAATGTGTACAGGGGAATGTGGAAGCGCCGGGGAACAAACCGCCGAGGCAAAACCTGCTGTGTCACCAGAGTTGGGGTGACGTAAGGGGGGTAGTCTTCAAAGACCCGGATGTCAACGCTGTCGACCAGCTTCGGATAATAGAGCAGCGCGTACAGGCAGGATGCGTGGCGGTCGACGGAGGGCTTGGCGCTTGCCTTCGGAGGCTGTTCCACTTCAATGGCCAGCGGAGTGCCCACCCGCCCCGAGCGCATCGCGTCGACGGGTTCCAGGCCCACAGCCAGCCGCTGAAAGTTTTCCAGATACCGCTCATCGAGCACTTGATTCACGACAATGCCCCCACGGTTCCCGTGATCAGCGTGGTAACCGGCGGCGTCACCACCGGACTCAGACTGTCGATGCGCACCATGCGGGCGATGTACGGAATGCTCAAGCGATAATCGGTGGGCAAAGAATCAAATGTGCGCATGACGGCTTCGGTTGAAATCTCCTCAAGCACGAGTTGAATGGACTCCGTCGGCGCCCAATTCGCCGACCCCTCCAGCAACGGTCCACTCAAAATCGGAGTCGTTTCCAGCACTTGCATGGCCCGCCCGATGATTCGGTGCTCGAATTCCGCGTTGTCCGCCCATGCGGTCAACAGAAAGTGCAGGTCAAGCACCAGGTGGCCCTGGCCGTCCTGGCTTCCGACCGCCGACCATGAGGCCCGCATCGTCTTGTTGAAATCCGCGCGGTAAAGGTAGATCGATAACGCGGGAGATCCGATCGCAGTGGCAATATTCGCGTTTTCAAAATCGGTGGTCCTCACCAGAACCGCGTGCGTCGTTTTTCCCGATATCGGCTGCACCGCGGTAAACGCAGCATTCAAAATACGTTCGATACTTCTGCCCGCCGCCGCGATTGCCGCAAACCCTGCCAAATCGCTCTCCCCTTCGTAAGTAACTCGGATCGTCCAGACGCAAAATCAACCCGGCCGCTTGGAACGCAATTCCCTCGTCCATTTCTTCTTTTGTGGGGCCGCGTTTTGCTCCGTCAAGAACTTGAGAGCATCGTTAACGTGACTTGCATCCAGTCGAAACAACGGAATGGAGCCCGTCAGCTTTACTTCCTCCAGAAACCCTCTTGATACCAGCCATCGCAGAGCGGCCTCTGTCCTCTGCAAGCTGCGATGAATCTGTTCTTCCAATAGTCGCCACCGGGTAAGGCCTTCCAGACTGTCCACTGCGTGCCTGTTGCGCACGAAGTAGCTGAGAAGTTGCGTTACGATCTCCAACTCAACGTCGGATGGCTGCGGCAACCTGGCGCCCACTCGCGTCAATGAAGCAACTGGCTTGCCACGCCGTGTCGCGTCGAACTTGTTCTAAATAAACGACTCGTCTCAACGCTGTTAAAGAAGGTGGGGCGAATCAAACCATCCGAGGCTCGGAGCAGAAATGTCCTTGAGCCAGTGGAACTCACTGAGATTCAACTCATTAGGAAAAAGGGAACTAGGGTGGGTTGAGAAAGGCCCAGAGGCGGGTCAGGATTGCCCCGGTGCCATCGAGGCAGCTATTGACCCAGCGCTCGCCCGGGATCGATGCCGTGAACAGTAATGCCGTATTTCTTTACGAGTCGGCCAAACGCTCGCCGTTCCTTGCCAGCCTCGCGGGCGGCCCGAGTCAAATTCCCTTGATGCCGCGATAACAGTTCCCCGATAAAAGCGCGCTCGAACCTGGCAATCACATGCTGTTTTGCAACTCGAAGATTTGTTCTTTCTGCTGCGCTTGTCCGATCGTGCGCCGCTTCGCCAGGCAGCGACACATCGTCCGGCACGATCCTGTGTCCCGTGCAACAAATCAGGGCGCGCTGAATCACATTAGACAGTTCCCGGATGTTTCCCGGCCAGCCATAGCCCTCCAGTTTTCGCAGGGCCGCAGGCGACAGAATCCTTTCCCGGCAATTTCTGAGTGCGCATTCCGTCTTCACAAAATGCCTGGCAAGAAGAGAGACGTCGCCGGTACGGTCCCGGAGAGCTGGCAACTGAAGGTGCAACACATTGAGCCGAAAATAAAGATCACTGCGGAACAGGCCCCGACTCACACTCTCTTCCAGGTTCCGGTTGGTGGCGGCTATAATGCGCACGTCGGCCCGCGTAAATCGGTCCGAGCCCAGGGCACGGTAGCTTCGCTCCTGGAGAAAACGCAATAACTTGGATTGATTTGCCAGCGACAAGGAATCGATCTCGTCGAGAAACAGCGTTCCTCCCTCCGCCATCCCGGCCAGCCCCTTCTGGTCTGCATGGGCGTCAGTGAACGCTCCCCGGCGATGTCCGAAGAGTTCGTTCTCAGCCAGATGTTCAGGGAGCGTGCCGCAGTCCACTGGAATGAAAGGTCCGTGGCGGCGTGGGCCCAGCGAATGAATGGCGTGCGCGAACAATTCCTTGCCGGTTCCAGTTTCGCCGCTAATGACCGTAGGAGCTTCGCCGGTTGCAAACAGCCGCACCTCGTCCTTAGATCGCAAGAATGCCGGACTGTTCCCCACGAGCTGGGCCATTCCCGCATCCTGTTCGAGGTTTCGCAATATCTCTCTTGACCCCAGCGATCCTGGTTCCAATGCCTTGGTGATGCGCAGTTTGAGTTCTTCTTCCCGCAAAGGACAAAGCAGGAAATCGTCCACCACCTCCGCCACGGTGCGCAAGTTTTCCAGACTGGCACACGCCGGCAGGATGGCGAGGATCGGCACCGGAATGGAGCTGTCTTTTAACCAGTCAAACAAGAACATCGCTCGCTCGAGCTCGAAAGAAACATGAGCGAGAATCATGCGAGCCCCCGAGCAGCACAAACTCTCCGGGACAAGGCTGTCCCAGTTCCGGGTTTCGCAACTCATCCTTGCCGGCAAGATACGCTCAACGCTGGGCAACAAAGAACCCGGGCCTTGTTCGACGACGAGAATGGTCGGCGGCATCTGGGTACTCCGTCCGGAATTGATCTTGAGCAATCAGCAGTCGGAAGTGGCCTTTGCGATCAGGGAGCGCAGTTCTTCACAGTTCAGCCGGTGTACCGGCGATATTCTCGCCAAAGGATCGGTCGTCGACTCCTCTGCCATTTGCCGCGGACACAATTCGCAAGCGCATTTCGACAATCGAACCCAAAGCTGGGTAGTGAACCGACAAAGCGCAACGTTTCAAAATCTTTGACAACGGCTTGGGACCTATCCGGGGGGCACGCTCAACTGCAAGTCGCAAGAGCGTACTCCTCTTGAAAGCCCAAGGGAATAGCAAAGTGAAATCTGTTACGAAAACCGGACAAGCCCTGCTGTTTTCGGCGTAACCCTCCAATGAGTCAAGTGATTCGTCTGCCCAAAAAGCCGGGCGCAGCCTCTCGCCAGTTCCGCGCATCGAAACATTTGATGCGTCGCGCCTGACAAGCCGTGGTATTCTCGCAGACCTGCTGGATCGTGACACCGTGAAACCATGCCTGACCCGCGCCCGCTGACTTTCCTCTGCATCACCACCTACGAGAAGGGGCAGGATTTCATGCGCGAGTGCAAGAGGCAGGATTGCCGCGTGATCCTGCTGACAGCGGAGAAGTTGCGCGACGCCGACTGGCCGCGCGAAAGTCTCGACGACACTTACTACCTCCCCGACGAACTTCCACTCGCCGACATCGTGCAGGCCGTGTCGCATCTGGCCCGCGGGCAAAAAATCGACCGCATTGTCAACCTTGATGAATTTGATATGGAAACGGCTGCGACCCTGCACGAGCATCTGCGCATACCCGGCATGGGCCTGACCTCCATGCGCTACTTCCGCGACAAACTTGCGATGCGCATGCGCGCCATTGATCGCGGAGTGCGTGTGCCAGATTTTGTTCCAGTCGTGAATCACGAGGACGTCCGCTACTACCTCGACCCTGTGCCGGGACCATGGGTGCTTAAACCGCGGCAGGAAGCGTCGGCGAATCGGGGTCAAGAAAATCGTTCCCGCGGAACTGTGGCCCCTGCTCGATCAACTGGGCGACAAGCAGTCTTCCTATCCGCTGGAAAAATTCGTCCCCGGCGACGGCTATCACGTTGACTCAGTCGTTTTCCGAGAACGAAGTCGTTTTCGCCAACGTCAGCAAGTACGGCAAGCCTCCGATGAACGTCGCGCAAGGTGGTGGAATCTTCACGACGTTCACCGTTCCGCGAGGCTGCGATGATGACGCCAGCCTGCGCGCCATCAACCGCGACCTGATCGCCGCCCTCGGCCTGGTGCGCGGAGTGGCGCACGCCGAATACATCCACGCCCACGCCGACGGCCACTTCTATTTCCTGGAATGTGCAGCACCATCACCCACCTCTTCTCGAGAGCGCTGAGATCCTAGTAGCCTTCGTCCTCGTGTTCGGCTGCTGGTTTGGCTGGTACGTCGGACGGGAACGATACTTTCTGACAACGCGCCAACTGGAAGAACTCTCCACCTACCTTATTATTACGATCTTCTCGCTTATCGTAACGGCCACACTCTGGACCACCCGCCGGTCCCGCAGAGAGAAAGAATGGCCCCACTCGCCTTTGGCGATCTCCCGGAAGCGCGCCGAGAAAACCTCGCGACAAGCATGGAATCAGAATTCAGTCGTTCTCGGCTACGACATTCACGGTCAGCCTTGGTACTGCCCCGACCGCGTGCGTGTGATGCAGGCGATCGTGCTGGGTATGACCGGCACCGGCAAGACGACACTGTTGCGGAACATCATCTCGCAAGACCTCGTCCGTGTTGTTGGACATCCTGACGAGCCCCATCACATACCGATGGTCATTTTTGATGGGAAGGGGCGATTTGGAATTCTTTCAGGACCTGCTGCCACATGTGCATCGCGCTGGCCGACTCCATCAACTTCGCCTGTTAAACCCTGCGCGTCCGGATCTCTCGGTGCGATACAACCCATTTCAGTGCTCGGATGACGAGTACATGCCAGTAGTCGCCATGATCTTCGGCTCATTCAACCTGCGCAAGGAATTCTTTGCGAAGCATCTCAGCTCAATTACCTGGCGGACATTGTACGCGTGCTCTTTTACAGCGGACTGAAGTTCAACTTCTACGACGTGCTCGTGATGGCAATGGACGAGCGAGTCATGAAGGAACAGGTAGAGAAAGCTCGAAAGCGGATAAATCTGGACTCATCGCTTCCCACACAGCGACGCCTCAACTTCGAAATGTCGGTCAAGAATCTGTAAACATCGCTTCGAGACCGGGAACGGGTACAGAAGATCCAGGGCCTGCTAAACGAGTGCATGACGTTTCTCGACGACCAACTCAGCGTACTCACGGGTCCATACGAACAATTATTGTCGATCGATGATGTCATCGAGCAAGAACTCATTCTGGTTGTTTCGCTAAACATCAACAAGAACCCAGAGCCAATGCGGTCACTCGGAAAGATGATCCTGCAGAATCTGCAACTGGTGATTGGCAAGCGGTATGAGAGCGAGGAGCACAGGCAGCGCAGCAATCGCCCAATGGTCAGTGTCGTATTGGACGAATTTGCGCCATTTGGTTACCGCAACTTCGCGCAAATCCTTCAGACCGCGCGGGGAACAAATACAGCCTTTCTGTTCTCGATGCAAGCCTTGCCCCAACTCATGCAAGTTGACCGTGGATTTAAAGAGGATGTCTCGTCGGCACCCAATACGACCATGATTCTGCGGACTCGGGACGAAGAAACCGCGCGATATTTCCTCAGGGCATCAGCGGAGCATCGCGTGACCCGGCGTAGCGTCTCGATGCAGCGCTGGAAGCTGTTTGGCTACGAGCAGTATGAACAAACGGAACACGCAATGGACCGCCAGGAAAAGGAAACGCGCGCGTTGGACGAACACATCAAGAACCTTCCCAAAGCACAGATGGAGATTCTGATGACGGACGACGCCCGGGGTACATTGCCTGGCTTGCTGCACGTGCGGACACCCGATGATGTCAGCGTACCGCGATTCAAGCCTCAACTCTATCCAACGCTGCGTCAGTCGCGTGAGGATTCAGTTGGTGCGAACCTTAGATTCAAGTCGCCGGAACTTGTTCCCGTCGGTCGGCGTCGGCGGGCCGGAGGTTGGTTGTGAACCGAACTCTCATAGTCAGCGCTCTGCTCCTCGGCCTCACAGCAGCGAGTGCATCTGGCCTGCAAAAGGCGTCACAACCGACAAACACTCCTCGGTCGAATTCTCAGGATGATACAGCACGTCCCACCCAACCTACGTACCTACGTCATGAAACCTGGTACGACTTCATGCTGAAGCAGCTCACTCCGGACAAGACTGATTACGGCGTTCGGATCGAGCAATATCGCCGCAAATTCATCGAAGACGGCCTCAAGAATCCCTACTTCTTGTACAGCCTGTACATGACAATCGCGTTGTTGATCGCGACAGCGGTCGTCGTGAAGTTGTGGATCGATCATCGAAGGTCAATGTGGATTACAGCCGAGATGATGGCCGATCTTTACAATCAGGACTCGTATTCCCGCCAGGTCGCACAAGAAGCGATCGAACGCTACAACAAACACATTGAGCGCTGTAACCGCGCAATCGAGGCTGGAGAAAATGTTGCTGTTGCGGGAGGGGCCAATCAGATCGAGCAGTTGAGAACAGAGTTGATGCGGGTTGCCGAAGAAAGGGACACAGCGATCAGAGATCGGGGCACTGCGCGAGAAGATCTACGGCGGAAATCTGAGATCTTGGCGGAGATGTCGATTCGGCTAGCCGCTCTGACGAATAAAGGCAACACAACAGCCGACGCCAAGAAGTCTTCTGATTCGCGTGGTGCGGATGCGAAGTTGGTGACTCACATCAACAACTTGCAAGAGCAACTGTACGCCGAACGACACAACAATCGCAGGTTAAGAGGCGGTTAGAACATGCTAGTCGCAGTCACAGGCTTCGGCAGTGTGTGGCGACAACGGCTCGGAGCGCGTGACGAGCGAGGCCGCCTTGCTCAACCTGTGTACTACAACACGACAGGTGTCATGGTGAATGGCAAGGTGCGCCAACGACCGCAAATTTGTGGCTATGCCCGATTCGATACGGTCGGTGGTTTCGATCCCCACCACCTTTCGCGAATGACGCATCGAGTCTTCGAGTGCGCAGAGCCCGGCGTGTGGATGGGATACAACAAGCTGTTTTTCAAGCGGATCCTGAAGTCGGGTACGCCTCCCGATTCGTTCCTGGTAGTTGCAAAATCAGAACTCGCTGGTCAACTGCACGTTGGCAGAGACAATTGGCGATCACCCGACACTTGGCTCCTTTCATTCAGCGAGTGCGAGGGACAACAAGAAGCCATGTTGCTGATGCCGGTCCAAGCGTGGATACGGAGCAGCGTTGGCAGGTTTGTTCTGGTACCGTCCGAGACACGCGCTTGGTTCGCAGGCCTTGTGCTGATCGGCGAAGAATAGAGAGACTTGGGAATGCACTACTGGAAGGGTTCAATTGCGCTGAGTTCCACGCGGGATTATCCCCTGCTGCGCCAGGTTCTGCACTCCGGTCTCATCACACATAACCAGCTATTCGAGTTTTCGAAGCTCGATTACTCCGTGTCATCGCGCAACGCGTTCAACAATCGCGTGCTCCGGTTAGTTAACCATGGCCTGTTGATTCGTCACGAAGAGCGGTCGTTCTCAAACCACGAAGTTGTCTATTCAATCTCAGAGAGAGGAGCATCGGAATTGGTCGGAAGGGGTGAGTGTTTTCCGTGGAACGAGCACTCCAGAGACCGCAAAGCCCGAGGCCAGTTTAACCACGCCTTGGACCTGAATGAGATCCATCTCGCGCTCAAGCGCACCGGTACGCTTGTCTACTGGACTCCGGAGATTGAGATCCGGTCACAGAGTGATCTGATGGCTGGCGGGTATTCAAAATACTACGACGCAGTCGTGGTGGTCCGCCTCGCCGGACAAGATAGCAAGTTCGCGTTGGAGTACGAGAGAACGCCGAAAGCGGCGCACCATTACGAAACCATCCGCCAACGAATTGAGATGGAAACCACGCTCACTCGGTTCCTGTACCTGGCGCCCAACTACGACCTGCTGTGCTTTGTCGGGAACAAGCTGGCGAACTGCAAGCGCGCGATTTACTTTGGACTCCTAAGGGACTTCTTACAGCAAACGCTGGCGCTACCAGTCAGAACAAACTTCTCCCCTGTCTCTTTGAGTCTCGCCTCTGCACTGATACCTGGGAAAGAACCGCTACGCACGGGCACGCTCTTTCCCCGCATTGCCGTGTAATTGCGGTGTCATTGCCGTGTCTTTGAGAGCTTGCTCACCTTTCAAGTACGAAAAATCCACGGACTTGCGGGCTAACTATATCGCCGAGCGGCGTGCTTATTTCTGAACCGTAGATTGAGGCCGTGCCTTGAGATGAGCGGATTGCAAATTCCCTAGTTGCCGTCATCAGACAATGGAGAATGCATTGCGTTCCACAAGCCGACTTCAGCACTAAGACTTAGACTACCAACCGGACTTCGTGGCTGCAGGTCAAAAGCCTAGAACTGCTTGGCTAGGTTGAAGCCGGGATGAAGGCCACCTCCTCGGCCACCTGCCAAATACACCTGGGCGAGAGTCATGCGCATGACGCGAACATTTACGCCGAAGCCGGCATCCTGACGCAGATGTGCGAAGGAGAGATCGCCGAGAGTGTTGCCAACATTGCCAGCGTCGTAAAAGAGGAGGAGTGCGAACGGGTCGTAAACGGGGAGAGAATATTCTGCCTGCACAAACATCGTGTCGGGCGCGCGGAAGCGGTAGTTCTCGAAGCCGCGAAGGCTGACCCGCGAGTCAATATTTTGCCCGCCGAGGGTGGGTAACATGTAAAACGGAATCACATTATTTGCATCGGCGCTTGTGGTGACAAGGTGGGACTTGAACTCAAGCGTACCGAAATCGCAGAGGGAATCATGTTTGATTTCGAAGACGTACCCCTTCGCTTTCCATTCTGCTTCCTGTTGCTTTTTGTCGGCATCTTTCCGTTTCGCATCAGCCTTGGGGTCGACCACGATGCGCGGGTTGGCCGGGGGACCTCCGCAGTAGTGTTGCAGAACGCGGTAGTACGTGCGGCGCCAGAGTCCTTTCACATCGGTTGAGATAACATAGCCCTCTGTGGTTGCTCCCAGTTCAATGGAAAGATTAGCGCTCGCGACCAACTGCTGAAACGAAGCGGCGCTGCTCGACCCTGCTTTGTACCAATGATAGGCAAATTCCGCTTCGGGAGAGATGGCGTCACGATGCACGAGGAAAAGAGGCCCGGTCACGTGATCCCCCTTGATCGTCGGTTCAAACAGATGGCGCGTTCGCATGATAAATCCGACATTCGGATGTACGTAAGTCGGTTGCGCGTTGAGGCCGGGTAAGGCCGAAGGGGGGAAATTGTTAGTGACTGAGTTGGTTGCCGAAATGGTTGGCAAGTCGGGGTACCTGCCTTCGACTCCGCCGGACAGTATGAAAGCATCAACGAGCGGCAGCCGGGCCTGCACTCCGCCGTAGGTTTCATCGAGGCGGAATACGTACTTGACGTCGGGCGTTGCGGGTCCCAGGCCGTAGAAGCTGACGGTTCGAGCGACACGATGTGTCCCGTTCAAGTGCACGCCAAGAACGGACTGGGTGCAGGCGAAGAGAAACTTATGACAAGGCTTCTTGATGGCAGGCAGGCCGCGACTGGGAGGCCTTTCAGAATGGATGCCGGGCTTGTAGATGCCCGGCAACCAGTCACCTGTTCCGCTGACAATCCACGATCCGTTGGTAGAGACAGCTGCCCCCAATTTGGGAACGAAGAGCGACTTGTATCCACCTGGATCGTCGACCTTCTTCTCCTTGGTGTCTGGATCCGCAGGAGGTTCAAATAGGTCTTTGTCTGTGTCCCGCATGTCGGGCGGGACCGAGGGAGCGAAGGGAGAAACGAAGTGCGTTGGCTTCTCGATCACCACGCCCAAAGCGAAGCCGTTGCCAGGCGGGACGCTTCCCATCGTGAGATGGCCGTGAAGATAGGGCATGTCTTCAGAAAAGAGAGCCTCCATGCAATCTGTGGCCTGAAACACGCTCTTGGAGAACTCTTTGCATGAATACTCGACAGCCTGAGCGGAGACTGCGCTCGCAGCGGTGAGCGCATACCCGAGCGAAAGGATCAGCATAGCAAGCAGTCGTAGGCAGGTCATGCGCCACCTCCGGCAGCCCGCTTGGCGGCAGCCATGAAGTCGGCAGCGTCCTGGGCTGTGTAGATATTCTTGACGTCAGAAGGAGGGGCAATGCCACGCTGTTGCAAAGAGTAGTTCATCGCGCGCGCCATTGCGAGCATCAGCTCGCTGGGCTTGGCATCGGAGGGTGGCTGCTTTGGGAGGGCGCTGGCGCGGATGATGGTTTGCGATTCATCCTGCGCAGCGGCCTGCAGGGTGATGGTGTTATTGGATGCTATCGCTTGAGCGGCTGCCTGTATCTGTGCGGCAGTGAGCGGTGCCGAAGCTACCGGAGCCGGAAGTTGAACATCGGGTCGGGGGTTGGCGAGAGTGAGCAGGTTCTCGAATGTAGGGGCCTGAGCCTCTCGCCAGTTGAAGGGATTCTTTGCGTTAACGCCACAGAAAAGCTTGCGGACGGTGGCGACGATGGAGCAATGCTCATAGT
>Ga0209733_1000004_pt1 | contig 27887 bp, 16 predicted proteins | sample BlaSpr_A8_OM2_M1_FD_187976 | JGI IMG/M metagenome (GOLD analysis project Ga0209733, IMG submission 187976) | Forest soil microbial communities from Thunder Bay, Ontario, Canada - Black Spruce, Ontario site 2_A8_OM2_M1 (SPAdes) (version 2) | ecosystem: Environmental > Terrestrial > Soil > Boreal...
ACACCTCTCAGCCTTCGTGTACGCGCGCAACGCCGCGGTTCATCTCTCATTTTTTCGAACGCACCCAAAGGATTTGCGTTCCTTTCAAGGGATTGGTCATCAACGATACAGGCGAGGCGACTGTCATTCGTCCTCGTGTCGCACCGAAGATAACGGACTTTCCGTAAGCATTGTGCAATCTCAGCGAAAATTCCTTACCAGCATGAGATTGGATTCCGAAAATTCGTTCTGAATATAAACAAGAGACTTGCCGTCATGGGACAGGCTCAGTCCCCAGCCGGGTTCTTTCTCCAAGGTCCAAACCGGAATTGATTTGCCAGTGGCGAATTCGAAGAAGTCGATGGTGACGGCAGGGAATTTTCCGAACTTCAGGTAGTAGATTCCGTCTGCAGTGACCCCCCAATTGGGCCAGCTACCACCTTCAACGTCTTTCAGGATTTCAGTTTCCTGGCCGCCCTGCAATGGCATTCGCCAAACTCCGCCTTGTTCGTACTTGCTGTAATACAGGAATTGGCCGTCTGGCGATTCGACCGGAGACATCCCTCCATTCTTGGTAATTCGGGTCGGAGAGCCTCCTTGGAAGGGCATTTTCCAAACCTGGAAGGGCTCGGTGCCGCGCTTCGAAGCGAAATAGAGCCACTTCCCATCCCGCGACCAACTGGGAGAGAGATTGTCCGCGCCGTCAATGGTCGGTACAAGATGAGGGAGGCCTCCCGGAACTTCGGCGACATAAATTTCGCTTCGCTCCCCGGGATGAAATTCGAACGCAATATGCCGGCCGTCGGGAGACCACCGGGCGCGTCCCGCCGTTCCGTGCAAGGAGGTGACCTGGTCACAATTATTGGTTCCGACATCACACGTCCAAATATCCCAAAAGCCCAGACGGTTGGATTCGAAGGCAATCTTCTTTCCGCCGGGAGATAACTCTGGACGCATCTTGTCGCCTTTTTCCGATACCAAGGAGGATGGCGGCGCAGCGTGGTGTTTCGCGTCCTTCAGGTCGAGTCGCCAGATGTCGAACTTGGATTCTCCCTGCTCGTAAACCAGCGTATTGCCCTTTGCCGGAATGGATGGCCACTTTGCGTCGCCGACTGGACCGGCCACCGGACGAGGAATGCAACCTGTTGCCAAGACCCTCCACAAACCTGTAGCCACGCCTCGGTCAGAAGAAAAAATGATTTCGCGGTTGTCGGGAGTCCAGGTGGGAGGGCCCATGATTGGGCGGTTGTCAAAAGTCAGTCGTTTGGGGTGACCACCCGCTGCCGGCATCACGTAGACGTCGTTACTAACCCCCGCGATTGTCGAACGGATAAACGCTACCTGCGTTCCATCGGGAGAAAATGCCGGCTCATGATCGTGCCAACCTGGTGGTGGAGACGTAAGCGCTCGTGTGCTGGAATCGGTAAGAGACAGCAGGGATATAACGGAACGAGTCGGATCTGCCGGATTGGCTTCAGGAAAAACGAGTGTGCCGCCAGTCGGCGACCAAGACAGCCCTGCTCCCATCGATGCCAATCCACGGTATATGCGCCGTTCCGTTCCGCCCAGAGCAGGAATGGTAAAAATCGAAACTTCCTTCTGAGAGTAGCGAACAAACGCAAGTTGGCGGCCATCGGGAGACCAGGTTGGGCAGCAGTCGCCGGGATCGGCAGTAAGCTGGAGGGACTTCTGCCCTCCGACGACCGCCGCGAAAATACCTGTGTTACGCGCGCCATCGCTTTGACGGAATGCGACTAATGTTCCGTCTGGCGAGAAAGCAGGAGTCGCCTGGAAGCCGCGCAAACCGATGAGAGGGACGACTTCAATGCGCTCCAATTGTGTGTCGGGACTCGGTCGATACAGGTCCCACATAGTAAGGACGCAGAGCAGCGCCAGGCAGAAGGTGCTCCCCATCCATATCCTCCCGGGGATACGGTTGAGGAGCGTTGGGCTCTTCTGAACGACAGGGCTGAGGTTGTGCGGGGCTACCGCCGGCGTGGCTGTTTGCAGTGCAGCCATAAAGCGATAGCCGCGCTTGGCGACGGTCTCGATGAATCGCGGCTTTTCCGCACAATCGCGCAGAGCCTCGCGCAACCGGGAGACCGCGCTATTAAGGCTGTGGTCGAAGTCAACAAATGTATCGGAAGGCCATAATTTTTCACGCAACTCATCCCGCGTGACGATTTCTCCGGCTCGCTCCATCAACAAAGACAAAACACGAAATGGCTGTTCTTGTAATTTGACCCTCCGTCCTTCTCTGTGGAGCTCTCCCGCCCGAAGATCGACCTGGAATACATCGAAGCAGACCATTGCCTCAGCGAACCGAGTCTCTGACATTTTTCCACCGTTCTGATTAGACGTGACTTTGTCTCGAACGTTAGTGATCCCCTCGTCTCCGGCGCTCGGACGCCGCGTGATGTGCAAAGCAACTCCATTTCGCTCACTAGCTTGGCTTCGTTACATACGCGTGTGGAAACCGTGTTCGGCATTGCATTGCACGCAGCGAGCAATCGCGGTGAGAGTGAGTCCGATCGAGGAGATCCTGATGAACTCGAGAGCATTCTTACTGGTTACATGCCTGACTCTAGTTTTGTTCTGCGCTTTTGCAATCGGGGCGGAGCCTCAGAAGAATCCACAGCCGACCAGTGACAAGAACAATCTTCAATCTGACGTTTCCTCGCTGCGCCACCAAGCCGACAAGGGAGACGGCGAGGCTGAGTACCAGCTTGGCAAGTCCTATATGACGGGAACGGGAGTTCCACAAAATTACTCAGAGGCCGCGAAATATCTTCGTCAAGCCGCCGATCAGGATCTACCGAACGCCGAATTTGCTCTCGGGTACCTCTATGAACAAGGCAAAGGTGTGTCGCGTGACTATAAACAGGCTGTGGCCTACTACACGGCCGCGGCCCGGAAGGGACATCCAACGGCGGAAAACAATCTCGGTTCCATGTACGAATACGGCCGCGGCATGCGAAAGAATCTTCATCAAGCCGAGAATTGGTATCGGATGGCAGCTGAGCACGGGGAAGTTACCGCACAATGCAACCTGGCCACTCTTTATTTTCGCGGAAAAGGCGTCGCGGCGAACTATAGCCGGGCAGCCGAATGGTTTCGGAAGGCCGCCGAGAGTGGTTACGCTCCAGCCCAGGAAAATCTTGCCTGGATGTACTTCACCGGAACCGGTGTCTTTCTTGACTACTCAAAAGCGGCGCAATGGGTTCAGATGGCGGCGGATCAGGGGTATGCCCGCGCGCAACTGGACTTGGGTTACCTCTACGAAGAAGGCAAGGGAGTTTCCCTGAACTACGTCACAGCTTATATGTGGTATTCGGCCGCGGCATCCGGAGGAGAGGAGCGAGCCGCCAGCAGACTGAAAGACTTGTCGGCGGTGATGACCAAAGAACAGATCAGTCAAGCTAATGCGGCAGCGGAACAGCTGTCTAAATCTCTACCGAGAGTTGACGGAGCGGCGGAATCGCACTCAATCGGGAGCTCATTTATGGGAGCACGCGATCGATCACAATTTGAGTGAGAAATGTAAACTAGTCGGCAAACAGTGCTTCCAAAATCCGCCCCTGAGGAGTCTGCGAATGTTACAGATGCTGGGCACGCTCAGCTGCATCTCCGGCAGAGTCTGCCGCAAAGCTGTTCCCGCCGTGGTCCTACTTGCATCAACTTGCGCGTACGCGCAGTTGTTCATGTTCCCCAAGCAAGAATTGATCGACTATACAAGCAAGTCTCCCTTTGACAGGCTCGCCGACGGACGCCCGAAGGTTCCCGATGCCTTGATCGAGCGGGCGCGCGATCTGTCGTCTGAGGAAGTCTGGGCCGGGCTCGAGGAGGAGCGTGGGTTCAAGAATCAGTATGCCGATGGCTTCCAAGTATTGCAGCCCGGGAAGACTATGGTCGGGCGTGCTTTCACGGTGCAATTCATGCCACTGCGCGGCGACGTCGACGAAGTTGCGAAGAAAAAAGCCAGAGAACATGGCTTGGCAGAGCTGTCCAACCAGACTGCGATTGATATGCTTCAGCCCGGCGATGTTCTGGTTGTGGATCTGTTTGGAAAGAAAGTCGATGGCACGATCGTCGGCGACAATCTCTTCTATTACGTGATGAAAGCCACGAACGGCGGTGGATTAGTGGTCGATGGAAGCATTCGAGACCTGGATGGCATCGTCAAGATCGATATGCCGGCGTATTTCCGTTCTGTCGATCCGACACCCATCGGGAATGTAATGTTGACGGGCATCAACGTGCCGGTTCGGATCGGCGGAGTAACGGTTATGCCCGGAGATCTCGTCGTAGGAGACCGCGAAGGCGTATATTTCATTCCGCCACAGTTTGTCAAAGCGGTCCTTGACCACGCGGAGGAAACCCACATCCATGACGAATGGACAAAGAAGAAATTTGATGAGGGGAAATACAAGTCTTCGGAGATTTATGGTTCACCGAGCGATCCTAAGCTGCAGAAGGAGTATCGGGAGTATCTGAAGAAGCGCCTAGACGAAATCCATAAACGAGAGGCTCCACAATAGTTGAGGTTTCTCTTCAACGCCTGCTGATTATGACTCCCCTGAAGATTCTCGCGGCTTTCTTTCTCTTGCTGTATTCCGCGGCGACAGCTCAAGTGCGGGTATGGCAAAGTACGTTGACCTTGCCTACCTATGCGGAAGGTGCGCCCGATCCGAATCCGCCGTTCGATCAGTATGCTAACGGCCGCTTTAACTATCCCTATACTCTCCGCGACAACCTAACCAATCAGCGGACCGACCACGCCTGGCGAGCTGTCTTTTTGGAAAATGAATATTTGAAGTGTTCCGTGCTGCCCGATCTCGGCGGCCATGTCTACACGTGCACGGACAAAATCAGCGGCCAGCCCATGTTCTATCAGAACCCTTCGATCAAGAAGGCTGACATCTCGTACCGGGGGGCGTGGGCGGCATTCGGAATCGAGTTCAATTTTCCGGTTTCCCACAACTGGGTCAGTCTTTCTCCGGTTGATTTCGCGTTCGGACAAAAAGACGACAGCAGCGCTTTCGTTGAGGTTGGCAACATCGACCGGGTATACGGAATGCAGTGGTCGGTAGAGCTGGTGTTGCGTCCGCATTCCACGGTTCTTGAACAGAGAGTCACACTGAACAATCGCAGCGACGTCCGGCACCGCTTCTACTGGTGGAACAATGCCGGAGTTCAAGTGTGGGATGATTCGCGCATTCAGTATCCCATGCGGTTCATCGCGAGTCATGGTTTTCGAGACGTCCAGCCTTGGCCAATCGATGCGGAGGGAAACGATCTGAGCGTTGTGAAGAATCAGACCAAAGGCCCAGTCTCGTCATTCGTGCATGGAAGCCGCGAACCTTTTATGGGCGTTTGGCACCCTCATACCAATACCGGCACGGTGCACTATGCGGACTACGCGCAACTTCCTGCGAAGAAGATCTGGTCATGGGGCACTGATCCTGATGGCCTGGACTGGCGCAAGACGCTTTCTGACAACGACAGCGCGTACGTGGAAGTGCAGGCAGGGTTGTTCCGTAACCAGGAGACGTATGCGTTTCTCGAACCGCGGCAGACAATCAGTTTCTCTGAGTTCTGGATGCCGGTGCGTGATATCGGCGGAATCTCAAGGGCGAATCTGGCGGGTGTGGTTCATCTGAGCCGGCGAGGTGACGTCCTCGTCGCCGGACTCAACGTCAACCAGGCAATTCCGCGAGCGACGCTGAGCATCTCCGCAGGAGATCGAATCCTCTTTCATGAACAAACTGATCTCACTCCACAGCACACCTGGAGACATGAACTCGCGAACGTCGATTCTCAGCAGAAATATACGTTCGAGCTTCGCGACGGCAATGGGGCGGTTGTGCTGCGTCAGACCGAGTGCGAATACGATTGGACGGCGGTCGATCAAATTCACGTCGGGGATCAGTCGTCGTATCACGTTCCGGATCCAGAACATCGCACGGAAGACGACTGGCTTCAACGGGGGAACGGACTCGAACTCGATGGCAATCTTTTGGCTGCACTACAGACGTATCACGAGGCTTTGAGCAAGTTCCCGGAAAGCGTTGAGGGGCGTAAGGCTGTCGGCCGACTGTGTGCGAGTTTGTTGCATTTCAAAGAGGCCAAGACCTTTCTCGAACCGGTTTACGCCCGCAATACATCGGATGCCGAAGTCGCGTACTACCTCGGGATTGCCTACGACGGTCTCAAACAAAATCGTGATGCACGAACATCTTTCGAAGCCGCGGCGCGTATGCCTGCCTTTCGCGCGGCGGCAGGGTTGCGATTGGCCGAGTTGTCTGCCCGCGAAGGAAATTTGAAACAGGCCGAGATTTATCTGGAGGCGGTCAGTCACGCAGCTCCAGACGATCTTCGTTCTGCTGAGGAGTTGGCGGCGATCCTGCAGAAGGAAGGGGAAAAGGAGCGATCTCAGACACTTGCCCAGGAATGGCTGGCGCGATTCCCTCAAAGTTACTTCCTGCTCGAGCAAGTTGGAAGACCTGACCTGCGTCATCTCGCCGACGACGCTGAGCGCGTGTTGAACGTCGCGTCAGAATATATGCGTCTCGGAATGTACGCGGAGGCGCTCGAAGTGTTGTCACGCGACTATCCCGCTGCGGTGGCCGATGAGAGCGAGCCCGGAATGCTCCCTCCCGCTAAGCATCCGATGGTGGCTTACTATCGCGGCTACTGCCAGCAAAAACTGGGCAAGGCCGGCTCGGACGATTTCTCTACGGCTCCGACACTGTCGACGAATTACGTCTTTCCTAGCCGCGCAGAAGACCTTGAGGTCTTGACAGCAGCCTTAAGTGCAAATTCGCAGGGCGCGAATGCACACTATCTGCTCGGAACGCTTTACTTCTCGAAGGGAATGACGGACGAGGCTCTTGCCGAGTGGGAACAGGCGCGAACCTTCAATTCACAGATTCCTGTTCTACATGCCAGTCTGGGCCGCGCCCTATTGCATGCAAGAGGAAATCCTGAACAGGCATTGACAGCCTTTCAAGAAGGCATTCGTTCAGATCCTCAGAATGTCGAACTTTATACGGGAATAGATCAAGCCTTGAGCATTTTGCAGCGTCCGGCGAAGGAACGTGTTGCAGCACTGGAGCGATATCCCGATCGCGCCAACATGCCTTCTCCGCTTGTCTATGAACTCATTTTGAATTTAACCGAGTCGGGGGAATTCGAGAAAGCGGGCGCTTTGTTTCACAATCGCTTCTTCCAGCGGGCGGAGGGCGGCACGAACGTCCGAGAGGTCTGGCTTGAGGTGCAAATTCAGCATGCTCACGCATTAGCGCAACATGGGCAGTGCTCCGAAGCAGTGAATATCGCCGATCATATCGCCGAGCCAGTATCCGATCTGGTGTTCACGCGTGACGGACTGGAGCCATTTCTGAGAACTGCAAGATTCAGTTATCTGCTTGGCAATGTGTACAAATCTTGTAACCTAGCGGAGCGAGCTGAAGTTAATTTCAAACACGCAGCTGAGCAATCGAACCTGCAAGACGCCGTTTGGTCCTGGAAAGCATCTCGAGAGATGCCCGGCTTTGACGAAGGTGCAGGAAAGCAGAAGTTGGAGAGCACCTTGGGACGCGCGAAGATCGATGGCGATGCAAGTGCGCGCACTGGATGGTGGTTCTACAATGTCGGATTGCTCGATCAAGTGGTGGGACACGGTCAGCAGGCAGAGACGGAATTTCGCCAAGCGTTTTTGTCCGCCGATCAGTTGTTGACATATCACCTCACTCGGCTTGCAGTGTCCGGCAGCAATCCCTAGTAGGCTAAGAACGTGGAGATCAAACGTACCTCAATGGATCAGTATCTTAGAATCTTGATTGTTTTCGTCGCTTGCTCCAGTTCCGTTGCGGGTGGTCAATCGATCGAGAGCACATGGGCCAGGTCTGATCCGCCTCTTGAGACGAATCCGACTTCTTCCTTTTGGCGTGGGTCCCAGCCGATTTACATGGACGCAGACACTCACGGCAAACATGACCCCAAATATCGGACGGAAATCCGAACTCGATGGACGAAACAGAATCTCTATTTCTTGTTCGTGTGCCCTTACGAAGAACTCAATTTGAAACCCAATCCGAATCCATCTGCCGAAACGAATGAGCTTTGGAACTGGGATGTGGCAGAGGCCTTTATTGGCGCGGACTTCAGCGACATTCGGCTTTATAAAGAATTTGAAATCTCGCCGCAGGGCGAATGGGTTGATCTTGCTATCGACCTCGATAAGCCGCACGACTCGGAGGGTTGGAAGTGGAATTCGGGTTTCGTAGTTGTGGCGCGAATCGATAAGGCTGCTCACGTCTGGTATGGGGCAATGAGAATTCCATATTCAGCGATCGATAATCGGCCGGCCGCAGCAGGTAATAGTCTCCGCATCAATCTCTTTCGCAGCCAAGGACCCTCCTCCGGCCTGCATCAGATTGCGTGGCAAGCGCCTATGGGAGAAAGCTTTCATGTGCCAGAGCGATTTGGCTTGATGAAGCTCGTGAAGTGAGACGACTTGCCTAGTGAGCTTTTACGTTGCCTTGGTTCGTTTCCGATGCAGTCGTGCTGATCACTCCCGTAATTTCACGCCGTGCGCCCAGTGTTCCATCCGGAATTACCAGTGCCACCCAGGGCGTCTTTGGCGACACAACGTGTGCATGCCAGACGATCTCGTGCGATCCCGCCGAGGTCAGATTGATCTCCTGCTGACCCGTTTCCCTGAGCGTCAGATTGTCGCTGCGCACCGTGAATATGTGATGACCTGCGCCCTCGGCAGAAACTCGCAGTGTTATGTCGCTATTTCCCACGTGCTGAGCGGTAACATTGAAATCGAGGACGCGGTCAGGACGCAGGTCGACATCGTAGGATCCACCCGGAAGAACGGTAACACTCCTGTGTACTGAGCCCTGCCGCACATCGTAGCGACCTTCTGGCAAACGAGTGGTGAAGCCCCCGTCGCGCGAATTTAGAGGTGTCGAAGTGATCTGACCGGTTTTCTGCTCGCGGAATTCAATTGGATCGTGGTTCGCAGGATTCGCCATGCCTCGAACCGTGGCAGGCACGCTGATGTCGTCCATCAACCAGATCCACTGGCCCACAGGCTGAGTCCACACTTCTTTATAGGTCCAGCAAATCTGAGTGGGCCAGTAAGGGGCGTCGTCGAAGCCCTTGGTTTCAATGCCAACTGGCAGCGCGCCAACCATCTGTCCGGAGCGGACGCTGTACAGCGGCGTCCAGTCATAGCCCTCGCCGTACATCACACTGGCGGCGAAAGGATTGCGCCCGACGAGCCACTGTGCTTGCTTCTGAGCCAGGTCTTCGGCCTCGAGATCGCCTCGCAACTGTCCGGCCGCCGAGAGTGCCTTGGCTTCGGAGAGCAAAACACTGGAGTTGCCGCGAAAATCGAACCACACGGGGAATCTGCGCAGATAGTTCTCGCCCCCAAGCGGAATTCCGCGGCGGACTTCTTGCACGTACGCATCGCGGTCGGCGGCCCGAAGAGGTGTCCAATTCTTGGTTTCGGGAATCAGGCGCGCTTCACTTTCGCGGTAGACTGCAGCTGGTAAAACCGCATAAGGCTCGTCCACGACGGAGGCGGGCTTCAAATAGTATTGCGAATGCAAAACCACCGCCGAGTACCATCTCATCCATTTCGCGTGGTCGGGAAAGGCTTCGCACAGGCGAACAAGAGCAATGATCGGCTCCTGCTCTTGCCCGATGTGAAAGCGATGAAAGAGATTCTCGCGCTTGGGGCTGGTGTAGAAATAGCCGGTTAATGGGATCGTCCAAGGTTGCAAGGTGCGCTCCTGCGAGCTGAGCACCTGATCACCCAAGATGATCGCTTCCTGCGCGTAATGATCGTCTCCCGTGGAGAGGTAAAGCTCGACCGATGCGACTACGCCAAAGGAGATTCGTTCCAACTCGTCCTGCGCGCCATAAACTTCAGCCAGCGGAGGTGCCGTTTTCAAACCTTCGACGGCGTACTTCCAGTCTTCTTCCGCGATCATGAGGCTACGGTTCGCCAACTCCGGGTCGCTGTCTTTCAATACGCGTGCCGCCAGCGCTTCGACTCCGCTCACGCGGAAGTTCCATTCGGGATTATTGACGGCCTGTCCGAATCGATCGTCGGACGTGCCCATAATTCCATCGGTCCAATAACTCACTAATTGACCGGTACTGCGATATCCGTCACCAAATCGTGTCTTCAGCACCCAGTTCAGGCCCCAGCTAGCTTCTTCCAGCAGTCGATCGGAAAGAACCTTGTCGTCCCCGCGTCGCTTCAGACTGTCCGCAAGGGATAACAATGCGTAAACCATTCCCGGAGTGTTTCCCGTCGCGGAGAGGTCGCCGGCATCGTGATATCCCCCATTAACGACGAGGCGCTTGTCGTCATGCACAGTGTAGATATCCTGATGACATCGGCCGTGTATGCCGGGAATTTCGGTTCCGCATCGCTCGCTGTACATGAAGTTGATCGATTTCCAGATGCTGTCGAGCCAGGCGTCATCTCCGATGCGAAAAGAGCGAGTGATCGTATCGCCGGCTTTGATCGCATAGATTCCGGGCTCGCGGACGGCAGAAAAATCCAGCACTTGATAGTTGCCCAACGGAGTGGAAGTTTGCTCGATCGGTTGAGTCAGAACGATCTCGCCGGTCTGCTGGTCAATCACCGAAAACTCGTGGGCTGTGATATCGCTGGCAATTGCAGATTTCGAAGATCCGGTTGTGTAGCCGCTATGGCTGAATGCAATCTTTCCGGAAGCCACGTCCCATCCTTCGACGTGATCGGCGTTCACGCTCTGTAATTCCAGTTGGTCGATGTCGAGGATTGTCTGGTCGCCCGGGTCGGGAAGTTTCTTGGGGAGCATGTAGGCAAAATCAATCGCCGTGACACGATCGCGATCCAATGGAGCGATTTCCCACACGACATGGTTCCAAACGTGGTTCTTGAGAATGATCGATTCGTGACGTCCCTCGTTGTATTGGTCCGGCAGTTTGTGGGCTCCGTCGTTGTGCAGCGTGAGGGAGCATGAAATAGCGGGCGCACCAACAATATCGGGGTAGACCCACAGCGAGATACGGTTGTAGCGGCTCCAGTCTTCGCCAGGGAACTTTCTCGTTGCCACAAGATCTTCCCACTCTCCGCTGCCGTCAACCTGGGCAACGTTCGTCGTAGAGCGGATTCGCAACGAATGCTGACCATCCTTGAAGTGAACGTCGGTCAACGTCATCTCGCCCGCACCCTTGAACGACCAATTGGACACCTCTTCCATGCTGTCCAGCACGCGCGAATCGAGTACTTTCTTGTTCAGCCAACGGGACTCAGCGCCGTCCTCGTACTTGGCCTGCATCGGCATCTGGGGAACTGTTTGCTGTGCGGTAAGAAGGGCGGCCAAACAAGAGATGCTGAGCAGAGTGGTAGTGCCGAATCGGCATATCTTAATTCCCTGCGTACTCCATCTTGAAATCATATTCATGATTAGGCCCTGGTGCGCTCACACTCCGCCGAAGCTAACCTGTTTGCGTCGTTGCGTCCGAAGTATCGCAAACGCGATCGCTTGGCCGAGCAGGTCCTCATCATACAAGCGTCAAGCCGGTCGATACGGTTAGAAGTTGGGCTGTTGTAGTGTCTCTCCCGAAACAAGGAACGTAATAAACTATCCGCTATCCATGTAGAATGCGCAAAAGAAGCACGCCGCGATCGTCAACCGAACCATGTCCCAGCATTCGACTAGAAGTTGCAAGCCTCGGATTAGGCCAGGAATGGCGAATTTTGTTCGGATGCTGTTGCTTTCGTTGGCAGCCGCGTGTTCCATCTTCCTCTCAAAACTACCTGCACAGAATCCGCACATCGTTCCGATCGAGTTTACAAGGGTGACGGCGGCGGCCGGCATCAAGTTCAAGCATTTCAAAGGGAACAACGGCATTTCAATCAATCGCGAGGAATTTGGTCCGGGAGTCTGCGTCGCAGATTTCGATGGTGATGGCTGGCAGGATATTTATTTTGTTAATGGCAGGGATCTTTACGGCCGCGGCATTTCGGTTTCGAATGCGCTCTATCACAACAACCATGACGGCACTTTTACTGACGTAACGGAAAAAGCCGGTGTGCCCGGAACCGGTTACGGGTTGGGTTGTGTGTGGGGAGATTTCGACAATGACGGTTTTCCTGATCTGTTCGTAACGCAGTATGGCAAGAATGTTCTTTATCGAAACAACGGCAACGGAACGTTCAGTGACGTTACCGACAAGGCTGGGGTCGGTGGGTTGGAATCGGGCGCATTCCATTCCGGCGCGACATTCTTTGACTACGATCGAGATGGGTGGTTAGATCTGTATGTCGGCAGCTACGTTACTCTTGGCGACAAGCGTTACTGCAAGTTGGGTGAGATGTTGAGCAGTTGTGCGCCCAGTGAGTACAAGGGTAGTCCCGACGCGCTTTACCACAACAATCACGATGGCACGTTCACCAATGTGACGCAGGCGGCTGGGATTTATCAGCCACAAGGCAAGAATCTTTCCGTGCAGGCCGCCGACTACGACAACGACGGCTGGCCTGACCTGTTCGTAGCTAATGACGGGCTGAATGCATACCTTTACCACAACGAGCACAACGGTACTTTCAAGGAGGTCGGCCTCACCACCGGTATGGCCGTGACAGCGCGGGGAACGGTCATGGCTGCGATGTGCATCGCTTTGGGCGACTACGATAACGACGGGCAACTAGATCTCTATATCTCCGACTTTCAGCGCTCCTCTGATCATCTTTGGCACAACGATGGAAAAGGATTCTTCGACGAAGTGAGCGACGAAGCCGGAATTACGCGGCCAACACGCGAGGTGCTCAGTTTCGGAGGCGGATTCTTCGATTACGACAATGATGGTCGGCTGGATATCTTCATTGCCAATGGGCACGTATATCCTGAGGTGGAGCAGGCTACTCCCGGAATCCATTACCGGCAGGTCAATTCGCTGTTCCACAACGAAGGAAACGGAAAATTTGTTGAGGTGGGCAAATCCAGCGGCACGGGATTTGAAACGCCAGCTGTAGGTCGTGGAGTCGCTTTCGCCGATTTCGATAACGACGGATTTGTAGACGTAGTGGTGGCCAATAACGGCGATTCTCCGCTGGTTCTCCACAATAGCGGAGGCAATGGCAATCACTTTCTAAATCTCAAGCTGTCAGGGAAGAAGAGCAACCGGGATGCGATGGGAGCCCGCATCCGCGTTGTCAGTGGCACGATGTCGCAGATTCGCGAGATTGCCGGGGGTGGAAGTTATCTGTCACAAAGCGACCTGCGAGCGAATTTCGGGCTGGGCAAGGAGAAGCGGGCAGAAACGGTCGAGATTACGTGGCCCAGTGGGCAGCGCCAAACCTTCCGTGACGTCGAGGCCAATAAGTTTTATCTGATCGAGGAAGGGAAGGATCAGTTAGGGTTACAGCATCTTTCCGGTCGACAGCCGTAATGCCAACTTAGTTTCCCTTATGCCCTGCTTGCTTGTTGCAGAACATCGTGTAAACGCTGCGCGACGATCGTGTCTTCCCCGGGCTGCAACATCCAAACACCGACGACAATCGTATTAGCTCCGCCCGGCAATCCTGCACTTGCAGGAGCCCCGCCCGTGGATGGATTCAGCTCAATCCGCGGTTTGCCTCCGCGCATCTTTTGCATGACTTCAGCGCCCGTGATCTTGATTCGGCTCTGGTCGTAAGTGATGAGCAAGTGTGGAACATGGTTGGCAATTTCAGGAACGAAGATCTGAGTCTGGACCGTCGGAATCCCGCTCAAGTGTTTGGCGATACGATCAGCCCTCTGTCGGCATTGTGCTTCAATCGCGGCATCATCCTGTTTGAGGAACCAGTCCACGGCAGCGACCAGACCTACGATTTCCTCTTTCGCAACCTTCATTCCGCGCCCGATCGTGTTTGAGTTCGGGGAATTATTTTTCCTGGCTGCGTCGATTAGATCCTTTCTTCCCAATAGCAAGCCGGTGCACTGCGGTCCGCGAAGTCCCTTTCCTCCGGAAAACGTTACAAGATCAAACCCCATCTGCGTGTAGTTCCATAAGTTGGAAATCGGCGGAACATCGGCAGCCGCATCGTTGAAACAAGGCACGCTATGCTGGTGGGCCACTCGCACCCAATCTTCCCGGCTGATTTTTCCTGCACCGGCATTGAAAAAGTGGGCCATCACGGTACGTTCGGTAAAGGCCTGCTCATACTGCTCAAGAGTCTCCACCTCCACAAAGCGAATTCCGCAATTGCGAAGGGCATGGTCATATCCGTAGCGATGAGATTTCTGAACGATCACTTCATTCTTCAGACCAGTCATATCAGTGGGGATGTTGAGAATGGCTTGATCGTTTCCGAGGTTGATGCAAGCCGCCGTTCCTACGACGAGCGCCGCAGCAGCGCCGGAAGTAACCAAAGCGGCCTCACATCGCAGTTGCTTCGCCAGGTAGGTTCCGGACGCATCGATTAGTTCGTTGAGATTGACTGGTTGTCGCGACGCGAGGACGATCGCCGCCTGAACTTCATCAGGCATCGTGGAAGCCGAAAGAACCGTGTAGGTGCCGGCTGCGTTTATGAACGGAGTGACTCCGAGCTTCTGGTAATAGTCCACAGTTTGACGTGCCGATTTGGAAAACGCTCGAGGCTCCAGGCTAGTGATTCCGGAGAGTGCTGCCCCTCCAGCGAGAACCGCTTGAGTCCCTTTGCGTAACAGCTTTCGCCGGCTCATCTGTCGCATGCTTGGCCCCTTCTTAAAACATTTAATATTGCAGTTTCAATCTCGAGGAAAATCATCCGCCCGCGCCGGCAACGCCCCGTCGCCGTTAGGAATCGTGAAATACTGCGGACGCGCTTTTTCCCACACGACCATACTGAGACCGGAAGGATCGTACGAAATGCGTCCCGCCCGAATCGTCATGCGGGCCGTCAATCGTACATTCCCATCCATTTTGGCGACGCCGCAATCAATGTAGCTGAAGTTGCCTTGCGTCAGTTCCAGCACCGCAATATCCGCATCCTGGCCGATCGACAATGTCCCCAGGTCGGGCCGGTGAATCTCCCTTGCTGGATTGACGGTGGAGCGGCGAATAACATCCTCCAGCGGCACTCCCATAGCCAGGAATTTTGACATCACGTTATTCATGCTGACTGTCAAGTAGTCGCCCATATGCAAATCGGTAGAGATGGAATCGGGAATGAATCCTTGTTTCTCAGCGGGAACCGCATTGCGAAACCAGAAGCTGCCGGCCCCATGTCCCACATCGAATATCACGCCACGGGCACGCGCTTCGGCAATTGCCGGATTGAGCTTGCCGTCAGGAAGAATAATGGGAAATTGCTGGGCGAAGACATGCGTGTGTATGTCGCCTGGCCGCATTTTTTTAAGGATCAGGTCCTCGTAAGTTCGTTCCGGTCGCGGCCAGAAATCGAACATGACCGGACTATTCGTGAGAATGCCGCATTCAATCGCACGATCTACCGCAGCCCACGGCACGTGTTCACCATCCCAAGGCTCCCTGGTCCAGTAATGCGCCGTTTTAACTCCAACAATGAGGTCGCGATACTTCTTGATGGTGTCGACACAAAGCTTCACATCCATCTGATCCAGGCTTTGTTCAAGCCCACCATTCATACCGTTGGCTACGATATTCAGGAAAGCCAGCACGCGCACTCTGGCGCGGTCAATGACTTCTTCCTTTTCCTGGAGGAATGTCTCCGCGCCCGAAGTGCCCGCATCCACGATGGTGGTCACCCCGGACTGCAACGCCAGGTCGGCAGGAATTCCAAGTGGCAAAGCATGCGCTCGCGCGTCGGGCGCGAACCAGTTTACAGGGGCCCCGCCATGACCCACATGATAATGAATGTCGATCAGCCCGGGCGTAACGTAGAGCTTCGAGACATCCACAACCTTTCGGGCTTGGTCAGCAGGAATATTTTTTTCGACGGCAGCGATCTCGCCCCGGAGAACGCCGACGTCGCGTACTTCATCGATGTGATTGGCAGGGTCAATTACGTGGCCGCCCTTCAACAATAAGTCGTAACGAGTTGCCTCTTGCGCCAGCATTACGACTGGAAGTCCGACGACAATCACGAGTACCGCAATGATTGCGAATGACACCTTCATCAAGTTTCGCATTAGCACCTTCTTGTCTTTGTTTCGAAGCGAAAGTGTATCCAGTGGGAACGAGATTGTCACCATCGCAGACGAGTCAATCTCAAGCCCGGTTGTAATGAACATCGCCACTGTCGTAATCTGATCGCCTGTATTGGGATTCGAATCCGACAAGCTGCGGATTCCGGATCGGGAACCGACGCATGGATCGTCGTACTTTCGTCAAGGCCGGTTGCATTGGAAGCGCCTCGCTGCTGATGCAGGGGCTCGATCCGATGATGCGAGCGGACGTGCCTCCGCGACCGGAGGTCCCGCCCATCGAACTTCGCGGCCTACCAGACTACAAGCCTTCTCCGCTTGGCATGCCGGGACTGTTTCCAGGCCGAGTCATCGAGGTCCGCGACCCGAAGGCTATCGCACGGAATCGCGTTTACCAGCCAGTTGTGCGCCATATGCTGGAGCACGTGATGAAAGAGTTAACAGGAGAAACGTCCGTGCAAGCGGCGTGGGCAAAGTTTATTGAGCCCCACGACATTGTTGGAATCAAGATCAACCCATCGGGTGCCCCCGCTTGCTGCACCTCTCCTGAGATCCTGCGTGAGATCATCGGCTCAGTTCAGTCTGTCGGTGTCCCCGCGCGCAACATTGTGGTCTATGACCGGTATTCGTACGAAATGGACATCGGCAGCTATCAAGTGCTGCTGCCTCCAGGGGTTCGCATTGCAGGCATTCAGGACGCTTTCGTTGCTTCCTCCGGTTACGATCCGAATGTCTACTGTGCCGCGAACTTTTTCGGAGAGTGGGAAACCCGCTCCTACATGGCAAGTATCGTCGCCCAGTTAGTCACGAAGATCATTAACGTACCCACGATGAAGGACCACTCGGCATCTGGGGTCACTGGAGCTCTCAAGAACCTGGCCTACGGCACATTCAGCAATGTGGCGCGTTCCCATCGCGCGCCATATTCCTTTACCAACCCGCTGATCGGGCTGATGTGCACGGTCGAACCCTTACGTTCGAAGGCTGTGCTGCATATTATGGACGGCATGCGGCAAGTCTGGCACGGCGGCCCGCTCACCCAAGTCCAGCAATTCATCGATCAGCCTGGCGTTCTTCTGGCGGCAACGGATCCGGTCGCTCTCGACACCATCGAACTGGAGGCCATTGAAAAGAAGCGCGTCGAGCGGGGCACACCCTCCTTGTGGCAACACGATCCAAACAGCATCACGACGAATAGCGATGACTTTTACCACGACGCCTCGAAAAACTTATTCTTCCGTCAGCCAGGACATATCGCGGCTGCCGGGAAACTTGGACTTGGCGTCGCGGACCTCAAGCAGATCGATCACCGGTCACTCGTGGCCTGAATTGATGATGAAAGAAACTGCCAAGCCCAAAGCTTCAGGTGACTGGCCCACACTGCTGAAAGACAACGCCCGCAGGGGCGGACAGACGCAACATCCAGTACAGTCGCCGGAAGGAGCTGTCTGGCAATTTCGCATCGGTAGCTCTGTGCGTTCCGCGCCAATACTTGACGGTGGGATTTTATATGTGGCCTCGGTCAACGGGGGGGTACACGCCATCGACGTGGTCACAGGCACCTCCAAATGGAAATTTCAGGCGGCCGGTCAGGTGCATTCCACACCTTCGCTTTCCGAGGATCGAATTCTGTTTGGATGCGATGACGGCAAGGTCTATGCACTCGATCGGCATACCGGAAGCAAGCTGTGGGAAACTCCGACCGAAGCTGAAGTCTGGGTGTCTCCGGTTGTTCGCAGTGGAATTGTCTTTTTCGGAAGTGCTGACGCGAAGGTTTACGCAGTTGACGCAGCGAGCGGGCGCATTCATTGGGTCCAGACGCTTGCCGGAAGAATCTATTCCACGATTTACGCGGCCGAGCAACAACTATACCTGGGCTGCGGAGACGGCAACGTGTACAGTCTCGACGCCGCTTCCGGAAAAATATTGTGGAATACGCCCACGGGAAACGGTATCGACTCCTCGCCCGCGGTAGCTGGCGACCTGGTTTTCATCGGCTCTGAAGATTTTGTGTTCTATGCGATGAACGCTGCCACCGGAGAGGTTCGCTGGAAGTACGAGACAGGATTAGGTATCGCGTCTTCACCCGCAGTTTCGGACGATTTGGCGGTCATCGGCAGCAAGGACGGCTTTCTATATGCTCTGGACACTCAAACCGGCCGCTTGCGCTGGAAAACCGTCGTGGGCGAAGTGGTGACCGCGCCTCCAGTGTTCGGCGACGGGGTTGTCTTTATTCAAGCAGGAGGCACCTTCTCACTGGACAGCGCGACGGGCAATGTAGTGTGGAGAGCTTTTCTGGCCGGCGCAGTCCAGTCCGTTCCGGTGCTCGCCGGCGACACTATCTATCTGGCAAGCTTGAGCGGTGAGGTTTATGCGCTGCGATAAGCGACGCGCTTCAGCGCTGATTAGCTTCTTCTTGATCGCATCTTTCGTCCAGAGCTCAGAAAATCAAGTTCTTGTGTACAAAAGGAAGTACATCATGGGCACGGTTTTCGAGATCGCTGCCTATGACCAGTCGCCTGGACATGCGACCGATGCGATCGAGAAGGCGTTTCAAGAGATCGTTCGCCTCGATGATCTGATGAGCAACTACACACCGGAGAGCGCCCTGAGCAAGCTGAACCGCTCCGGCCATTTTCATGAAGAGGAAGTTCCGTCCGACTTGTATCGCGTCATTGAGCAGGCCGTGCAGTTTTCAAGACTGTCCGATGGAAAATTCGATATCTCCGTGGCGCCGCTCGTGAATTTGTGGAAGGCTGCGCTGCGTGGTGAAAGCACACCTTCTCGGGCGCAGGAAGAGGAGGTTCGAAACTGCGTCGGCTACGAAAAGATCGAATTGACTCCGCCTGACCGAATCCGTTTTCGTTCCTCCTGTTTGCAGCTAGACTTGGGTGCCATTGGGAAAGGGTATGCTGTGGATCGGGCTGCTGAAGTCCTGCACTCCCTGGGTATCCACGATGCCGTGGTCAATGGGGGTGGCAGCACCATATTCGCGATGGGGGCGCCTCCCGGCCAGAAAGGCTGGCTTATCCACCTGCGAGATCCCTCCAACAAGGTAGATCCGCAGGTCATACTCAAGGATGAAAGCGTTTCCACATCAGAGCAGACTGAGCCTAGTTTGCTGGGAAATGATTCACCCGGGCACATCATCGATCCGGACACAGGAGTTCCACTGAAAACGGAGTTCGCCGTCAGCGTGGTTTCGAAAACCGCAACGGAATCGGACGGTCTTTCAACAACGCTGCTACTTCTTGGTCCGACGAAGGGCAGGGCACTGATCAAGGGCAGGGCGGATGCCTCCGCAGTTTGGATTTCGCATGATGCGCAAGTGGAGACTGTAATCGGCGGCCGGCAGATTCTTTTTGGCAGAAGGGAATAGTGGTTCCGATTCTGGGCTATTATGAGCATTCGTAACAGGATCCTCGCAGGGGCTTTCGTGCTCGTCTGTAGTTCCGCGTGGTGCAATGTCTTCGTACATTGGACAAGTTCTACTGTCCCGCCCGTCGCGGAACTGGGCATGAACAATTTGGTGCTCTCTTGGAACGAGAACATTTCGGCTCAGGTGAAGGCAGCTCGGAAGCAAGGCTATCAAGTGTATGTCGAAGTTCCGCTTGATCAGGCTGCAGGCGTGGCCGACACCGCGAGCGGACTGGCAGGTATCATCCTCAGCGTTCCTGCCTCCAAAAGTGGCGAGCTAGAAAAGTATTTGCCGAAACTGCAATCGGCTCACCCCAAGCTCAGATTTGTCGTTCTCGACCCCGATGGCAAGCGGCCGGAAATGCGCGGAAGTCTCGTGATCAAGCGTGACTCTGTGCTCGCGGTATCGAGTCCCACCGCTCAACCGTGGATTGACAGCAATCTCGCTCTCGTGAAGGTTGAACAACGGTCTAATCCCGCACAGGTTCCGATGTATACGTTTTCGTGGGGAGGAGATTCCGGCCAGCAACAGCCGGCACTCACAGCGGAAGATTACTCCCTGGCGGTGGCTGAAGCGGGTGCCTGTCATGCGGATTTAATCCTGGAGCTTGAGGACCGCCTGCAGAAAGGCCTCATCGATCATGATCCGCAAGCCCGAGCACTCTGGAGCCAGGTGCGATCTTACGCAGGCTTCTACTCACACGCTGCCGAGCAAGCGATGGAAGCTGCCGCCACCGTCGCAGTCGTAGTTGACGATCTTGATCCGAGTGATGAAGCCATGAATCTTCTGGCTCGTCACAACATTCCGTTCGAGGTTCTGCGTCCTGCAGACTTGCAATCGGCTGATCTGAGAGGCTTCGATGTTATAGCTGTATTCGCAAAGCCCGATAGGCCGGCGTGTGAGCGAATGGGCGAGCTTGCAAAGCTGGGCAAAACCATCGTACTGGTTGACGCGCATGGTTCTTATCCGTGGCAGAACGATCAGCCAGTTCGCGTGAATGAGCACGTACTGTCCTATGCCGTTGGGAAAGGGAAAGTGCTTGAGCTCGCAGAACCTGTCACAGATCCCGAAACGTTTGCCCAGGACATTCGCAGGCTGCTGGGAACGCAAAACGTCCTGATGAACCTCTGGAATGGATTGACTACGATTGCGGTGCCGTACAGTGAGCACAGCGGAACCGTAAAGGTGCTCGAGCTGATCAACTACTCCGGAGATCCGCTTCGACTGCAAGTGCAAGTGAAAGGAACGTTCGCTTCCATCCGCTACGAAACACCGGGACATGCATGTTGTGAGTCTCTGGTCCCGGTAAAACACAACGGATTTACAGAATTCGTGATTCCGGAACTACAAATTGCAGGACGCGTCCATCTTGAGGCCCACCCAGTGCCCGATTCCCAACCAAGTCACAGGTAAGTTTCAACTAGCGGAATCTGCGGATGAAGAGAGTGTGGCGGTCTGATCGGTAAAGTCCTAACACGTACAACGCGACCTTGCCTTTTGTAGAGTAAATCTCCTGGCGAATGCGAAGTACGGCCGACCCGGTCGGAATGTTCAGGAGGCGAGCAGTGTGGAGGTCGGCGGCGGTAGCATCGATCTCTTCGTCGGCATGCGCGATGCGGAGTCCGTAGTCGTGCTCCAGGATAGAGAATAAAGAAACGCGGTCGAGCCGCGCCCGAGTCAACTCCGCAAACTCGTCCGCGGACAGATAGCACGTCTCGATAGCAAACGGTTCGTCCCCACCGAGCCTGAGCCGTTCGACCTTGACCAGTCGGCTCGATGCGGGCAAACCGAGACGCGCAGCAACCTCCTGCTCCGTATGTATCACACCCAAAGAGAGCAATTTGGATGACACCGGCAGGCCTCGGCTGGACATCTGCTCCGTATAGCTCATCAGCTTGTTGAAATGAATCTTGGGTGGGGCGACGAACGTTCCTGCGCCACGTCGCCGTACGACCATCCCCTCGCGCTCAAGTCCGGCGAGCGCGTGGCGAGCAGTCATCAGGCTAACCCCATGAATCTTCGCCAGTTCGCGCTCAGAATCGACAATGTCACCGGGTCTTAACTGTCCCGATTCGAGTCGTTTGACAATTGTGCCCTGAATTCGCTTGTACGCGGGCAGTCCGTTTTTCCGGAGCTGTGGCATGTACGTTCCTAGGAAAGCTGACCATACTACAAAGTGCTCTAGGGCTCCAATAGAAAACTGTATTGGGAGTCCTGTTGTGAGTTAACCCTATGAGATCAATCCGGCCGGAGCTGTTGGCTCTGAGAAGTCAGCGACAAAACCTGAACTCAACTGATTCTTCTCTGCTAAGGTCATCATTTCATGGGGGTTTTAGAGTCTTCGTAGTAATCGCGAACTTGATCGATTCCATGGCGGGAGGTTTACGATCCGCATCAACGCTCTTTTTCGACTAGTACAAATCCATTAAAAAAGTGGGTGGCGATTGCATTTTTTTCTTGACGCCGGTTAGTCATCCGCTATATAGCATGACCCCATCACTCGTGTTCGGGTTTTGAGGAGGGCTGTGATGAGACGACCGTCAAATGTGTTTTGCTGCTTACTCTTGCTGGTGGGTGTAATCGGCGCGTCCCAATTTGCGCTGAGCCAAGAGGTAACCGCCGCCATCGTGGGAACCGTGGCAGACCCAACCGGTGCGCCGATTAAGGGCGCCAAGGTCACCGCCACAGATAAAGATCGAGGCACGGTCTATGAAAGCGAGACCAACGACTCGGGCGCGTACAACGTCAATCGCATTCCCGTCGGAACTTACGAGCTCAAGGTGACCGCTTCGGGATTCCAAACGTCCGTGCATGAGGCATTCACGTTGGTGCTTAACCAGACGGCACGTATCGACGTGAAGATGAAAGTGGGACAGGTTTCGGAAAGAGTGGAAGTCACTGGTGCCGCACCGATCTTGAAGACGGAGAGCACCTCCGTCGACACCGTCATCGACGCGAACACCAACGAACGGCTGCCACTCGCCTCCCGCAACTATGTTCAGTTGACTCTACTGGCACCTGGGTCCGTTACACCGGCCCCGGACAGCTTTAACAACGGTGACAACACGGCAAACGGCGGACGCCCTTACATCAACGGGAACCGCGAGCAGGCCAATAATTTCGTTCTCGATGGCGTAGACAACAACCAAGTCTCGGATAACCTCGTGGGCTATACGCCAGCGCCGGATGCGATTGAGGAATTCAATCTCATCACCCAGAACGCACCCGCCGAGTTCGGCAACTATCAGGGCGGCATTGTCAACGCAACGATCAGGTCGGGGACGAATGCGTTCCACGGCGCCTTGTGGGAATTCTTTCGCAACGATAAGTTGAACGCCAACAAGTGGGAGAACGGGTTCCTGGGGCCAGGCGAAGCGATCCCAAAAGACAAACTCCGCTGGAACATGTTCGGCGGCTCGATTGGTGGCCCGATCGTCAAGAACAAACTGTTTTTCTTCTTTGATTGGCAGTCCCAGCGCTTCGATCACCCGTCTAGCACACAGAAGGTTGGTGTCTTCACGGCCGCCGAGCGTGGTGGGAACTTCGGAGATATTTGCAACAACGGATTCACGGCAGGAATTTGTAATGATAGAACGGTTTCTTCCACAGCGCCTGCCAACACCACCTGCCCCCCTGGAGTGGCGCTGACCTCTAATTGTCTTGTTACGAACCAGCTCTACGATCCCTTCGTCGCCGGAAACCCGGCCTTCCTGAACAACATGATCACAGAGCCAATCGATCCGGCCGCTCAGAAGCTCTTCTCGTCATCGCTGTACCTGTCCCCGACTGGCGCGGGTCTTCAGAATAATGCGACTTACACCCAGGTTCAGGCATTCAATACCAACCAGTACGACATAAAGATCGACTACAACGCGAGCTCGAATGATCACCTTTCCGGCCGCTACTCCCACGCCAAACAGCACAACCCGACGACCAAGTCTTTTGCTCTGCTGCCAGGCGGTTTTTCGGATGCTCCGATTGAGAACGTCGCTGTAGATTGGAGCCACACCTTCAGTCCAACTCTACTGAACGACGTGCGTTTCGGGATCAATCACGTTCGCTTACACAATGGACCGACATTTAACAGTGCCGCCGCCGCCGCGGGAACCGATCTTGGCATCGCCGGTGCGAACGCCAACCGGCCGGGGCTGCTGTTCCTGGATTTCGACACAAACAGCGGACCGCTCACCAACGTTGGCGACCGTTGGATCGAGCAGAAATTTCAGGACGCAGTAATCCAAGCATCCGACGCGGTCGTTGTTACACACAACCGCCATGTGTTCCACACCGGCTTCGAGTATTGGCGCGACCGCATCAACACGTTCTACACCGGCAACAATGGCGCCCTCGGTGAAATCCGATTCAGTGGGCTGTACACCGAGAATTCTGCCGGGCATGGAGGGTACGGCGGAGCAGATTTCTACCTCGGTAAAACCGATCTGGTTGACAGAGGCATCTCTGGTGGAGAGTGGGGACAACGAGCCAGTATCTTTGGGGTATATCTCCAGGACGACTGGAGGGCTAAAGAGCACCTGACCGTCAATCTGGGACTGCGCTATGAGGCCCACACCCCTTGGGTCGAAGAAAATAACCGCCAGGACAACTTCGACTTGCTCACTGGGCAGGTAATCGCGCCAAATTGCTCGATCGTAAACCTTGGGACGGCACCCACAACCTGTAGAAAAGGCAGTGCCGGCCTCTACAATGGCACCTACGGTGGGAAGGATTTTCAGCCTCGGATTGGCTTGGCTTGGACTCCAGGCGCTCTGGGCGGGAAGTCTGTCATCCGGTCGGCGTTCAGTATCTCCTCCTATCTGGAAGGTACGGGGACGAACTTGCGCCTCCCGATCAATCCTCCGTTTACTCCCGCGGAAACTCGAGTCGCGCTTCCTGGCACGACTACGGAACAGGGAATCATAGCTGGTGGCTCCGCCTCTGATCCCTTTGCCTCCTCGCTGGTTCGCGTTTGGGATCCGCATGTGCAACCTGCGATTACCTACCAGTGGAATTTCACTTGGCAACAACAACTTTCCAACTCAATGACGGTCCAGGCTGGCTACGTGGGACAGCACGGAATTCATGAGATGGTTCCAACTCCGTATCTGCAGAAGCGTTTGAACGGTGAAGCTGGTTGTGTTACGGCCCCCGGGACCCTGTGCCCGAGTATTTACTTCGGCCAGAATCCAGCCTTCCAGTCGGATATCTCGCAAATTTCTGGAACGGCCTCGACAGGGAGTTCCAACTATCACGCTCTCCAGGCAGTGCTGCAGAAGCGCTACGCCAACGGGTTGCAGTACCAGGTGGCGTATACCTTCTCACGCTGCAGAACCGACAACAGCGGCTATTACGGCAACTGGGGCGCACAGGCGGCTCCGGCCAACCCGTACTATCAGAACCTCTACGACCCCAGAGCGGATTGGGCGAACTGCTTCTTCGATTCCAAGAATGTGCTGTCGGCCTATGCGACCTACGAGATTCCATTCGGTCACGGAAAACATTGGGGCGGCGGATCGAATGCTGTCGTAAACGGAATCGCCGGTGGGTGGTCCGTCAACCCAATCATCTCGCTGCACTCCGGGTTCCCGGTGGCGCTGTATGACTTCAACTTCGCCAACGGTGATTCCGCTGGCACTGGTAGCCGCGGATTGCGCCCGGATTGCGGCTCCGGCGCTGGTAGAACCTTCGGAAGGAAGAAGTACTTCGACCCAAGCAGCGGCGCTTTTTCCGGCTATCAGTGGTTCGACCCAACCCCATATACTGATCCGGCCAACGTATTCGGAACTTGTCCGGCGCAGGGACCCGTAGTCGGACCCGGCTATGCGGATGTAGATCTGAGTCTGCAGAAGAACTTCCCAATCACCGAGAGAGTGAGGCTGCAGTTCCGAAGCGACTTCCTCAACGCATTCAACCACGTAAATCTGTACACGCCTAACTCCTCGTGTTGCGGCGGCACGATGGGTGTAGTCAGTACGTCATCGAGTCCGCGAAACATCCAGTTTGCGCTCAAGCTTTACTATTGAGCCCGCTGCTATGATGGGGCAGATGTTCTTCCAACATCTGCCCTTTTTTATGTTTGAATCCCAGGGTTTCGTTTTATTCGTGGCGTTGCTGGCGGTTGCCGAAGTGTTCGGCCAAGCGGCCAAACAAGCACCATTGGCTCCGCAACGCGCCATCAAGCTCGCGCAGAATGGACGTTGCGAAGAGGCATTGCCAGCTCTGAAGAGAGCGTCGCAACCGAGTACCGATAAGACTGTAAGGCGTACAGCAGCGTTTGCAGGCGTGCGGTGCGCCATGTTGATCAATCAAACCGGCGCAGCGGTCGACTTCCTGCAGATGCTGAACCGCGAATTTCCTAACGATCCTGAGGTCCTCTTCCTTTCGGTTCACACCTACTCAGATCTTTCCACCAAAGCCGCTCAACAACTGGCGATGACGGCCCCGAACTCGATCGAGGGGCACAAACTCGACGCCGAAGCACTCGAAGCGCAGGGGAAATGGGACGCAGCGGAGAAGGAGTACAAAGCCATCCTGGCTCAGAATCCCCAGCTGCCCGGGATCCATTTTCTTCTTGGGCGGCTGCTGCTTTCCAAGCCCGACGCCGGGCCGACCGCGGGTGAAGATGCAAAGACAGAGTTTCAGGCGGAACTCAAGATTGATCCTTCCAATGCCGGCGCCGAATATGTCCTCGGGGAAATGGCGCGCCAAGACAGTCAGTGGGATGAAGCCATTCAACATTTTTCTCGTGCCACCAAACTGGATGCCGGATTCGGCGACGCATTTCTCGGGCTCGGCACCGCGTTGCTGTCCGCCAAACGCTTTTCCGACGCGATTCCACCTCTGCAGACCGCAGTCAAGCTGGAGCCACGGAATCCGGGTGCGCACTATAATCTTGCGACCGCACTGACTCGTGCGGGACGCAAAGAAGAGGCAGAAAAAGAATTTGCGATTCACCGGCAGATGACACAGAAAGGCGATGCGGGACAAGGGCAGCAGGACGCTCAGCCGCAAAACCCGAATTAGTCAGCACAACTCTTTCTACATACCCGAGAAGCAGTGAACAGGTCATCTACACAGAAAAACCGTTCTAAGTTCTTAAACTCCCGTCGGGACTTCCTCAGAAATGCGGCAGGAGTTCTCGCGATCAGCGGACTGCCGTATCCGCTTCGCGCGATCGCAGATCCGAACTATCCGTTTGAAGAAATTCCGCCAGATAAGAGCGGTATTCGCTGGACGCACACTTCTGGAAGGTCCCCGGAAAGATTTCTTCCTGAAACGACCGGGCCGGGCTGTGCCTTCCTTGATTACGACAATGACGGATGGATGGACATTTACCTCGTCAATAGTGGGAAGTGCGACTTTTATGATCACAATCCGCCATTGCGGAATGCCCTTTATCACAACAATCGGGACGGCACTTTTACCGATGTCACGGAGAAAGCTCGAGTTCCCGGAGGGGGATACGGTCAAGGAGTAGCCGTTGGCGACTACGATGGTGACGGGTTCCCCGATATCTATGTCACGCAATATGGCAAAAGCATCCTCTATCACAATAACGGGGACGCAACGTTCACCGATGTGACGGAGAAAGCCGGCGTGGCAGCACCGGGATGGTCATCCAGTGCTGTCTGGTTTGACTATGACAACGATGGCAGGCTGGATCTGTTCGTCTGCCAATTTGTCGAATTCTCGAAAGCGTTGAATAAGTCGTGTGGCCCCGGCGAAGAAGGGAAGCACGGTTACTGCATTCCACGCCTATATAAGTCCATGTCGAGCTGGCTCTTTCACAACAATGGGGACGGGACGTTCACCGATGTCAGCAAGAGTTCCGGTATCGCCAACTCTTCCGGGAAAGGATGGGGCGTGGTTGCGACGGACCTCAACAACGACGGTCTACTCGATCTGTTTGTCAGCAATGACACCGTGCCGAACTTCATTTTCATGAACCGCGGAAAAGGTCGCTTTGAAGAAAATGGCACCTATGCGGGAGTGGCTTACAGCACCGACGGCCGGGCTCGGTCTGGCATGGGACTGGATTCCGCGGATTTCAACCAGGACGGTTGGATGGATCTGTTCGTCGCCAACATCGATTTGGAGCGCTTCTCCATTTATCAGAATAATCATGATGAGACATTCGACGATCAGGCGGGGCCTACCGGAATCGGAATGGCGACACGGCTCATGAGCGGCTGGGGGCTGAAGTTCTTCGACTATGACAACGACGGGAATCTGGACCTGTTTCTTGCGAACGGCAATCCCGACGACCTTATCGAGAGTCTACACAGTCAGGTCAAGTATCAGGAGCCGCTGATGCTCTTCCATAACAC
>Ga0209733_1000005_pt1 | contig 24917 bp, 21 predicted proteins | sample BlaSpr_A8_OM2_M1_FD_187976 | JGI IMG/M metagenome (GOLD analysis project Ga0209733, IMG submission 187976) | Forest soil microbial communities from Thunder Bay, Ontario, Canada - Black Spruce, Ontario site 2_A8_OM2_M1 (SPAdes) (version 2) | ecosystem: Environmental > Terrestrial > Soil > Boreal...
AATGGCTCCTTCGTCCCTAGCCTGTTCCTTACCAATTTGCGGCTCCAGCTCGTCTAGACCCTTTAAGGTTCCATCCGCCGCGACCTGCACCACGCTAAGACTGGGAGCTTCCGCCCTGGCCAGCGTCAGAGCACGAGAAAGCAGTGAGCGAAAACCGGCAACTCCCGCGAGTGTAATTAGGGGCCGGCGCAGCTTCGCACAGACGCGAAAAGCCGCAGACTCCGCTGGCTCGGAGTTCTCGCCCGCAACGGCTTCGTAAGTAAGAAGGCGTTGGGCCAAATGTCGCGACTCTGGAATACTCACGATTTCCTTTTCCGTGCAAGGTGCGAACGCTGTACTCAGTTCGGCTTGGGGCTTTTAATTGCCGCCACTACCGCCAATACCGTCGCCGTGTTTAAGACGTTTCCCGAGAGAGTCCTCAGCGCTTCTGTGACGGGCGGATATTGCTCCGCCAGTCCCTCAAGACGCGCACTGACGCCTTGGAGATCATCGACTTCGTTGAGGATCGCTTCAAAGCCCATAGGTATACGGCTCTTCGAGGGGAACTTAAAGTCTGGAAGAATTTCAGATGTCACCAGCTGCAACGTCATAGCTTCGCCAACAACTCGGACAAGCAGCCCGAGCAACTGGGTAATGAGAATTATTCCTGCCTCCCGAGCTTGGTCCGCGTCGACTTGAGGCCGAAGCCCGTCTAGACCCTGTAAGGAGCCATCCGCCGCGACCTGCACTGCGCTAAGACTGGGAGCTTCCGCCCTGGCCAGCGTCAGAGCACGAGAAAGCAGCGAGCGAAAACCGGCAACTCCCGCGAGTGTAATTAGGGGCTGGCGCAACCTCTCACAGACGCCAAAGGCCGCGAATTCCGTCGGCTCGGAGGTTTTGCCCGCAGCGTTTTGGTAAGCGAGAAGGCGCTGGGCCAAATCTCGCGTCTGGGGGGGAAGGATCATTTTCAGTTCCGTTACCATGCAAAATTCCCGTGACACCTGGACTTGAAACGTTCAGCCTAATGGTACGCGTTTGGGAGTCGCTCGGACAGGGCGTGCGCCTGCTTCATCGGATTCTGTGGGCGCAGTGCTCGCCCTGGATCATTGTTTAGCCGCTGTCCCGCAATTGGGATGACGCCGCCCGCTAGTCGTGGAGAACGACGTTGAGAAGTGAACTGTGAACCTGTAACCCGCCTTCTGCACCCCCGGCGTAGTCAATGAATCCCAATTTCCTGAACCGGTTCATGAAAAAGCTAACCCGAGACCGAGTGGTGCCCACCATCTCTGCGAGCGTTTCTTGACTGATCTTCGGAATCACGGATTCAGGGATCCCTTCCTTGCCAAAATGAGCGAGCATGAGAAGGACACGGGCTAACCTTTTTTCGCTGGAATTAAACAGTTGGTCAACCAGATCCTCTTCGTATCGAATGTTCCGGGTCAACAAATATGCGACGAACAGATCGGAAAGGGTGTGTTCGCGGTGAAGTGCGTCCACCATGGCCTTTTTCTCGATTCTCAGAACAGCGCAATCCGTCATTGCGGTTGCAGAACCCATGCGAAGAGGTTGGCCCGCAAGCGAACCTTCGCCGAAGAAACTCCCGTCGCTTAATATGCCGATTGTGGCCTCCTTGCCATCCTTGGAGACAACGGTGAGTCTTACCTTGCCTGTCCGCAGGTAGAAAATTGCGTCTGCGGGATCCCCTTGGGCCATGATGGTTTGCTTTTTCGGAAAGAGCAAACCTTTCCTGCCTTCGCCTATGGTGTCGAGGAACACCTGGGGGTCGAATTTGCGGCCGTTCTTGGGGGCTGGGGGTGGACGCGTAGAATTCCGCGTGCGTTGCGATTTCTGTTCAATCGGCGCCGGGACGGCGATTTTCGTTGAACCTTTGGATTCGCGAGGCGAAGCCATGGACGCACCTCCGCTCATTCCACGTTCAAGTACATTATACCCCTCTTGCGCTGGCCCGGCATCGCATTATTGAGGGCGTCGTGGACGTTTTTTCCTTGAAAGCAACGTGCATGAAACCTCCCAGCGGGTTGTCGCCAACCTTCCTTGGGATTACTTCCCGCTTGCGGTCGCGCGTATGGTGGGCCGCGATTCTGCGCCGCCGCGGCTCCGTCGATTCCTTGTTCCCGAAGATGGTCTTTGATCTGTCCACGTCGCGGACTGGAAGCCTCCAGATATTCCTTGGTGTAGCCTTTTACTTCCGGTTGTCCATGATTGCCGCGCTCCAGTTCGTAGCCCAGCGTTTCCAGACGCAGAGCCAACTCGGATCGGTAGTTGGAGCCATTGGACTAGATAGAAATTGGCAGTTCACATAGAGTTCGGCTCGTTCCGGGAAGCATCACTCTTGTTGAACGCGAATGAGCTCCTCATCTTTACCGTTGTCAGTTATCACCACACACGTGGTAGATTTCAACCACATGGTTGATCTTCGCTCTAAGGCTACTCGGTCGTGCGCTCGATGCGCATCGTTCCCTTCGGACTTGAGGACGTCACGCGACTGGCGGCCGCTGCTGCCGCCCCACTTTTGCCCCTGACACTGATGATCTGGTCGGTGGAAGAACTACTGACCCGCTTGCTCAAGGTCATCTTTTTCTGAGGAAGCGAAGGTTACCCGAAAGTTACTTGCGCCAGAGCCCTCTATCCATCACATAATTGAGGTCTTCGGCGAGGAGGGGTTCTCGATTCCTCAGGTAACGATTAAGACGGGTATGACGGCTCCAGACGGCCGCGAAGAAGTTCTCACGGAATACATTTGCGACCACCCGGGCTGTCCCAACATTGCTACTCGCATGCTGGGCTGCATTGTGGAGCTTCGTCTCATGGCCGTGGTTTGCGACGAGCACGATCCAAAGCATCAGTCTAGAAACTCTTCCCCTTAAAGCAAGCCAGTGTCCGGCGTCTCAAGTATTGGACCTGCCTGTGCAGCCACCGCTGCGCGAACAATCGGCACATCGCGGACTCAGGCTCGGAAGAGAGCGCTTGTTTGAACACGTCTTTCTCAAGTGCCAGATCTCCTTCGACAGCGGCCTTTTTGCACTGTCTCGATGTGTAAGCGCATAGTTGCCATCAACAGCGGTTCGACTCGCCGCAGAGCCCGTTTCGTAGAACTAGAAATCTGACATCCCCCGGATAGCTGAATAATAAGCCGAGGCGCAACGGCCAGTGTCAAGGCTCTGCGACCGCGAACGCGGCGCGCGAAGCGCGTCCTTGACACTGGCCGGGCCTCGGCTATGCTCTGGCTATCCGGGGCATGTCATTCGGAATGCTGCATTCACAGACCTAGACCGAAACCCTGACTGATCTGATTCGTGTGCGTGGTTTGTGGTTCTATCTTGTGCGCTCCTGGCTCTTGCTGAATCGCAGGAGAATGGGACACGTCGCGGCTGAGTTCTTGCCCGAGCGTCTGTGCGTTGTTCGTATAAATCTGGGCGTCATAGCGTCCACGTGAGACCGAGACATAGGCCATGCGGCTGTTGAACAGATCCTTAGCGCCCAACTCGGTGTCCACATGAATCAGGACACGGTCGGCAGTCTGTCCCTGGCTGGAGTGGCTGGTCATGGCATAGCCGTGATCGAGATGCAGATGCTTGGGCGGGTCGAGTTCGACGGCGTGGCCACCGTCCATCTTCAAGCGCAGCCGCCCGTCTTCCTCGATGCTCTCGATGGTCCCCAACTCACGGTTCGCAACTTTCAGTTCGCTGGCCGGCGCGGTGAACTGAATGCGGTCGCCCGCTGAAAAACTCCGCATCTCCTCCCGAAAGACCGAGACGCCCTGCTGTCGGCGTGGATCGTAGGTTCGTTCCGTGCCGTCCTGGTACAGAAAACCTGAAATTTGGGCTGGGAAGTTGGGTTTAGAGTCACCGAGCCAGTTGTGAGATTGGCTCAACCCATTGAAACCAAATGGAGAAGTTGGTTGCGGGGGGTGGATTTGAACCACCGACCTTTGGGTTATGAGCCCAAGGGATCAATGCTAAGTCCCGTTGATTCTGTTGCCCTTCCCCGCAATTGCTAACGAACAATCAGCGAAAATGGACGAATTCTGCACGTTAGTTGCACGTAACCTTCTAGAAGTCACCGTCGAGAGCACTGGGGTGAAAGTCGAAGCGCCTGTGCTCTGCAACGCTCTAGGACCTTAAGGACGTTTGTGAGACGAATTTTCGTGGAATCTTGAGAAAATTGCTTCGCTGCGCCCCGAGTTCTGATTTTCAATAACTTAAGAGAGTTTTCGCCGGAGGGTCCCTTGCCTTAGCGAGTTTTCGCCCTACTGGGCATGAATCCTACACAACCTTGCAGCGCCAACGGCGGACAAACGGAAAATAGCACTGACTTTCAGTGCCGACTCGTAGTTCTTCCGGTCGGTGAACTGTGTCCACACCCAAGCTACATTCGACATCAGCTCTCGGCTTCAGCCTCACACTTATCCGCGCTCGCAGCACGGGGCGACATTGCCTTCCGGGAACCGATCGTCGTTACGCGAAACGGCTTCATCATTGACGGGTATGCCAGATGGGAGCTGGCTCGGCGACAAGGCAGACACACGATCCTCTGCCTCGAGTACGATTTAAGCGAAGAGGACGCACTCAGTTGGCTAATTCAAAGTCATCGCCCATCCCGCGGGTTCAGCGGCTATTGCCGATCACTCCTCGCGTTAGATCTTGAACCCTCCTTCCAAGAAGCCGCCCGCGCAAACCAGCGGAAGGGCGGTCAGACTAAAGGTTCGTCAACTTTGACAGAAGCTCAGAGCGTGGATGTGCGGTCGGAGATTGCCGCCGTTGCCAGCGTCTCCTCGGGGACTTTTTCGAACGCAAAACAGGTCGCAAAAGCCGCCGATCCCATTATCCAGCAGGCCGTAAAGGCCGGTGAGATCAGCGTCCACAAGGCTTGGCAGTGGAGTCGCCTCTCCGCGCAACAACAAGTGCAGAGGTTGGAGGAATATCGGAGTTCCAAAGGCACGAATCTAGTGAGTCGGAGACTCATCCAGAAGCACGTTGCAAGGATGTTACCAACCCAACTGTATCCTCCCACCCTGGGGGATCTTCTCAAGCCTTTGATTCCTGATCGGCTGGCTGTGCTGGGATCGATCCTTGTATCAGAGATCGACGCACCCGGACGAGCCGCATATCTTACGAGAGGTGCCATCGACGCGCTGAGATCAAAGGAGGACCATGAATGCAAGAACGAAACCTCTTAAAGCAAATTCTCGAAGCAACACGAGACGTGTGGGATCGGCCTGGGACTCGCCCAGCAGTCCGCAAGAACTTCGCTGCAGTTATCGACTGCGGCACGGCTGCGCTTGGATGGGAGGAGTATGCCTCCGATTCCGAAAAACGGCGTTGCTACCACCGCTGCAAATCGCGGTTCTGCCCCAGTTGCGGTTATCGAGCTACACTCCAGTGGCTAGCGGAGCAAGAAGCGGCGCTTCCTGATATTCCGTACTCAGGCATCGTGTTCACCATGCCGAGCGAACTGTGGGCGATCTTCAGGAGTAACCGACACCTTCTCCACGATCTGCCCGACCTCGCGGCTGGCGTGCTCCAGCAGTGGATCAGCATGAAGTATGCGGCGAAAGCGCTCATTCTGGGTGTTCTGCATACATTCGGCGGCGACCTGAAATTCAACGCTCACGTTCACGTTCTGATTTCAAGGGGAGGGCTCCAGGAATCGACAGGTCGCTGGATTGCGGAGCTTCATTTGAACAGGTCTGCACTCATGAAGATGTGGCGCTACGCAGTGATCGACCACCTTCGACGCGCCCTGAAAGCGAGAGTCCTTGAATCCCAACTAAATGTGGGGGATCTTCGAAGGTTGCTGTCGAGTGCTTACTATAGTGAGAGTCATGCTTGCTGGATCGTCTTGTTCGACGAGATTGTCTCGAAGGCACATTTCCTCGGATACGCGGCGAGATACCTGCGTCGCCCCCCGATCGCGAAGTGGCGCATTCTGAAAGTCACTGACGCGAAGGTTCAGTTCGTCGCCAAGGATAGTAAGAATGACAGCCAAATTCCGACTTGGTGCACGCTCGATCGGTTCGTGCGTCTCCTCGCAGCACACGTAGCCGACCACTATCGTCATGGGGTTCGCTATTTTGGACTGCTGGCTCCCCGCACAAAGAACCAACACTTCGCTGGCATATTCTTACTGTTGGGACAGCAGATTCGACCCCGTCCCCTGCGATTGAGTTGGCGAGAATCGCTGAAGAAATACTTTGGTTTCGATCCAATGATCGACAGCTTGGGTCAGGAAATGCGCTGGGTCTAGATAGACTCGATTCGCCTCCCACCGAGAGGCTCCCTCTGTCGCCCGGTTTCAGCTACCACACTGCCACGCCCGATTGCTCTGTGAAGTGGGCTTTCAGAATGGTGAAGTGGACATTTCTTGACCTTCAGAATGGCTAGTCGATAAGCGAAATACGTAAGTCAGTTTCTTGTGCGGCGAAATTCGTTTCTGTTTTTCTTATAGATCAAGAGGAGAGGAACCGTATTGCATGGAAGCTCTATATGGCCGATGAGCCTTGGGCAGACAATGGTACGCAGTTAGGAGCGGTGGCCGTTACGGCATCCCGGCCATTTGCCTTTGACTCATACAGACACCGGTCTGCGGTCTTCAGTAATGCCTCAGCCCTTGCGCCATGCTCTGGAAAAGCGGCGACTCCAATCGAAGCTGTTATCGATCCGAGATCCTGGTTGTCGTAACTCAAGGTGAGGCGCTTTAGTTCGGTGCGCAAAGCGTTAGCCCGCACGACAGCATTTTGCAAAGAAGAGTCTGGCAAGATCACGGCGAACTCTTCGCCACCCTGCCGACAGCAGATGTCGGAGGCACGGAAAAAAGTTAGCAACAGATTGGCCACGGACTCCAGCACATGATCCCCAGCGTCATGACCGAAAGTGTCGTTAAAGCGTTTGAAGTGATCAATATCGATCAGGATGACGGACAGCGGCCGCGATTGCCGTGTCGCTCTCAGCATCTCTCTTTCGAGAGTGTCGTCCATAAAGCGCCGGTTGAAGAGTTCAGTAAGGGGGTCACGAATGGATTGATCCTGCAGTTTTTGCCGGAGGTTGAGGCTGGAAAAGGCCATTGCAGTTTGTCCGGCAACGCTGGTTGCGAGGACTTGCAGCGAAGCACGCAAGTTCTCCGTGGAACCGGAACGTGGTGCCAACTCCACGGCAGCCGCAAATTCGAGGTGTAAGACGCCCAGTGTACGCCCCTGGGCCATCATCGGAACACATAAGGATGAGCCCGTTGGACCCTCCATCAAGTGAGCGCATTTAATGCCGCTGATTGAGTGTTCGCTCCAGTGAGGCTGACTGCGACGCAGGCACCAACACGAATCAAAGGTCAGGGACTCCTCCGAGGCGCTGGCGTTGCCCCAACAGATCACAGCTTTCGCCACGTCAGTCGATGACTGGAACACAAAGAGGCTTCCCGAACACGCTTGGGGGAAGAGTTGCTGAACTAATTGGGCCACCACCTTGGACGCTTCGGTTGTAGTCGCACAGCATTCGAACCAACTCCTCATCTCATTCAGCAGGATCCTCTCATGGGCGCGGAGTTGTAGTTCGGTCACGAGCTTGCTTAATGAATCTGAATGGTTTCGCTCTGTCTCAGAAGCTCGTACCTGGTCCGAGATGTCCTGGTAGATCATATAAGCGCCACACATCACGTTATCGATGGTCAGCGGAACAGCATGTACTGCCAGGTCCAGGAATGTGCCGTCATTGCGTTGCTGACGAACCGTTCTCTCTAGTGTCTTTCCCGCAAGAACTTCTGGAATCAGTTCACCCGATATCCCAAGTAAGGATTCAGACTGCAAGCAGCGGGCTGTATCACTTGAGGCTAGGTCTGTCCTATCCGTAAGGAGGAGCCGTCGAAAAGCAGGATTGGCGACTTCAACTTGACCCTGGCGATCCAGGACGACTATTCCGAAGGGGCTGCTTTGAATCAACGCTTTCAAATAGGTTGTTTGTTCGTTCAGATCGTGTGCCAGGCGGTCTCGCTCACTGACCGTAGATCCCACGAGTACGCCTGTAGCAGAGACGACCATCATAAATAAGCCGGTTCTGCCAAGAAGAGCGATTGTCGGCGGGGAAAACCGCATCGCGATCACAACACCAGAATTTAATGCCAGGACGCCAATGACCGCCCCCCGAGTACCTCGACGCATCGCAATCCAGATGATTGGAATAAACCCCATGTAAAAGAAACTAAAGTTGCCCCCAGTCCGCGCGAGCATCAGCCAGACGACAGCAACCACGGTGGCAGCTTGGCCCAGCGTTTCCACAACTTGGCGGAGCTCGATGTGTGTACTCTTCAAGCATGGCCGGTCTGTGCGTGAGTTCACTGACTGTGACAAGAGCCACATGCGGATCCACGGGAAAACGTGAATTAGCAGGAAGGGAGCGATGCCCAACACCGCGACCATGTCACCTAAGAACCACAGCATGCTAGAGGTGTAGACTTCACTCCAGCTGATGGTACGATCGCCGACAAGGCATAGAGTGCCAACGATCGTCGCCCCGATGGCCCCGCTCATGCTTACGAATACGTACTTCACCACGTCGCTGCGACGCCGCAATTCCGAGTCGATCTTTAGCGGACCACGCAATATATACGACGCGATGCCGTAACAAAAAACGATACCCACCACTCCCACAGTCTCGCCATAGGACTTGATGGGCTGGGCATAATACAAGAAGCCTGCGAGAAAGTTCGCGAACCCGAATAGTAGTGCATACCACGGATTTACGCCCAACAACATTGCGAGTGCCAGACCCACAGCTGGATACCAGGCGACGTATCCAAGACGCGAAATAAGGACAACCTCCGGTCGAGCCAGCAGGAGGTACGCTGCCAGAAACACGAAAGAAAGAATTGTGTGCCGAATGACTGGACGTCTCAAATCCATGGACGGAGTCTCGTTACTCGTACCTTTCGCTAACGCTTCCTAGTTGCGGAGGTTGGCGACTGACCAGCGAATTGGTAATCGCATGTACCGAAAGTGCGACGCGGTTTTGCACTCCTACTTTGCGCATCAACTTCGCTATGTGCGCCTTCACCGTGCGTTCTTCAATTCCGAGCGGCATTCCGATTTCCTTGTTGGAAAGTCCAGCCACGAGCATGTTAAGAACTTCTTTCTCACGTTGGGTAAGAGCCCGCAAGCGTCCGGGCATCGCGCCTTTCGTGGCTCGTTCAATGAACGTCGAGAGTACGCGCCGCGGTGCCCAAATTGAACCTTGGTTGACCACGCGAATGGCTTGGGCAAATTCGCAGGGGCGAGCCCCATCAAACACGTAACCTTTCGCTCCAGAAGCGATAGCACTGATAGTGTCTTCATCGTCCGTGCTGGACCCAATCACGATGATCGGCAGATCGGGGCGCATCACTTTGAGCTGGGCCATCCGGCTAACCAGAATGTTACTGGGACAGCGCCCCAGCAAAACCACGTTAAGGTTCTGCTGCATCAAGATTTCCGGAGGCGCAGCGGCAATCAGATCAAATTCCGGCTCTGACTCCAACAGGGCGCGGAATCCGATAAATCGCAGGGGATCGCTTTCGACGACGGCAATATAGATCCTTTGCGCGGTGGCAGTTGAGAGTTTCATGGGCGGTCCTTCGAAATTCTTGGTTTTGCGCCGCACTCACGCGGTCAACACGGTCCCCTCGCGTCGCTTTAGTTTGAGCAATCGGAGTGCCAGTCGAGTGCGACCGTATTCCATCTGTTTTCTTTGAGATTCAGGATTATGCGGGCAGACACAAAGATTCCTCTGTCCATCCCTAGGTCAGTCACGTGCTGAAACTGGACACGGCTCAAGAGCGGCCTGAGCGTGAGCACGAAGATTCCTGATAGTCAGTTGGCTTTCCGCGGCAGCTCCATTCTGGCCAGAATGTTATAGAGGGTCGACCTTGAAATCCCAAGCACTTCTGCAGCCCGGCTCTTGTCTCCGTCTACTCGCTCCAGCACCTTGAGAAGATGACGCTCCTGAACCTCTTCCATCGATAGCAGATTGTCATCTTCGGCACGAGCTCGCACCGGCGCTCTACGGAGATGCGGCGGTAGGTCTTTTATGTCGATGACTGTCCCCTCAACCATCATGCAGGCCTTTCCGATAACGTTCTCCAGTTCTCGTACGTTACCTGGCCAATCATGACGGCCGAGAAGAGCTTGCGCCCGCCGAGTCATGCCACGTACCGGCTTGTTGTACTGGGCGGCAAATTTTTCGATAAAGTATCTCTGCAACAAGGGAAGGTCCTCCTTGCGGTCAACCAGTCCGGGCAGCGTAATTTCCAGCATTGACAGACGGTAGTAAAGATCTTCGCGGAACGTATGCTCGTGCATGAGGGCACGCAAATCCTTGTTGGTTGCGGCTATGAAGCGCACGTCCACTTTTCGCGGCTTAGGCGAGCCGACTCTTTGCACCTCCTGATTTTGCAACACTCTTAGCAGTTTGGCTTGGCCTGCGAGCGGCATATCGCCGATTTCGTCCAGGAATACCGTTCCTTGATGGGCATACTCGAAGAGTCCAACTTTATCCTGGGTAGCACCGGTAAACGCTCCGCGGACGTGCCCGAACAGCTCACTCTCGAATAAGGTTTCGACTAAGGCTGAACAGTTACATACAGCGAACGTTTTATCTAAGACGGGACTCAGTCGATGCAGGGCATGGGCGACGAGTTCTTTTCCAGTGCCTGTCTCGCCTGTGATGAGTGCTGTTCTGAAATGTGGGGCCACCCGCCGTATGGTGGCGAAAACATCCATGATCAGTGGACTACGACCGACGATACCCTGTAGCTGAAAAGTGTTGACCATTTGCTGGTCGAGCTGCGACGCAAACCTTCGGGATCGGTGTTCATTGACCAGCGCAAATACTCGGTCACGAAGTGCTCCGACATCAAGAGGTTTGGTAAGGTAGTCTGCCGCTCCCTTGCGGATCGCTTCGACCGCGGATTCGGCGGAGTAATGCCCTGTCATCAGAATCACTTCTGCTCCCGGATCGCTGGCGATAATTTGTTCTAGAAGGTCCATCCCATTCATCTTCGGCATGACCAAATCCAGGAGGACGATCTCCGGACGCTCCTCCTGAAAAATGGCGAGACCTGCCTCGGGATCGGTAGCAGTGAGAATCTCAAGTCCTTGTTGCTCTAGCGCTGACTGGATGAGTCCCAGATTCTGCGGCTCGTCATCGATCACCAGCAGCCTGAGTCCGATATCGGCATCGGCGCTCATCGGCAAGCTCCAACTCGCTGGTCAGTGGTTCCACCTGACGCTCCCAGCATTTCTTGTATTTTCTTGGCTAGTCCGTCGCGCGTGAAGGGCTTTTGTAGGAAAGCCATTCCATGGTCGTGTATGGAATAGTGCACGATCGCATCGTCAGTATGACCCGAAACATATAGGACTCGCATTCGAGAGCGGCTGGCCAACAACAGTTCTGCCAACTCCCGTCCATTCATGCCGGGCATAACCACATCAGTAATCAATAGGTCAATGGGGTTACTACATTGGCTGGCGATTCGTATTGCATCGGCGCCATTTGCGGCTTCGATGACCGTATACCCCATGCTTTTAAGCAGTTGATGGCTGACGTCTCTGAGAGACTCTTCGTCCTCCACCAAAAGAATCGTTCCTGAAGCTGTCGCAAGAGGAGTAATTGCTTCCGGTGGGACCTCTTTCGGCATTTCGTTGAATCGGGGTATATAAATCTTGAAGGTTGTACCTTCTCCGACTTCGCTGTAGACCCAAATGTAGCCACCGCTTTGCCGGACGATTCCATAAACGGTAGCCAGACCTAGCCCGGTGCCCTTACCCTTATCTTTGGTAGTGAAGAATGGCTCGAAAATACGAGCTTGCGTCTTCCTATCCATTCCGATGCCAGTGTCGCTGACGGCCAACAAGACATAATTTCCAGGTTGCACTTCAACATGAAGATGCTGACCAAAGGCTCGATCGAGTTCTGTGTTAGCAGTCTCAATGATCAGCTTGCCACCCCTCGGCATGGCATCACGGGCATTGATGACCAGATTCATGATTACCTGCTCGATTTGTGTTGAGTCTGCCTTCACGTGGTCAAGTACTGGCGCCAGCTTGGTAATTAGCTCGATATCGTCGCCGAGCAAACGGTGAAGCATTTTGCTGGTTTCGCTCACGACGGTGTTCAGATCGAGGACTTTTGGAGTAAGCACTTGCTTTCGACTGAACGCAAGCAGTTGACCGGTCAACGAAGCTGCGCGGTGTCCTGCCTTCTTAACTTGTTCGATTTGATGCCGCGTCCGATCATCGAGAGAAGTCGATGCGAGCATCAAATCGCTATAACCGATCATCACACCCAGGAGATTGTTAAAGTCGTGTGAAATCCCGCCCGCCAGCCTCCCCATTGCCTCCATCTTTTGGGCATGACGAAACTGCTCTTCCAGGTTTCGCTTCTCCGTTACGTCTTCCGCAATCACTTCGAAATGCTTGATCTGATTTTCTTGGTCTCGCACCACGCGGCCGCACAAGCGGACCGTAATTATCTTGTGATCTTTCCGTTTCCAATTGACCTCAACACCGTTTCCTCTTCCATTGAACTGGTAGGTCCGTACAGCCGAGGCGCGGTCCGCCGGATTCTCATAGATATCACGTTCCAGGTTAGACGAGAGCAGTTCCTCTTTAGATCCGTAGCCCAACATCGAAGCCAATGCAGGATTAACATCCAACAAATCTCCCTGAGCATTGGCTCTAAAGATTCCAAAAGTAGCGTTCTCGATGAAGTCCCGATACTTCTCCTCCGATTCTCGAAGTGCAGTTTCGGCGTGTTTCCGCTCGGAGATGTCGAGGAACGTCACGACGGATCCAACAAGTTTCCCGTTTTTCTCTATCGGATAAGACCAGTACTCGGCCGGGAAGCTAGTCCCATCGGCCCGCCATAAAACTTCATCAACGACGTGAGAACCCTTACTTTCTCGAAAGGCCACGTAAATCTGACATTCCTCCACAAGATAAGGGGCACCGTTCACTCTAGTGTGATGCACGAGCGCGTGCATATTACGGCCCAACAAATCCTGGGGATCGCGATAGCCTAATAGGCGAAGGCATGCCGGGTTACAAAATGTGCAGTTGCCTTCACAATCCAGCCCGTAAATTGCTTCTGCAGTCGAGTTGAGAAGCAGACGTAATTGTTCCTCGCTATGCCGTAAGGCTCGCTCGAACCGGCTGCGATCGCTAATGTCCCGCAGGACATGAATGCATCCTAAAAAGGTTCCGTCGGTGTCGCGCAGAGGAGTGCTTGTTACGTCGAAGATCTTACCTAGGCGCGGCTCTTCGAAGTCACTTCGCTGCGGTGTGCCGGTGATCAAGAGTTGTTCATGCGGACAGGCGGGCGGGGCCTGGACAAGACCATGAAGCACTTCATAACAGGGGTGGCCAATCAGTCTGTCGAACGACAAGCTGAGTATCTCGCTGGCAGCTCGATTGGCCCGGCGTACGCGGCATTGGTTATCCAGGATCAGCACAGCATCCGGCACTGAGTCGAATGTAAGCTCCCACTCTCTTTTGCCAGCCAGAACTTGTTCGTGAAGTCGTTTTGTTTCGTCCTGATGCGCCTTTTCTTTCAAAACATGGCCGACGGCCAGAGGAAGGAGGTTAAGGCGATGCTTGAGAACATAGTCCGCTGCACCGCGCTTGATGTACTCCACCGCGGTTTCGTCCCCTAGCGTTCCGGTAACAACAATGAAAGGAACGTTCTTCCCGGACTTGTGAAGGTCGTCGAGGGCCTCGAATCCGATCCAAGTGCGGAGGTCATGATCCGAGATGATGACGTCGTACTCTGACGCGCGGAGTTTTTCCCGGAAGGATTCCAGTAAATCGACAATATCGAAAGAGACGATGTACCCGGCACGCTTCAAACAAGAGAGTATTAATTCCGCGTCAGCAGGAGTATCTTCCAGCAGCAAAAGCCGAAGCGGGCGCTTAATTACAACCGGGTCTGGTGTTTGCCTAACAGACTTCCATAGTGTCGACATCCTCTACTTCTCCTGAAAGGCGGCTGGGGGAGGAGGTTGATTCACTACGAGCCAGAACAGGCTGGCTTGCTTCACGGTCTCGCGGAATTGCTCAAAATCAACTGGTTTCTGGATATAACTGTTGACCCCGAACCGATAACTCCTGACCAAATCGTGCTCCTCGCGGGAAGCCGTGAGAATAGCGACCGGGATGGCTTTCGTTCTGAGATCGCCCTTCAACTGTTTCAGGACCTGAAGACCGTCAACCTTCGGCAGTTTGAGATCCAGAAGCACAAGCCTGGGCGGATGCGCGGCGCTGCGGTGCGCGTATCGTCCCCTGCAGAAAAGGAAATCCAACGCTTCCTCCCCATCTCGGGCAACTTCGACATGGTTCGCAAGGCCTCCGCGATGCAAAGCATGTAGAGCCAGTTCAATATCGTCTGGATTATCTTCAACTAGCAAAATTTCCACTTGCTCTTGTCCCATGACTCACCTCTTGAGGGCTATCCAGCTCGCAACCTTCTTCTTTTCCAAGAGTGAAATAAAACGCGGCACCCTTGCCTAGTTCTGCCTCGGCCCACACACGGCCACCATGCTTTTGCACGATGCGTTGCACAGTCGCCAAACCGACGCCCGTTCCCGGGAAATCCTCTGGGCGGTGCAGCCGTTGAAAAACTCCGAAAAGCTTGTCGGCATATTGCATACTGAATCCCACGCCGTTATCGCGTACGAAGATGGTTGGTTTGGACTGCCCATCGAACGAGCCTATTTCAATGACCGCTACTTCCCGCTGGCTGGTAAATTTGACTGCGTTTGCAAGCAGGTTCACGAATACCTGTTTCATCAGTCCGGCATCACAATCCGCGAAGGGTAGAGGTTGAACATTCCACTCGATCGACCGCTGGGGATTCTCCTGTTTCAGGTCTCGGATAACCTCGTCGACGAGCGATTTCAGACCGGTCGCTTGCACTTTCAGTTCCTGGCGGCCGACTCGCCCAAGACTCAACAGCTCGTCGATGAGCTGGCCCATTTTGCAGGTACCCTCGTGGATGCGGTTCAGATAGCGTTGCGCTTCCGCCGGAAGGTCGGCACTGTATTCCTCGATGAGCAGTTGCGAAAACCCAGCGATGTGGCGGAGCGGGGAACGTAAGTCGTGCGAGACCGAATAGCTGAAGGTTTCCAGTTCCTTGTTCATCGCGAGGAGCTCCGCGTTGCGGTATTCCATCTGTTCGTTCAAAGCTCTAATTTGATCCTCGATGCCTTTGCGCACGCTGATATCGCGAATGGCGCTCGAGACCAGCACACCTTCCACGGTCTCAAGCGGGCTCAAGCTAATCTCTACTGGAAATTCGCGGCCATCTTTATGCAGTCCGTACAACTCCAGTCCGGCCCCCATCGGACGAACTCGTGGTTCAGTGAAAAAGGTACTTCGGTACTCCGGATGCCGGCCCCGGAAACGTTCTGGTACGAGCATCTCGATTTCATTTCCCAACAACGCTTCTCGCTGATGCCCGAAAATCCTCTCGACCTGTGCATTGACGAGGACAATCTTGCCCTGCTGATTCACGACTACAATCGCATCCGGCGCTGCCTCCAGCAATCCGCGGAATTTCTGTTCCGCTTGTTTGCGGTCGGTCATATCGCGGCTTACTTTTGAGAAACCCGTCAGATGGCCCGCACTATCCCACAGTGCAGTAATCACTACGTTCGCCCAGAACCTCGAACCATCCTTGCGGACGCGCCAGCCTTCGTCTTCGACCCTGCCCTCGCGGATCGCAGTCCGAAGCTCCTGTTCTGGTTTGCAGTTTTGGACGTCCTCGTCGGGATAGAAGCAGGAGAAGTGTCGCCCGATGATCTCTTCCGCCCGATAGCCTTTAATCCGCTCCGCTCCAAGGTTCCAACTAATGACGCGCCCGTCCCGGTCAAGCATGAAAATCGCATAGTCTTTAACGCTCGATACCATTAGTCGAAATCGCTCTTCGCTCTCAGAGAGCTCACTTTCAAACTTGCTGCGGTTGCCTATTTCTTTGTAGAAAGCAAAAGCTGCAATGCCCAGGAACACCGCGGCCAGAACGTTTCCCAGAGCAATAATGGTCTTCACTCGGAGGGAACTTGTTTGGGTGGTCTTGGTTCGCTGAGTCAACAGCCAGCTCTCAAGCTCCTTCACCTTTACTCCTTTCTTGCCACCGACTATCAGCTCTTCCTGAAGCTCAGCCAGCATGTTTGAAATCATTGGCTTCAGTTGTTGCAAAGCCTGTTGCTGGCTGGGATTGTCCGAAGTCAATTGGCCAATTTCGTTAAGGTTCTCTCGAATGCTCTCAAGGTCCGCCCGGTATGAGGAAAGGTAGGATTTGTCTCCGGTGCGGGCATAGGCGCTTTGGCTCGTTGCTGCGGAGATCAGATGCTCGAGCACGCCATCCAATTTCTTCAAGACCAGATGGGTGTGCACGACCCAGCGTTGGTCTTCTTCTACTCGAAGCATCGAGCGGTGCGAAAGCACGCCGACCCAACTGAGGAGGGCCAGTGCAACTGCACACGCGGCCACGAGGCCTGCTCTCAGCGTTGTCCTTTCACGTTGTGACGCGCGTGAGACTGCGGGCTTACTCTCTCTTAAGACGGTGGGCAATGACATAGACTACTTTCGAGCCACCAGTACCGCTCACTTTAGGACTAGACAAGCCGTGTTGTATGTAGTGCAGTCACCGGAGCCGTGTCCGGCATCTCCCGGACAACAACGAAATTCCTCCTACGCGGACAAACTCCGCGATGGGCGCGAACCTCTCAACACGTGATTGACGGCAACAACCGTGGATGACTACGGCAGTGGTAAGTCAACCTAGCAGCCCTATGCTTGGCGTTTCCGCTTTTCTTCGTTCGAAAAGATCTGAATGGGTCTTTTCTCCGACCATTTAGGAATAGGGGATAAGAAGGTCAAATGGTAGTGACGGCGCATGCAGGAATGGCACCTCACGAGTTGGAAAAAGAAGAACTGGCACACTTTATCGAGCCAAGTGTTCGGTCGAGAAGTGTACAGTTCTTCAGCCTTGCCGCAATAGGGGCAGTTGTTCGACAGGCCAATTCTACACACGACGACAGGATCGTTATCCTCGCTCGACAGTTGCTTTCGGCGTAGCGCCTCCAAGAATTCCCCCGCTTCTTGATCGCTGCAATTGAGACGGCTTGCCACAAACCGTCTCGCTTGCTCTGGGGGCAGTGTTGTGAGGGCCAGAAGAAAGGGTGTTTTCTTACCTAGAGAATAGAACTGCATGATTGTTCCCCCTGTTCTAGCGACGACATACAAAACCTCGCAGCTAGTTACATCCTAAGGATGAGTCCAAAATCGCTGCCGGGCGGGGCGCCATGCCTCGAGCACAACGATAGGAGACCCTCATCTCCTTTAACGGCAAAGCCCCCAGTGCCCGATCACTACAACTAGGCAAGTAGCCAGCCTCAGGCGGCGCGGCTGGATGCAATTCGATGGGCTGTCGAGAGCTCCACCTGCAACGTTTCGAGCGTAGGGTTTGTTTCGAGTTCTGCCTTTAACATCTGGACGATGTCGTCGTAGTGCTGACGTTGATGCCGCTCGGCGCCCTCCTTCGAGTTCCAAAAACTGAGGCATACGATCCGCTCATCATCCTGATTGCCCCTGAGAGCAATCAAGTCGATAAAGCCTGGTTGCTTTTGTAAGGTGGGCAACACCTCGTTGCGTATCTTCTGTGCTAGTTCCTCAGTCTTACCCTTTTTTGCCGGGCACTCTACAATCCGTGTGAACATTGTCCGATCCTCCTTCGCGTGAAATGTTGTTAGCTATCAAGATCTTGTCCTGAGCGCCAATTCAAGTAGGCTTGGGCGGTCTGTATCGCCTGTTCCAGGGTTTGTTCCGTTTCTTGGTAGACCTCGGACCCTTGCAGAAACACCAGCACTCGAAATCGCGTTCCGTTCTCCGATTCTGTTGTTGGCACGATCGCTGCCAAGTAACGTCCCGGGCTACAACGGGCTTCAAGCGTAATCATGTTTCACGCTCTATTCTGGGTGGGTTGCGAACGATTGCGCAGAGCCGAAATCGGGGAGAGGGCTGCTGGGACTTGGAGGCTCTGCGCTAGACTGTCCCAATTGATGCAGCCTACCGCTTCCGAGCAAGACTGTCTATCAGGAGTTGCGCTACGACTGTACGGAAATGTCTGACACAGACATTGTCGACCAACGACCATCGTGCGCTCGGCGGTACGACGATAAGTTACACAAAGCTTCACGTGGATGCGAGAGCGCTATTCGGAATGTACAAGGTCGTAGCCAATCGCGTTCCAACCGTCGGCGATCAAGACAGTATTCCGGATTGTGGACACACAGTTTACACATGCTTACTCAATTGCCGACGTGGGCTGCCGACACGTTTCATTTGCAAACTGATGCTCCTAAACTGCTTTCCGTGAAGAACTCCCGAGGCCTACAAGACTTGCGCACGTTGGCCATACAGATGCCGTGAATAAGGCTGCGATCCTTTAGAAAATGGAAATGACGACACATTCTCAAGAGGTGCCGAAGGCCGCCGCCGCGAGTTGCACTCTAAGATACCTGCTGGGCTTGCCCGTTCAAAATGCCCGTTTCCAGTGCGTATCGGACAATCTCAGCACGGGTATGCAGGCCAAGCTTCTCTCGAATCCGCGCCCGATAGGTCTCAATCGATTTTCGGCTTATGTTCAAACGAGCGGCGATCTCGGTCAGAGTGTGTCCGTAGGCAAGCATTTTCAATACTTGCTGTTCGCGCTGGCTGAGTACTTTGGTGCCGGATTCTGCCTGCCGGGCAAGTAACTCGTACAATTCGTCGCCTAACTTACGGTCGATAAACCTGCGTCCCCGAGAGACAGTCCGGACGGCATTGAACAGTTCTCGCGGGGATGTCTGTAGCAGCACGTAGCCGAGCACTCCCGCTGCTAACAACAGTCCCAGGTAGGCATGGTGGGTTTCGCGGCCGAGGATAACGAGTCCGGAACGAGGAGCCGCTTTGCGAATAGAACTGATTAGCTCTACACAACTTGGGCGCGCCCCTTCGGCAAGCACGATGACCACGTCAGGCGTCAGCTTACTGGCTAGCTGTGTCGCCTCTTTGTTACCGCCTTCGCCACTCACTTGGAACCCTGCTTCTGAAGCCAGCAGGTGGGTTAAACCGAGGCGAGGAATCGCTTCATCACTGAGGACCAATAGCGTGATCACTTTCATCAAAAGCAAAACCAATAGCCAACGGTGCCTAGAATTATCACATCCCGCCTTTGCGGTCTGCCGGGACAATGCTGACAGGCAAAACCCGACTCTTCAATCTCCTGGTCACAGGACGTAGGTTTGTTTAATGGCCAACCGCAGACACATTCTCTTAGTTGGTTCTAAAGCATTCGCACAATGCGCGGCAGCGGTGTTAGGGTCTTGTGAAGACGTCGACACACTCCACATTACGCACGTTACGATTGAGTTGTTTCTCTCGCAATGGCGGCCTGACTGTGCAATCATCAATTGTGACGATGTGAAACAGGAATCCCTCGCTGAAATCCAAGAACTGAGCCGTTTTCGCCCCAAGATAACTATCGTACTTGTCAGCTCGAGGCACGTTTCTCAATTGGCTGCTTCAGCGGTTTCCGCGATATTGTTTCCTTCCGAGATGCACCCCATGCTTGCGCCCTTGGTGACCTCACTATTCAAAGAGGCTTCTCACTGTTCAGCATAGGTGGGCGGAAAGTACAGCAGCGAGCGCCGACAGTCTGGTCCTGACTCGCTGCCGTAACCTCCTTACAACGGCAACCTCTTTAGGTATGGAAGTTGTAATAAACGTACTGCCAGCAAGAGGAATAATCTAGTAGGCGTTGGCAATAGTCAGGTAACAGAAAGATGAACACTCGTAATGCTTTAGTTTACGAGGCGTGTGCCGATGGAACCTGGAGGCGTTCGATCATCTTGACCAAATCAGCCAGAGAATTAGCTTGCATCTTTTCCATAGCTCGGCTTCGGTGCACCTTTACTGTGTTTTCTGCAGTTCCAATCTGAGCCGCGATCTGCTTGTTGAGCATGCCTGAAACGACCATGGCGACGACCTCACGCTCGCGTGGGCTCAGCGATTCGAAGCGTTCCCGCAGCACGGCGAGCTCTGCCTCTTGTTGGCGCCGGCGCCGATCCCTTTCCAGCGCGAGGTGGACCGCATCCAAAAGATCCTGGTCGCGAAACGGTTTGGTGAGAAACTCCACGGCTCCTGCCTTCATGGCCCGCACCGTCATCGGAATGTCGCCGTGCGCAGTGATGAAAACGATTGGAATCTCAACATTGGATTCGGCCAGTTGTCGCTGGAAATCGAGCCCGCTGATTCCTGGCAACCTGATGTCCAAGATGAGGCAACTGGGCACGTTCGTAACCTTGCTTGGGAGAAACTCCTGCGCCGATCCGAACAGTTCGACGTGTAGACCCACCGATCCGATGAGGCGTTTGATTGCACGTCCCACCGAGGGATCGTCATCGACAACGAAGACTATGGACTCGGGCTCGCTCATGAAGCACCAGCACCATCGGTGGGTAGGATGAATTCGAACACAGCCCCTCGTGAACTGGGCACGGTCCGCAGGCGACCCCCGTGGGACTCGATAATGGATCTGCTGATCGACAATCCCAGCCCAATACCCGTGTGCTTGGTCGTGAAGAACGGTTCGAAGATACGTTCTGTTTGCTTCGGGTCGAGTCCCATTCCCGAATCTTGAACTTGGATCTCTACCCCATCCGCGCTCCGTGTCGATTTGATGACAAGCTCATGTGGCTGATCCGTAAGGGCACGCATAGCGTCGATTCCGTTCATCATTAGGTTGAGCAAGACCTGCTGCAATTGCACCCTGTCGCCAACTATAGATGGCAGATCAGCTGCCAGCTCTAGCTGCACGGTGACGCGGTTTCGGGTCGCCTCCTTCCGCACAAGATCAGCGGTTTCTTTAATCACCTCGTTGACGTCCAATTCGACGCGGTCGGGAGTGCCCTTTTTCAACAGCGCACGAATGCGTGAAATGACGCTGCTGGCGCGGGCTGCGTCCTCCACGATCTCCGCAATTGCCTCCCGCAACTGCTTTAGGTTGGGCGTCCCGGCGTCGAGTTGGCGCAGCGCGAAATTACCATTTGTCACGATCGCTGTGAGGGGCTGGTTGACTTCGTGGGCAATCGAGGTGACCAGCTCTCCCATCGATAGCACACGGGTAACGCGAGCAAGTCCCGCCTGCGCCTCCTGTAACGCATCTTCGGCGCGTTGACGATCGGCAATCTCCTTTCGTAGTTCTTCGTTGATGGCAATAAGCTGCCTGGTCCGCTCGGCGACACGACGCTCCAAGTCTTGGTTGAGTAGCTCGATGTCCGCGCCTGTTCGCCGGTCCACGGACGACGTCACGACGGCAGCGAGGAGCACGATCAAGGTCACAATCACGATCGCATTTCTGCCAAGAGGCGAGATGCTCACAGCCTGGGAAAGGTCCGGAGCCGAGGAGGGCATGAAACGCACTGCCGCCATTCCGGTGTAATGCATCGCGGAGACCGCCAGTCCCATCACCGTGGCACTCCCAAGCCTTCTCGGAACAGTCCATCTCGTCTCTTCTCGCAGATCGAATGCCAGCAGCAGCGCAACTACAGAAAAGAAGATTGCGAGCAAGATCGAGCACATCACAAGAAGTGGAGAGTACTGGGCGATGGCCGGTAATCTCATTGCGGCCATGCCAATGTAGTGCATGCCAGCAATGCCCGCGCTCATAACGGCGCTGCCAATCAAGGCCTCAACCCAGCCCATTTTTCGGCTGCTTGCCACGTACAGCCCGACTGCGGAGGCGAGGACAGCTACCAGGAGTGACACCAGAACTGTCGGCCAGTGGTACTCGACGGACACCGGCAGGTAGAGGGCAAGCATCCCCTGGAAGTGCATCGCCCAGATACCGATGCCCATGGCAATGGCACCGCCGCCCAGCCAGGCTAGGCGAACCCGGCCGCGTGCCACGGTTACGCGCCCTGCAAGGTCGAGACCGGCATAGGACGCGGCAATGGCTGTCAACACTGAACGCGCCACTTCGCCGTAATCGTAGGAACTAGTGAGCGCCGCGCTTACAGAGACCATTAAAGAAAGATCTCCTCCGCCCTGTGGGCGACACCAAGGTCAGGAAAAATCAGCGGCCAAATTACTTAGTAGCGTGCGGCCCTAATCGTTCACGGGCCGAACCTACTTAGGGAATAGTTTACGCCTCCTTCGGCGCACTTGCACCCAATTCGGAGGTTTTAGACGCAGCCTATTCAGAATGTGTCCACTTGTTCGGATAACAAACAATCAGCTACAACGGTGGTTCGATAGGGAATCCAGAGGACATATCGATGCGGTGTTGGAAATCCCTTGGCTCAGTGCCCAGAATTTGGACAACCCATCAATCAGCATCGATACCGCAAAGTCTTAAACCGAAACTGCTTAGGTTCGGCTCGCAAAGTGCAAATGTTCTGGCTAACCGAGAAGGCTCGCTCTGTCGAGCAACATCGGCGTCCCTCCCCCAATGGTTGACGTTGCGGTGCGACTGCGCGCCTTGCCCGGCTTTTGCACTGGAACGCCGGCAAGGCGGCAGTGACCCCGCGTCAACCTCGTCACTTCAGCAGTTCGGAGCAAGAACGAAGCTATGCCGCTTTAGACTCTCTAACAGATGGAACACCGAAATACTAAAAACTTACACGTTGTGATCAAGACTAACGCAGCCTGGAGCTCGTAGAGGACACATGAAATCATTATTAGCTTACGAACGTGCATTCGGTAGACGTGCAGGTATCGCCGGCACCGGTTCCGATGCCCGATCCACTTTCACCCTCCGTCTTGCCCGGGTTAACCAAGAGTTATGGCTGGTCCTGTCCCTTTTTATCATTGCGGGGCTGATCAATTGGCTAGTTGCGTCGCACCGCATGATCGTTGGTTTTTATACTCTTCCCACACTCTTCTCCGCATACGTCTATGGTCGAAGGCACGCTGTGCTCACGGCGCTTGCGAGCATTTTTATCGTAGTCGTTCTTATGCTGACGAACACGAGTCTATTTGCGAGTTCGACGCGAGCTGTTTCGGAATACGACCAGTGGGCCGACTTAGTTCCTTGGGTAGGTTTGCTTTTAGTTACCGCATATGCAATGGGTACATTATATGAGCGGAAAGAGCGCCATTTGTCTGAACTTCGCCAAACTTATTTCGGTCTTCTCACCATTCTGCAACAGTTTATATCCAACGACAAATACACCCACAATCACTCATGCCGAGTGGCCTTATACGCGTTGAGCATTGCCAGCCGTATGGGGTTTGACGAGCCTCACCTCGACGACATCAGGGCAGCAGCCCTTCTACATGACGTAGGCAAGCTAGAAACCAGTAGAGAACTTCTTCACAAAGCGGCCAACCTCACCACGGAAGAAATGGCGGAAATGCGTCAGCACGTTCAAAAAGGAGTCGCCCTATTGGAGCCGGTGGGAGGGTCGTTACGAAGAGTGCTGCCCATCATTCTCGCTCATCACGATAAGTACGACGGCTCTGGATATCGTCCCAACAAAGGGAGTGAAATCCCGGTTGAAGCCAGAGTCTTGGCGGTAGCTGATGCCTACGACACTCTGACCAGTGATCGGCCATATCGCCGGGCAGTCACGCCGTTTGAGGCCAAGGAAATTATTGCATCGGGCGCAGGCGCCAGCTTTGACCCAGCGGTCGTTGACGCCTTTGTCGATTCCTTTGAGCACGGAGAAATGGAGATACCCGAGTCAATGGCGTTATGAGCACTCATTTGGCACCACCGGTCCGCTCGAAAGGGAATATCGTGTCAGCCAAGGTGACAGTCGTCAGAGTATTGCTTGTAAGCGGCGACATCCAAATCATTGATACTCTCTGCCACTTCATGGAGCAGATGGCGATGCATGTCGAGGTCTGTTCCGACATCAACTCGGCAGCCCGAAGACTTTGCCATACCAAGTTCGAAGCCCTGGTGGTTGACTTCAAGAATCCAGCAGAAGCTCTGGAGCTCATCAAAAAGCCGCGGGAAATGACATCTCACAAGGGAGTAGTAGTGTTGGCGATTTTGAACAACCGCAACGAAATGCCGAGTGCGTTTCGCGGAGGAGCTAGCTTCGCGCTTGTGAGACCTTTGGTCCCAGCCATGCTGATGCGTACTCTCAGAGCCTCCTATCCCCTCATGGTGCGGGAACGAAGGCGGTATTATCGTTGTCCGGTGCAGATCGCTGTCAACATTTCCAGCATTTCCCGACCAGACTTTATCGCTACTTCAGTCAATATCAGCGAAGGTGGAATGGCTCTCGCCACCTCAGTCCCGCTGCAGGTTGGGGAAAGAATTCATCTGAAGCTAAATCTGCCAGGCACGGAGAGCACAACCAGAATAAATAGCGAGGTCTGCTGGAACGACATGGCGGGCCGTGTTGGCCTACAGTTCGTCCACGTGTCCCCCCCGGCGATGAAAGCCCTACAGTCCTGGTTGGCTGATCGCCTGGAGGAATCTCTGCCATGCTGACAGGGTTCTCAGCGTGTGCCTGCGGCTTGGTTAGATCTCATTGTGGCAAGCGCTGGCTATAGTTCCGTTGGCGGAAATTGGGTGTACGGGTGTCCGATTAGTAGTCTGGACGGCAGACGCTCTGGATCAATCGAAGGACGCTCTGGTGTTGCCTCAACTCGCTTAAGCTCCTCGCAAAACTGATGTGCTCTTCGACCGCAGAAGATGACTCTGAGGCGGAAGGTAGAACAACGCTTCCGAACGAAATGCCGGAACCCGCCTGGATGCGGGCCCTCACTTTGCTACAGATGTCTGGAGTGCGCCTGGCCTCTTCAAGCTTTGCCCTTCGGCGTGCTCGCTCTCTTCCTCCGAATCGATAACCACTCGGTTCCAGGAGACACCGTATCGATTTTTAAACTGCAAGTTTTCTCCTTGCAC
>Ga0209733_1000006_pt1 | contig 24387 bp, 29 predicted proteins | sample BlaSpr_A8_OM2_M1_FD_187976 | JGI IMG/M metagenome (GOLD analysis project Ga0209733, IMG submission 187976) | Forest soil microbial communities from Thunder Bay, Ontario, Canada - Black Spruce, Ontario site 2_A8_OM2_M1 (SPAdes) (version 2) | ecosystem: Environmental > Terrestrial > Soil > Boreal...
GGCATCTGTTCCGTTGAGGAAATCGGATCCTTCACGGATGCACCGCAATCCCCGCAAGAGTCGAAGAAGCTCCCGCCGCAGCCGGCCAATGGCAATGGGAACTGTTGGGGTCCAAAGGTTCGCGATCGGCTATGCCAGTTGATTCGGCAGCACCAACTGGACGCTACGCTCGTCAAGGCGTATGCAACCGACTTCTGCGCCGTGAAGACCCTTCGCGACGCCACCCGTGAACAGGTGGAAGCTTTCGTCACGCACTTAGCTGACTGGGCTGAAAAGGACCGTAATGCGCTGCTGTGCCAACTCAACAGCTATCCCGCACAAAAAGAAGGTGCCGCATGAAACGCCAGATCACCGGCTTGCATGACGCCGATCGGTGCAATGTCGGTCAGATTCCCGACGGAGTCTTTCTCGTCCGAGTGCAACGAGCCAGGTTTCAGCGGCAGGCCCAGAAGCCTTATTACACGCTCGCTCTGTCGATTCTTGAGCCAATGCGTTTCGCAGGGCAGGGAATCTCGAGCCGCATCTATTGCACTCGGAAAGCCCTATGGAAGCTGAACTGGTTCTTGCGAGATTTCGGCTACGACACTGAATTGCTCGGTCGCGACGAGGTAGATGAGCGGCAACTGGTGGGGCTAAAGGGTGTGGTCAAGATCAGCCCAATCGTAACCAACGGTGCTTCTTTGTTCCGACTCGACGGCTTCGCACCCGCCGGTCGTTGGGAAGAACTTTCCCCTGCAAACCTGGACGACTCGCAGGTGGCCTGAATGACCTACAGCTACACACAGATCAGCCAATACCTCACCTGCCCGCGGCGGTATCGGTATCGCTATCTCGATGGCTGGAAGGAAAGAGATACACGAGCCGCGATGCTGTTCGGGCGCGCTTTCGAACAAGCGCTGGGAGCACTTTTTCGGCGGGAAGATCCCGGAGAAGTATTGTTTACCGAGTGGAGTGCCTGTCAGAGCCAAGAGTTGCGCTATTCGAATGGAGATTCCTGGGATCGCATGCTGAGGCAGGGAATCATGCTGTTGACTCGATTCTGCCAGGATGGTCGTGTCCAGGTCAGCCAGCCTCGACGTAATCTGCAGGTCAAGTTCACCCGGCCGATTGTTGGGAGCAACGACTTCGTTGCCTATATCGACGCCATTGGCAAACTCGACGGCAAACGCTGCTTACTTGAGTGGAAGACTTCTTCGAGTCGATACCCCGAGGAACCTGAGGGCTTATTGGCCTTGGATCCGCAACTGGTCTGCTACTCCTGGATGACAGGAATCTCAGAAGTGGCTCAAGTCGTGTTCGTTCGCAAGCGCTTGGCCGAGGTTCAGTACCTACGAACGACCATCACTGAGGAACAGCGTCAGGAGTTCGGCTATTTGGTAGAAAGCACAATCCGACGGATCGAGTCAGCGGACTTTCTCCCTCACAGCGGCATCCGCTTTCCGCAGAACCCTTGCAGCAGCTGTCCTTATGTCGGGCTCTGTCTTGGACAGCAGGAAATAGCCGACGCCTCTGTAGTTCGGCGTCCAGGAGCAGACAATCTTGGTTGGCTTGACGAGCTTAATTACTAGTAATCCTCCTATGGCACCGAAGCTGAACCGCCGTCGCGCAGTATTCGTATTGGGCAAGATCGACGAGATTCTGGCTTGGGAACAGCGGAAGGAGACGGAGCGCGACACCAAGTTCGTCGAACTTGGGCGTTATTTATGCGAAGTACGGGCGGGACAGTACTGGAGGCTGGAGAATTTGAAGTGTTTCGACGAATTCTTGGAGAGACGTTTTCCGGAATCGAGGAGGAAGGCGTACTACCTGATGTCGATTCACGAACACCTGCCGTCGCAGGCCAGAAAAGAACTGAAGGAAGTAGGATGGGCTAAGGGGATCGAACTCGTCAAACTGGCGCGACGGGACAGGCAGAACTTCGATTGTGCAACCTGGTTGCACAAAGCCCGTCAGATGCCAAGGGAGGACTTCAAGCGGAAGGTCGAGAGAGAACTAACAGGGCGGGAAACGGAACCGTGGGAGATTATCTATTTCAAGCTCTACCAGAGCCAGATGCCGGTCATTGAGAAGGCGATCGAAACGGCAGCTCAGATGCTAGGAAGCGACCACTCCCGCGGCTACTGCGTTGAAATGATCTGCGCGGACTTCCTAGCCGGAGCTAACCTCGACAACGGAGATCAGGAGACCCTGCTGTTCTCGATGACGAGATTCTTCAAGTTTCTGCCCGAAGAACAGAAGCAGGCATTTCTTAGGGGCCTTGAAGAGAAGGCAGCATCATGAGCTCCATTCGGCCAAGACTCCCGCGCCTGCGACTAGACGCTGCGTCCTATGAGGGCGTCCGGCAGCAGGTCCTGCGTCGCGACGGCTGGCGATGTCAATCGTGCGGCTCAATGTCGAACTTGGAGATCCACCATAAGGAATTTCGCAGCCACTCCGGCCACGACACTGAGGAGAACTTGATCACCCTCTGTTCGAAGTGCCATGCTCGCGTCCATGCAAATGCACAGGACTTGGAATAATAAACCATCGAACTCCGAAGTGTCCCCTCGCACTATCTCTAGAATTGTTCGTGGATAGTTCAATGAGGTACTTGTTCGCAGCAAGACGTGCCGGCTTGGACCAGGAGAAAAGCCGAATGATCACGAATTCAGGCTACCGGATCATTTCGAATTCAGCTACTGCGATCCTCCTCCTCTTTGGTGCTTGCCCAACCGGACATCGATTCCAAACATCGGTCCGTAAACATTTATGCCATAATTCCCATATCTTGCTTCGGACAGATAAAAATGAGATATGTGCATGTAATTCATGCCTGCCGAAATCGAATACCGAGGATTGAAGTTGTAGCGCACGCCACTGCCCAAGTTAAGAGTGAACGTGAAGTTCTGCCCTGCCCATGCGACGCCTCGGGTCCCTTACCGTCAATATCACCGAGGCCCAGGCGTCCATCAAAGTAGGGCGCGACCTTCCAATTGCGCTGGACGAAATTTCGTCGAATACCCATGATGTAAGAAAAGTACCGGGTTTCAGGCCCAGGGGACCCGCGGTCACCGACCCGCTAAAGCTCAGATCCCAATTGCCGCGCGGAATCGAAGGACCTCCCACGTCGTCCATTTGCCATCGCACCGAAGCAATAATAGGCACTAGGTGTATTTAAGCGGCCTCATGGTATAGCCATCCCCTAAGAATTGCCGCCCACCCGAGTATCGTTCTGCTGGATTCCATCGGTCCGATTTTTCCCGAAGCCAGACTCATGGCAAATCTGCGCGCTGCGATTCTGTTTGTGCGTATCGTCTTGGTAGACATTGAACTGGATGAACGGACATTCTTGAGAGCCGTCGGCCAAGGAGTAGTGGGATACGTCTTGAAGGATGCTTCGGCTACCGAAGTGTCAGCCACGATTCGTGCGGTCTTCGCGGGAGAAGCAGTATGTCCGCCCTCTCTCTCCATGACCTTGTTCAATGTGGTCCAGCGTTGTCAGATCCCCCGATGACTAGCCAGTTGCTGAGCCGAAGAGAGGAGAGCTGGTGGCACTGCTGGGCGAAAGACTCACCTACAAGGAGATTGCGGCGCGGTTGAACCTGTCGGAGCAGACGGTGAAAAACCACGTGCATCATATTCTCCCGAAAGGTCGGAGCCCCAGATTGTCTCGTCGTCGTCGATCGGTATGAGTGGAAGGGTCTTTGGTGGCAGAAGCGCAAAACAATTATCCGGTTAACTTCCGGAAGCATTGGTGAAAGTCAGCAGGCGGCTTGCAAGATCCAACTGCGTTATTCCAATGCAAATCAGGGTTGCGGGTAAGGCTCCACCACTCCTCCGACCTTTATCGAAGGCAACCCCGAGCTCGCCGAGATGTAGGGCACCCCCTCTGCCATTACCGTATCGGGAAACTCCCAGCCGGTCGCAAGCACGCCCGCCCCCGAGATGGATCCAATGCTCGAAAATCCGCCCTGGGAAACCGGGACACCAATGTTAGTGCTGTCGAGGGCGTCGAGAACCAGCTGCCCCACGGCCCCCCATCCCATGTTCAGTAGGTTTGCCATAGGAGAGCTCGATCCGCCGTCCTGCACAGCAAATCCGTTGAAAGTCACTGTGTCGATCGTCGAGTCGTTGTCGATAACCAGAGCGGCAACGTCGATATCGGGAGGACGATAGATTCTACAATTTTCGAAGGAGAGACTCGACCCAGCGGACGTGACATTCCCGTAGAGTGGGGAAGGCCGTAAAAAGCCGCAAATGTGATTTGCTTGGGGTCGTACCCAGACTACGTTGGAAGGCGACGGGACGAAGGTAACATTTTTGAGCGCGATAGTGCCAAAGTTTTCGGCCAGGGCCAGTATGGCAGGCGCAGTCAGGCTGCAGTCTGTAATATTCAAAGAGGCGACAGAGCGCGGATTGCTGCCGTTGATCAATCCAATCAGAAAAGCCGCTTCAGACAGGGTGGCGCGGCAATTGTTGACACTCACCGAATCGATGCTGAATTTGCTATATCCATTCGTCGTGTAAAGCCGCATCAGCGACCAGCTATTGAATGTGCAATCGCTGACGGCGACTCGCGAGATGTTGCCTGAGTAGCCCTCCGGACAGTTCAGCGCAATCGAGTCATCGCCCGTCGTGAAATCGCAGTTTGAAATAGTAATGTCGTTCGCCGGTCCGTCGAAATGGAGCCCGTCCGTATTGTCCCCTTGGCTTTTCATCACGCATCCGGATATGGCGACATTGCCGACGTTAGAAAACCGTATGTGGTACGCCGACGTCCTTACCACAACCACTTTGTCGATAACAATGTCGTCTAAGTTCTTGAGATCGATGCCGAAGTACCAAGCTACGGGCCCGCCCTGCCGCTTTCCGCTCGTCGAATTTCCATCAAAACCGTTCCCTTGATTGCCATTCAATGTGAAGTTCTTCAGCGAGACGTTTCTTCCCCGATCGGGGGTTGGCGGTCCGGGATCGTTAGAAACAACCGTAACGGGGCCATTTCGGATACCGTCGTTGTTGGTAGCCGTCTTTAGGAAAAACCCCGTACCGCAACCCAGTCCGGCAATACCCCAATACCCACCGGCCGGCAAAAACAGGCCCGAAATTAAAGCGCTTCCATCGATGATCAGGGTGATCGGATTCGTCGCGGAGGCGCCAGCCATTGCCGCATTAATGCGCGGGCCATCGTCCGTGGCTGCGGTGCCCGTGTACTTGTTGTTCCCGTTTCTTAGATCGCAATCGAGAGCGCATCCGATCTCCGATGCCCGTATGTAGGTCATTCCAGGAACGGGGACGGGCGGCGGAGCGGGGCCCAGACAAGGGATATCGAAACTGGAATTGCAGCCCAGGACGGAGCATCCAAAGGCCGAACCTGCGGCGAACATAGCCGCTTTCAAGAAGGTGCGTCTGTCCACCCGACTTGTGCTTCCCTTGCGATCTCTTCCCAAAGGCCTTTCAGGTTCGCTTAGAACCGCAACGGATCTGTCCATATGTTCTTTACAGGCAGGCTCGTGTGGCGATTCACGGATTCTTAGCGGCCAGAATAGCCCATTATTGGATAAGCCGCAAGCGAAGACCCCAGACCGCGGCACATCAGCTGCCTCCATACGCCTATTCGCTATGTACGGGACCGCTTCGACGACTATTCGGGGGCGACCGAAAACCCGAAGACTGACATCTCGTGGTCTCAACGCTCGTCCTTTGCCGCGCACGCAGCAATAGCGTGATCTACTCGCCAGTAGCGATGGCGGCTGGATGCCCAGTCATTGCCCTGGAAAAGGGTGGCATTCTCGACTCAACGGGGCAGCACGAGACTCCTGTACTCACAGAAGAAGCGTAGAAGCCTTGAAAACTGCCATTTGCGATCTTGAGAGCTTCAGGTTCGATTCCGTCGAGGTCCGAGAACGATCGAATACTCTTAGCGAGAGCGCGCGTTCATAAGTGCGTTCAATATAGTCCTTACTAGAGCCATAGCCTCGATGTGATTTTCGATTTACTCTGAGACTGGCTTTGAGACTGCTCCGGCGGCTTTCGCAATTCTGTAATTTTCAAATAGTTGCTTAAATCGCCATATTTTGAAATAGTTCCTAATGACGAGACTTTGATTCTACCTGATGAATGAATACCGAATCAGCAATGCCAATGATGAGTACAGTTCAGCAACAATTCGAGAACGCCCGGCCATTACTGACGATCGCGATCCCCACATATAAACGGGCTCCATTCTTGAAAGAGCTACTCACCACCCTCCTCGGGCAGCTTGAGCGCGAACCTCGTGTTGAACTCATCATCTCCGACAACGCATCTCCCGACGAGACGCCCCACGTAGTAGCGAGTTTTGTGAATCTCGGTTTGCGAGTCCGCTATCTGCGTAATGATATCAATATCGGCCCCGATGCTAACTTCAAACAATGCTTTGAAGAGGCACGCGGGAAATATGTCTGGATTGTCGGGGATGACGATATTGTCGTTCCAGGCGGCTTGGCTAAGATACTAACTTTCTTGACGACTGGAGATTATGCACTTAGCTATTTAACCCCGTATTGGTTTCGACATGATTACCTGGCGGAAAGAACATCGGACAGACTAGGAAGAGTCGCGAGAATCTCAGATGGATTGCAGTTTGTACGTGAAGCCGGTGCGATGATTGGGTTCCTTAGTTCCATGATCGTGAACAAGGATATTTATTGCACGATTCCGCATCGGCCTTTAAGCGCTTACGATGGCACCAATCTGATGCAATTAGGTTGGGTTTGCCCTCTTCTCGCGAGCAAATCAAAATATCTAATCGTATGGGAGAGACTCGTCGCCGGCCGAGTAGACAACACCAGCGGCTGGGGTATTTGCCAAGTCTTCGGAGTCAATTTTAAGCGAATCGTAGAGACAGCATTAAAAGACAGGGAAGACTTAGCCGATGCGCTTGTGGCGAGTACACTGAAGTATTGGTTACCAGGCACCATTATGCAGGTGAGGCTCGGGAAAGGTACGGGGGTTGCAGAAGATATGCGCTCGATACTAGAGCCAATTTACAAGACAAATTGGCGTTATTGGGCATATGTTTATCCGTTAGTAACCATGCCTCTGTATTTAGCTAATTTGTGGTATTCGGTGATTCTATTGTCAAAACGGTTTGGGTCCCTCTTGTCAGCGATAAGAACGCTCTCCAGAACTTTATTGGCGCGAACTGTTCAAGACAACTATTAGCGCCTAACACTTATTGCCGTTTTTAGACGAGTCTTGATGCTTAGCAATGTCGTGGTTAACCGTACTAGCTATAGCTAGTCCAATAACTCTGGAAGATCCAGCTTCCGAAAACTGGCCCGTCTAGCCCACATCATTCGTGAAGACATCGCGAGTGCCGAGTCATTGGTGCGAGGTGGGGTTGTAAGTCCCGATAGTTGGGGCTGGTCGAGCAAAGGCGCGAAGGAATCGAAGAGTTCCAAGATCGGGATGTTCAAGTTGCCGGATGGAGAGACAGTGGCGCCGTGAGCGCAGCCACTGGCAGTCCAATACGTCGGTCCGTCGTCCCGGCACATTTTTCACATGCCTTGCATTCACCAGATACACCTCGAAACCTCGTGGAACAGCCGGGGCTTCACACTGGCCTGGGTGGCGGCAGCTTTAACAGACCGTTCAGATCAGTGGGGTTTTGAGCATAATAGAGATATTTCGCCAACCACGCAGCGTGGTAGTATTTGGCCGACGACGATGTCCGTAATCGCTTCGTTCACTAAATTACCGAAATCTGCTCTCGAAGGTCTGCGCAAGGCGGCAGCTGGTGGCACAGACTACGATTATCTGAGCACAAATGGGCGCGCCGTCGCTGAGTATCGGTGGTCGGGTTACGTGTTGGCCACTTTGCTCCCTTACTTGGAGGAGAAGCAGCAGATTGATCTGATGAAATCCGACGAGCTTGCCGCATTCCTGACCAACACAACAGGCACGACACACTTCATATTCACTCCCAGCCAATGGACTTGAACCAAAGTCGTTTTCAGAAGAGGCGATGCGTCAATACTTCAACGAATTCAACGCGACAAATGAGCAGGAGATTGGACGGGCAATGTTAGATGGTGTCAGTGCTCTGCGCGAAAGCCTAGGTCAAATCGAAGACAGTTCCGTCGTGGTCTTCAGCATCAGCGAGAACCGCCAACTACGGCGTTCACAGAAATACCGGCGAACCCCAGAGGGATTAGTTCGGAATGACGACAGCATTCCGCCCGGAATTCCTCGTTAACCAATCAACGTGTAGACTTTGAACACCCATGCTATCGCGGTTGTATTTTAAGCTATCGTTTAACAGCAACTCCCCCGGCTCACTGCGGTCGGCACGAGTTGTCGTGCCGCTGCTCAGGGGGCTATTGCATCCCAGCAGTGTCATCGATGTCGGCTGCGGCGGAGGCAGCTGGCTACTGGCGTTCCGAGAAAACGGGGTATTGGAATTATTGGGAGTAGACGGGCGTTGGATTGACAAGAAGGTATTTCGTCTTGAGCCTGAGCTGCTTCAATACCAGGATCTGACAAAATCCTTCGATGTTGGGCGTCGCTTCGATCTAGCCAACTGCTTGGAAGTGGCCGAGCACCTGCCTGCCGAAGCAGCGCCAGTGCTTGTAGAGAACCTAGTCCGCCTAGCACCGGTAGTTTCTTTCTCTGCTGCAATCCCTGGCCAGTATGGTCTCCACCATGTGAATTGCCAATGGCCTGAATATTGGACAACCCTATTCAGCCGCCATAGCTATAGACCGGTCTCCATGCTTGGATGGCAGATTTGGGACAATAAAGAGGTAGAGTGGTGGTACCGCCAAAATCTAATGCTCTTTGCGTCTGAACGTTATCTTGAACAACATCCCGATTTATTGAGCCGGGCCGCTCCTCCCGCGGACATCCCCGCTCATTTCATACATCCTGATTGTTTTGCCTTCCATACGGATCCTGCGGTCATGCCTTTACGATTGGTGCTACGAGCTCTGCCACTAGCGGTCCTATCCCGTCTTCGGCGGCTAACCGGACGAAGGCGCGCTTAGAGCGGGTTCACAGACGGGAGACACAGGCATATTCGTAGATGCAACAAGTAGCACTCCGTGATCGGCCACTTCTTCGCCGAAGCCTCGATTGACGGTACGCGCAAACAGCACATCGAGTCTCTGGTCACGGTACCTTTGCTGATCATCGATGACTTGGGCATGCGGAAGTTATCCCTCACCGCCGCCGCGAAACCCCTGGAGAACATCATGCGACGCTATGAGCGTGCCAGCACAATGATTACTTCAAACCACTGGTGGATGACTGGGGGAAACTGCTGGGCGACAGCGCAGCGTTACCGCCATGCTCGATCGCCTGCTGCATCATGGCCACGTGCTGAAATGCGGCCCACGCAGTTGGCGCACAAAAGAAGCTTGCCTCCGCAGCAGGCGGCAGGATAGAACAACCTATGCCTTGGACGGCTTCCAAAGTATGGCCGGTTTTGAACTGATCATGTATGGCCGCTTTTCAGGTGATCACTGAGGGCGGCTGCGAATGTAGTGTGCGTTCCGTTCCGCCGGAGGTGGGGGTCGTTCTCATCCGGACTCTCAACCGACTGGATAAGGTCGCAGGATTCCCAAATGCTTTATTGGGGCGTTTCGGGCGACGGTACCGATTGGTCAACTGGAAATCTTGAGTTCGGGTTATTGGCGCTCAATGCATGGGACGATTATCGAAACATTGTCGGGGGATAGATCGCTCCGAAGAGTGGGTTGAGTTAATATGTGTTGCCGAATCGGGGGCTGCGCCCGAGTAGGCCTCGGATGAGGGCCGTTAAAGCATCAAATCGTTTCTCGCCCAAAAGATAGCCCAAAACAAAATACAAATGGTAAAAGGGGAATCTGGCAAAGCCCATATGCCCATATGCGCGATACAACTCGTAGTAGTCCCGGATGGGTAAAGTCAGTTGATCCCTAATATAGGGGAAGAAATAGTTCGCGTAATCGCGCATTACATCTTCCACGACATCAATTCCCTGCGTCTGTTTCAAATTATGCAGAATTGATAGCGCTCCGCCGATCATGGTGAGACGAGCCTGCGGAGTGTAACTTCCGGGAACGTACTTCCCCTTTTCTTTAGCGCTGTTTCCAAACTCAGGTGGGTTTGCCCGGCAAAGTACAAGCAATTTGGGGGTGCAAACTGCGGTCTTGTGGATCAGCACATTCGCCGTAAGATGCAGCTGGTAATACAAAGTTCCGTCAAACTTCTCAGTTGCAGCTAGATTCGCACTGTCGCGGTGAACGATGTACCCGGAAATAACACCGGAACGGCGGAAGGCAAAGCGAATGGCAGGGATACCCGCTGGAAATTCCTTTTCTTCCCTAAACCACCGAATCTCCTGATTAACCTTATCCGGCGTTTCGTCAAACCAGCCATAGCTCTTCAGCACGAGTCCAACGTTGGGATAGCGACGGATTATGCCGGCAGCGTTTTGGAGCGCGCTTTGGCACATAAGATCATCATTTCCCATGAAGAAACAAAATTCGCCCGATGCTCTCCGCACCAGGTTTCGTATGTTGGCGTCATAACCTAGGTTTTCTTCATTTTCAAAGTAGCGCAACACCTCGGGGTAACGTGACTGATATCCTTGAACAATCGCTGCGATGTGCTTGCGCTCTCGCGATGAGTCTTCGCAAATGACGACCTCAAAGTCTTGGAAGTCTTGTGCAAAAATCGAGTCTAGAAGAGCGGTGAGATAATGCGCCCGATTGTAAGCGGGAATGCAGACGGAAAAGAGCTTGCGAGTTTGGGTCACGCTTTATCCCACGAACCTGACTTGGAATTAAATATCTTGATGGGTTTCGCCGGCGCTCCAGCGACGATGGTATCGGATGGAACCATGCCAATGAACTACAGAATTTGCAGCGACAATCGCGCCGCGACCAATCGTCGCTGGACCTATGATAACTGAATTATCGCCAATCCACACATTCTCCCCGATAACCACAGGGCCCTCCCCCACCTAACAAACGGTGGGCGGGCGCTTCCTGTGGGCTGCTCTGCTGTTCTCCCTTGTGTATCCCGTGATTGTGGTCGGAAACATATATCTTGCTGCCGAAAAGACAATGGCTGCCGATTGCGATGCTCGTTATCGACGAAATGTGCACCCCATCAGAAAAACAAACGCAATCGCCGATCGCTATTTTCGGCTGGAATTGCTGCGCCCGATACGAAGTCACGGCTTCGAGCCAGAGATTGCGTTCTGCGTAAATGTTGCTGCCAAATGAGATGTGGCGCCCTCCGGATAACCCGGCAACCCGGTCCAAGGCGCAAGCCAGGAGCTTTAAGCTGGAAGGCCATGACCGAGCTGCTCATCCTGCTCCAAGAACGACCAGCAATTAGCGACAACGCGATTCCGACAGGTTTTGTCCTAAAGAGTCTCGATATGGCGCCCGGAATGTTCTTCATTCAGAGGCGGGTTCGCTTTGGATCTCCGTAAATCGTAGCATATGAGAGGGGACGTGTGCCTATTTGTCAGCTCCGATTCTCCCAAAGGCGACGAGAAAGACGAACAGAAAAAATAGAGCATTTACCGGAAATACCATAAATTGCATATGACTGCTGAATCAGTAAAACTCCGATGACGATTGTCTTCCCTGAGAAAGGGGCAGCAGGGGCCGCCACTTGGTTCAACGGTTCGAGAACCTGCCAGTATTGCGACCTTGTCGGAACGTGCCCTGCCCAAAAGTTGGTCTCCAGTTGAGCGCGTGCTGGGTAGGTGGCAAACTCGTCGTGATACTCCTGCGAATGAAGTCGTCTGACAATTTCGAGATCCCGTCCCGCTCCGGCCCCCAAATCGATCACGACTTTGAGGTGAGAGAGGTTGCGAACGAGTTGCTCTACAACGCGCGGACCGTAAGTTTCCTCTTGGTCAGTGAACCTGGCTAGGGGAATGCGATCCACCCGTGCTGCCAAACAAGGGTTGCGCTCTTTCACTAGTGTTCATGCTCTCCAAAGAATGCAAGCTGCAACGACAATTATCGCTCGACCCGATGCCTTAGGTCTATAGGGCATCGCGCCATCCTTTCAGGCCGGTACGGAAATCAATATTTCTCCAAACATCTTCGCACTGTTGAAATGGTGTTTCCCCATGAGAATCGCGCAGCGCGGGTCGGGCCCTTCTCTCGAAGCCGCCTTCGTAATGAGGTGTCGGTGACAATTTGTTCCATCGCCATAGATATCTGTTCCACTGAACTGGGATCCACCAGCAGGGCAGCGTCTCCAGCCACTTCCGGCATTGCGGTTCTGTCTGCGGTCACGACAGGTGTACCGCAAGCCATTGCTTCCAGTATAGGGAAACCAAATCCCTCGTAAAGGGATGGGAAAATCAAAGCTTCGGCGCCTCGATAGAGGGACGGCAACTTGGCTTCAGGGACGACCCCTACAAAGTCGACGCGTGAGCGCAGTTGATGCTGTTCTATACAGCGAACAAGGTCAGCGACCGGTTCACCGGTGAACACGAGGTGTATTTGGGGATTCAAATTGGCCCTTGCAAACGCCTCGACAATCCGGAATTCGTTCTTGTGACGCCTGCGGTTGCTTACGCTTAAAAAATAGGAAAAAGGCAGTCCGTAGGAATCCCCGTAAGGCTGGTACTCAGGGTCAACCGCGCAACCAACATTCAGGACCTTTTCCGGCGACACGCCGGACCAGTCTATGATCTGTCTCTTCGTAAACTCGGAAACGGTGAGAATCCTGGCTGCCCGGTGACAAGCTCGTTTCATAACCGTTGCGTAGTACAACCGCGTAAGCGGGCTGCTAATCTCAGGGCAGTAAATGTGACTCAGATCATGGATTGTGAAGACGAATGGAGAACGACAAAAAAGGGGCGTGTTGTAGCCTGGCGAGAAAAACAAGTCGTCATGCTTCAATTCGCTCAGCTCTCGCGATAGAAACCAGCTATCAAGTGGCGCGGCAGGATTTGAAGACAGTGAAATTGGACGATAGTCGAGCCCGGCGAGCACGTGCCGTGCGAAACGACCAATGCCGTGGTGTCCAATCCACCGCTGATCGGCATAAATCATGCCCGGTTAACGGGACTCCGGCCGCGTGTCACCGAGCGTCTGGTCGCCGGTCGCGATGGTTTTCATTCGGCGATCCCCCATTTCTAGCGGATTACAGCTAGGGCTGCCGCTGTTATAGCCAGCTGCGACGCAATCGCCGTCCACTGTTGCAGACTGCGGACCCATGCTCCGGTCGGAAGCTTGTAAGGCACAACTATCTGATCACCCGGGTACAAGTGAATGCGGCTAAACTGCGCTCCCGTGAAAGGCCCATTCACGTTGTTGGCAGCGATGACCACTCCGTTCGCACGCAATACAAAAGCGTGGTGCATGTCCGACTGGGGTTTTCCTTTGCCGGCGATTTCAAGATACGATCCGGCGCTGTTAGGTGAAGTGAAAATGAACGATCCGGGATTGTATACATCTCCCACCACCGAGACAGTGGACGGAGTATGAGGGATCGCCAGCCGATCGCTGTCTTCCATTATCATGTTGGGAAAATCGCTAATACTTTTGTCCTTCGGTTTTAAGGGGAGTGCGACTCGACCGCTGGCGCGAGTATTGCGGAGCTGGTTGATGATGGATTCCTGTGCCGCCAGGATCTGATTTAAATCTCCTGGGTTAGCACCCGCCGCTGCCAATACCGCCTGCTGTCGAATTTGCACCTCCATGGTGTTCGCGAGTTCATCAAGACTTTTTTGCTGGTCAACCCTGGCTGATTCGCGGGTTAGTAGCGAACCGTAGACGTACGCATCCGCAGTCAGGCCTCCGGCGCGTTGTAAAACGGAGCGAATGGTTTCGTTGGTCTCAAGTTTATAGACACCGGGACGCATCACCTCGCCCTCGACGATCACGTACTGCGAGCGGTCAACCTGCGGCACGCTGATATCTCGTTGAGAAAAGATTGTGACAATATCTCCTGGCTGCAATTCCAGGTTGCTTTCCTCGTCGCGTTCGAGGATCGCCTTTCTGGGATTCATCCAAATAAGCTTTGACGTCAGATCCAGGGGATTCACTCGCTGAATAATGGCGTAGTCCCAATTGATTTCGGGAGCATACCGTCGAACCTCGTCGGCAACATCCCGAACCGTGTTTGGATTTGTGTTGCCTCCCGAGGCCTGAGAACCCTGTCGGCCAGCCAGCGAACGATCGTTTGCTTCCGGCGATGGATTAGCGGAGGTCCTTTGCTGATTCGCCGTCGCGTTAGCGGCATCTGCGGAATTTGGCGGTCCCATTCTATCGGGCGATGCTCCCGAAGGATTGGGACTCGTAGTCCCGTTGGCGTTGGGAGACGCGCCCTCGTTTTGTGGTTGGTTGAAAGCCGAACGCGGCCGCTCGGAAGTAACCGGATACTCGGTTGCCCGGCCATTGACAATGGCAGCACGATTCCGCCAGTAACCGCGAGTGAGCAGCGCTTGTGCGTTAGGAATCAGATCACGAACGCGCATGCCCTGCTTCCAGGGATAACGGCCGGGGTTGGCGACATTGCCTCGCAGAGTTACTGTGTCCTCGAAACGCGGAACGATGGAAAAGACGCGAACGATGTCGCCGTCCTTAAGCGGTAAAGCGCGAGATAGATCGTCATAGGGAAACTCCAAAGTCTTGCGCGCCTGGTGTTCCACAAAGCGATCGATCGTAATCTTGCTGGTATCGGCTACCGTGCTTAGGTCGCCAGCAACTTCAATCAAGTCGTTCAGCGTAGAGCTGTCCTTCATTTCGTAAATTGCCGGGGAATTCACCGAGCCAGAAATGGCAACCAACGGACCAACGTGAGGAATGTAGAGGACATCGCCGGGCTGCAGACGTACATCTTTGGACTTGTCACCCTTGATCAGCAGGTCGTAGAAATCGAAATCTGTGATGATTGCGCCATCGCGCCGTACCTGGATGTGCCGCAGCGACCCCTGCGGAGTGGGCCCTCCTGAGGCGAAAATCGCATTCACTAGGGTGCTCAACGAACCGATGGTATAGGTTCCCGGATAGCGGGCGTTGCCGACCACCAGCACTTGTATGGAACGAAGCCCGCCAACGTTCACAGTTAGATTGAAATTTTTGAACACCTTCGAGATCTCGTTCTTAAGGTGTTCTTCGAGTTCTCCATAGTGCACGCCCGCAACTGATATTTGTCCTACTTGTGGGATATAGATCTGGCCGGTGCGGTCCACCGTTACTCGTAGTTCGCCCGCAAGCTGGCCCCATATCTTGATCTGAAGTCCATCGCCCGGGCCGATGACGTAGTCACTTGGAACCCCCATCAAGTCCATGGGAGCAAAGGTGCTTGGTGGTTGGTCGAATAGTGACTGGCCGAATAAAGGCAACGGCCGTCCAACGGAATCGGCTACCATCTGTTCAAATTCAGTTTCCGGCCAAACTGTTGATTTCGGCCGCTGAACTTGCGAGGGGTTGGGGGGAGCCGCGGCTGGAGTCTGGTTTGTTTCAATAGGACTTCGCAACTGCGGTATCGTCACGGTGGATGGTGAATTTCCGCGCCCTTGAGTTCCACCAGACGTTTGGCCTTGTGCGGCGCATTCGGGACTATCGGCTTGAGACGGATCGGTGCAGTCCGTTATGCTGGGAGTTGTCGAACTCTGCGATCCTGAGTCATTGGGGATTTGTGAAAAACAACTACCGGCAGCGATAACGAAAAACACCCCAAGCAGACGCAATTCTCTCATCATGAATTTGGGACACCGTGCGGCGCCTTAGAAACAACGCCCCGTTCAAGATTGTAATTCTATCAACAGAAAAGGGTTTGCGACTGCATCCGGTTAGACACGGGCAGCGAACTCAGAGCCTTTCATACTCCGTGACCTGTTTCCCGGTGAATTCCGCCATGTTGTTGCCATTGTTCCAAGCGCGATACCAGGCCATCGTCCAGTCCAGGGCTGCTTCGATTTTGAGTCGTGGCTTCCATCCGAGTTCGACATGGGCCTTGCTGGCATCAAGCCTGAGAACATGATCCTCGTGCACGCTGGGAGCAGAATCGCGAATCCACGACGCTCCGTTACCCCACATGTGCACGAGTTTGGTCGCTATGCGCTCGACCGGCCAAATGTCCTCATCACTCGGTCCGAAGTTGTAGGAGCAAGCGAACTTCGCACGCTGCGCGAGGAGTTCCTCCGCCAGCATCAGGTAACCGTGCAGAGACTCGAGCACGTGTTGCCAGGGACGGATGGCCTTAGGACGCCGGATCAAAACCGGTTGCCCAGAAAGGAATCCGCGGATCAAATCCGGAATGAGCCTGTCCTCGGTCCAGTCGCCGCCGCCAATGACATTGCCGGCGCGGGCCGTAGCTAGGCCCACGTGGTGTTCATGCAGTCGCTCGATGGGAAAGAATGAGTTGCGGTATGCCGCGCTGACAATTTCGGCGCAAGCCTTGCTGGAGGCATACGGATCATATCCGCCGAGGGGATCCGTCTCGCGATATGGCCAAACCCATTCCTGATTCTGATAACACTTGTCGGTCGTGACGCACACGACTGCGCGCACGCTCGATGTCTTGCGAACAGCCTCCAGAAGGTGCACCGTACCCATGACGTTCGTGCCATACGTACCCACTGGGTCGGCATACGAGCGCCGAACGATCGGTTGTGCCGCCAGATGAAAGACCACTTCCGGCCCAAACTCGGTCATTGCGGCTTCGAGCTTGGCATAATCGCGCACGTCGCCGCGCACGTCGTCGACGACCGCGCCCACCGATGCCAAGTTGAACAGGTTGGGTTCGGTGCAAGGGTCGAGAGCGTACCCGCGAACCTTCGCGCCCAGTCTAGTCAGCCAGAGCGCGAGCCAGCCGCCCTTGAAACCAGTGTGACCGGTTAGAAAAACACGCCGCCCTCGCCAGTTTTTCTCCACTTCTTCCAGAGCTCTCCCTCCCGTCAGATCTGCTTCAGCCCCGCTTATTAGTAGTGTCAATTGCCGGAATCAACCGTGCCGGAATGCATGTATCTGCCTCATCATAAGCTATCCGCACGGCAATCCAGCACTCCGTAAACAACCTGAATGATATGATTTTGAATACACTCTCGCGAATCTATGACGGATACTGCGGCCCAGCTACGCAAGCAGATTCTAGACTTAACTGCTCAATACTGGTTGGAATCATCGCACCCGGGAGATTTTGTCCCTGGGGTTACGCCTGTTCCCGTGTCCGGCAAGGTGATCGACGGTTCCGACGTGAGCGCAGTGGTCGATTCCGCTCTCGACGCCTGGTTTACCACGGGCCGCTTCGGCGAAGCCTTCGAACGGGATCTGGCGCGGTTTGTCGGGGTTCGTTCCGCTTCGCTGGTGAACTCGGGCTCCTCGGCCAATCTTATTGCCCTCAGCGCTCTGACCTCGCCGAAACTCGGCGACCGGCGGCTCAATCCAGGCGATGAGGTTATCACTGTCGCTGCGGGTTTCCCAACCACGGTGAACCCGATTTTCCAGAATCGCCTGATCCCTGTTTTCGTGGATGTCACGGTTCCAGGCTATGAGATCGACGTGCGCCAACTTGAAGCGGCGCGCAGCGACCGCACGAGGGCTGTGTTCCTTGCCCACACGCTGGGAAACGTTTTTGATCTCGATGCCGTCAGCGCCTTCACGCGCAAGCACAACCTTTGGCTCATCGAAGATTGCTGCGATGCGCTTGGTTCGACCCATAAGGGGCGGAACGTCGGCACCTTCGGCGATATCGCTACATTGAGTTTTTATCCCGCGCACCACATCACAACCGGAGAAGGCGGCGCCGTCCTTACCGATAAGCCGGCGTTACAGGTGCTGATTGACTCGTTTCGAGACTGGGGTCGAGATTGCTGGTGCGAACCCGGCAGGGACAATACTTGCGGCAAGCGTTTCGACTGGAAACTGGGTTCACTGCCTTGCGGCTATGATCACAAGTACATCTACTCGCACATTGGATACAACTTGAAAGCGACAGATATGCAAGCCGCTCTGGGAGCGTCGCAACTCACCAAGTTGCCTGAGTTTATCGCTCGCCGACGGGCGAACTTCCATCATCTCAAGGCGGCGCTGGCCGGGCTTGAGGAGTATCTGATCCTGCCAGAAGCGACCGCGCACTCCGACCCATCGTGGTTTGGCTTTCCGATTGGCGTTCGCGAGGATGCACCATTTCGACGTGAGGATCTGACTGGTGCGCTGGAAGCGAACAAAATCGGTACGCGCCTTCTCTTCGGTGGCAATCTCCTCCGGCAGCCTGCCTACCAGAATTCCGAGTATCGCGTGGCCGGAGAGCTGCGTAACACGGACTTTGTGATGAACAATGTGTTTTGGGTTGGCGTATACCCGGGACTGACGGCACCGATGCTCGACTTCGTGGCCAAGACCATCATTGAATTCGTCGCTCAGTCTAAGGCTCGACGGAGCAAGAAACAAGCGACATTCGCACCCCTTGGCTAATTGCTATGGAAACGACGCATGGAACTAAGAGCGCTCTCCACATTCCTCTAGACGCTGGTGGCGGTAGCGCGCTCAGGAGCGTGCCAGAGTTTTCTGTACTTTCGAAATTTGTACGTTGACCAAACCAGCCCGGCGAAATTGCCGATGCAGCAACTGGCCGCAATGCCCCGCGCCCCGAAATACCATCCAAAGAACAAGGTGAATGCCGTGACGGTAATCGCGCCAACCACCGAATTGATAAAAAACACCTCCTGTTTATGTGCACGAAGGTAAGAAGCTTCTGAAAAGACAATGACATTCACCATCATATAGAGCAGCAGGAGACCGAGGGACACGGGGTCAAGCAAACGCTGCGCAAACCGCACATGTTGGAAATTCAAGTAAATACATCCTAGCCAAGAAGTCAGAGCCCCTGCCAGTGACACGGCGAAGGCTTGCCGGACGGCCTGAAAGAATGTGTGATCCAACTGTTCATACTCTTTGCGGGCGATCAGGGTTCCAAAGGGCGCAGATTTTGTGCTTACCCAGGAAATAGCAATATTCTGAATCGCATTAACGAGGCTGAGAGACATTCCCATCTGGCCTGCTGCCACGGGACCGCGAAATGCAAACAAGACCGGATTGAAAAGAAAAAATATGAAGTAGCCACAGAACCAGCTTACGGCAATTCTCCACTGGAATGGCCAGACTTCCTCAGTCCAACGGATTCGATCGCTTCCGGTGTGATATCTCAGCAATCCGAGCAACAGTTTATGCCTGCGAGCCAGCCACACTAGTGCAGTAGAGGCCATTCCGAACAGCACCATCGAAGGCGCGAATAGGCCATGATGACTGGCCAGCGCGCACCACGCCAGCAGGCTTCCGCTGACGGACTGAATGAAACGAAGCCGCGCAACTTCCGGAACATATCCGCAGCCTTCCAGAAAAGACAGAAACGGATCAATTTGGAAGTTGAGTGCCGCCATGAGTGCGGCGAAACACCAGGGAAGTCGCCAAAAAACAGTTGGCCCCGCATGCTGATGCGTGGAAAAAAAATGAAAGCCGACGGGTAGCAGTGTCGCGGCCATGAGCACGGCCGCCACCGAATACCAACGAACAGACTTCTGAAGTACCGATGCGAGCCTGGCATGGGCAATCGCGTCTCCGGTAATCTCGTAATCCGATGAGATGGAAAGTCGAGCCCGCTCGTGACTCGCCAACTGGAGAATCACGTAAGAAAAGCCCAGCTCAAAAATCATCTGCATGGCTACCAGGCTGCCAAATGTGTAGTAATAGCCCTGCTCGCCGGGGCTCAGGAATCGTGCGATCAGGAGAAGGGTTACAAGACCCGCGGCACTGCCCCAGAATCTGGCAAGAACGGTGAATCCCACGGCTCGGTCAAGCCCTAGGACGTGTCTTGACCAGTGACGAACGCGTGCAATTCCAGATGAATTCAACGGGAGCGGTGTGACTTCATGGAGACCGTCAGACATTCAGCGCCCTCCCGAGCGGAGAAGCCAACTCGCGCGATCGGAGATGTAGTCGGCTGATAGACAATTGATAGAACTGAATATACGCAGGCACCAACTGAGAAAAACGCTACGACCTGAAATGACTCCATCGCGGAGGTCTCGTCTCAAGGCATGATCCTGTCCCGGGCCCCCGGTAGTCGCATTCACCGTCAAATTCAAACGTTACAAGATTATAACGTCGTAGGCCACTCTAACAGTCCCGCACAAGCGGAGACGGGGTGGGGCTTGAACAGGAAGCCTGCTGGCTCGGCCACGAACAGCAAAGGGCGTCCTTGACCCTGCGGGGTATAACGAGATAGCGTTGCATTCCAGTTGAGCCCGATGCACCGAGCCGTAATATTGGCGAGCAGATCCCATTATCCAATGGTCGCTCTTTGCCGGTCGAACCGCTAGTTGGCCTCGATGCAGAATAGCTTTCCATCACAAAAGCGGAAAACATTGCGAATGACGGAGCACAGCAAAGGAAATCACCTGGAAGTGGTTCTGCAGCGGATCGGGTCCGAGTCCTTCGAGGCCGTGCGTGCGCGAGAAAAAAGTACTTTCGCCAAGTTTGCCGGACAGAACGAAGAACGTCTCATTCTCTTCGGCGCGGGCCAGCTTGGAAGGCTGGTGCTCCAGGGGTTTGAACACGCGGGAATCCGGCCGATTGCCCTTGCGGACAATAACGACCGGCTATGGCATACAGAAATCGGGGGAGTACCTGTCCTTCCGCCCTCTACTGCAGCGGATCGCTATCGCGACTCAGGTTGTTTTGTGGTCACGATTTATAATGGGTCACCAGCCCGGCGCCAACTGAACGCCTTAGGCTGCAAGCATGTTGCGCCCTTCGCAGCTTTGTTTTGGAGGTATGTGGATGTTTTTACTCCAAATTTTGGAATAGACCTCCCGCACAAACTACTCGCGTATGGCGATGAGATCAGGGCATGCCGTGAAGTTCTGGGAGACGAGGACTCGCGAAGCGAACTCGCCGGGCAACTCGAGTGGCGTTATTGGCTGAAGGATGACTCTCTTCCGCCGCCCCTAGATCCCACCGGGACATATTTTCCGATGGACTTAATAGTGCCCTCTGAAGATGAGGTGTTTGTCGATTGCGGCAGTTTTCAAGGAGACATACTCCCGAACTTTAATTCCTATTGGAAGGGAAGATTTCAACATATTTTTGCGCTTGAGCCTGATCCTCTGAACCGGGCGGCTTTAGAAGCAACTACAAAAAGCATGGGCTTGGAGAATCGGGTATCTGTGATTCCTTACGCAGTCGGTGAACAAAACGGCTTAGTATCCTTCGCCTCCACTGGCACAGTGACGTCTCAGATCGTGGACGCCGGAGAGCGGTCGCTTTCGGTAGAGTGTCGAAGGCTGGATGATATCTCGTGGCCGCTCACGCCGACGTATATCAAGATGGATATCGAAGGGGCGGAACCGCGCGCTATTGTTGGCGCGACGGAATTGCTACGACGACATCACCCAATTCTTGCGGTATGCACCTATCATCGAACGGAACACCTCTGGCAGATTCCCAATCTCATTCGATCCATCGCGCCTGAATATAATTTGTTCTTGCGCCGCTACGCCGAGGAGTGCTGGGAAGGTGTTTGTTATGCTATTCCCGATCACCGGCTAAGACGTGCTTAGTGCCTGGAGCGTTTGTATTCTGAGGAAAACGTCAATCGAGAGCCGTGGAAAGTCCGCAGGAGGCCGATGACGTTTCCTTCCCCCGTCGTGATTTTCGGTGCCGACAACCTGAGGGTGCCCCACTGTGCTTTTGGACTAGAGGAAGAATGAGTTCGCGCGTAAACAATATTCTGGCTCTCGATGGAATCCGCGGGCTCGCTATCATCTTGGTGATGCTTCATCATTTTGAGGGACGACTTCCTGCCAGCAACTACGTCTTACGGTCGGTAAAGGGTGTATTCAGTTTTGGGTGGGTGGGGGTTGACCTTTTTTTCGCGTTGTCGGGTTTTCTTATAACCGGCATTCTTTTAGATACTCGCAAAGCGAACAACTACTTCGGTGCGTTTTACGCGCGACGAGTTTTGCGAATCTTCCCTCTCTACTACTCGGTTCTTATTGTCATTCTGATCGCGGCTTCGCTTATGCACCCGCGCCCGCAGAACGTGCCGGTGGTAGCTGACCAAAAACTGTATTTCCTCTATTTGACAAACTGGCTCCTCCTTTGGAAAGGAACATGGGGCTCGAATATCCTTGGCCATTTTTGGTCGCTCGCGGTTGAGGAACAGTTTTACGTCGCATGGCCGCTTTGCGTTTGGCTGCTGGCTTGGCGAAATTTGACGAAGCTCGCTATTACTGCATCCATAATCGCACTTTTGGTTCGAATATTCTGGATCGCGCATCCTGGATCAGATCAGGCAATTGCCATGGCGACCGTCACTCGCATGGACTCGCTTCTCTGCGGAGCTTTGGGCGCTATTCTTATCCGCGACGATCAGACTCTGAACAATGTACGCAAATGGCTGCCTGGGATTGCGATGATTGCGATCCTATGTTTCATAGGCGGAGCCGGGTTGTTTCGCATAGTCCGTGGCCATCGTGGGCACTTCCTTTTTATTGGCACATTCGGATACTCGTTCCTCGCGCTGGGGTTTTCGGCGCTGATCGTCTATTCTGCGGCTACCGACGGCCTACCGAATTTGTTACAGCGCCTTCTCCGAAGTAGGTTGCTGACCGTCTTTGGCAAATACAGTTACGGAATATACGTCTACCACGTGCCGATTTTCGGCGTTCTTGACTACCTTCTTTATGAGAGGCTATTCAAGTCATTTGCCTCCAGCTTTTGGTTTGGGGCTTTGTACGTCACGTTTTTGTTTGCAACCAGCTTTGTTGTGGCAAAGATCAGCTATGAGTATTTCGAACGTTATTTTCTTGGTCTGAAGCGCTATTTCAAAGCCCGGACGGAGACAGCGCCACGATTAACCGCGGAGATTGCTCAATGACGTTTTCCCCTCCCATTGTCATTTTCGGTGCGGGGAATCTTGGCCGGCGTGTTGCTCAGGCCGTGCACCCAGTCTTGTTCTGCGACAACAACCCTGCCTTGTGGGGCAGCGTTTGCGAAGGCATTACCGTCCAGTCGCCGGAAAATGCTGCCGAGCGCTACCCGAACGCGACGTTCATAATTGCGATCTGGCACCCCAGCCGCACCACCAAAATGATCGACCGCGTAAACCAGCTCAAGTCTCTCGGAGCTGCCAGCATTATTTCGTTCCCGTCCCTCCTCAATGATTACGCAGATATTCTGTTGCCGCATGGATTTTGGGAGCGGCCAAGCTATTACGTCGAACATGATGACGAAATCCGTCGCGCGCGAGGCTTGCTAGATGCCCAAGGACGTGAGGAGTTCGACCGTCAGATGCGGCTCCGCCTGGGAGACGTTTCTGACCAGGTGATTAACCCCGGAGTTCAGTATTTTGGGGAGAATCTTCTCCAACTCGGTCGGAACGAGGTCTTCATTGACTGTGGCGCCTATGACGGCGATACCATTGTCGATTTTCGGCGCGCTACCGGCGATCATTTTGTTCGAATCATTGCTTTTGAGCCTGATCCGGGGAATTTCGCGGCACTAAGGTCTGCCGTCGACGGCGATTCACGAATCACTCTTCAGCCGTACGCGACAGGCGCTCGACGCGAAACGGTTCGTTTCACACTTAGCGACACTGGCTCCCGCATTTCATCTGGCGGTACCTGTGAAGTTCAAACGATTACGCTCGACGAAGCACTCGAGGGTATCGCACCGACATGTATGAAATTCGACATTGAGGGAAGCGAACCCGATGCGCTGGAGGGCGGTCGCGAAACGATTACGCGGCTCCGCCCGAAAATGGCGGTTTGCCTCTACCACCTGCCGGATCACCTGTGGAGTATCCCTCTCCGCTTGAACGAGTTGTTGCCCGATTCTCGGTTTACTCTGCGAACCTATTGCGCAGACGGATGGGACTGCGTTTGCTATTGCATTCCGAATTAAGCGGCCCGCGGCGCGGAGGAAGATTTTGCGTTCGGTGAACTCCGTTTTTACTCCGGCAACGGTTCCACGATCATGTTGGCCAGAAACTCCTCGCGCGGCAAGAATGGGAACAAATCCTCCAAAGGCTTCGAAACGAATGAGCCATCCGTTTTCTGGTAGGACTGTAGACGCGGTGCTCGCAACTCATCTGGCAGCACGTTGACATCGCAGACCACCGGCCCCTTCATGTCCAGAACCCTGCGAACCTCAGCGCGAAGATTCTCCTGATTCCTGATCACAGTTGAATTCAAGCCAAATGCCGTTGCCACTTGAGTCAGACTGGGAACGGTGAGGCCGTTGCCTTTGTCGCAGCCCAAGTTCGCTTCGCCAAAATAGGCCCTTTGCGATGCCCGAATCGAAGAATAGCCGTCATTGTTCATTACGAAGAACTTTATCGGCAGCTGCAGACGGCGGATGGTCTCCAATTCCTGAATGTTGAACATAAATCCTCCATCGCCATCGA
>Ga0209733_1000007_pt1 | contig 22916 bp, 18 predicted proteins | sample BlaSpr_A8_OM2_M1_FD_187976 | JGI IMG/M metagenome (GOLD analysis project Ga0209733, IMG submission 187976) | Forest soil microbial communities from Thunder Bay, Ontario, Canada - Black Spruce, Ontario site 2_A8_OM2_M1 (SPAdes) (version 2) | ecosystem: Environmental > Terrestrial > Soil > Boreal...
GGTCTGCGCCGCCGACGCCGATCGCGATCAGAGCTATTTCCTGTTCGCGACCACGCGCGAGCAGCTCGACTATCTGCGCTTTCCGCTCGGCGACATGACCAAGCCGCAGGTGCGTGAGCTGGCGCGGCGCTTCGGGCTCGAGGTCGCGGACAAGCAGGACAGCCAGGATATCTGCTTCGTGCCGACCGGGCGCTATACCGACATCATCGGCCGGTTGCGGCCGAACGCAATTCTGCCCGGCGATATCGTCGATCTCGACGGCCGCGTCATCGGCGCCCATCAGGGCATCGTGCATTTCACCGTCGGCCAGCGCCGCGGACTGGGGATCGCCTCCAGCGCGCCGCTCTATGTGGTGCGGCTCGATGCGGCGAACCAGCGCGTCGTGGTCGGCCCGCGCGAGGCGTTGCGGATGGATCGCATCGCGCTGCGCGACATCAACTGGATCGGCGACGGCGCGCTCGATCGCGCGGTCGGCGAGGGGCTGGAGATTTTCGTCCGCGTGCGCTCGACCCGCGCGCCGCAGCCGGCGTGGCTGCGCGCCACCGATGGCGGATATGAAGTCGAGCTGGTTGCCGGCGAAGAGGGCGTTTCCCCGGGCCAGGCCTGCGTGTTCTACGACGCGCCCTCGGGCCAGGCCCGCGTGCTCGGCGGCGGCTTCATCCAGAGCGCGACCGCGAAGGGCGCGGCGGCCGGAAACGCGCGACCGCTGGTCGAGGCGATGCGCGGCTAGAACATTCAGGGCGGGGGCATGGCGGCAGACATCGACCGCGCGGGGGTCGCGAAAGCTTATGAGCGCTGGGCGCCGGTCTACGATCTCGTCTTCGGCAAGGTGTTCGACCACGGCCGCCAATCCACCATCGCCGAGGCCGACCGCATCGGCGGCCGCATCCTCGATGTCGGCGTCGGCACCGGCCTGTCGCTGTCGGACTATTCGCCGGCCACCAAACTGTGCGGCGTCGACATCTCCGAGCCGATGCTGCGCAAGGCGCAGGCCCGCGTCCGCGCGCTCGGGCTTGCCAATGTCGAGACGCTCGCGGTGATGGACGCCAGGAATCTCGCGTTCGCGGATTCGTCTTTCGACGCGGTGGTGGCGCAATATGTCATCACCGCGGTGCCCGATCCGGAAGCCACGCTGGATGATTTCATCCGCGTGCTGAAACCCGGCGGCGAACTCATTTTGGTCAACCACATCGGCGCCGAAAGCGGCCCGCGCCGCGCCTTCGAGCTGGCATTCGCGCCACTGGCGCGGCGGCTCGGCTGGCGGCCGGAATTTCCCTGGGCGCGGCTGGTCAACTGGGCCGCCAAACACGGCGGCGTCATTTTGGCCGAGCGCCGCCCGATGCCGCCGATGGGCCATTTTTCCCTGATCCGCTACCGCAAGGCCTGACACCGGTCTCTCACTCCCTCGCCCCGCACTTCGCGGGGAGAGGGTGGGGCCTGTCCGCCGAAGCCTGCGGCGAAGGCGGATGAGGGGCAAGCCACAAACTCGCTGGCGATGGGAACCTCCGCGCCGGTGGACCGTTTTCTTCGCATGCAGATGAAACACCTGGCTCTCATATCGTGCGCCCTGATCGTGTTCCCGGCTGCGGCGACCGCGCAAGCCCCGCCGGCACCAGCAACGCCGCCGGCCCAGACCGCGCCGCCTGCGCCCGCCAACAATTGCGAGCCGATGCGGCCGGTGCCGCCGCAGGGCACCATCGCGCCCGAAGGCTCGACCACGGGCCGCGCGGCCGAGCCGCTCGGCGATAAACTGGCACGATCGAACGGCGTGTTGTGCCCGCCGGCCGGCGTCGACCCGGAAATCCGCGCGCCGACCCCCGATGCCGGCAATACGCCGGTGATCCCGCCGCCCGGCAGCCCCGGCGGCGATCCCAGCCTGCGGCCGAAATAACCGCTGTTTGCAGGCACTTGCGGCAGAGCGTTTTCGAGCGAAGTGGGTACCGGTTCGCGTGAAGAAAACGCGTCAAAAAAGGCTCTTCGCGTTTGCTTGACATGCCCTTGCACGACTTCTTATATGCCGCGCGTTCGCGACCGCGGTAGTGTGAGAGCCGCAATGACGAATGCCGTGGCGGGGTAGCTCAGCTGGTTAGAGCACGGGAATCATAATCCTGGGGTCGGGGGTTCGAGTCCCTCTCCCGCTACCAACCGTAGCACGGGTACCAACTCGCAAAATCCATCAACGAAATCAATGAATTCGTGGCTTCGACGCCTCTCTCGGCGTGCCTTGTGTCGCATGGTTTGGACACAGTGGGATGGTTCCGCGTGGGACGCTCTGCATTCATTTCGCGCCGCGACGGCAGATACCTGTTTAGAGCGCGGTTGCCGGCTTGCCTTATGCCGGGTTCCAGATCAGCGTTTCGGATCAGCCTCCGGACCGCCGACTACAAGGTCGCGGTTGTCCGGGCGGCACGAATAGCTTCGTGGATGCTGAACGTGAAAGCGGCGGAAGATCCGAAAGCTGCATTGCTGGCGTTGTGGCCCCGGCTGCAAGCGGTTGCGGTCGAGCCGGTCCGTGATGAAGCCGATCTCGTTGAGCGGCGCGCGCTGCAATATGTTGCTTTCGATGCGCAGTTTCTCGCTCGGCACGCCGGACTGAAGCCAAATGACATCGCGCCAGGCTGGGACGAGCACTTCGTCGCCCTGTTGCGGGAGAACTCCAAAGCCGCCAGTGTCTGCGAGAAGGCTGCCACTCTGGAAGGGCAGCTCGAGCGGCGGCGCGCCGAATACGCCCGGCAAGCAAGGCCGGTTGTCGTTCTTCCACCGGAGCGTTCGTTTGAGACGTTCGGCGGATTGCCTGAAGTGAACGCGGCCGAGAACCAACCCGGGCGATATATTCGCCGGCCAATTTCGGAGGTATTGGAAGATTTTCTAACCTTCAGGGAGGGGCAAGACGGCGACCGGCGCGCCGAGAGCGAAGTCGCACCAATCGTCCGTTTTGTCCGTGATCTGTTGGGCGATCCAGCTATGATTGAAATGAATGGCAGACATCTGCTGCAGATTCGAAATGCGCTGCCCAATATTCCGACGAGGTTCGGATTTTCTCCTTCGGAGCGAGACGACCTACATTTTCGGTGGAATGAAGCTCAAAAAAACGGGTGGACCAGACAACGGAACGGCGAAGCTGTTCATCTCAAGCGACCGACTGTGACTACCTTGACCAGTCGGTACGAGGGTGGACTGACCGCTTTCTGGCAGTTCGCGATCGATCAGCGGTTTGCATACGGCCCGGTACCAAATTTCAAGTCTAGCTCGCCATTGAACCCGCCGCCTGCAGAACGGGACGCTCTGCGAAGTGACGAGATATTCAAGCTCTGCGGCTCGGCCCCCTTCACTGGCTGCCACAGCATCGCGCGCTGTTGGACCCCCGGCAACATGCTAGTCCAGGGCGCTTTTTATTGGGGCCAGTTGATCGAACTACTTTGCGGTATGAGGCCAGGCGAAATCGCTCAATTGCGCTGCAGGGACGTTCTGGAACTCAACGGCCGACCGCATTTTCGTTACGCCCGATTTTCCGTCGCACAGGAGAAGGAAAACCAGTTTGCGCCTAAGCCCGGCGGCAATCGTGGCAAGACTCCGGCAGCCTTTCGCTGGGTCACAATCCACTGGGTACTGTTGCGGCTTGGGATTGTCGATCGACGTGATGCGATTGTGGAGAGCTATGTAGAGCGTAAGATCGGAGAAGGCGGAGGAAGAGAGAAGTTTACAGCGGCGGAATTGGCAGTGCTCTCGGCGGAGGCATACGAGCAATGGTTGTTTCCCGACTGGAAAGTCTACGTCAAGAAGACCGGCGAAATTAAATGGGCTCACTCGTTGACGAAGGCATTCACTTACGGTGCAGAGAAACTCGAAATGCACCGAGAGGGTCTGGTGCAGTATTCGGCTCGTCACACCTACAAGGGCTTTGTCGACGATTTGCGCGGTTTGAGCGAAAGAAGTCGACTGATCCTGTTTGGGCACTCGACGAAAAAGGACGTTTCTTCCGGATATGGACCGAAGCAAATTACCGAGGAGCAGGCTGAAATAGCTCAGAAGCTCTCGAATCGCGCAATTTGGCGGATGGCTTTGATCCTCATCCGAGCAAAGCGAAAAGCAGAGCGCGGAGAACTCAAGACAGTAGAGGCTTGGCGCATCGATGAACGCGGGGGCGATGCGAAGTTTCAGGCGGCCGTGAAAAAGCGGGCCCTGCAGTACCGATGATCGTGCCCGGCCGCGCGGCGCTTCAGTCCAGACCGAAGCCTCGCTGCTGAAAAAATCTTCGGAAGCCGTCCTACGACTTGATCACGGCTGCAAATATCAGCTGCTCTTGTTCGGCGCCGCGCGAGTTGCCCGAAACTTGCGCCCATGATCGCTGACTTCGTTCGTCGCGTCCGCAATACAAGGATGGTGAAGGAGGCTGTCGGACGTCACTATGTTTGCGCCGCAACCTTGAGCGACTGCGATTGATCTCGCACAAAAATATTTCCAGTCTCGAAATATCCGGTCGCAGAGTGTGCATCGCATCCTGTCAACAACTTTGGCCTCGATCCATGCAGCGTCATGCGGTAAATTCCGCGCCGGAGGATTTCGACATGGCGGCATATCAATTCTGGCATCTGGGTGAGTACGTCGCGTGGCCGCAGGCGGGCGATCGACTCGGCGATGCAGATCTCGCGCCTTTGGTCGCAGATCGCGAGGCGGCGCGCCGCCGTACTCGCGGACGTCCTCAAACCAGTGGGGGGCTAGCTTGTTAACAAGTAAGCTTAAGCCCACAACCCCGCGTTTCGTTGGCCCGCAAGGGGCAGCCTCGGTCGACACGCCGCCGGTCAAGCCTTTGGCCGGCAACGCGGCCACGAGCAAGAAAGTCCCACTGCTGTCGAGCGTCGCCTTGATCGGCAAGGGCGGCAGCGGCAAGTCGACCATGTGCATAAGCCTCGCGGTGATCGCGCGCATGGCAGGCCTTCGGGTTGCGATCCTCGATGCCGATCCCCAGCAGTCGAGCTTCGTCTGGAAGTGCGTGCGCGGCCGGGGCGACATTCCGGTCTGCCGCTGCAGCCCCGAAGCTCTCAACGATGCGATCGAGGCGGCGCGGCGCGCCGGCATCGAACTGCTCTTCATCGACATGCCGCCCGACCTGCGTCATGCGCCGGGCGTCGCGCGCCACGCCGACCTGGTGCTCATCCCGATGCGTCCCACGCTGTTCGACCTGCAGGTCACGCGCGCACTTGTCCCGCTGTTGACCTCGGTCGGCGTCCGCTACGCGGTGGTGCTCAACGCCGCTCCCCCTGTCCGCGACCACGCTGAATCGCCGATGGTGCGCCAGGCGCGCGACGCTCTGGCCGACATCGGCCCGCGGTTGTGGCGGCGCCAGATCACCAATCGCGTCTCGATCCCCTACGCCACGGTCCGCGGCGCCGGCGTGATCGAGACCGAGCCCGCGGGCCCCGCAGCCCATGAATTCCGTTTCCTGTGGAATGCGGTCCGCAACACCCTGAAGCTGGAGGAACGCGTCCATGAAGTCGCCTAACACTCTGAGCGCCGCGCTCGCCGCCTGCGCTGCCCCCGCGCCTGACGACGCCTTTGGCATCGAGGCCGCCGACGCCCAGGCTGAAGCCGGCCGTTGCGGCGTTCTGGTCCGCGTCAGCCCGGAACTCCGGCGCGAGCTGAAGCTCGCCGCGATCGCACGCCACACGTCCGTGCAGGACCTGATGCTCGAGGCGATCGCGATCGTGCTCAAGGGCCCCGGCGCCGTTTTCAAGCCGTAGCGTCGGATGGCGCATGGTTCGAAGACCTGTCCGACAAGAAGGACCGACAACAAAGGCCGACAAGAGGTCCGTAAAGCGTCCGACAATAACGAGGATGGCAGCGAACAGAAGGGTGGCAACAGATGACTGGATTGGACATTATATTGAGGGCGCAGGCGTGCTGTGCACGGGTGCCGGATCGCAATATCAGCGAGCGGACACGGCAGTCCTATGCTCAGGAATTCTCCCGGATGTGGCGGGAGGGCTGCCTCGATCCGCTGCGGGACGGCATCGCGCGCGACACCTATAATTATCGCCGCGCTGCGCTGCTCACGGGTAGCAAGCTGTTCCTGGAAAGCTTGATAGCGAACCTCATGGCCGCCGGTGACAGACGGGATGTAGCGGCAGCCAGGCAGCACGCCGGCGAACTGCTCCGCGCTGTCAAAAAAATCGAGCAGGCCTTCGAGCTTGAGCCGCCGCTGCCCGCGGGCGCCTCACCCTTCGACTCTCCTGCTTCGCGCTGGCGCCAATCCACAGGCGCCGATCGCGAGCGGGGGGAAAACAGCAAACGGCACTCGCTCGCCTATTTGCCCGAGGAGTGGAACAACCGTCTTTGGGAAAAGGCCACCGAAGCCTGGGGCTACCTGGAACCGCTCGCCGTCCATATGATCGCCGCGGTGCGGCCGGAAGAACTGGTGCCGGGCCAGCGTCCGAGCGGCTGGTCGCCAGGGGTGAGCGTTGAACTCCGTTCGCCCCGGCGTCTCGCGATCACCTTCGCGCCTGTCAAATCCCATCAAGGCCTGTTCGGCACCGAGCTCACGACGATCTGTGTCGATCCGACGGTCGTGGGCGGGCCTGCGGCTTTTCTCGCCGAGAAGTGCCGTATGTCACCGGACCACCGCATCATCGTCAGCATCGAATCCAAGGACGCGGTGCGGAAGGCGATCGTCCGTCTGGGCCGCAAGGCATTGCCGGAACTCGAAGTCGCCATCACTCCCTACGTGTTGAGGCACCAGCGCCTCGCCGATCTCAAAGCAACCTTCGGAGCGGGCGAACTCGTCGCCTCGGCCGGCGGTCATTCCACCGACCGCACCCAGGCGAAATACGGGTCGGTCCAGCATGGAAGGAAGCTCAAGGGCTACATCAGCATCGTCGCTCTTCGAGCGCCCCGCTGCGGAAATGTTGAGCGCGCGCGACAGCTCTTTCGCAATAAAGGTCCGCGAAAGAAGAAATGACTGCTGGAGGCCTTGCCGCTTTGGGTCGCGACTTTGCGCTCGTGGCGGATATCGGTGCTGAATGGGCCGCTGTTGGCGCGTAAGCGACCACCGGCATAATGCGGTGGTCCAGGATTAGAGCTCGATCTGCTCCGCGATATTGAGAGCGTCATCCACCTCAATTCCAAGATATCGGACGGTGCTCTCGAGCTTCGTATGGCCGAGGAGGAGTTGCACGGCGCGAAGGTTGCCGGTTTTCCGATAGATCTGGGCAGCCTTCGTGCGTCGCATCGAGTGCGTGCCATAAGAGGCCGACTGTAAGCCGATGCTTTCAACCCAGCGATGAACCAGCCTCGCATATTGGCGGGTGGATATGTGAGGCCTTGCATGAAGTCGACTTGGGAAGAGATATCGGGAGCCAATGGTCCCAAGCATTGGTAACCAGGCTTCAATGGAACTCCTGGACTGCTCCGTAATCTCGAACTGGATTGGTCGACCTGTCTTCTTTTGAACGATCGTCGCTCGATGCCGTACCTTTGCTCCTGAGAAAATGTCGTCTAATCGAAGTTTGACCAGGTCGCAGGCACGAAGCTTGCTGTCGATTGCCAGGTTAAAGATGACAAGGTCACGCCTTGATCGGGCGATTTCTAGGCGGACTCGAATGGACCAGACGTGCTTCGGCTCAAGAGGCTTCTTCTGGCCGATGAGCAATCCCTTATTCCAAGGTTGTTGGCCTCTTTCGATAGGACGTGCGGGCATAGGGCGATCTCCGCCACCCCGCCCTCCGCGTCGCTCTATCGCGAGCGTATGATTTATACCGACTGGCACTCCCAAGTAAGTACCTGCGACCGACCACTTCTGGTGCAAAGCAGTCGCTCAAAGGCAAGCAGCGCCTCGTGACTGACTTGGAATAAGTAAAAGGCTTCTCAGTTGTTGCATGACCGCTTTTGGCGGATATTGTTTAAGAAGTCTAAAATCCCCATGCTATGAAAGAGTCGTGAGAGGCGGTTGGCCCAAGCCAGGGGATACTACGAGGAAACGGGACGTACGGCAGCGCGTCACAGAAGCCATCGAACGTTGATTGGCGTGAACCGGGCGTCACATCTGGGAGGTTGCTATGTCGACAGCGCTACGAATCGCGCACGGAGCCTTTGGCCGGGTCGCACTTCTCGATATGGACTGGTCGCTGGTGCGCCATGCCCACCCGCATTGTCACGTGCTTTTGAAGGTCGAGGGAGCCGACACCCAGTTCGTCGTCGGCGATACCGTCTATGCGCTCACTTACGACACTGCTGTGCTGGTGAACGGCTGGCAGCCGCATTCTTATGTTCACGATCCGGACAAGCCGCGCACCGTGATTCTCGCGCTCTATATCGAACCGAAATGGCTGATGGCGTTTCGGCCGGGCTGGGCTGCCAGCGGCGCGCCGGGCTTTTTCAGCCATCCCTCCGGCGAAGTGTCGCCGCGCATCCGCAACCTCGCCATGAATCTGGCGGCCGACATGATGACTCGTCCCGAAGCGCGAAACGCGCACGAATCGGGACTATCCGACCTGATGATCGCGGTGATCGAGCGCTTTACGCCATGGCGAAGTTTCCCAGCTTCTATCAGAGAGATGAGTGTCCGCTCCGGTGATTGGCGCATCCGCCGCGTCGCTGCTTCGATGCGGGCCGAAACCAGGCCTGGCGCTGTCCTTGATACGTTTGCGAAGGAGGCAGGATTGTCGCGCGCGCATTTCTTCCGGCTGTTTGAGTCCTCGATCGGTGTACCGCCGAAGGTCTATCTAAACGTCGTTCGCATGGAGCAGGCGGTCGATGCGGTGCTAAATCAGTCGGCGAGCGTCTGCGACATCGGCAACCGGCTCGGCTTTACCGAGCCGGCTCACTTCACGCGCTTCTTCCGCAACCATGCCGGCGTAGGTCCTCGTGAGTTTCGAAAGGTTTCCCGGCTTGCGAGTTGATGGTGCGTTGCACCAAGCCCAGCGAAATGAGACGGGATGGTAAGTCCTGAGATGGGCGGGTATGGCCGCGACCCGGCCGAATAAGGTCTCCTGACGCACTCAGATTGCGCGGGAGGACATTTCGGGATGGCGGAAGCCGCCAGCCACGCACTTGCCAGTCACAAGCCGGGCCCGCCATGGGTCGGGCAGTCGATTCCGCGCGTCGAAGATGCGGCGTTGCTGACCGGACGCGGCCGCTTCATCGACGACCTCGGGGTTCGCCCTGGCACGCTCCATGCTGCAATCCTGCGCTCGCCACACGCCCACGCGGACATCGTCTCGATTGAATCGTCCGCGGCAAAGCGTGCGCCCGGCGTCTTCGCCGTCCTGGACGGCGAGGACGTCAAGGCGCTGACCGCGAGCCTGGTCGTCGGCGTCAAGGCGCCAGTCGAATGCTGGCCGATTGCGGTCGGGCGTGTGCGGTATGTCGGCGAGCCGGTGGCCATTGTGGTTGCAACCGATCGCTATCTGGCCGAAGACGCCGCCGATTTGATCGAGGTGCAGTACCGAGTACGGCTGGCGGTTGTCGATCCGTTGGAAGCATTAAGAACGGATGCACCGGTTCTGCACGACGCTTTCAAGGGTAATGTCGCCAGCGACCGGACATTTCGTTACGGCGATCCGGAGCAGGTCTTTGCGTCGGTGGCGCATCGGATCAGCTTGGACATTCGCTATCCGCGCAATTCCTGTACGCCGATCGAAACCTATGGCGTGGTTGCCGAATACGACCCGAGCGATGATGCGTACGATGTGCTCGCCAATTTCCAGGGTCCCTTCAGCATCCATGCGGTGCTGTCACGGGCCTTAAAAGTTCCGGGCAATCGCCTGCGTCTGCGGACGCCGCCGGATTCCGGCGGCAGCTTCGGGGTCAAGCAGGGGGTCTTTCCCTATATCGTTCTGGTCGCTGCGGCGGCGCGCGCGGCTGGACGCCCGGTCAAATGGATCGAGGATCGGCTCGAACATCTTGCCGCTTCGGTCTCCGCCACCAATCGGACCACAAAGCTGAGCGCAGCCGTCGCCGATGACGGCCGTATCCTCGCGCTCGATTGGGATCAGGTCGAGGATTGCGGCGCGCATTTGCGCGCGCCGGAGCCGGCGACGCTATACCGCATGCACGGCAATCTGACCGGCGCCTACGACATTCACCATCTCGCGGTGCGTAATCGTGTCGTCGTCACCAACAAGACTCCGACGGGGTTGAACCGCGGCTTCGGCGGCCCGCAAGTCTATTTCGCACTTGAACGACTGGTTCAGCGCATCGCGGTCGAACTTGGTCTTGATCCCCTCGACGTCATCAGGCGCAATCTGATCCCTGCTGATGGCTTTCCCTACCGGACGGTCAGTGGGGCATTGCTTGACTCGGGAAACTATCAGGAGGCGATCGAGCACGGCGTCAACGAAGGTGGGCTCGCGGAGCTCAAGTCGCGGCGCGATGCGGCGCGTGCGCAGGGGCGTCTCTACGGCATCGGTTATACCGCCGTGGTTGAACCCAGCGTGTCCAACATGGGTTACATTACGACGGTGCTGACGCCGGTCGAGCGCCGCAAGGCCGGCCCGAAGAATGGCGCACAGGCCACCGCGACGGTCGCGATTGATCCGGTTGGAAGCGTCACCGTGCATGTCGCCTCGGTGCCGCAAGGGCAGGGGCATCGCACGGTCCTGTCGCAGGTCGTTGCGGATGTGTTCGGCCTCACCCCTGCCGATATCAGGGTCAACACTGAAATGGATACGGCGAAGGATGCCTGGTCGATCGCCTCGGGCAATTACGCCAGCCGTTTCGCGCCCGCCGTTGCCGGCACCGCCAAACTCGCCGCCGGGCGCCTTGCCGAACGGATGGCGCGGGTCGCCGCAAGCCAGTTGAACACCGAAATCGACGATATCGCGTTCGCCGGTGGCAGCGTCGGCTCGAAACGCAATCCCGACAACAAAATATCGTTTTCCCGCGTCGCGGCGCTCAGCCACTGGTCGCCAGGCGCATTGCCGGACGGGATCGGACAGACGATCCGCGAAACCGTTTTCTGGAGCCCGCCGGAGCTGACCGCCCCGGACGAAGAAGACCATATCAACTCGTCGCTCTGCCACGGCTTTATCTTTGATTTCTGCGGCGTCGAGGTCGATCGCACCACCCTGCAAACGCGGATCGATCGCTACGTTACCATGCACGATTGCGGGACCATTCTGCATCCGGCCATGGTCGATGGCCAGATCCGCGGCGGCTTCGCCCAAGCCCTCGGTGCGGCACTCTACGAGGAATACGCCTATGCCGCCGACGGCAGCTTTCTGACCGGGACCTTTGCCGACTATCTGCTGCCGACGACGGCGGAGGTGCCGGATCCGCTGATTCTCCACATGCAAACGCCGTCGCCGTTCACGCCGCTCGGATCGAAGGGCGTCGGCGAGGGCAATTGCATGTCGACGCCGGTCTGCATCGCCAACGCCGTCGCCGATGCGCTCGGGGCAAAAGACCTCGAATTGCCACTGGTGCCGGCCAAACTCGCGCAGATCGTGCGCGGCGTCGAACTCGGGCCGCCGAAAGGTCGCAGGCTCGCGGCGACCGAGCAGCGAAGCGGCGACCGGCGTCTGCACGGTCAAGGCGAGGCTGTGGTTGGCGCGCCCGTCGAGCGGGTCTGGGCCATGCTGCTCGACCCCGCGACCCTTCAGGCCGTGATTCCCGGCTGCCACAATGTCGATAAAATCTCGGACACGCATTTCCGCGCCGACGTCACCATCGGCATCGGTCCCGTGAAAGGTAGATACCGCGCCGAGGTGAAATTGTCCGACCTCGATCCGCCGCATGCGGTCACCCTCGGCGGGTCGGCCGAAGGGGCCCTCGGATTTGGTGACGGCGAAGGACGCATCACCCTTGTTCCGGCCGAGGACGGCGGCACCGCGATCCGCTACCTCTACGAGGCGGCAATCCGCGGCAAGATAGCCAGCACCGGCGGCCGTCTGCTCGATGGCGCCGCCCGCGTGATCATCGGCCAGTTCTTCTCGGCGCTGGCCCGCCAGGCAGCCGGCGGCGCAGCCGCGCCATCGTCTCCGTCGTTGCTTGCAAAACTGCGACGCCTGTTCGGGAGGCGCCGATGAAGCCCGCCGCATTCGACTATGTGCGCGCCGAACACCTCGACGAGGTGCTCGACGTGCTTGGCCGGGAAGGCGGCGATGCGCGCATCATTGCCGGCGGTCAATCGCTGATGGCAATGCTCAACATGCGGCTGGCAAAGCCGAGGACGCTGATCGACATCATGCGCCTTCCCGAGCTTGCGCGTATCGAAAGCAAGGCAGGCAGGATTACGATCGGGGCCGGTGTCCGCCAGGCCGCGTTGCTGGACTGGCCGGACCTCAGCCTCAGCCTGCAACTTGTGGCGCTGGCGCTGCCGTGGACCGGTCATGCCCAGACGCGAAGCAGGGGAACCGTCTGCGGTTCGATCGCGCATGCCGATCCGAGCGCCGAATTGCCGCTGGTGCTGCAGGCGCTCGACGGCGAGGTGCATCTGCGCAGCGCCAAACGGCGCCGGCGCGTGGCGGCGAAGGATTTCTTTTCCGGCATGATGGCAACGACGCGCGCCGACGAGGAACTGATCGAAGCCGTATCATTTCCTGCCCTGCAATCGCGCTGCGCATTCCGTGAAGTGGCGCGCCGTCACGGCGATTTTGCCATTGTCGCGTGCGCCGCCGTGGCGACGGCTGGCGGGGTTCGGCTCGCGATCGGTGGGGTTGCGGACATGCCGGCGGCGCGCGATTTCCCACGCCTTGACGGCGGCGCTCTCGACGACGCCCTGAATGAATTCGCCTATGACCTTGACGCCCGCGACGATGTCCATGCGACGGCGCGATACCGCCGCGACCTCGTGCGCATGATCGGTCGCGACCTGATGCGGGAGGTGCTGCAATGAGCCGATTGCAGGCCGGGCGGCGACATTCCGTCCGCTTCTCCCTGAATGGCAAGCCTTGCACCGGCGAGGCGGAGCCGCGGTTGCTGTTGACGGACTTCCTGCGGCATCAGATCGGCGCGACCGGCACGCATGTCGGCTGCGAACATGGCGTGTGCGGCGCCTGCACCGTCAGCATCGACGGCAGGCCGGCGCGCGCCTGCCTCACGCTCGCGGTGCAGATCAACGGTTCCGAGGTCCGGACCGTAGAAAGCCTAGCGCCGTCGCCGGACCGTCTCGGCATTCTGCAATCGGCATTCAAGCGAAATCACGCGCTGCAGTGCGGCTTTTGCACAGCCGGAATCCTGATGTCGCTCGACTGCTTCCTGCGCGAGCACCCAAGGCCGGATGAGGAAGGCATCCGCGATTTGCTGCGCGGACACCTGTGCCGGTGCACGGGTTATACGCCAATCGTGCACGCGGCAATCGAGGCAGCGGCGGAATTGGCAGATCGGGGCAGAGAGAAAACAGATGCTTGATCTTGGAACCAGCTTCGTCGCCAGCGTAGCACGCGACCCCAACGCTCTGGCGATCGTCGACGAGGGCGTTCGTCTGACTTACGCGCAATGGTATACACGGATATCGTCGCTCGTTGCTTCCTTCGACCGCATCGGACTGAAACCCGGCGATCATCTGGTCACGGTACTGCAGAACTGTGAGGCCGCCGCCACGCTGCACTGGGCCTGCCAACTGGCGGGCATTGTGATCACGCCGATCAATTGGCGCGCCAAGGCCGATGAGCTCGATTTTTGCATCGAAAATTCGGAGTCTTGCGCCGTCGTCTACCAGGATGCCTCCGCGCAGGCCGCCGAAAAATCCAGGCGCGCGTCGAGTTTGCCGCGGATTTACGCTGGGCCCGGCGATGCGGCGGGCGCGTTGGGGTTTGATCGCCTGGTCGCAGAGCCGGCGCCCGGCGTGACGCCCCGGGTGAGCGCCGAAGCCTGGTCGATCATGCTCTATACCTCCGGAACCACGTCGAAGCCGAAGGGCGTGCCGCGGCGTCATCGCGCGGAGCGGGCGGCCGGCATCGCCCATGTCGCGCAAAATCTCTACCGGCGCGGCGAACGGACGCTCGGCGTGATGCCGCTCTATCACACCATGGGCGTGCGCTCGCTGATAGCGATGTCGCTGATCGGCGGCACATTCGTTTGTCTGCCGCGCTATGATACCAGCCGGGCGCTTTCGCTGATCCAGAGCGAAAAGATCACCAATCTGTATCTGGTGCCGACGCTCTACCACGATCTTGTCCACGCTCCGGAATTCGCGTCGACCGACGTCTCGAGCGTCCGAAAACTCGGCTTTGCCGGCGCATCGATGACTGACGGGCTGCTGAAGACGTTGAACGATGCGTTTCGGCCCGACCTGTTCGTCAACCATTACGGCAGTTCTGAAATCTACACCTTCACCATCGACCAGAACGCGCCTGCCAAGCCGGGATCGGCCGGCAAAGCCGGAATCAATCAGGAAATCAGGGTCGTCAAGCTGAATGCCATGTCGGCGACGGACTTTGCGGCACCCGATGAAGAAGGCGAAGTCATCGCGCGGCTGGCCGGCGATGAGTCATTCGAGGGTTACTGGCGTCGGCCCGATGCGGACGCCAAGGCCCTGCGTGAAGGCTGGTATTTCACCGGTGACACCGGCTTCGTCGACCGTGACGGCGATCTGTTCGTCACTGGCCGGGTAGACGACATGATCATTACCGGGGGTGAGAACGTCTCGCCGGTCGAGATCGAAAGCTGCCTTTCGCTGCACCCGGCTGTGCTCGAAGTCGCCGTGGTCGGTATCGCCGACGAGAAGTGGGGCAAGGTTGTCACGGCCTTTGTGAAGCGCAAGGGGCCGGTCACCGAGCAGGACCTCGAACAGTTCTGCCGGAGATCCGGACTTGCGAATTTCAAGCAGCCGCGGTGCATCATCTTCGTCGATGCCTTGCCGAAATCCCCGGTCGGAAAGCTGCTGCGTCGTCTGCTCGTCGCCGGCGACTACCAGCGCGAACACGCGCCGCCCTCAAGCGCGGCCTAACAACACAAGGAAAGGAAGTTGCATGCCCTCTCCCTACGTTTTTGCCGATCCACGGCTCGGCAAGCTCGACGGTTTCCAGGTCGAAATCGACGAGGCGCACGAGCGCGCCGACATCATTCTCAACCGACCGCCTTACAATGTCGTTTCGATGCCGCAGCGCGATCAGTTGCGGCTTGTATTCGAGACGATCGACGAAGATGCGCGGGTTCGCATCATTGTGGTTCGATCGGTCGGCGAGCATTTTTCCAGCGGCGGCAACATTGGCGGCTTCATGGAAGCCTCGCCGGAGACTGTTTCCAAGCTTGCATGGAATATCGCCTCGCCGACGCGCTGCGCGAAGCCGGTGATCGTCGCCAACCGCGGCTACTGCTTCGGGGTTGGTTTCGAACTGTCGCTGGCCTGCGATTTCCGAATCGCATCGGAGACGACGCTTTATGCATTGCCGGAGCAGAAGCTCGGTCAAATCCCGGGATCGGGCGGCTCCGCGCGTTTGCAGAAGATGATCGGCATTACCCGCACCAAGGACATCGTGATGCGCTCGAAACGAATTTCTGCAAAACAGGCGTTCGATTTGGGCATCGCGACCGAATGCGTCCCTGACGCTGACCTTGAGAAGACAACCGACAAGCTTGTCGATGAGCTTCGTACCTTTGCGCCGCTGGCGCAGCGGACCGCGAAGAAACTTCTGAACGATACGGAAGACGCCACGCTGACGGTTGCGATCGAACTGGAAGGCCATTGCTACAGCCGGTTGCGCCAATCGGAGGATTTCAAGGAAGGGGTCGAAGCCTTCAACGCAAAACGCCCGCCGAAATTCGTCGGGCGCTGAAAACAAGATCACATGCCCCGGAGATCAGGCGCCATTGCGCTTCGCTCGGCCAATGGCCTGCGGTGCCGGGGCAAAATTCCATGACAACTGATCGGCGAACGACCACTATTGGTGCAAAGCGGACCTTCGCATAATTTTTATGGAAGGTCGGTTTTTAGCGGACATTGTTCTTCAGGGGACAGGCTACGGCCGAAATATTCAATCCAACATTTCTACGCTGCCATTTTTCAGGCGGTAGATGCCACCAACCACCTTCAGTTTGTTCTGTTCGACCGCTGCACTGAGAATAGGTGTGGCTGACTTCAACTTGGCCACGTTGTCGATCACGTTCTGTCGGATGGCATTTTTGAGCGTATCCTCGCCTTTCGACAATACCGCCTTGACCGCAGGCGCGATTGCCGCCACCAGAGACGGGATATGTCCGGGCGGCGGCTTGTCATCCTTGAGTGACTTTATCGTCGCATCAACGGCGCCGCATTTGTCGTGGCCGAGCACCAGAATGAGCGGCGTACCAAGGACTGCGACAGCATATTCCAAGCTGGCGATCGTCTCGTCACCGGCAAAATTGCCGGCGACGCGGCACACGAAGAGATCGCCGCGGCCGCTATCGAAAGCGTATTCAGGCGCAATGCGCGAGTCAGCGCAGCTGAGAACGGCTGCATAGGGGTTCTGCCCTCCCGCCAGCGCTTTCCGTTCGTGCTTGAAATCGTGACGCAGCGTTACTCCCTTCACATAGCGCGAGTTTCCTTCGAGCAGGCGCTTCAGCGAAGCATCGGGAGAGAGCACGTTTTGCGGTTTCGGTGGAGCTTTCTTTTCCTTCGCACTAGCCCTGTCTGCCAGCAGAATTCCCGCTGACGAAATCGCGAGCAGACAGAGGGCGCGCCGTGACAGGGCAAGCGGATTAAGTGAATTTTGCCGACACCTCTCGCACATTTAGACCTCCTTTGACTGAAGTTTCTGCCTCTCGCTTATCACTTCGCAACGACTATTCGCTCGCCGACGATGGCACGACCACTTTAGACCGGTCGACCAACACCAATATCAAGGCCGCCATGACTCCCGACAGGAGCGAAGCGATCAGAACGCCGAGACGCACCTGCACCATGATGCTTTCGTCATCGAAGGCGAGCGTCCCGATAAACAGGCTCATCGTGAATCCGATGCCGGTAAGGATCGTTGCACCGTAAAGCTGTGCGAGCGTGGTGCGGCCGGGCATTTCGGCCGCGCCCATCATGATCGCACCGAGCGAGAAAAGGAAAACGCCCAGCTGCTTTCCGAAGAAGAGACCTGCGATAATCCCCAGTGGGATGGATCCGGTCAAATTCGACAACGAAAGGCCATGAAGGGAAACATTCGCATTGGCGAGAGCGAAGGCCGGCACGATCGCATAACTCACCCAGGGCTTGAGCGCATGCTCGGTGTGCTCGAGAAGGCTTTCGCCATCATGCCGCGTCATTGGAATGGCGAGCCCGACGGCAACTCCCGCCAGGGTCGCGTGTACCCCCGATTTTAGCACGCAGACCCAGGTGAATATTCCGAGAACGACGTAGGCCGCGGGAGAACGCACATCATACCGGTTCAATATGACAAGACCGAGAACGCCCAACGCTGCAAGTGCAAGTGCGACCGCTGATAGATTGTCGGTATAGAAAATTGCGATCACGACGATCGCCAGGAGATCGTCGATGATCGCAAGCGCCAGCAGGAAAGTCTTGAGCGCAGGGGGAATAGCGCGGCTGAGAAGGGCGCAGAGCCCGAGCACGAAAGCAATGTCGGTGGCGCATGGAATGGCCCAGCCGTTCAGAGCCGGACCATGGCTCCAATTGATGGCTGCATAGATGACCGCGGGCACGACAAAGCCACCCAAAGCGGCGATTGCCGGCAGCGTGGCGCCCCTTCGGCTCGCCAGTGCGCCCTCCATGACCTCGCGCTTGATTTCAAGGCCCATGAGAAGGAAAAAGACCGCCATCAGACCGTCATTGATCCAATGTTCAAGAGTTTTGGAGAGGGCGAGCGAGCCAATTCTGATTTCACCGGTCGCCTGCAGCAGCGCCTCATATTGCGTTGCAAGCGGAGAATTGGCGAGGATCAGCGCGGCGAGGGTGGCAACGCCGAGCACGAAGCCGCCGTACAGGTCGGTCTTGCTGTCGTGGCTTGCCATGGTACGGCTCGCTGCTTGCGACGCGGTTGGCCGATTTATAACGCGCGAAGATTGTATGCATGAGATCGGGCGCTCTTGGCAAGAGGCGCGGTTTGGGCAAGAATGAAGATACACCGCCCCGCTTGCGTGTGGTCCGTAAGTTTGCCTGGTTGCCACGCTCATCGCGCCGGCACCATGTCTGTTACGCGCAATTTAATGGACTTTCGCCGCAAGCCGTCTCGTAATCGAGGCCGGAATCCGTCGAACTGGCGGGCGCCTGCCTCTGGTCGCCTCAGACGGAGCCGATAATGAGTCGACCATTTTCGCGGTTCGTGATCTGCGCGATCCTTGTTTTCGGTTTGCAGGGCTGCAGCGAGAAGAAGCAGGAAGCGACCGAACAACCGGTCCGCGGACTGCGCGCCTACAAGGTTGCCGCAAAGACCGAGAGCCGCGTTCGTCGTTTTCCCAGTGTCCTGCAGCCGGTGGATGTCAGCAGCCTTTCATTCGAAATTCCCGGGCAATTAAAAGCCGTTACCCTCACCGTCGGTCAAAAAGTACAATTGGGGGACGTGCTGGCAGAAATCGACCCACGGTCGCTCCAGACGCAGGTCGAGCAGGCCAGCGCGGGCGTGCAGCAGGCACAAGCGCAGTTGGATAACGCGGATGCGGATTTCAAGCGTAAGGAAGAACTGCTTAAGAGGGGAGTTGCTACGCAAGCCGTATTCGATCAATCTAAGGCCGCTCTGCTCAGCTCCAGGGCTCAACTCGACCAGGCGCAGCGTCAGCTCGAATTGGCAAATCATAACCTTGACCGAAGCAAGCTTCTGGCGCGGTTCTCCGGCACCATCGCTCGCGTCGAGGTCAAGTCGTTTGCACAGGTCGCGGCCGGACAACCGATCGTAACGCTGTACAGTGACGACCGCTTCGAGATGTCGTTCCTGGTGCCGTCACCGACATTCCAAAGTCTCGCGGTTGGACAGGTGGTCAACGTCAAAGTCGCCGACATGCCCGATCTTTCGCTCAAAGGTGAAATCAGCGAGCTCGGATCTAAAGCCGAGCAGGTATCGGCCTTTCCGGTCGTGGTCCGGCTTGAGAATAGTGTCGCCGGTTTGAACGCCGGCATGTCGGTCGAGGTTACAATCGAAGAGCCATTGATCGGCGGCCGAAGCGGCTTTTTGGTGCCACTCAACGTCCTTGCGCCTGAGGGCGGCAAGGAGTTGCAGGGCACCGGCGTCGTATTCCTCTATGATGGCGGAAGCTCGACGGTCAAAAAACACGTCATCACCCTGGGAGGCGTACGTGACAATCGTCTGGTGGTAACCCAGGGTCTTAGCGCGGGCGATATCGTCGCGTCCGCAGGGGTGTCATACCTGATCGACGGACAAACGGTGAAGCTTCTTCCCTTCCTGGAGCAGACCCCTTGAATCTCCTCACGCGATTTGGTCTGGCGCGATCCCGCTTCACCATTGCAGTGATGATCAGCCTCCTACTCGCCGGGATCGTTCTTTTTCCGAATTTCCCGAAGCGAGAAGACCCCGTCATCGTGATCCGTACAGCGGTGGTGTCGGCGCTATTTCCGGGAATGGCGCCAGAGCGTATGGAAAACCTCGTTGGCATCCCGATCGAGCGCAAAATTCGAGAACTTGCTGAGGTCAAAGATATCAGGACGCTCGTGGGCGAAGGTTCGCTGATCATCTACGTCGATCTGAAAGACGACGTCGGCAACGTCACTGCCACCTGGCAGCGGCTTCGCGACAAGATGGGCGACGTCAAGATCGAGCTCCCTGACGGCGTCATCGGCCCTTCCGTCAATAGCGACTTTGGCGACGTTGCGATTGCGACCATCGCGATCACGGGCGAGGGCTTCTCCGAACGGGAGATGAAGGATGTCGCGGACGATTTCCGCAAGAAACTCTACCAGCTGACGGGTATCTCAAAGATCGAACTGTTCGGCATCCAGGAAGAACGGGTTTGGCTTGAGCTGGACACGCGGAAACTCGCGGCTGTCGGTGTGCAAGTGAACACGCTGATCAAGGACCTTCAGGGACAAAACGTCGTCCTGCCTTCCGGAAACATCAATGCGGACGGGACGCGCCTGCTGCTGGAGACGTCCGGAGATTTTCCGAACGTGCGCGCGATAGAAACGATGCTCACCCGGATCGGAACCACCGACAGCTTGCTGAGGCTCGCCGATCTGGTCACCGTTCGCCGGGGCTACGTCTCGCCGAAGACCAAACCGATCTACTTCAATGGGCGTCCCGCCGTCGTCCTCAGTGTCATCATGCAGCCCGATCAGGACGTCAACCAGCTCGGCCAAAAGCTCCGCGCGGCGGCGAGCGAATACCAAGAACGGCTTCCGATAGGATACGTGATCGATTTCGCCGCGTACCAGGCCGATCAGGTCCGCGCCTCCGTCAACTCCGCTCTGTCAAATGTGGGACAGACCTTCATCGTCGTCGCGGGGCTTGTTGTGCTCTTTCTCGGTCTGCGAGCAGGAATGGTTGCCGCGATGATCGTTCCCTTCGCCGTCATGTTTTCGCTGGTGGGCATGCGTGCGCTCGGTATCGCGCTCGAACAGGTATCGATTGCCGCCATCATCATCGCACTTGGCCTGTTGGTCGACAATGGCGTGGTGATCGTTGAGGATATCGTCAGCCGGATCGATCGCAGCATGCCCGCTCAGGAAGCCGGCCTTGCGTCGGGCGAGCAGTACGCACTTCCGCTCCTGATCTCCTCCATAACCACCATCGCGGCCTTTCTGCCCCTGTTTCTCCTGTCGGGATCATCAGGCGAATACGCTTTTTCGCTGGCTGCAGTTGTTGCCTTGACCCTGGGCGGCTCGTGGCTTGCCGCGCTCTATATCCTGCCGGCGCTCACCGTTTGGCTCATTGGCGGCGGGACCGCGTCAAGAAATGAAGATGCTCCTGCTTCACGTATGCAGCAGCTCTACGCCGCCACGCTGCGTTCCGCTCTCCGCTTCTCGCCCATTGTGTTGGCCGTGTGCATCGTGATGGTCGTGTTCGCGGTGACGCTGTTCGGTCGTGTTCCCAAGCAGATGTTCCCGCTCAGCGAACGCAATCAGTTCCTCATCTACATGAACATGCCGGATGGGACCGACATTTCCCAAACCGAGGCCCGATCGCTCGAGATTTCCAAATGGCTTGGGAACACGGCGGCCAATCCAGAGATAGCGAGCCATATCCTCTATGTCGGAGATGGCGGTCCGAGATTCTACTTGACGCTGACCCCGGTTGCGCCGGATCCCGCATCGGCCTTCTTCCTGATCAATACGAAAGACTACGAGGGCGCGGTGCGGGCCGCCGATCGCGCATGGAATTATCTCTATGCCGATCATCCGGAGGCGCGTTTCAAGATCAAACGGCTCGCGATGGGGTCGGTGGAATCGGGCATCGTTGAGGTGGAAATCGCGGGCCCCGATGCCGATCGTCTCCTTACACTCGGCGCCCGCGTACGATCGCTGTTTCAAGCGGCTCCCGGCATCCGTGACAACGATGACGATTGGGGCAACAAGATCTTGAAGGTCGTCATCGAGATCGATCAGGATCGGGCTCGGCAGCTCGGAATAACGTCGGAAGATATCACGCAGCTCCTGAATACGTACTTTAGCGGCTCCGCAGTCTCGATTTATCGCGAAGGCGATAATCTCATCCCGATCGTACTCCGCGCCGGAGCGTACACCTCTCAGAGTCTGGAAGGTCTCACCAGCGCGACCTTCGCGAAGAATGGCGGACTGATCCCCTTGGCACAAGTCGCCAGATTGAAACCGGGTTTCGATCTTGCGCGCATCCGCCGCAAAAATCAGGAACGCACCCTGACTGTCAGTGCCCGGAGCACTTCTTTGACCGCCGGCAACTTACTGGATGCAATACGCCCAGGCTTGCAGGCACTGGATCTTGACGGGGGGTATCATATCAACTTCGGCGGCGAACTCCAGAAGAGCGGGGAGACCAACCAGAAACTCGTCGCTGGATTTCCGATCGCCCTGGGCGTCATGGTGCTCGCGATTATCCTGCAATTCAACTCGTTCCGCCGCACTCTCCTGACGTTCATGAGCATACCGTTGATATTGATAGGGATTCCCTTCGGCTTGTTGGCGACGGGTCAACCACTCTCGTTTTTCGGCACGCTTGGCATTATCAGTCTTTCCGGGATTATCATCAATAATGCCATTGTGTTGATCGACCAGATTGATATCGAGCGCGCTCAGCTGGATCTGCGAGAGGCGATCGTTGCTGCGTCGGAAAAGCGCTTGCGTCCGATACTGCTGACATCGGCCACGACCGTTCTTGGACTGGCGCCGATGGCGATCGCCGGCGGCGCGTTGTGGCAACCTATGGCGGTGCTCATGATGTCGGGGCTTGCTATTGCTTCGTTGTTGACGCTGTTCTTCGTTCCTGCCGGCTACTTCCTGCTCTTCCGGTACAACAAGCCTGGCTACTCGGCCCACGGAAAATCGAGAGCTGGCGTTCAATGAGCCAGAGTGATCCGGTTCTGATCGATCTTGCCCTCCAGGGCGGCGGCTCCCATGGGGCGTTCACCTGGGGGGTGCTGGATCGGTTGCTTGAGGAGAACTGGCTTCGCGTTGCTGGCATAACCACCGGCGCGAACGGCGGTGATTGCGTATTCCTTCGTGTCAAGGAGGAGGGTTCCGAGGAATGCTTGGCCTTATGGAACGTTGACGCGCAATCCGATCGCAGGAAAAGAGACGGCGGAGCATTGATGGATCGTCTGCGATCGGCTGGTTATTTTGAGGTTCGCCGAATGAGCCGTTATGGAATGACCGCTTCTGGCGGATGCTGTTGAAAAAGTCTTTCCTGGCTGACGAACAAAATTTTGTTGCGGCTAACTGGATTCCATTTAGCCGGAAAATGCGCTAGTTGTTGGGACCAAAGCAAAAAGGCCCGGCATTGCTGCCGGGCCTTGCCTATTTTGAGCTCTGAACGGTTGGACTTAGAAATCCATACCACCCATGCCGCCCATGCCGCCGCCCGGAGGCATGCCGGCGCCGCCCGAATTCTTCTTCGGCACTTCGGCCACCATGG
>Ga0209733_1000008_pt1 | contig 22121 bp, 23 predicted proteins | sample BlaSpr_A8_OM2_M1_FD_187976 | JGI IMG/M metagenome (GOLD analysis project Ga0209733, IMG submission 187976) | Forest soil microbial communities from Thunder Bay, Ontario, Canada - Black Spruce, Ontario site 2_A8_OM2_M1 (SPAdes) (version 2) | ecosystem: Environmental > Terrestrial > Soil > Boreal...
TATGTTCATGAACCTGCCATACTCCGCCGAAAACACCAACGGTGGAGGATGCCCGAAATTAACGAAGCGAAAAAGGCCGCCTGGGCGCACCTCGCCATAAAGCATGGTCGCGATTTCCCGTGCATTTTCTTTTTCACTTATTCCCAGTGCGTTGCGCGCGGTGATCGATAGTGCCAGCCGCAGATTGATGTTCTCGAATAGGTCAGGCGTGGTTTTTCCGTATCGGTCAAGTTCGGTGAGCATCAAAGCGTGGAATGTGTCATGTACCGTGGAGGCAATCTTCGCTGAGATTATTCCGTGTCCTTGCGCGTCTACTACCAAAACACCCGCTGTCGAACAAAGGTCGCGCAAGTCTTCCGCGACTCGCGCCTGCTCAGAACTTCTTGCGAATCTATACTCGGTTTCCATTTCCCGTCTGTAGCTCGTAGTTCTTTGCAGCCATTGCACGTGATCGTCGACCGAATTGCGTACCGGGACGCCTGGAGGAAGCGGTTCTAAGAACTCCTTTGAGATGCGTTGAGCCCTCTGAACGCGTGCAGTAATGTCGTAACGCTGTTGAAAATTGATGTACTCAAAGAGGTCACCACCAACAGTTCCCGCAGGAATCGAATTCCCAAACATCTCGATGCCGGGAATGCGCGGAATCGCCCCTTCCACTGGCATCAAACGCTCACGTAAGTATTCATCGATACTCGGAACTGTGTATATTCTCGTCATAGCAGAGTCCGGTGCGGCAGTGGACTGAAGATAGGTCCAGAACGACCCCGCCGGCCTCGGCGACGGCCGATCCGAGTGCGCCGCTCGAGACCGACGTCATCGGTTTCAGGACGATCGATGTTTGGGGCACCACGCTGTGCCAATCTTGTGGTTATCGTCATGCTACGCTTCGCTCAGGGGCAAGCTCTCCCGTCAGAAATTGCGCGCGGCCGTTCCCGAAGGACCAATCCTCGTCAGAGTTCGTAACCATCGACACGACGACGTCGGACGGGGGTATGCCGCACGTCGACTCCAACTCGCGGCAGAGCAGGTTGTAGAAGCTCTCCTTCGCCTCCCGATCCCGCGGCCTTGTCGTGACTTGGATTACGACACATTTGCGCGTCCGCGTGATGCCGAGTCCGGTATCTTCGACGACGAAGTGTGAGGTCGGATGCTCGTGAACAATTTGGTACCGATCACGCTCCGGAATCTTGAAGACTGAGACGAGCGTGCGATGCGTGGCGTCCAGCAGCGCCTTAATCTCGTCTGGGCTCCGGCCTTCGATCATGTCGACTCGAATGAGTGGCATATGCATCCTCCTTTGACTACTACGCTGGCTTTCCCCTGTATCACAACAGAAGTACGAGCGGGCAACAATTGGACGATGGTATTGGGAATACGTCTGGCGGAGCGCGAGTTCTCAGCATTCATCGGTGCGGTAAAGGAATTGCATGGTCCAGAGCAGGCCTAGCTTTCGGCGGTCGACCGGCTCGACGAGTTGGAATTCATGGAAAGCCAGTCCCGATTTACGGGCCGACCTTGGCGGCTGGTCACGAGCGCGGCCTCGGCGCGACTTGCAAATCGATTGAACGCCGGACCGCATGATCGGTCATTCGCCGAAGGCGCCCTCTAATACGAACGTATCGACGATACCTTCGTCCAATTGTTTTGCCTTCGCACCTCTGTTTTGATGCCGCAGGAACGTTCCAAATACTCTAGTCACATTCTTGACGACGGTCATTTCGTCTTGGACACGGCTGCGGATAGTCGCTATCGGGTCGTATCACACGCGTGTGAGGAATGCTTCAATTCACAATCGACAAAGGAGATTTCTATGAGACACCGAACGCTCGCAATCGTGTGGTTCGGCCTTGCCACCATATTGGCTTCAAGCATGGCTGAGGCCCAATATCAACTGAAAAACCTGGTTTCGAATCAAGTGAAGCAGGCGGCACACACTGATCCGCTCCTCGTGAATGGCTGGGGGCTCGTGCATGGCCCTGGCACGCCGTGGTGGATCAGCGACGCTAACTCCGGATGGTCTACGTTGTACGACGGATCTGGCAAACAACTTACACAGCTCAAGGTATTGATTCCTACGGCGGGAAATGGGCCGAGTTCAGCAACAGGATTGAACGGGCCGGGATCGCCAACGGGAACTGTTTTTAACGGATCAAGTGATTTTCAGGTGCTGGGATCGGCATCGCTTTTCCTGTTTGCAACACTGGATGGAACGATCAGCGGATGGGCACCGCAAGCGAACTTTAATGAGGCAATTCTGGCGGTGGACAATTCGGGAAGCAAAACCGTCTACACAGGATTGGCGATCACCAGCCGGACCTCGGGAAATCTGCTTTACGCCGCGGATCAGGCGAACGGCAAAGTGGACATGTATGACGCGAATTTTGCCTTCGTGAAATCCTTCACCGATACGACGTTGCCGGCGGGGTTTGCTCCCTTCGGGATCCAGGACATCAACGGTTTGTTGTACGTAACGTTTGCGAACGTGAACGGAGGAAGTAGCGGCTTCGTGGATCTCTTCAAAGAAGATGGAACATTTGTGAAGACGTTGATAAAAGGAGCGCCGCTGAATCAACCATGGGGAGTTGCGTCAGCACCGAGAAACTTTGGCCCGTTGAGCAATACTTTGCTGGTTTCAAACAACACGAATACCGGCACGATCAACGGCTTCGACCCTACTACCGGAGCGTTTGTGGGGAAGATCAAAAACGAAAACGGAAAGCCGATTGTCATCGACCAATTGTGGGGGATCGCGTTTCCCGACAATACGGGCGCTAACGGGGTACAGAACCATCTGTACTTCACGGCGGGACCGGACAACAATGTAGCGGGCACGTTTGGAGTGATCGTGTTCGACCGGGATTAGACGTTCTGGGTGTGCACAGCGGCCGCCTTCGGGCGGCCTTTGTCGTTTCAATTCACTGAGGAAGAAGTCCATGGCAAAGTTGAACCGTTCATGGAACTGCTTCTTCTTGCCTGACGGGTCAGTCCAACGCCAGATATTGCGGCATACGACTTTGTCGCCTTCGCGATCACGTCTTCGATGGTCAAATGCAGGTCAGGCATCGCCTTGCACATGTTGGCCATATTTACTCGTCGCCATCCCACCCGGCGGGTTTTCCGCCCGGATCGATGCGTTCAATGGTTTACATGGTCACCTTAACTAGGAAGGTGCAGAGGGGGCCGATTGCTCCAAAATGTCTGCGTTGGATTTTGTTGCGAGCGCACCGAGTCAAAAGCTAAAAATCCTCCAGACGGAAATGGCACGAGTTCCTTTTTAGTCATCAGGCGTGGCCGGAAACTTTTGTGGATCGCCCGCCGTTTCTACCAATCCCAACTGCTGTGACACCAACGTTATCCTGAGTCAGTTAGAAACATCCAGGCCAAGAGGCAGCGAAAGGGTTGCCTTCATCGCGTTCGGGAATCTTCGGAGTTTTACTCGCTACGGCTGTCTTGTCCTTGGGGAACTCGATCACTCTACCGCGCCGGTCGCGAGGTACCGACTTCACTTTGTTCGGAAAGAGATCTCGAACGTAAAATTCAATCACTTTGGCCATAACATCATCCCATCCACTCGCACATGACAGAGTTGTCTATGCACCAATACCACGCGATGCTCCCGCGACGATCGCTGTCTTCTTCTCTGGCATACGTTCCTTTTGTTTGAAAGGTCGGATCCAATACACAACTGAGATTAGGCCAGAAACGCGGGGACGAATCTATTGGACGATGGTATCGATCGACACCTTTGGATCATAAGTTTCCGCGCAAAGATACCTCTCTTCAGCGCGCTGCGATGGGAAAAGCAATCTCTCATTGTGAAAGGCGCTAGATTCCGTCGTAGCGGGAATATCCACGTTCGGCCCAATAGTCTCTTGGTTCTTCCGCGACATACGTAATCCTGGTTAGGGCCTTCACATTCTTCAAACCAAGTTTCACGGGCACCAACAGACGGAGCGGTGCTCCATGATCCACGGTAAGGAGCTGACCGTTGAAGTGTGTGGCGAGCAGCGTCTGTGGATGGCGGGCGGTCGCCAGGTCGAGCGACATAAAGTAAGGGTCAGGATTCCCCGAGGCATCGAGATTGACCGAAGACTCCACACGCGCCCATTTCGCTTGCGACATCGGTGGATAGGCGAGAAGCAGATCATCGAATCTCAGACCAGCCCACCACGCGATCGCACTCCAGCCTTCGACGCAAACCAGCCTCGTAATCTGCTCATGCACCGAAAAGCGATTCAGGAGATTCCGAATATCGAGAGAGATGCTCAGTCCAGAGGCGAGCCCATCCAGAGTCAATTTCCATCCAGAAATATAGCCGGGATCAGGAGTCGATCCGTTGTAGTTGTTCTTGAGCGAGGTAATCTGCGATTTGGTGTAGGTGGGCACCCTGCGAGTTCCAGAGTAAAGGGCCTCTGCAACGTCATCGTCGATACGCAGTGCTTTGTTTAGAAACCACTCTTTCCCTGGAGAGTCCATGTTTCGAGACATACCCATGCGACTGAGCGTATCTTGCGGCAGGAGAAATCCAGCGCCTGCTAGGGCTGCCACCGCGCCAGCCCCAAACACCAGAAAGTCGCGCCGGCTCTGATAACGCAGGACCCGGGGGGCCATCTCAATTGCAGGGAGAGGTTGCTCTCCAAAGAAGCTTTGCGGCTTTTTCACGGAGACAGATTTCGCCGCAACAGACGAAGCCGCTTCGTCTGTTTGCGGTTCGTGGTCCACTGATGACGAAGGCGATCGAGCGGCATCCACTTGTTGCTCTGTCGCTTCAACGCCCTCAGGTTTTGCAATGGCTATTTGAACAGAAGGACGCGCATCTTTAGGACCAGCCTCTGGTGACTCTGCTGTCTTCTGTTTCGCAGCAGCAGATGAAGGTGCTTCGTCTGTTCGCGGTTCGTGGCCCGCTGATAGGGAGGGCGATCGATCTGCAGCCAGTTGTTGTTCTGTTGCCTCAACGGCCTCGGACTTCGCGGTGGCTATTGGGACGGAAGGATTCGTATCTGCAGGGCTAGCCTCCGGTAACTCTGATATCTCCTGTTTCGGTTCTACACCGGTCGAAGGGGTATCTTTCGGTTGCAATGAATCGTCGCCATTTTCCTTATGATTCATTTGCGACGACCTCCGACCGCTCTACTCTTGTTGACCAACCTACGATCATGCTGCGCAACGTATCCCACCCGTCGGCGAAAACCAGAATCACATGCGGTACTACGAATTGGATGTAGACCCACATCAGCCAGAAATGCCAGACACGCGCTGCGTTGTAGCCTCCAAAGAGCGCTGCCAGCCAATGGAGCTGCATCGGCTTGTGAATCGCCCAGCCTGTAGCGACCGAAAGAAAGCCGGCGACCGGAACAGAGAAGTATGCTGCGCGCTGGAGGGCGTTGTACTTTGTGTTAAAGCGCGGGTGCATCCATTGGCGGCGCGCCAGCTTAGCGAAGGGAAAACCGAGGTAGTATCGGAGCATCCTGAGCGCATCAAGCAGATCGGTCCGGCGGGGCAGCAAGGAGCGCCAGCCTCCTCCCCTGACCAGCCCTGCAACGTACACAATGCCATTCAGCATGAACAGATACGCGCACAACCAATGCAGGCGCAGGGCTAATGCCAACATGCCTGGCCCAAGGCTCATGTGGTTGTAAATCCAGTCGGGTGGACTGCTGTAGTGATGCAGGCCAGGCACATGGGCGCATATCCAGATTCCAATATCTGCCGCCACATCGACGTTTCCGGTATTCGGATCTGGCTTGTGTTGATAGATCGGCGAAGCCCAGTAAATGGAGATGCCACTCAGAATGAGGCCAAGAAGGATCGGCACATTCAGCCAGTGACTCCAGCGCACCAAGAAGTGGTGTTTCCTAACGACGAGCACGCCCGGCTGTTCCGGCAACGTGCTCGCAGAGTTCGGTTCACAATCAGGAAGTGTTGAATGGCTCATCGCTGAGAACCCTTACTACTTGGTATCGGGAGACGCGGCTGCGGCGATAAGAAGAATCTTGTTCGTCATAAGTGTTCCGTTTGGCAGCTTCTCAGTCGCAGCATAGACGATATCGCCGGCTACGAATGTGACTTGTTCAGGTGCGACTTCCACCACTGGGACATTTGGAGGCACGGAGATCGTCTTAGAGCCGTCCTGATACTGGACTACCAGGGTGGTGCCGCTGTCTTTCTGTACCGTGCCGTTCGTCATGCGTGAGTGCGATACGGCAGGGCGAGAGACGGAGCCGTTGGTCATTCTGCTGTGAGTAGTTGCGCCCGGTGGGTCTGTCAGAACACTACCTTCTGCAGCTCCACTCAGTTCCGGTGGAAATATGATGATCTGCTTCGCTACTTCTTTTCCATCCGCCTGCTCAGTCGACGCAACGCCGACATAGGACGCAGACGTGACGTGACTCAAATCCGACGGTATCTGCTTATAGGTTGTGAGGGGCTGCTTGACATCAACCTGGACCACGCCTGAAGGTGTCTGAACGTCGAGTGAGCTGCCTGTAAATGACTGGACTTTCCCAATAACGCCGGGAATTGGAGGGGCCGCTTGCACTTGTGCCCAGGCTGCATTTGGCGCTGCCTGCGCTGCCAGCAAAGTGACGAATACGAGACGCAACAGCGGATGCTTTATAAAAGTGCCCTTCCAACTACCCGTGGTACGGACTTTGGCGGTGTACAACACTTTTTCGAGGGTCATGGTGAGTTCTCCTTAGGAAGATTGTGTGTTGCGCGTTCCCGATTGATTCGGATGCGAGGCACAGTTGCGATTAAGCCTGAAGCGAGGAGACAAATCTATTGGACGATGGTATCGATCGATACCTTGGTCTCAATCGGTGCGACGAACGCTTCCTCGCTCGAAAGAATTTGTCGCCACATGAGACACGCTGATTCTGATTTCGGCGAACCGATACGAAAGTCCAATTGCGCACTCGCGTGGAGCGGCGCATCCTCGGTTATGGAGTGCTGCCAAGGAAGTACGGCCATGAATAACGAGCTCAGCCGCGTCGTCAATGTTGTGGCGACAGCGAGTCTGATCGAAAACTGGATCAACGTGTAGTCGATTCGCGGTCACGACTCTACCAATCAAAAACTTATTCATCGCAAGAGAAAAGGAGAAAAGCAATGCCATACGTTACAGTCGGAAAAGAAAATTCAGGCAACATCGACCTTTACTACGAAGACCATGGCTCGGGCCAGCCAGTTGTTCTGATCCACGGATACCCATTGAGCGGTGCTTCCTGGGAGAAGCAAGTACCCGTTCTTCTGGGAGCGGGTTACAGAGTCATTACCTACGACCGCAGAGGCTTCGGCAAGTCCAGCCAGCCAACCGCTGGCTACAACTACGACACGTTCGCAGAGGACCTCCACCAGCTGATCGCCCAGCTTAAGTTGCGCGATTTCGCATTAGTCGGTTTTTCGATGGGCGGAGGCGAAGTAGCACGCTACATCGGAAAATACGGCTCCAAGGACGTGAGCAAAGCGGTGATTATCTCCAGCGTGGTACCGTACCTGCTCAAGAGCGGCGACAATCCTGAAGGTCTGGATGCCAGTGTATTTGCCGGCATCGAGAACGCTGTGGCCGCCGACCGTTACGCGTTCTTCACCGGCTTCTTCCAGAATTTCTACAATACCGACCTGCTGTTGGGTAAGCGTGTCAGCCAACAAGCAATTGCAGCTGACTGGAACGTGGCGGCCACCGCCTCCTCCACCGCGAGCGTGGCGTGTGTCGCAACCTGGCACGAAGACTTCCGCAAGGATCTGGAACGCGTTGATGTGCCAACCCTCGTCATCCATGGCGACGACGACCATATCGTTCCGCTCGTTGCCGCCGGTGCGCGCACTGCCAAAATGATCAAGGGCGCTCGCCTGCACGTCGTAAAGGGCGGGCCGCATGGCGTCACTTGGACGCATGCAGAGGAAGTTAACATGCAACTGCTGAGCTTCCTGGGCGAAAAGGCGCAAGTGAAGAAAATTGTCGCCCGAGCGGCCACGGGCTAAGACCTGCTGCCGGGCCGTTACAGCGCCCGGCATTTCTTTTAGACCTAAACGCAGAAGGAAAGGACATGACGAACAGAAACGAAGTCCCGGAGCGGCGCGACCTGCCGGGTTGAATCTGAAAAGTGGTCTGCCAGCAGAGTAACCATCGCAAGAGGAGGAAAAATGCGGTGAGAGTGCCATGCTGCCGACATGTGCGAAGATTTTGCAGCGAGAGGGCGGTCCAGCGAGCTTGCGCGCGCCCTCGGGTTAAGTTGTCTGCGGCTTAGGCCTACTTGGCGAGAAAATCTGTAACCAACTTGATGGTGGCCTGTGGATTCTCCTCCATGATCCAGTGCCCGGAGTTGGGCACGATGCCGCCCGTGACGTTGCTGGCGGCGAACTGCATATGATCGGCCATGTTCTTACCTAAGAACTTCTCGGCACCGATGGCAAACACCGGCATGGTGATCTTACCGCCCTTGGCTAGCAACGCCTTATTGTCGGCGGCGTCCTGGCGGAGTGCCCCAAACTGCTCGAAGGCATCGTGCATCGCCTGCGGCCGTGCGTACAGGGCAGCAAAGTGCTGCCGCGTATCTTCATCGATCCTCTTGGGATCTCCGGACAACTCGTTCCAGAAGCGATCGAGGTAGATGCGCTCCCGGCCCTGCACCAGACGCTCTTCGTCAGGGCCCCGGAAATCGAAGTGCCACAGCATCGGGCTGCGAACGATGTTGTCCCAATCGCCTATTCCGGGCAGCGGTGCATCGATCACCACCCAGCGCGTGACCCGGTCCGGATATTGAGCAGCCAACGCATAGCCGACCATATTGCCGATGTCATGTGTTACCAGGTCTGCCTTCTGGACCTTGAGCGCATCCATGATGCCGGCAATGTCGACCGCTTGGTTTTTCTTGGTGTAGCCGGTATCGGGGTGGTCCGACATACCCATGCCGCGGAGGTCGGGGACGATCACGGTATGGTCCTTGGCCAAAACAATTGCCAGGGGAGCCCACATGTCACCCGTAAAGCCGAAGCCATGCAACAGCACCACGGCCGGACCCTTGCCGCCGACTCGGACGTAGAGGCTGGTGCCGTTCGTCGGAACCATTTGCGTGTGAAAGCTGGCCGGAAACGGCGTGGTTCCCGCTACGAGGGGCGCTGACATCAAGATCGCGACAAGGATGGTGGCGACATACCTGAACATATGAACTCCCAACAACTGCAGTCTCTTTGAAACTCTTGAACCCTTACAGGACTTCCGACCTCTGCTGCTTTGATCCCTGCCCGGGCCATGTGCCTTTGTTCTAGAGGCCAAGCTCGCTTAGCCCTGGGTGGTCATCGGGACGTCGCCCGACTCCCCAGTGGTATTTGCGATCGGCTTCCGAAATGGGGAGGTCGTTGATTGATGCATACCTTGACGCCATGAGCCCATCGTCATTGAACCCCCAGTTCTCATTGCCATACGAGCGATACCAGTGGCCCGTGTCATCGTGCCACTCGTAAGCGAAGCGCACGGCAATGCGGTTTCCCGTGAATGCCCACATTTCCTTGATAAGCCTGTAGTCGAGTTCTTTTGCCCACTTGCGAGCGAGGAAAGCAACAATTTCGCTTCGCCCGTTGATAAACTCCGAGCGGTTCCTCCATCGGGAATCGATCGTGTAGGCAATAGCCACTTTTGCCGGATCGCGAGAGTTCCAGCCATCTTCGGCCAGACGCACCTTCTGAATCGCGCTTTCGCGGGTGAACGGAGGCAAAGGGGGACGCGCGGGCGTCGTTGCTGTTGCCATTATTCTTTCTCCTCGCATTGATTCCTTCGACTATCCATCAACTTAGGTACTCGATAATATGAACCTGCTCTGAGCCCACTATTGTCAGGATCTTGTGACCCGCTTTCAACCGTTCGCCCGGCTAGTTCTTTTGCGTTTGTAAGGCAGTCATCGTCTCCACACTTTCGGACTCGCCCCAATGGGAGTGCCTGCGCGTCAGCAAGAGATAACTGACAGCAAGCAGCATCAACACGAGAGCATCAACAAAGAACAAGCCATATCCCAACACGAAAATGTGACTGAGAATTACCGCAGTCATCCACACAACAGTCAATCCAGCTGCCAATCTGGCTGTCTTCGGAATCAGGAGCAGAATCGCCACCACTGTCTCGAAGGCTCCTGACCCTAGCCGGAATACCGACTGAGATACCAACCCATGGACTGCTTGCGACATCTGCGTGAACAGGGCCACCGACCCTGGCACCCCTGCAAACTTGAGAAAGATGGCGGCATACAGAAGGTTTACCGACACCAACATGCGAATTGCCAATAGTGCGAGTCTGTTAACCATAAAATCTCGTCTCCTTGATCTCTTCGAACCGGCCAATGGTTCGCGACTGGTAGTACTCATTTCTGCTTCTTCATGAACTGACCTACAAGCGCCGCAATTTCATCCGCGGCTGTATCCAGCGCGAAATGACCACCATCGACAATGTGGACTTGAGCATTGGGCACATCTCGCCGGTAGGATTCCGGCTCCGAGGAGTCAAACGATGATTCATACTTGCCCCAAATCACCAGCAGGCGCGGCTGCTTCTCACGCATCCACGCTTGCCACCTGGGATAGTTTTCGACATTGGTGCGATAGTCGTAGAAGAGGTCGCTCTGAATCTCGACCTGGCCGGGCTGATTGAGAAAAGCAAATTCATCCGTCCACAGATCGGGGTCATAGCGTTCCAGGTTGGGATCGCTTCCGACATGGCGCGTCCGCGTCGTCTGCAGCGACAGCAGGTTGGTACGAAGCGCGCTTTCGTTGGCGGCGCGGTCGGCCCAAAAGGCCCGACGCGTCTTCCAGATCGCGCCCAGGCCCTCGTTGTGCGCCACAGCATCCTGGACGATGAGAGCCTCGATTCGATCCGGACGGGCCAAGACCATGCGAAAACCCACGGGGCCGCCGTAATCCTGCATGTAAAGCGTGTAGCGCGAGAGCCCAAGAGCTTCGGTGAAGTGATTCATGGTATCGGCGATGTGATCGAACGTGTACACGAAGTTTTTCGGGTCTGGCCAGTCACTGTGTCCGAAGCCGGGGTAATCGGGCGCGATAAGGTGATAACGATCAGAAAGTCTAGAAAACAGGGGCTCGAACATCCGCGAGGAAGACGGGAGCCCGTGCAACAGCAAAAGCGTCGGGGCGTCTTTCGGCCCGGCCTCTCTGTAAAAGATGGAGAGCCCATCTACCTGTATCGTGCGATAAAAAGTCGGGTGTTTCACGGGATGTTCCTTTCCTTGGGCGTAGGCCGGCAGTTGAAATAGTGCGAGCATCAGAGAAACCACCAGCACCATGCAAGAAACCTGCAAGAATCGGGGCCAATGGGACGGGTAGAAAGGGTGCATAGTTTTCCTCCGCTTTAGAAATCCTGTACCGTTGGGCGGATCACCATCTCATCGACTTCCACCTCGACCGGCTGCTCGATCGCGTAAGCGATCGCTCTTGCGATCGCGCTGGCCGGGATGGCCATTTTCATGAACTCGCGCAAATTCTTTCTGGTCGCTTCGTCCGAACTGCTCTCCGACAGTTCTGTGGCAATCGCGCCAGGCGAGATCATCGTGCAGCGAATATTTTGGGAGTGCAGTTCCATCCGCAGCCCTTCAGTCAATGCGCGCACAGCAGCCTTGGTGGCGCAGTAGACCGTCCCACCGGGGGCGAACATTTTGATCCCGAAAACCGAAGCCATGTTGATGATGTGGCCGCTCTTCTGTTTCTGCATGTGGGGCAGCGCAGCGGCAACCCCATAGAGAAGTCCTTTGATATTGACGTCAATCTGCCGGTCCCATTCATCTACCTTAAGGGCCTCGATCGGTGCGATGGGCATAATACCCGCGTTGTTGACGATCACATCGACGCGGCCGAAACTGTCGACGGCCTTTTGGATGAGCGCTTCAACTTCTGCCCGCTTCGTCACATCGCAGGCAAATCCGATGGCCTTGGCGCCGGTGGCCGAGATCTGTTGAACCACTGTGTTTATTCGGTTCAGACGCCGCGCTCCTAATACAACTTTTGCTCCTTGTTCTGCGAGAAGCTTTGCGGTGCTTTCCCCAATGCCGCTGCTGGCTCCGGTAATGACTACAACTTTGTTAGTGATATTTGACATTTCCATTCTCCCTTTTGTCCTTATTTAAGAATTTGCTTTTCACGGCGGGCTGCGCTCCATTGCATGATGGGCCCCGCGATTTCAGAAATCTCCTCGACCAATGAGGTCAAGAAAGCTGATACATCCGTGCAAGTCGAAAGATTGGCACTTTGCCCGGCCCAAATAGGCACAAGATCTGCCCGGCCCGCAGCCTCCGCTGCGATTGCGAGATTTCTGACAAGTTCTCGTTGCAGCGGATATGGCAAGATCTCGGCTCCGTTTCGGTTCAAGTTCTCCATAACGCGGTTGCGGATTCCCCGAGCGAGTCTTCCCGTGAACCCTTTTGTTAAGGCAGTATGTCCGGCATTGCGTCGTCGCAAAGTTTCGCGATGAAGGCGGCTGGCGCCAGATTCCTCGCACGCCAGGAATGCCGTTCCCATTTGTACGGCCTCTGCACCAAGAGCTAGGGCGGCGATTACACCGCGTGCATCTCCTATTCCCCCTGCGGCAATCACCGGCACATCGACGCTGTCGACGATCTGAGGGACGAGCGACAGCGTGCCGGTTAGCGAATCCTCGGCTGGCCGGAGAAATGAACCGCGATGCCCTCCGGCTTCGAACCCAGAAGAGGCAATGGCATTCACGCCGGCTTCTTGAAGTGCTGCAGCCTCGTCGGGCGTTGTCGCAGTCCCGATGGTGACGATGCCTTTCGCCCGGCACTCCTCCAAGATTTCTCTTGCCGGAATTCCGTAGATGAAGCTGAACGCCGGCACGCTCGCGTCCAATAGCACGCGGACCTGATCTTCAAATCGCTTCGGCGAATATGGCTTGTACGTTGGACGGGGCGCCCCCAAAGCAGCAAGGTCAGCGACTAACGGCGCCAGGCTCCGGTTGAATCCGTTTTCATCTGCTGTTCGCGCACCTTCGTCCTCCATTGACACCCACAAGTTCATCGCGAACGGTTTGGACGTAAGGGAGCGAATCTCCGAGATCACGTCTTTGATCGCGTCGGGCTGCAAGCCATGCGCACCAAACGATCCGAGTCCACCAAAGTTCGACACTGCGGCTGTCAGTCTTTGCGATGACAATCCGCCAAGCGGACCCTGAATGATGGGATACTCGATTCCGAGCTTGGCGGTGAGCCGGTTCTGGTTCCAGGAAGCAGGCATGATCATCCCTTGTAATGAAGGCATTGCACCGAACGTTTAGCGAGCGTCGATGCGCTGGAATCTGGCACTCCTGATTTTGGTTTGATCACTTTTACCGACTCACTTCTTCTTCCCGTTGAGTGCCGGTAGAAGAAGTTGCAGAAGCGCTTCATCAGAGAACGGATTCTGACCTGAGATCACCTCACGATCTTGAAGGACATAGCTCTTCCATGGAGCGACCACACTTACGTCACCGCCCGCCGTACGCAAGGCGAAGTCCGGGTAGAAGAACACCTTGCCACCAATCTCAAGCGGCTCCCGCTGCTGCTCTTCCGCTGTCGAAAAAATGGTCATCTTATATCCGGAATATATCCAACCTTGAGCCTTTGCCCGCGCTCCAGCGGCATCGCCCGCCTTCAGCGCGCCGACCACTTCCGACGCATTCGGAAGAGCCGCGAGAAGTGAAATCGGGCCATGGCAGAGCACTGCCGTAGGCTTGGACGTTTCATGAAAGTGTCTCAGCACGGTGCCAGCGTCAGGATCATCGAGAAGATCGATCATCGGGCCATGGCCGCCGGGGACGAAAACAGCGTCATATTGATCCAGGCCCGATGCGATGACATCCGAGCTACGAGTTGGAGTTTTGAGCCCAGCCAGGGTGTCGCGGAATTTTAGATAGTCCTGAAGCTTAGCCTCGTCCCCACCGAAGAACATGGCGGTAGCTGAATTGACATCCATTTGCGGCGTGTTGCCTTTCGGGTTGGCGAAAGTGATTTCGTAGCCATTCTTCATCAGGGCGCGAACCGGAACCGTCAGCTCGTTGAGGTAGTAGCCAGCGCCGGAATAAACCTTGCCATCTTGCAAGGGCAAGCCGTGACCGCTCGAGACTAATACCAAGACTTTTCCTTTTGTTTTCATTTTGTTCTCCTTTTTGAAATCGAATCTGTTTTCCTGAGATCTAAGACAGTTCATCGACACTGAACGGTCATTGAATACCGGGGTGAGTTCTCGGAAAGGCAGCGGTGCACCGGACCTGGGCGAGTAAATCCATAAGATCCGAGATCGGTCGCGCATCGAGTTGCTGCACAATCTGGATGAGCCTGTTTCGAAGATCTTCATCGGCGAAAGCCTCACTCAACCAGTGGAACTTCTCGACAGTACGGTCCCACGACATAGGGTTATTCAGCCCTCCCTCGTAGCCGTGCTGCTCCTTCACAAAGACACGTTGGTCTTTGGTGCGAATCGTGATGCGGGCGCTCAGCTCATGGGGATAGCGAGCGCTGAAACTATCATCAGGACGAATCTCTACACGCTTCAGTAAAGCCTGGACGTCTGGAGCTTGGATACGTACCTCATCCAGTTGTGCGGGGCCCAGTTGATCGTCGAGCAGCGCGGCTGCGATGAGGTAATTAATGTTGTAATCGCCTTGCTCTTTCATCTGAGGGTGATTCTTTGGACCGAAGGCTCCGCCGCCTGCGAAGTCGAAGGCGCCCTGAAAGACATCGCAGCGCACGTCCTCAACGTCGTCCGCTGTCAAACCGTTACGACGCTTCAGCTCTAACACCGCTTCCAATATGGGCTGGCCATGAATCAGCGAACAATATTTCTTCATGACGGTCTGTGTGATGATTTCGAGCGAGGGCTGTTCCCAATCCACAGGGATCGACTGCTTGAACATGAGTTCCAATCCAAAAGGCCCTTCAAACAGACCTTTTGGGCCTGTGAAACCTCGCCTGGCTAACGAGGCAGCATAGACGGCGCGCATCCCGGTCATTCCCGGCGAGAAGCCCTTCCACTGCGACACTGGTTCGGCATGCACGTTTGCAAGCGAGACGTTGTCGATGGTCGCAATCGAGATTGCATTGGCGATTTCGCCGGCGGAGAGTCCAAACAGTTTCCCCGCACCCGCAGCTGCAGAGATTGCGAGCTGGGTGGCGTGGTTGAAACCCCTTGCCATTACAGGCACGGCGGATGTGAACCTGCATTGGATTTCATAGGCTACTGCGAGTGCCAGCATGAATTCCTCGCCGGATGCCCCGACGTATTCCGCCGCCGCAAGGATGGTCCCGAAGTTGTCACTCGGATGGCAAAGGCCACCCTGTGCCATGTAGCTATCGAGAAGGTCTACATAGCGCACAAGCGAGGAGTTAAAGAGTGCGGCCTGATCGGGAGAGGTCTTGCCGCCGCCAATCAACGTGCAACGACCCGGGGCTCGATATTCTTCGATCTGGTCGCGTAGTGTTCGGAGCGACGGACCAGCAACAGCGGCGATCGCGCACCCTATGCTGTCCAGAATGTTGCGCTTGAAAAGCTGCCGAATGTCGGTTGTCAGGTGCTCCGGTCGGGCGGCAACTGCAAAGGCGCCGATCCGTTCAACGGCCGAGTGGGTTTCTGCCTGCCGCTTAGGTGTAATGAGTTCAGTCATACTGGCCATCTCAATCTCTCTTGTCTCTTTGTTATCCAGCGATCTCGAAAATGATTTCCAACTCGACCGACGTACCGAGTGGAAGGCTGGCTACGCCATACACTAGCCGACAAGGGTTCTTGTCTTTTCCGAAGACGTCTTGCAAAAGCTCTGAAGCGCCGTCAGCGATTTTCGGCTGATCGCGGACATCGCCCGAAGTCGCCACTGCCACTCCGAGCCGGACGATCCGCTTCACTTTGTCGAGCGATCCCAAATGCTGCCGCGCGACAGCGAGTGCGTTGAGCGCCGCCAGGCGAGCCGCAGCGCGCCCTGCTTCCACATCGAGTTCCGCGCCAACGCGCCCGATGAATTTGGCTTCGAGGTCTATAGTGGGAAGCATTCCGGTGAGAAAGAGCAGGTTGCCTGTCTGCACCGCTTCCGCGTAAATGCCGAACGGCTCCGGCGGCACTGGAAGCTTGATGCCGAGTTGTCTTAACCGCTGCTCGGCAGTGCCAAGACGAGAGCCATCCCCGCTTAGGATTTTGTCTTTGGAATCCGTATTCATTGATCTCGCTCCAGGCTTCGGATGATCGTCCACACTTTGATTTTTCACAGTCCCAACAGAGGCTGCGCCGTTATAGATCCTCAGCGCCCAAACTGTCCCTCGAAATCTCCCAAGTGATTTTCCGCATCGCCGGGTTTGCTAAAGCCTCGCCCAATCATCGTTTTGATTCTCTGCTGCGTGGCCGGTCGTGCCATCGAAGCAACGCAAGAATTCCACCCGGATTCGATTTCGATATCAGGCGGCAAACTAGCAACGTTCACCAGGCGCTTGGTATCCATAATTGTTTGTTTGTCGAAGGAGGCGATTCGGGTGGCAAGCGCGCCGACAAATCCGTCAAGATCAGCATCCGGCAACGACCGATTCACATAGCCGTAGAGCTCGGCCAGTTCGCCTGGGACGTCGTCCGAGCTTAGAATTACTTCAAGGGCGCGTCCTCTTCCCATGAGGCGCGATAGTCGTGCCATGGGGCCACCGCCAGGCACTAGACCGGCGCCGACTTCAAACTGCGACAAGATGGCTTTTTCGCGACTGGCAAACCGCATGTCGCAGGCAAGGGCAAGCTCACTTCCCATACCAGTAGCCCGCCCGCGAATCAACGCTATCGACACGACAGGTGCACGACTCAGGCGCACCAGCATCTCGGGCCATGGATGCAAACCTGTGGGTCCAGGAGGGAGATGCGCCAACTCGTCAAGGTTTGCAAGAAAATCTAAATGAATCAGAAAGAAGCCTTCGACAGCACTATCAAAGACCACCACCTTAACCTGCTCGTCAGTTTCGATTGCCGTGATGATCTCGTTCACTTGCGGGAGCATCTCCGGAGCGAAGATGTTGAGCGGCGGATGGTCAAACGTGACTCGCCAATACTCGGACGAGCGCCGGACCAGACGTATCTCAGTAGTTTTTGTCGCTGCATAATTCTGATCTTTCATGTTTGTTGTCTCCTCATCATTTGGTTTTATGTTTGATTTTGCATTGCGGTCGCCCTATGGGGCGCTTTCGTCACGCGGCTTTGGTGAGGTGGTCCCACATAGGGAAACTCGGGTAACAGATCGCCGTGTGGCTCTACGTTGTCCCCCGTGATCTTTCCATTTGTGAGGATGCGAATAAAAGAATCGAACGCATCGTCGGTGAGTGTCCGGCCGTTATCGGGAAAAGACGCCGGGCGCGTTGGGTCATAAGGCAGAACATCTGGGAGCAATGTCCCGGCCACGCGCTTCGCCTCGGCCGGCGTATATCCACCGGTGTGCTCCAGAGCGTGTGCGAAGCCAGCAATGAAACGCCCATCGTCTGCCGGTTCACCTCCGAGGTAGGCATCTCTTTCTTCGACAAGGATGACCGCTTGCGCAGGCCGGGCTCCGCGCTCGACTTGAATCCAGTCGCCGCTATCACCTGGCGTAAGCGTGCGCGCCCACAGGCGAACCTCTTTTGTCCCCAGAGCAGAGTTGGGTACTTCAAGAACGATGCTGCACACATCTTTGTCAGCGAAGAAATCGTCGCCTGTGAACTGCAAGTTGTTCTTCGCGCCTTCCACGTCGCAGAAGAAAGGGTCGCTGCGCCAGCCGGCAAAGAAGCAGGTATCGCCTGCCTGCGTAATCCTCGCCGCGCGCCCTGTTGAAACCGCCGCCCCATCAACGATCACCCGCCCCCCATCGCCGGTACCGGTGGCTTGCGGACCATCAATGCGGCGGACAATCGCAGTCTGTGCGCCGTCCTCGAAAGCTGAGAAGCGCACCCGGTAAGCGATATCGGCAACCGAATCGCCATCGGTGTCAATCTTGAGTTCGTACAGTGCTTCGGGTGCGAAAGGCTCGGTCGTAGTAGGTCCAGCAGGGTTCTCGCCGGCAGACGGATGCACATTCATGATCAGAATGGATTTACTAGCGTCTCCAGGTTTCGGAAACGCATACAGATCAGTGAAGTCCAGTCGGGCGTCCCCTTGGGGAAAGCCGAAGTCAGGGCCAGAATAATGATGCGACATAGATTAACCCTCCTCTTGCAGGTCTGCTCTGTACGGCGGGGTTAGAACGCAGCGGCACCGGCCGTGGCGACGGCATGATCCTGATCGCCGGAACCACCGCTGACGCCAATCGCCCCTACTACCTTGCCATCCAGCTTCAACGGAATGCCGCCAGCAAAAATCATGATTTTGCCGTTGTTTGAAACATGAATGCCGAAGAACTGACCTCCCGATTGAGAATGCTTTGCCAATTCCTTCGTTTCAATGTCAAATGCGCGCGACGTGTAAGCCTTCTTCAGAGCGATATCAATGCTGCCAATCCATGCGTTGTCCATACGAACGTGCGCTACGATGTTTCCGCCTTCGTCAGCCACTGCGATGTTCATGGGCTGGCCAATTTCCCTAGCTTTCTTCTCCGCCGCGCTGATTATGCGGCGGGCATCTTCTAATTTCACTGCGGTCATGGGTTCTCCTTATTCATGTGTTATGCGCCGGCCCAGATAGTGGAACTGGCCGAGCAGATCGCTGGGCGGACCTACTTTGTCTCCCCATTTGTGAGGCTCCCGGCTTTCGCTGCAGCTTGCTCGATTAGGTCTGCGACTTCTTTCGGGTGAGAAAGCATTGGCACGTGACTGGAGGGAACAGTGATCGAAGTAGCCTTCATCGCCGCCGCTTCTGCCTTCTCAAGCTCCGGAGGAACAGCGCGGTCGTTACTGGCAATCACGGACCAAGATGGCTTGGTCTTCCACGCGGCGGTCGTGATTGTGGCCCCAAAAACAGCTGCCGCGGTGGGACCCTGTGTCGCCGTCAATAGCCGCTTCTCGTTGTCTGGCAGATCCTGGGCGAAGTCTTCGGCGATTCCCTTTGGAGTCACCGTCAGAAAACCTTCAGCATCCGCCCGGACTTCGCTGCCTAACGGCGCCGGCGGAAACGGTTTGGTGACCGAAGCAACGGACTCACCTTCCGACGGCGCGAGCGCAGCCACATAAACCAATCCGACTACCTTTGGATCGTTTCCTGCCTCCGTGATAACCACTCCGCCATAGGAATGGCCTACTAGCAGTACAGGGCCATCCTGCAACGCGAGGGCGCGCTTGGTGGCGGCAACGTCGTCAGCCAGGGAGGTCAATGGGTTCTGCACCGCGACCACATGCAATCCCTTGGCTTGAAGCAGTGGAATCACTTTGGACCAGCTTGATCCATCGGCCCACGCACCGTGAACAATGACAATGTTTCTAACCCCTTGAGGGGAGTTTGCCTGAGCGACCGCTCCGGTGTGAAACACCGCAGTCAGTAGGATTCCTGCAATTGCAATCAAAGCACTTCGGTATGTTTGTGAAAGTGTCATATTTTTCTCCTTCGTTGCATCAAGATTGAAGTCTGGTTCGTCACGCTCTTGCCGCAATCACTGCCCGCGAGAGCCGACGCAGTCCTGTAAAACGGTGCTACAGGTCCCGCTTACACCAGGTTGAGCGTAACGTCGATGTTGCCCCGTGTAGCGTTGGAATATGCGCATGTCTCGGCGTGCGTGGCGTCCACAATGGCCTGGGCGACTTCGCGCTCCAATCCCGGCAGGCTGACGTTAAGCCGTGCTCGGAGGAAGTAAACGTCGCCAGAATTGCACAGGTCTATTTCCGCATCGATGGCTGCGTCGGCCGGAAGTTTGACCTTCATCCGGTTGGCCACAACCCCCATCGCACTAATGAAGCAGGCCGACCAACCAGCAGCAAACAACTGCTCCGGATTGGTTTCAGTTCCAGGGACTCCGGGAGCCGAGAACGTAACGTCTAAGCGGCCATCATCACTGCGGGAGACGCCGCCGCGCCGACCGCCTGAAGTATGGGTCTTGGCGGTGTACCGCACCTTCACTGCTTCCTGGGTTGAATCAGCTACTGCGTTGGTGTTCTGATAGCTTGTCATCCTTATCTCCGATAGATTCATTCTGTTCCGTCTTGTGGCTACCAACGGCCGGCGTGCACACCGCCGTCGACGTGAAGCACCTCTCCCGTTACTTGATCTGCCTGGGCGAGGTAGAGAACGGCATCGGCAACGTCTTTTACGTCCGCGATTCTTCCCATTGGCTGCAATGTCTTTAGAAAGTCCTTGGGATTATCCTTGTGCATTGGCGTATCGACGACGCCCGGGGCTACAGCGTTGAATCGGATACCTTGTTTTGCATACTCAATCGCGAGACTCCGAACGATTGAATTCAAGCCTCCTTTAGTGATCATGGGGACCGAGCCATTCACGCCAAGAATCGGCTGATCGGCAAGAGCGGCGGTGATGCTTACGACGCTCTCTGATTTCTGCTTCAGCATCTGTTTCACAGCAAGCTGGGTGATGTGAAGGAATCCCAGCAGGTTCGTTGAGACCGAGGCGTTGAAGTCCGCGATAGAGAATTCCGTGAAAGGCTTCGTGAGAAAGATTCCGGCGTTAGTCACCAGAACATCGATACTGCCGAAGTTCTTGATTGCTGCTTCGACGACCTTGGCGGCAGTCTCCGGCTTACCAATATCGCCATCGATGAGAACCAGGGCGGTCGAGGCAGTCAACTGTTGACTTACATTGCGAGACGTCGCAACGACGTTATAACCCTTTTTCAGGAAGGCCCCGACTAAACCGGCGCCGATTCCGCGCGATGCTCCTGTAATGATTGCTGTCTTGTGGTCTGGCATGTGACTCCTGTTTAAAGCTTCGGATCCTTAACGCGAAGAATTGATAAAGCCTCGGAACTCGGGCAACTTCACATCGTCAGAACAACGCGAAATTGTGCCTTGCCGCTCATCATGCGCGCGTAAGCTTCACCCGCCTTTTCCAGCGGGTATGTCTCGATCATGGGACGCACGCCCGTAAGTTCTGCGAAGTTCAGTGTGTCCTCTTCACCGGCTGATGTTCCGGCAGCCCAGCCTTGAATATTTCCGGTCCGGGTAATGAGCTGTATCGGTGTGACCTCAATGGGATCAGATGAAACGCCGATAACGATCAGCTTGCCGTTTGGCCCCAGACCGTCGATGAGTTCGGACATAGCTTTTGAGTTTGGGGCGGTGGCCAGGATGACCTGTGCGCCGCCCAACTTTTGCAAAGCCTCTGCTGCGTTCGTCGATTTGGTATCGATGTACACACTGGCTCCGAGCTTCTTCGCGAGCGGCGCGGTTTCGGCCCCGAGCCCAATAGCCGCCACCTTGTAACCAAACTTGTTAGCGAATTGAATTCCAAGATGGCCCAGACCGCCGATGCCCTGAATCGCGACAAGGTCGCCGGGCAACGCGCCACTGTTCCGAAGCGAGTCAAATGTGGTAACCCCGGCGCACAGCAGCGGTGCTGCTTCGGCGTCCCTTAGAGTTTCCGGTATTGCCACCACTGCCTCCACCGGAGCCACCATGTATTGCTGGTATCCTCCGTCGTAGCTGATGCCTGGAACTTTCAAATTCCGGCAATTGCGAAAATCTCCTCGCCGGCATTCGCGACACGTATTGTCGTGGCCGCCGTGCCAGCCGACGCCAACGCGCTGCCCCTTCTTCCACTGGGAAACACCAGCGCCTACCTCATCGACGATGCCCACCACTTCATGTCCTGGAACTCGCGGATATTGAATTCCGGGCCATAAGCCTTCTTTCGTGAACACGTCACTGTGGCAGACGCCACAAGCCTGGACCTTGATCCGCACGTGTCCTGCACGGGGTTCAGGGATCTCGCGTTCGACGATCTCGAAATTTGCTCCCGGATTAGAGACTTGCGCCACCTTCATCGTTCCTACTGCGATTGCTGTCGTTGCCATAAATCCTCCTATGAACTTCCAGTGAAGTTCCGAAGCTTGTTAATCGATCAAAACAGAGGTGCGAAGGCGAAACAATTGGACGAAGGTATCGTCGATACCTTTGTATTAGGCGACGTCCGCGGCGAATGATCGGTCATGCCGTGCGGCGTTCAATCGATTTGCAAGTCGCGCCGACGCCGCGATCGTG
>Ga0209733_1000009_pt1 | contig 20466 bp, 19 predicted proteins | sample BlaSpr_A8_OM2_M1_FD_187976 | JGI IMG/M metagenome (GOLD analysis project Ga0209733, IMG submission 187976) | Forest soil microbial communities from Thunder Bay, Ontario, Canada - Black Spruce, Ontario site 2_A8_OM2_M1 (SPAdes) (version 2) | ecosystem: Environmental > Terrestrial > Soil > Boreal...
ATCACGACGCTCAACCGCACGCATGCGATCGCCCAAGCTGCTTTGCTCGAACCCGGGATGTTTGGCGATTTCGGAAGAGAGCGGAAGGCCAAGACTTGTGGGGGAGACCGCTTGGATGCTGTCTGACGCCGACACCGAGGAGGTGCCGATGCCTTCGCGGTTCATACCGCCGCTGCCATTCGCGGATGCCATGGTACTGCACACTCTCTGGCGTTTTTTCCCGACAGCTATCCAGGCAGCCCTGGACCCTCAGAAAAATCGAGCCTCCGCATGGCCCGTTCCAGAAGCCTTTACAGACGATTGCTCCTGGCTACTGTAGAAGTTCGGGATGGAACTACAACCGTTCCGTGGCTCGCCGGTAAACGCCTGCTAGGCAAGCCACCCCTTTTTTGACCTAAGTGAACCAAAATAGCTGGGCGGCGTCAACCCGGATTTTCCCCAGGAGCCACGAAGGTTACTGAAGAATTTCTCGCGCTGTGATGCTGAGAGGTGCTTAAGGCGTCGCACCCAAACGGGAGGGCACTTGGTTAGGCTAGGCCGTCAGTTTGCAAATTCGATGCGATTACGCCCTTTATGCTTTGCCAAATACAGCGCAGCGTCTGCCTGACTCACGAGATCACTTAAATTGGGAGCGACGTTTCCGTGGAAACCGGCGATTCCGAAGCTCACCGTCGCACCGAAAGTGTGGCCGGAAACAGTGAACGTCTGGAGTGCAAACTCCTCGCGGACCCTGTCGATGGCGATAGTGACATTTTCTTGTTCTTCTACGGCGGCCACAAATGTTGGACTGGCGGGTGTTCGACTTGAGAATTCCGGCGAAGCTCTTGAGCACGACGTCTCCGGCATCATGTCCATGGGTATCCTTGATGGCCTTGAAGCAGTCCAGATCGGCCATAGCTACCCAAACCGAAAAACCGTGGCGCGCCGCAGCACTCAGTTCGTGCGCGGCCCAGGCGTCGATCGCACGCCGGTTAGGCAGACTCGTTAGTGGGTCCGTAAGGGCCATCTCTTCCAGTTGACGATTCTTGGCCTGCAGTTGTTGGTGTAGGTCGGCAATACGACAACCCACTTTTACGCAGGCTCTTGTCTCTACTCTCGGCAATTCTCTGCGCTCTGACTGCCACGACATTTCTTCTGAGGATCGTTCCCGAACCGTCAGGACTACATTGACATCAGTTCGTTCATACTTTGGTAACTTTAACTTCATTTTTCCTCATCTAAAATTTCAACATCCCCATAATTTCGATTGTCGACGAGTGGATTGGCGGCCCTTGCTGTGAGTAGACAACCTCTGTCTGGGAGTAAAACAAAGATTCCGGTCGTCCACATGCGCCAAGTTGAGGGGCGGGAATGGTGGCTTTGGGGCTCCGCCGTAGCCGTCACCTTGGTTCTGACATTCGGTATCTTTTCTCTGGCCCTTCCTGGTCTCCACTCCCCCGACGACACCTATTCACTGAATCTCAAAGAGTGGGTTCGCGGATTGGCCGCTCTGGTTCTGTTATTCGATATCTACACCATCTACCAACGGCGGCAATTGCAGCGAATCCGGCGCCAATGGGCCGAGCGCGAACAAATCTTTCAACTGATTACGGAAAATGCTGCGGATATGATTGCGGTGATAGACCGCAATGGAAAGCGTCTCTATAACAGTCCCGCATATCAGAAAATTCTTGGGTATGCTCCGGAAGAATTAGCAGCAACTTCGTCCGTGGATCAGATTCATCCGGACGATCTCGCGCGTGTACTGGAGGCTTCCGCGAAGGCTAACAGCACCGGCCGGGGCGAACGGCTCGAATACCGTATTCGACACAAGGACGGTTCCTGGCGCTTTCTTGAGTCCACCGCTAGTGCGATTCGCAGCCCAGAAGGCGACACGAATGGATTGGTCATTGTGAACCGCGACATCACCGAACGGAAACGGGCCGAGGAAAAGTTGGCCCACCAAACCTTCCATGACGGCCTAACCGGTCTCCCTAACCGCGCTCTCTTTCTTGACCGCCTGCAACGGTCGATTACACATTCGCGGCGGCACTCGGATTTCAAGTTCGCAGTCTTATTCATCGATATTGACGAGTTCAAAGTCTTCAACGACAGCCTTGGACACGCCGCCGGTGACAGGCTGCTAGTACAGATCGCCGAGCGTCTAACTGCAAGCCTCCGCGGCGTCGACACGGTTTCACGTCCGCGACTTGGTGAAGTCGAAAATCCCTACGAAGGCGAAAGTACGTTGGCCCGCCCTGGGGGTGATGAGTTTACGGTGCTTATCGAGGAACTTCATGACCCCAGCGACGCCATTCGTGTCGCTGAGCGCATTCAGCACCGACTCGCCATTCCGTTTGATTACAACAATCAACAGATCGTGCTTTCCGTAAGCATTGGCATTGCTTTCAGTAACATCTGTGCGGTAGAGGCACAGGACGTCCTCCGCGACGCCGAGATTGCTATGTATCGCGCCAAGAGTACGGGTAAGGCGCGCTATGAGGTGTTCGACCATGCCATGCATGCCGGCGCCATCAAGCGCTTGCAACTTGAAACCGATTTGCGGGTCGCTCTTGAGTTGAAGCAGTTTCGAGTTTATTACCAACCGATCGTATCCTTACGCAACCACCAGATCGTAGGGTTCGAAACCCTCAGTCGCTGGCAACGTCCTGAAGGTCTGATCATGCCCGGAGAATTCATTGCGGTTGCGGATGAGACTGGCATCATCTTACCCATCAACCAGCAACTTCTTTATGAGGCCTGTCGGCAGCTCCGTTCTTGGCACGCGCTCTTTCCGGCTGATCCTCCCCTCACGCTCAATGTCAACATCACCCCTAAGCAGTTCGCACAGCCCAACCTGGCAGCTCAAATCGGCAAGACCTTGCAGGAGACCGGACTGGATCCGAGTGCCGTCAACTTGGAAATTACGGAGACGATTGCGATGGCCGATGCCGACAGGTCTGCCGTAGTGCTGTCCGAGTTAAAGGCGCTCGGGGTTCGTCTGGACATCGACGACTTCGGCACCGGCTACTCATCGCTAAGCCGGCTCCAGCATTTTCCAGTGGATAGATTGAAGATTGACCGTTCTTTCATCTCACGCATGGACACGGATGTCGAAACCCGCGAAATCGTTCGTATCATTGTCATGCTGGCCCATGGCCTTGGCCTTAAGGTCGTTGCGGAGGGTGTCGAAACACAAGCGCAGGCGGACATGCTCAAGGATCTTGACTGCGAACTGGCCCAAGGCTACTTATACTCCAGACCCGTTCCCAGCGAGACAATCGACCAACTTCTAAGTAAAAACCGGGCGCCAGACGCTTCTGCCAGGCTCGGCAAAGCAGCCAGTTCCACCTCCGCATAAAACCCGGGCCCGAACTACTGCGAAACGGGCAGAGTCGTTAAAGTGATTGCCAAGCAGCCTGGCAACAGCTGTTGTCGGGATGGTTTGCGGTACTGTTCACAGCCCCATTCTCCGAGCCGTGGCCTTAACAATGCTAGTTCGGCCTTTGTCCAGCACCTGATTGGCTTTTGCCGCGTACATTTGTCGGTCGGCTTCGTCCAGCAATTCGTCCAAAGTCACACCATCGGACCATTCCGAGATTCCAATGCTCAAGCTTAACTCAAACCCGTCTAGGGTTCCTGCGCGGTTCCAATCAAGGAGGTAGGCTCTAATTCTTTCAATGACCTTAGCGGCGCCGGAGCGGGAGGTATCCGCCAAAATGATGAGGAACTCGTCGCCTCCGTATCGAAACACCGCATCTGAGCCCCGAACGGAACTCTTCAGGAGAGCTGCAGTATCTGCCAGCACCACATCGCCAGTCAGGTGGCCAAACGTGGTGTTCACATCTTTGAACCGGTCGACGTCGATCAGCAAAAGCGACAGTGGGTTCTTCAACCGTCGGGCATGGCTGATGAACCTTCCCGCGATCTCCTCCAAGGAACGACGGTTATAGATCTCAGTCAAAGGATCCGTGAAGGACTGCTGACGGATAAGCTCCTGCTGGATCGTACTGGATAGCAGCTTTTCACGCAGTCGACGAATTTCAAGGCGCTTCGTGACGAGATAGGTATTGAGCAGCGCCAGTAAGGTAAAGAGGCCGGTAGCCAAAGGCCTAGACACCGTCAGCTCGAAGTGCATGTTGTCATGCTTCAAGAACGCCGCCGGAAAAAGAATTGCCGCCAGTCCCGTTGCTACCAGGACACCAGTAAGCGACACGATCAGCCAAAGCTCCCAATCACGCCTCTCCAACTGTGAGAGTTGCTGGCCGACGCGCGCTAAAACGCTTTCATTTTCCTTGTGCATTTGGTTCTGTGGAAAACAAGTTTATCGCAGCCCGATAGACTTACCCCGGTACGAAAGTAATGAGAACTGGTCATTCCCTCAGTTGCAAAAGTGCCTTAACCTACAAGGCCTGCAGCAACTCTGAGTTTTAGATCCCATGGTTTGCCTCTGAACATGGCGGAACTGACGCGCACCAGCATTTCCAATGCGTCAGGCCGCCAATCTCATTAGTTCTAGGGCTGGCACTGTCTTTATATAGAACGACGCAACATGTTCGGAATTTGTAACACAACGGCAGATTGCGCCTAGTCTAAATGCATATGGGAAAGTCCGTCATCCCAGTGAATAGGAAACGGATAGCGAGTCCCCTTTGTCGCGAGTTAGGATCGCGTCCGGGCATCCCTCCTTGGAAGCGTAGGCAAATAATTGGCCTTCGGCCTCCTAATGTTGCGTGGTAAATTGCGAAAACTGCGTCTCAGTCCCGCGACATTCTGCTTCGGAGGTGCCGAAGTCACCGAAAGTCGCCGCACCCATGCTAACGCTATCGGCATCGCGACTGGCGCAAGCGTTCTGATCCCAGCAGCACTCGGGACGATCCCAATCGGCGGACATGTGAGTACGGTTTCCGGAACTTGTGTCCTGAAAATACACAAAACAGTTGCGCGGAGACCGTTCCTGACTCGAAAAAGGATCGCTCTCGTGGCTGTGTTTCTACGACCGGATAAGCCGGCTGCTTGCGATTGAGAATGTTACGAAATCCGAACAACACTAGGTAGCATCCTTTCGGTTGCCGAGTTGGCGCTGTCGGAACAACATCGGTTGTGTATTTATTCCTGACGAGTACAGCTAGTTAGTGTGCGGTTACGAATGTAACTGCTGTAGTGCCCAAAATAGTGCATCGGTCCAATATTGGGTCCACACTATCTATAGCGATAGTGAATTATCGATGAGCGTAACTGATGTAAGTAAGTACCTCGGTGCCGATGGACTCATGATTGGTAGGGTGGTAGCAGGAGTCTACTTATTGTGCATTTCCATGTGTGGCCAGCAGCTAGCGTCGACTTGGCAAGAAGACGTGCGGAGGTATGCGGAGGCGAAGGATTGGAGCGCAGCGATGGCCATTGTGGATTGCGAAATCAATCGCGCGCCACGGGACATGGACGTGCGGGCATGGCGAGCGCGAGTGTTGATGTGGTCAGGAAAGCTCGCAGAGGCCGAGCTTGAGTATCACGTTCTTATCACTGCCGCACCAAACGATCCTGACAACTGGTTAGGCTTGGCAACTCTGTATTCTCGGGAAGGCCGAACGACAGAGGCTCTGCAAGCATTGGACCGCGCCGTAGACCTCGACCCGAAGCGTAGCGACATTCACGTCGCGCGCGCTAGAACCTTGAGAGCGCTGGGCTCCCAGGACGGTGCAAGGCTGGAGTTCAATCGTACTTTGGATTTGGATCCCACGAATGCGGAAGGACGAGCAGGTCTTGGTTCCTTGCGGGGCGAACCCAGGCACGAAGTTCGGGTAGGAGTAAACACGGATTTGTTTAACTTCACGGATGCGAATCAAGATGAGGGACTAACTCTCATTTCCCGTTGGACGCCGGAGTGGGGAACTCTGGTTGCATTCGACGGCTACCACTGGGGCGGCACGGAGGCTGAAAAGTTTGTCGGTAGCTTAACGAGAAAGTTTCCCAGAGTCGGCGCGCTGACAGTGGGAGGGGCGGCGGCACATGACAACGGCGTAATTCCGAAGGATGAGTGGTTCTTTGACTACGATCAGGGATTCAGACTCCATCGCACCAGGTTCTTACATGGGTTAGAGATTGTCTACGGACAGCACTGGTACTGGTACACCACGGCCCGGATTCTGACTATTAACGAAACCATGCTTTTCTATTTGCCGCGCGACTGGACGTGGTCTCTGGGACTGATCGAAGCGCGAAGCCATTTCCTTGCTGCGGGCGCGGAGTGGCGTCCCTCGGGTATAACGCGACTTGGATTTCCCATCGCCAACTGGGAACAACGCCGCCTCGGAGGAAATGTTTTCTTTGCCGTCGGGACAGAGAATTTCGCGCAGGTCAACCAAATTGGAGAATTCTCTTCCCAGACATTTGGTGGTGGTTTACGCCTCCAACTCACAGCACGACAAGACGTTACAGGCTTCGCAGACTATCAAAAGCGCACACAGGATCGCACCGAATCGAGCTTTGGATTTACTTATGGGATCCGCTTTTGACACATTTCGCAAGCTAGGCCCCGCCGCCTTCGTGGTCAAGGCAATCGTTTCCGTGATCGTCGCGGACGTGTTGCTGTTGGGGTTTATCCTGCTTCGCCGAACTTATCGCAAATGGTATTTCGCAAATCGAGATGCCCGCATGTTCGCCATCCGCCAGAACTGGGATGCACTAATTTCCGGAAAGATTCCCTACGCTGCATGGCGTACAAAAGCCTCGGAACGGGAGCTTATCGAAACCATGGTTCTGGACGCCTTCGAAATCGCGAGCCCAGAGGAATCGGCGCAGTTGTTAAAGTTTATGCGGATCAGCGGGCTAGTCGAGAAGCGCATTTCCGAGGCGCGGCAGCATCACGGATGGCGACGACACAAAGCCCTGGTGGCGCTTGCTCGAACGCGGGCGCCGGAAGGTATTCCAGCGCTAGCGGAAGGACTCCGCGATCGTGATTCGGAGACTCGACTGGCCGCACTGCGAGGACTCGGGCGGATGGCGTGTCCAGAAGCCGCGAGGGAAATCCTCAATTGGGTCGATGAGATCGGGCTGGTAGTGCCGGCGCTTCCGTTGCAAAGCGCACTGGTTCAGACCTGCGCGGAACGTCCACAAGTGTTACTACCGCATCTGCGTCACGCGGATAACACTGTTCGCGAAGTGTTGGGACGCGTGTTGGGGGAAGTAGCAACACCCTCAATCGGCCCGGAGTTGCTGCAGTTTGCTGACGACAACCTGCCCGAATTGCGAGCCGCGGCAGCCCGTGGGCTGGCATATCTGAGCCCCAGTGCAGCCGTCGATGTTCTGAGTGACTTGGCGAAGGACCCCGTGTGGTTTGTGCGGCTGCGCGCGATCGTAAGTCTGGGCGAACTTTGCGATCGCGCGGCGCTGCCTTCCCTGTTGCGCGGATTAACAGATTCAAATCGGCTGGTGCGTTTGCGGGCCGCAGAAGGCCTCGTATGTTTCAAAGCGGACTTATTGCAGATTTTCGAAAATGTGGTCGCCCTCAAGGACCAATATGGCTTACACGCCTTTGTAACGGCGCTGGAAAATGCCGGTCTGCAGGCCAATCTTGTTGCAGCGATCCAGAACAATCCGAGAGCCAGCAAGGAAACGAACAAGAATTTGCTTGATATTTTGCGAACTGTGAAGCTGACTCCTGAGCCACCGGATTCGGAGAGGAACGTTCTGGTCAAGGCGGCGTCTCAACCATGATTCACTTCCTGGACGTCTCCAACCACGCGCTTTTCTTCTACTATCTCGCTTCTAATCTCGCCTACCTTACTATGCTCGTCATCGCGCTGAGGACGAGCGCAGCCCACCTCCGACACCTGGAAAGCATCCGGTTCGATTGGATCAAAAGCTCACCCATGGTGCCTCCTATTACCCTGCTGGTGCCTGCACATAACGAGGAGAAATTTATTTGCACCGCGCTGAGGAACCTGCTTGACCTGGATTATCCCGAGTTCGAGATCATCGTCATCAACGATGGGTCAGCCGATAACACGCTGCAGGTCATGCAAAAGGAATTCCGCCTGCGCCTAGTGAAAGCGGTGTACGTCCCGCAGGTAGAAAGCGCCTCGGTTAGAGGTTTATACCGAAGTGACGTCGACCCGCGCCTGCTTGTCATCGATAAGGAATCGGTTGGAAGCAAGGCGGATGCGGTAAACGCCGGCCTGAATGCGGCGGCCTCGCCATATGTGTGCGTGGTCGATGCAGACTCCGTGCTCGAGCGCGACGCTCTGCTGCGGATTATGGTGCCCGTGCTGGCAGATCCAAACCGCGTCGTTGCAGCTGGCGGCATTGTCCGAGTTCTGAACGGGTCAGAGATCGAGGCGGGGAGGATTCACCGAGTACGCCTGGCGAAGAAAAGTATCGAAGTTATCCAAGTTGTTGAATACCTTCGTGCCTTCTTAATTGGGAGAGAGGCGTGGGCACGGGGCAATATGCTGATGATTGTTTCCGGAGCGTTCGGAGTCTTTCGAACTGATCTCGTTCGTGCCGTGGGAGGATATCGGCCTTTCGCCATCGGCGAGGATTTCGATCTGGTTGCGCGCTTACACCGCCACTTGCTCGAAAAGCGTGCCGACTATCGCATCGAGTTTGTTCCGGACCCCGTCTGCTGGACAGAAGTACCATCGGATCTCCGTTCCCTCGCAAGACAGCGGGCGCGCTGGCAAAAAGGCTTGCTCGACGTCTTGTGGCCCAACAAAGACATGCTCTTCCGGGCGCGCTATGGCCGAATCGGCTGCCTGGCGCTTCCGTATCTGTGGCTCTTCGAACTGCTTTCCCCTGTTATCGAAGTGTTCGGGTTCGCGACGGTCTTACTAGCAGCAGTCTTTGGCGCCCTAAGTTGGACATTCTCAATTCAGTTCGTGCTGTTTGGTTACGGCTTTGCGACGGTGATTTCCATTGGTTCCGTACTACAAGAAGAGCTCACCTACAAGAGATACAACGACTGGCAAGATGTCGTCCGACTCGTGAGCTACTGCTTCCTCGAACACTTTCCCTACCGGCAATTGCACATGATTTGGCGATTACAGGGCCTCTGGCAGTATTTGCGAGGCGATATGGCTTGGAGACCCCTCCAGCGTCAAGGCCCGCAGTCAGTGGACAGCGACAAAACAGGCTCATCTCCGGTCCCAGCCAGTTAGCGCTTCTAGTTTAGCGGAATATCGAAGAAGTGGCCAAAGGTGCGACTGGGTTCTTCCTTGACCTCAGCGTCGAACTCAGAAGGCCATACAGTTGAAATTAGTCTGACCACTCCGACTGGGAAATCTTTATCCAATTGGCTTTAGCCCAAATTGAATCTGCCGTGCAGCCGTGGAAGTGCGGTGATCGCTCCGGCGGTGCCCGAAACTTCGGAAGGAGTGAAGGCGATCAGATTCGGAGTGTTGAAATTGGCTCGGTTCGGGCAGGTTCAGAACAGTATGATCGGGTGGAAGTCTGGGGCGGACTCTCGATTCCTAGCGACAGGAACCCATCTTGCCAGCAATCGCCGGCACGAGAACCGAGCGGCTTAAGTAGCTTTAGAACTTCGCTCCGAGTTCTGAGGCCTCATGCGCTGGTCATTCCGGGCCCTGCGGGCATTTGAAGCCCGTGGGAACTCATCATGGCTACATCAGCCGCCGTGGCTGCTCCTGCTTCTTGCATGAGTTCGGAAGTTGGGTCCGCCGGTTCGACTTCAAGGGATATAGATCCTCGAGCGAGCAAGGATTCGGCTACGGCAACTCCCAATAGCTCTCCCAGTTTTTGAAAGCGGTCGAGCCATTTTCCACTGAACTGTACATGTTGCTCACGCGAGATCACCTGCAGCAGTTCGTAATAAACGTTCTGGGTCTGCCAGAGGTCCAAATGGAAGGGTGGAATCTGTGCAAGCGAAGCCACTGCTCCCAGTTCCTCGAGCTTACTTAAGTCTCGGCGCTAAACACTTCCGTCACAGGAGAGCAAGTGGTGTTCGCGGTAGAAAGGGCGAGGACGCGCGTAGCGCTCGCGGCTATGGCATTGGATGTGATCCGAACCTGGTAGAGCGTCGCGTCTGCCGATGTGTTGCCGCAGACGTACAGGTTGCCGCTTGGGCTGCTGCCGCTGCTCGAACCGAAATAGACGTTGTCGAAGGCGCCCGTGAAAAGTGTAACCCCCGTAGTCGAGGCTGTACCAATCGTCGATTCGGTTCCGCAAGTGTGCCAGGTAAAGTCCCCCGTCGCCTCGCCGACGGTCGTCGAAAACTGGATCACAGCGCTGTTGCCATTCCCGTCATTCCCCAGGAATACGTAGAATTTGCCAGCGGTAGAATCGACAATCGGCGCGTCCACCCGTAGTTGACATGTGAATAACATGAAAGTATGCTCATAGCATGTCCAAGATGATTCAGCTTCGTAATGTACCGGATGCCCTACACCGCAGCCTGAAAGCTCGATCTGCCATGGCAGGCATGTCGCTTTCGGACTATCTGTTAGCGGAGATTAAGGAGATCGCGGAGAGGCCAACCCTCGCAGAATTGCGGGAGCGGCTTCACAAACGCAAGCCCGTTTCAGCGCAGATCGATACCGCTCGCCTGGTGCGAGAAGAGCGCGAGGCGCGATGATCGTCCTAGATGCGTCTGCCGCGGTTGACTGGCTTCTTCAGACCTCTGCGGGGCAGAGTATCGACAAGCGAATTTATTCGCGTAACGAAACCTTACACGCGCCTCACCTCCTAGATCTTGAGGTCACGCAGGTACTGAGGCGTCTAGCACTGCAGGGGGTGGTCTCTACACGTCGTGCAGACGATGCCGTTCGCGATCTGCTGGATCTCCGTATTAGTCGGTATCCTCATCTCGTGCTCCTGCCTCGCATCTGGCAACTACGTTACAACTTTTCTGCCTATGATGCTGCCTACATCGTGCTTGCCGAGAAGATCGGAGCTGCGTTAGTTACGAGGGATGCTCGACTCGCTTCTGCTTCGGGCCATGCGGCACCCGTCGAGCTCTTTTGATTCCACGGACCGCGTTACGCACTCCTGCCTTATGCATCGTTTCCGTGAGGCAACGTGCGCGCCCCCCCCGCGAGTCGTCCTTGTCAATTCTCGGGATCGTTAATTGGCGCGATTCCACGGCGCGTTCGACCTGCGGTCCGGGAAGAACGGAAGAACGAGCGATTTTTGAGTGGCAGCCAAAAAGTCAATCGCCCAATCCCCCGCCATCTCGCGCAGTTGCCGAAGATCGCTGTCGGTCGCCGAAAGCGTCGTCCGCGTCCCCGGCGGCCGCAGCGTCCTGCTCGATCTCGGCGTCGAAGGTCGCCGGTTCGAGGCTCTCTTGATTTGCGCTAGGTTTCTCTTTACTGGACTTTCCGGCGCAACCGAATCAAGCGAAATATCGCTGTACCCCCGTCTGCTGTTGGATTTTTCCGACGCTGAATGGAGGAGAGAAAAAACAACCCCACAACAACCCCACATTAAGCGTTCTCGCCCGTTCCTAGTGCTTCCTAAAGCATGCCAACCACGCCGCTAAGTTCTTGAAATTCCGATTCCATTCGCTTTTCCGAGCTGATGCCTTCCGGTCCGGCGCCTTCGCATCGAAAAGAGAAGGTTAACTCGCCTCGGAGGCCAGAAAGTCCGCACCGGCGGTCACTTCAGACACGACACCCGGTTTGGGGATGAGGGCGCGATCGAGCGCGTCAGCCAGGACGACTGGAAAAAGCCCTGTCAAAAGATTGGTATCAACGAGTAATGCGCGATCCGTATAGAACCGGTACATTTTCATCGAGCCGAGCCATTGACTATCGCTCGTGACCAACTCCAGCGTTAGATGCCAAGCTGCCCAACCGTTCCGAATCGTCGAGTTATGGGGCTTTTCAAAATGCAACATCGTCCCTGCGCTCCGGCTCGCGTGCGTCTCGGCACTGATGGCAGGCTGTCTCTCAGCATCGACTTTCAACTCAAAACCGTCGAAATCGTTGGAACGAAAAGCGGACTGCAGAATATGACAAACCTGAGCGTAGTCCTTAGCGCGTTTCAACTCCTCGATAGCCCGTCGAATTGCGAGATTGTTGACGAAGATCCTTCTCTGTTCGACCGTTCGCTGCGCGATCCGCTGGATTTCGACGAATTCCAGATATCCCAAATGCTGAACGCCAAACCAGATTCCTGCGCCGATCACCACCAGCACCAAGCCCAGCGTGTTTCGCTGAGGCCATAGCAGAAACAGACTCAGCAAAGCGAAGCCCGCCGACACCGCATAAAGCGCGACCACAACTTGCCGGGGCGACATGCCTAGCTGGAGCAACTTGTGATGAATGTGCTCGCGATCGGCGATGAATACAGGCCGGCCGCCAATCAGCCGTCGCAAGACAGACAGCGCGGTCTCGAGAATAGGGAGGCCGAAGGACACGACCGGAATGGCTACCGCAACTGCCGTGGGCGCCTTCTGCGAACTCGCCAACGCCAAAGCACTCAGCATGAATCCGATGAACAAGCTCCCGCAGTCGCCGAGAAAGATGGTCGCCGGATTAAAGTTGAAACGCAGAAACCCCAGGATCGCGCCAGCCAAGACAATCGTCAGGAGCGATAGGGATGACGAACCACTGAAGATTGCCACCACAAAAACAATAAAGGTTGAGAATAACGCAGAACCAGCGGCTAGCCCATCGAGCCCGTCGATCAGATTAAATGCATTCGTGATCCCGATCACCCACAGAATTGTGATGGGAAGTCCGAGGTACCAAGACAAGTGCCGCATGCCAAATAGGACCGGCAGAGAGTTAATACCCAAACCACCGGCATACAGCATCGCGGCAGCAAGGCCCTGCACTGCAAACTTGGTGTAAGGACCAAGGGAACGGATGTCGTCGTAGAGACCCAGCAGAAAAATAACCGTGCCAGGTACAAGCACCGTTAAGAGGGTTCGAATCGAGAGGCCGGAATCTGCTCCCGAAAAATGGGAACTGGCGAATAATGCAACACCAACCGCTATTAGAAAGGACAGAAATATGGGAACTCCGCCCAAGCGCGGCAACGGAGCTTCATGCAGGTCGCGATCCTGAATCGGAGGAGCAACCCAGCCACGGCCCATTGCGACATTGCGCACGAACCAGGTGAGTACGAATGAAAACAGCAGCGATATTCCGAAAGAGATCAAATAAAACGCGGTCAACTAGGTCTCCGTAAATGCAGGCTTGAGCGGTGACAAACACGCGAATACTTCGGAAGCAAACAGCTGGTTGAGTGCGACTTTCAAATCCTTCCGTGGAAAGAACTATAACAAGTCCGCATCCGGAGTTTCAATGCTTTAATAGAAAAGTCTGTTGAAAAGGTCCTCATCTCTAGTCTCCACTCTCTAATCTTCGCTGGAGCCCGCGCCGAGTACCGCCTCTCTGAGCCCCTTCGAGCCGTCGTTTTGCAAAATTTTTGCACGTTATGTTGGATACCTAACGGATGAAGCGCTTCATCACAGAAACTCCATATCGCCGAAGTAACCAAATCGGTCGGACAAAAATGTACATAAACGATAGAGCCGAAGGGAGTGGCAGAAAACGTTCTTCTTCGCCGGAATATTGTGTGCACTGCAGCAGGACATAGCGAACCTTGTCGCGTAAACGTTCTTTCAGTTTCAGGTTGAAAATCTGGCCGTCGATTGGGTCCACATCGCAAGGTTCTGCGATTCGCAGCCGAACATCTTGGGTAAGGGCCTGAACCTGAGAATCGTTCAAGATCGTACGGACGACGCTTGCTGGCACTTCGGCCTGCAGCAGCTCAGCCGCCAGAAGGATCGCAAGCTGACAGGTTCGCACCGCACCCAAGTCTTCAGCTCGTTTGAAAAGGCGAGGCCAATCGAGCTCGGGATTCGATCGAATGAATTCGGCTAGATCGCAAAGCCATTTCAGCGCCGACCAACTATGTTTCGCGCCGTGAACAGCCAGGAATAAGAACGTGTCTTGAGAAGAAAAAGATAAGACTTGCCGACCCAAGATCTCAATCGACTTTATGTTCTTCCAAAACTGTTGCGCCGGCAGGACAGATACAAATCGCCGCGGCGAGAACTGCCAGTGCAGTTCGACCATTGTTCCGGTTGAGGCAGAGTACAGTTCGTCATTGCCAGTATCGGGAATGATGTCCGCAGTTGTCACATTCGACCGATAGCCTTCGTTCGATAGGATCTTCCTGGCCTTCTGAATGTCCTGCGCCCGAACAAGAATGTCCAAATCTCCAAACTCCCTCAGTGCCAAGTCGCCATAAAGAACAGCCGCGAGCACGGCTCCCTTGAACGGGACTGCTACGATGTTCTCGGCTTCAAAGAGCTGAAGTATATGAAATAGTTCGCCGGCCAAGAACCGATTCTTGGCAGAATTGGCGGAATAGAAGTGAGTCAGTTCGTGACGCACCGCTGGTGGCACAACTTCCCAGCACGAGATACGCAATGCTTGGTAAACCAGCGGCCTGACGCCATGGGATGTGGCGAGTTGAAGAAACGCCTGCCAATCGACATCCTGAGTTGCTATCTCCTTGATTCGAACTCTCATTTCGGGCGTGCTGCGCGTCCGGGCAGAGCAGAGCAACAACTCCACTTCCCTTACGGAGGGACGACTACGCTGCGGTAGGGAATTCCCAATTGGAGAGTGAACATTTGCCTCAAGCACCGGAACCCACGTTTTCTGCACTGGGTTATGCAAGGGATTGGATCTGGATCAGTCGAGTCGCGGAATCCGCTCGTGCCCGTATCAGCATGTTCGCCGAGGCTATACCTGTTCTCTGGAAAGATTTTTCGCAATCGGCCGTCGACGGCCCGCGCATATTACCCTCGACGTACGCCAAACCGGGGCAACGGGTGCACGTTCCGACATGGGCGCAACTCGAGCAGGTGGACAGATCCTTGGCGCGAATCGAGCGGACTTCCTTCAGTTGAGCAGAATTCCGCCAGATTTCGAGGAACTTCTGTTGCCGCACATTGCCACTGGGAAGGGGGAATTGCACACAAGGAAACACATCGCCATAAGGAGAAATGTAGCACGCGGTGTGAGCGGCACTACATGGGATACCCATCATGACGTCTTCACCAGGCGGAGGCGGAGGAGCACAGAATTCTTCGACGTTGCCGACTAGCTCCTCGTTATGGAACACCTGTTTCAGTTCAGATCCTGGAATTCTCAAGGCGAGGACAGAAGTGTCCCCGTCCATCTTTGGGGTGATCGTGGGATCGAGCGTGTATGCGACTCCCAATTCTTTGGCCAGTTCGATCACGCCGCGCTGATCGTCGAAATTGCCGGCCATCAGAACATTCGCAATGGTGACCTTTAAACCCTGGGACTTCAAGAATCGAATCGCTTGGATGGTTCGCTTGAGTGAACCCGGCAGTTTTGTTATCGCGTCGTGGACTTCCGGTTGATGCGAATAAATACTGATTTGGATTTGCTCGACGCCCAACTGGCGAAGCCTTGCCGCTTCCTCTTCGTGAATCATCACAGCGTTGGTCTTCACTTTTACGTTGAACAGCAGATGGCGCGCCTTTTCCAAGATTTCAAAAAAGTCCCGGCGCATTAGGACTTCACCGCCACTCAGGGTGAGGAAAAAGACGCCAGCATCGGCGAGCTGAGCGAGCACCTCGACAATCTCCGCCGTCGTCATCTCGCCGTGATCGTCGTGATCGAGGTAGCAGTGGACGCAGCGCTCATTGCAGCGATAAGTGATGTCGAAGTGAACACTGATCGGCAGGCCCAGGTTGAGCGCCTTTTGATTCATCTCGGCCAGCAGGCTCATTGGCTCTCCGAGGACACAGAAAATTCAACTAGTGGCTGATCCGAGACGACCAAAATGCCGTGTCGTGAGAGTTGATCGACAAAGCGGTCGGCGTCGCGCTGCGCCCGTTCTGGATCGACATCAAATTCCTCGCAAATTTGCCCGACAACAATTTCCGAGAGTGGCGTGCGGCCATCCGCAGCCTGCCAAATCGCAGAAGCAACCTCATTGAGAGTGAAGAACGTGGAATCCATGGCCGACATGATCATCATCTCGCTGCCTAGCTTGCGGGCAGCGATCGCCTTGCTTCGCGCTATGTATTTTTCGGCCATTAACAATTTATGCTAATTAGCGTATTACATCCCAAACTCGTTGGTCGGGAAAAAAAACCAACCGATAGAGGGGAACCAAGCTAGCAAACTCACAGGCCGCCAGAAAAACGAGCTTTACCAGTTCTGGATCGTCGGCAAAAAACAAGATGTTCCTGAGCAACCGCTGGATGGCTTCAACTGGAGCGATTGGCTCGATCTTGTTCTGTACGCCTTTCTCCAGGAAAAAGAGGGCGCTGAGCGGCGCGCACCGGTTTTCCCCGACGCGTGCCAGTTCACCGGCAAAAGGTGTCCCGTAGGCGAGATAACGATTTCCTTCGCGCCGCACGTAGGAAATTTCGTCGGTCAAAAGCGTCGCATCCGGCGGCGCAAGGCGGGAAATCGTTGTCTTGCCCGCACCAGAGACCCCGGAAAACAGAAAGGCTTTTTCTCCGCAAATCGCACTGGCGGCATGAACCAGGAAACCACCTTGCCTCGCAAGGATAAGGCTGTGAACAATTCGCAGGACGCAATCTATGGCGTAAGGACTGTAGGATTGTCGGATATAACCGTGGCGAGTGTCCGGATGCCAACGTGCGGTAAAGTCCCCCCTCTTCAACACCCATTCGCCTGATTCGACCTTCACCTCCAGATCTGCGTCGGCGAGGGAGGATTCCGATGGCTCGTACAGGTCAATGTCGAACGCGAAGTCTGAACTCAGTGAGTTCCCGAGGAAACCCGCGTAGCGATCCTTGATCAGCCCACGAAATACGGAATGGCGGGTATGCAAAGCGAAGACCGTTCCTCCGATTTCGATCGATACGGCCTCAGTCGCGGCTATGGGTGTCATCATTGATGAAGGCTATAGGATGAAACATTACCCGGAATCTCGCGCTGCGTGCTGAGTGCGACCTTGAAAACTCGCCTGCTAGCCGCCGCCGAGCCTCATGCATGCGCAAAGTGAGAGTGCGGATTCTGTCGCTGTGACACAGCGCCCACGCCAGAGCCGAATGAAACGGCGAGACTCGGCGAGCCGGAACGAAAATGCGCTCGGCGCGGCGAACAACCGCCACTCGACCCAGCAGCTGTGACGCCGATGCTGGGGGATCGCTGTCTGGCATCGCATCCCCTCTTGTGACAACAGAAAGGCGATCCTGAACCTCTTGCTTTTCCACAAACCGATGAATGAAGAAGCGCCCGTTGCGCAGCACTAAAACGATGTCTCCAGCAAGGAGCTCCTCGAAGGCTGCCCTCTGAATGGTAAGCAGATCGCCGGGCCACAGCGTGGGAAGCATACTGTTTCCCCAAGCCTTAACATGGACGGTCCCTCCACCGCGTAAGATCTCGGCGGCAAGAAGAAGCATCGGATAATCGCGAAGTTCCAGCCTGGAAGACATGGGTGAAACAGCCTACGAACTCATTCGGTGAAATCTGCACTGAAATTCGGTGGCATTGACTTTGCCGCAAGATAAGGCCATGGTCTCGAAGACACGTTCGTAGCGGTAGGCGGGTTCTTGATAAGGCTTCTTTGTCGGGTGATCACTATCCCCTATCTGTTTATCCCCGACTTTGTCGTTGCTCTCACCCATAAGAATGCCCCTCCGCATAGGGGATCCGGAACACATGCTTAATGCTTTGTATAAATTAATGACATACTACACCAGATCAAATCTGAACGGTTTACATTCTTGGCTCTTCGTGCCGGCGTCCGCGGTCGCCTTCGGCAGCACCTGGGGATGGTGATAGCCCGCCATAAAATCCGCCCCAGAAGCATCACCCCGCGGCAGCGCACTCGGTGTCCGAAAAAACCTGGGCAGCCTCAGGCCGTGCGTGGAGCAAGGGACGGGTAGACTGGGCAGATCGCTAGCGGATTCGGGAGCGGTATGGACTGAGATTTCCGCCATGGCTGTGAGAAATCTCAGAGGAGTTTACTCGCCCCTTTCGCATCTAGTTCAACCCAGCTTGCGTAACCTTAATCCCGCACCCTACGCCCGTTGTCGCACCGCAAGGAACCCCCGCAGTGCTATTTCCCTGGCTCGAAAAATAGAGGCTGGAAGCCTGTGAGAACGATGCGGTATTTGCGTTATTGTCCACAATAATACCGCTCGGGCCATTAATTACCGCAATCGAGTTTGCGATGGCCAGAGTTGCGGGACTTCCTGTAACATTTACCGACATCACACACCCTGCGTTACCACAGCTGCTTCCGCTGCCTAGATTTTGAACTCCGAAAAAAATCTGGTCCCGCGAAGCCGCGGGTGCACTCGCATTGTAAAACTCCGTTATGGGCGCGCATTCTGTCCCGCCAGTTGCAACCGTGAGAGTCGCAGCGTCTACAGCGGGGTTCATCGTCCCCTTAGGATTTGCAAAAGGACTCGGGGGCACTCTACCCGAATTGGTGAAGCCAATTCGCTGGATGGTAGGGGCATTGGTGGCTGACGATCCGCACATATACAACGATCCGACGCTACCGTTCCCTGTGAGATAGGTATTGTCAAAAGCCCCAGAATGAAGATGATGGCCAGTCCCTGTCCCTAAGGTAGCTGTGACAGAGGCACTCAACGTGACATCGGACTGAATCACCGCAGCGGCGCCGGCTCCGTTGTTTCCGAAAAAGACAAAGACTTTTTCCGTGGTCGGATCGACGATGGGCGCGTCCGCGATGACGTGCGCAGCGAGAGTAATGGAGGGCGAGCCGAGACAGGGGGGAGAACCGGCGGCGCAGGCTCCACTCGTGCTGAATGTTTCGCGAACATAGCTGAGACGCCCAACGGAATCCCCGGTGAAGATATTTCCAGAGACTGAATCAAGGGTGGGAGAGGTTAGAATTCTTCCCGCATCGACCGTGATCGGCCAATTGCCCGTGGTCAGTTCGGAGGGAGTCACTCCGGCAATCCCAAAGGCATTGATGATCTTGTGCAGCACGCCATTGTCATCGCCTACGTAGACGGCGTCGCGCGCATAATCGTAGAAGGGAGATGATGCGGTATCGGCCTGAGCACCATTGAGCACGATGTTAATCATGCACGCGCCTGTAACCGGGCAATGCCCAGCGAGTCCATCTGCGGTCCAGGAGGTGGCGGTGGTAGGCTTTGCCGCGCTATTGATTGCCCCACCATCGAGCGCCTGCCACTTAAGAAGATGAAGAATTGCCCCACCGTTGGCGGCGGTCCGGGTCTCCACAAATGCCACCTTGGTGCCGTCCAGCGAGAGTACAGGAGACGTTTGCACTGTGCCGTTTGTCGCCCCACCCAGATTGTTGAAATTGGTGTTATAGGACCAGTAAACGGTAGGATTGGCCACCCCGCAAAATGACGTGCCGGTCCCAGCATACAGGTTCCTATAACCAATGAGGCTGGCTTGCCCCCCCGTCACTCCGGTCAAATTCGTTGGGAAAACCACGTAGTCACGGTTACAGTCTGGAGCGGCATTAACGTCAAATGTGTATTTCGCGGGTCCTACCGGATACCAAGTCACACCTGCCAAGGGTACGCCCGTTGAACCATTCGGCCCCAATGATTGCCCCCAGTCCCTATGAAATGCCTTCCGGAATCTGGTCCGGCCCCGCTCCAGTTCGTTTCGGTCGTTCGGTGAATCTTGAGATTCGTCAGTGGGGTCTGCACTCCTTGCATTGCGTCTTAGCGCTTGCAACCGAAAACGGACTTCTGTCTGAAGTCGCCAGCCGCTTTCGATGGAATCGGGACGAGAGAAAACCACGTGCCGATGGCTCCAATCGGAGACGATCGATATCGGAGTATCCAGGCTTTGCGGACTTGCACCCTGGACCATTCCGAAAGCGACGAGCACCGCCGATGCCACGCTAAGAACCCACTTGCCACTCCCTGACGTTGTTCGGCTCATTCAACCCTGCCCTGCTTTCCCCCCGACGGTTAGTTTCCGTCTCGTCGGTTGAGATTTTTTAGGCCTTGAAAGCTGCAAGATTACACCGGATTTGTAGTCTTGCAAATTGTCGAACCGTATTACACGCCGCAGCTGTGGACAACGATGGGTCTGACGCTAGTAAATCAACTGGAATTCTTCCAAATCAATCCGCGGCAGCTGAAACCACCCCGGACACAGGTTTCTTGGAATAGACCTGCTCTGCGATCCACTCAAAGGTCGAGGCCAGTCCCAGTTCCAAAGAAATAGACGGCTCCCAACCCAGCACCTCGCGCAACCGGGTATTGTTGCTGTTGCGGCCCCGCACACCTTGAGGACCACTGAGGTTGTGACGTTTCGCGATCCGTTTCCCAGCAATCCTGGCGATCATGTCGACTAATTCATTGATCGTTACGAGTTCATCGGTTCCCAGATTGAGAGGGCCGCGGTAGTCAGAAGCCATAATCCGGGTAAGTCCATCCACGCAATCTTCGACGTACATGAAGGAGCGTGTCTGCTCGCCGTCACCCCACACTTCGATCTCGCCGTTATCGTCGGTCAGAGCCACTTTGCGACAGATCGCGGCGGG
>Ga0209733_1000010_pt1 | contig 20333 bp, 24 predicted proteins | sample BlaSpr_A8_OM2_M1_FD_187976 | JGI IMG/M metagenome (GOLD analysis project Ga0209733, IMG submission 187976) | Forest soil microbial communities from Thunder Bay, Ontario, Canada - Black Spruce, Ontario site 2_A8_OM2_M1 (SPAdes) (version 2) | ecosystem: Environmental > Terrestrial > Soil > Boreal...
GATCTTTTTAGAACGAGTTTCCACCGGTGAGTGATTCAGCGTGAGATTTCCAGAGTCTTGGTCCTCAACCTCTCTGGCAAAACAGTCGGTGCTTGCGCACCGCCCAGGACAACTACGCTCTTGACAGGAACTTCGCTCTTATCGAGGGGCACCCGCATCTGTGGTGGCTTCTGCAGTTTGAAAGCCGGGCCACCCGCCCCGCCCACCCTTAGGTTTCCGGAACGGACCGCGGTGCTTTATGTTCAGATCTCGCGCATGACAATCATCAAAACGTCAACTTCTTATTTCGCCTGCGCTAGCTTCGTAACAACTGCGGCAACTTTATCGAGTATCTCGATCCAGCCCTCCATTTGACCGCTATTTTTCGCGCTCTCCATGGGTTCATTTCCAATGAAGGTAAGTTTCGTCTGGCCGTTTCCGAGATCCTCAAAGAGGGTCACGTCGTACGCACCGTCTTTGGCCTCATGTTCTATTCCCAATTGCGCAGGATCAATCTTGTTTCCCTCCGAGTCCGAAAAGTACATGGAGGAAACGATCTTTTCGTGCAGAACAATCTCGTGGTATTCAACCGCATTCCAGCCCTCGTACCCATCCGGCGTCTTCATGCAGAGGAGAAGTTTTCCTCCAACGCGAAAATCCATCTGACAAACGGGCGCAGTAAAGCCCTTCGGTCCCCACCACTGCATGATGTACTTCGGGTCTGTCCACGCCTTCCAAACCAACTCGCGTGGGGCATCAAAAACTCGTGTGACAACCATCCGCTCAATTTCGTTCACCGTGTTTTCTGTCATCTCTGACCTCCTCTTTCTTCATTTGATTTACAACTACTTCCAGTTTGTCGAAGCTCTCTTCCCAGAATCGGCGATAGCTAATCGCCCAGTCGCTGACCGTCTTGATCGCCGCTGGCCTAAGCGTGCACACACTCTCTCGTCCACGCTTCGTCTTGATCACCATCCGCGCCCTCACCAGATAGGCAATATGTTTTGAAATCATCTGCTGCGAGAGTGCAAACGGCTCCGTCAATCCATGCACAGAGGCAGGCCCATGGGAGAGTCGTTCGATCATTGCCCGCCGGGTTGGATCAGACAAAGCCGCAAACGTTGTACCTAATTTATCCACAACCACATGGTAGTGGATTATCTGTCAATGTCAAGTGTGAATTTTGCGATCCCTGATTTCTGTTCACTGATCCCAGTTGGCTCGCTACGACAATCGCGACGAGTGCGAAATCGCCGCGTCACTCACCTGACATCCAAGAGCGCGGCATCGACCTGCTCGCTCCCATCTGGCACTTCATGGACCTCACCCCGCAAGGTCGCGGCGACTGGTACACCAGTCTCGATTACGGCACCACGGTCCCTGCCAGGCAGAATGACGCGGCCTAGATGGGATCGCGATGTCAGGCAAAACCTTTTGGTCACAGGCTCTAAGCGCAGGCAAGATTCGGAAGGGCGCTGAGGGAGGGAGTCCAACCGTCACGTCCTTTTAGGCTCTGCGGATTTTCGTACCGACTATGGCTTGCGCCTCCCGGAGTTGCTGCTTCTCGAAATTCTGTGTGGGTTCGCGGTGCGCCAAGAGCTCCTTTCCCGTCCGCCTATGCATTTTTGTCCTTGTCTCATTTCTGATGATGCAATTGCTCGAGAACCTTCTGCGCTGGATCACGCTGCATAGCCGTGGGTGCCCTTGCGCCTCGGTTTGAATAGCTAGGGAACCCTTGAAATGCGTTCTCATCCTGAGTACAAGTGTTCTCGGAATGAGTACACACAGCGGTCTTGGGGACCTTCTGTTCGGACGCACACGGGGCGCAATCCTCGCCCTGCTCTATGGCAGGGCCGATCAATCATTCTACACACGCCAAATTGCACGCGAAGTAGATGCCAGCGTTGGCGCGGTTCAACGAGAGCTTGAAAACCTCTCGAACGTGGGACTTATCATTCGCAGTTCAGTGGGCAGTCAGGTTTTTTATCAGGCGAACCGACACGCCCCCATATTTCGAGAGATGCAGGCCCTGGTAAACAAGACGATTGGCATCTTTAGCGTCTTGCGATCAGCATTGCATCCTTTAGCGAAGCGAATCCTCGTGGCATTTGTGTACGGGTCCGTCGCGCGCGAGGAAGAAACGGCACAGAGTGATGTTGATCTAATGGTTGTTGGGAAGGCCACGCTTGACGAGATCCTTTCACGGCTTTCTACAGTGGAGAAAAACATCGGCCGCCCTATCAACCCGACCGTGTATTCCGTCGAGGAATTCAAGTCGAAACTTGCAAATGGGAATCATTTTTTGACCGCCGTGCTCAAAGGCCAAAAGGAATTTTTGCTGGGAGATGAGGATGAGCTTAGAAAAGTGGGTGGAGTACGGTTGGCTAAGGCGGGAGCCGACCAGCCCAGGTGAGATCAAGGATCTTCTGGGAATTGTGGATCGTAGCCTTGCGGATTCAAAGGTCGAAGCTGTTTCGACCGACCTTCGATTTAGCGCTGCTTTCAACGCCGCGCTCTGCGTCGCGACGACAGGGCTCCGCGCCTCCGGCCTGCGCACCGTTACCCAAGCAGGTCACCCCGTCAAGACAATCGAATCTCTGGAACTCACCATAAAGGCCAACCCGAAGGTCATTCAAAGATTCAAGACCTTCAACAATAAGAGGAACAAATCGGTTTACGACGTTGCGGGCGCCGTATCAGATCAGGAGTTGGGAGCGATGGTGAAACTCGCAGAGGAACTGAAGAACAACACCGTAGCCTGGCTGCGCAAGCTCCATCCGGAGTTATTGAAAGCGTGAAGCGGCGGCGGCGCAGACGATAGCGTGATGCTAGAAAGGTCTTCCATCCTTTCACCCCTAGCCTCGACTCACATCTTGCCGTTAGCGAAGGATTCAAGTTGTGAGGTGAAGAGAAGTGACCGCGGCTTCGCCAGCGCAGACAGAAAACCTCTGATCGCAAACCGCGACTAAGTCATCAATACCTCCGAAAAACTGGTGATCGTGGTTGGCTGTTCCCATCCCGGCATCGACAAAATCGTTGACGCTGCAACTGCGATCAATCCCCGCATTCACTTCATCGCTGGCGGCTTTCATCTTGTTGTCGCACCTGATCCCGACATCGAGAGGATCGTCACCGCGCTGCATGATCGGTTCAAAGTCGAATACGTTGCCCCCGGTCACTGCACCGGAGAGCCAGCGTTCACAGCCCTAAGACAGGCCTTCGGCGATCACTACCTTTATGCGGGGTTGGGCACAACACTAACGACAACACACGCGGGACAACCGTGATCTTTGGTTCCAAAAGTCCCCACAGACCACCTACCCCGGTGGCTGGGAGCGCATCGCCGCGCTATAGAATCCAACCCGGTGAATTGGAGTTCTTTACTTCGTGTACCAATCGGAGTGCGCCGACCATCGGCTGCAAGAAAGGCACTGCGTCGAAGTCCACTGACGAAGGCAGGCTGAGCAGACGCCTCGTCCACTCCTAACATCGTAGGACTCCATCTACCTCACGGTGGAATCATTCCTACATATCCTGGTGTAATCGGCAATCATCTGCTTGCGGGATTGTTCTGGCGTTGTCGATTCAATACGATTCGTGTTGGCGTCGTTCCGTGGAGGCCAGGGCGTTTCTAACGTAGAACCCCAAGTCAAAAGGAGAAAGGGAATGCGACATTCTGAACGTAATGGGAAGATCACCGCCGCCGCTCTAGCCGTGACGCTCCTATTCGGATGGTCAGCCACCCCAGTGCTGGCCCAGGAACCACCGAACCGCTCGCCCGAGCAACTGGATGAATTGGTGGCTCGGATCGCACTCTATCCCGACCCGCTCCTAGCGCAGGTTCTCGCCGCCTCAACTTTTCCCGATCAGATTCCCGAAGCCGCCAAATGGGCCGACGATCACCACTACCTGACCGGCGACGAACTCGCCCGGGCAATCGCCGACGACCACCTCTGGTGGGATCCGAGCGTGCAAGCGCTGCTACCATTCCCATCAGTCCTGGAGATGATGGCTTCGGACATGAAATGGACAAGAGAACTGGGTGAAGCCTTTCTCACGCAGCAACAAGACGTGATGGACGCAACCCAGCGCATGCGTCAAAAGGCGAAGGATTATGGCTATTTGCGCGGCAACGACAAAATCATCGTGACCGGCGGTCCCTATATTGAGATCGAGCCGGTGGATCCGGCATTCATCTGCGTACCGGTCTATGACCCACTCGTGGTTTTCTATCCACCTCGGCCGGGAATTGTGGTGGGCGCTGCTATCAGTTTTGGTTTCGGTGCCGTCATTACAGCGGCTTTCCGTCCGTGGGGTTGGGGAGTGTGCCGCTTTGACTGGGGCGCTCACGTGCTGTTCATTCACAACGCGCCTTGGAGACGCACCTGGGCCAATCGCGCTGTTTATGTGCATCCCTATCCCGATTGGCATCATTGGGAGCGCGCAAACCGCATCGAAGGCCACAGGTTGATCGTGCGTAGTCCAATGGAACGACGGGCGGCCCGCTTGGGACTTCCACGTCCGATAGAGCACCACCACCGATAGAACCGCGGGCCACTCCGCTTCCTCTTTTTTATAATGCTGCAGTTTTGTTGTGCTGGTGTTGAGTACGTGGGTCCTTCTTATTTTCCGAGGAAGCATCACCGGCGCTTCGTGTACTAGTGCGAAAGTCGTATGCCCGCCTCTCACTCGTGGCCGCCCTGAACCTAGGCAGCACCTCGGAATCGGCGGTCATGCTTACGAGGAATTGTTCCACCCTCTGCGGTTCAATAGCATCATGAGAGATCACTGATTTCGCGAGGGAATTTATGATCACGACTCCGTTGTTTATGGAACTTGAGGGTCTTCGCCACCGATGGGGATGGTTTCTGGTATTGGGAATCCTAATGCTCATTCTGGGAACGATCGCGCTCATCATCGCACCCGCCGCGACTCTTGGGACGGTTCTCGTACTGGGCTGGCTCATCGTGCTAAGCGGTGTCATAGAAGCGATCCACGCGTTTCGCATGCGCAAGTGGGGAGGAATCTTCCTTCACCTGACGGCCGGCATCCTGGGGATTTTCATCGGACTGATGATCGTCACACACCCGGTGGCCGGCGCACTCGCATGGACACTACTTTTTGCTTCATTCTTCACCGTAATCGGAATCTTCCGAGTGATTGCTGCCATCCGGCTGAAGTTTCCAAATTGGGGGTGGGCAGTATTCGACGGCGCGGTCACGCTGCTGCTTGGTATGTTGCTTTGGGTGCAGTGGCCGTGGTCCGGCCTCTGGTTCATGGGCGTTGCCGTGGGGATTTCCTTAATTTTCCGCGGCTGGTCCTATGTAATGTTGGCCTTCGCCATTCATAGTTTGCCGGTACCCTCTCACTCTCAACTCAGACAGGTAGCGTAAAGAGTCTGCTCGAAGGCTCAGACCGAGCGGGAACTCGGTCTGGGCCTTTTCTCTTGAGTACGATGGTGACATATCAGGTGGCGGTTACCGGAGCGTATACGACCGCCGCAATCCCTTCATACTCGGTTAAGAGCTCCCAATGATAGCTGACAATGGTGACCTCGACCGCGTGAAGCCGCGCTATCTCGATCATCTCGTCGACCAGGTTCTCGACAGAAACCAGTTTCTTTCCGCAGAAAGGACAGTCGGTGGGCTCAAGGGAAAGATAGTGATGTTCCTTGCAGATGAAACCTTGGTGGTGAAAACTTACACTAACGATCAACTTGCGGACAAGGAACAGGTTGCAGGCTTTGACAACGCTTCCGAGGCTGCGTGCAATCTCAGAGGGATTGTGTTCTTTCAGGTCCGCAATCGCTTTGATCTCCCGATCAGCTTTGTGGTCGCGAAGCGCGTTTTCGATCAGGCTCCTCCGGTCGCGAGGATCCGCATCAGGTGAGCCGTAGATGCGGCCGATAATCTGTGCCTTGACAGTCGCGTGAAGGAACTCTTCCAGCAGGTGCATGACTCTCTCCTCGCCCATTAGAACCAGGACGTCGAAGGACGAATCGTTGTAAAGGTGATATGCCTGTTGGGCAGTCGCCTTCAAATGTCGCTCGAGGTGCGTCAGGCGATGCCGCTGCGCGCGACCAGGAATCGAATCGTCCACGCGATCCGAGGGCACAAAGGACTGGATCCTGTCTTGTTCCTGGCGCTGTCCAAAGTGGTAAATCTGAAACCGGCTTTCCTGCTTCTCGATTTCGAGGAAGAGGACTCGCTCATTCTCCTCCAGAATCATCTCCAGCGGAACAATGTAGGGGTCGGGATCAATCGTTAACCTGTCCGTCGCGTGAACCGGGAGTTGAATGACACGGTTTAGTTCCCCTGCAGACTTGAAAATGATAAGCGTGTGGGAATCGTGCGGAACATAATATTGCGCGAGAAGTTCTTCAATTTCCTTCAAGTCGTGCGTGAGCATTTCCTTTTGTGCTTTGGGAATTGCTTCGATCAAGTCTTTTCGTCGCTCCAGTTCGCGAGTCTGTAGCGAGTGAAAGGACCTTGCCAGAGCTTTTTGTGTGGGCGCTACCTTGTCGGGACCCAGCTGCAGATAAAGACTCACCACAAGATTCTGATATTCCGCCTTGAGAAGGCCCTTGATCTCTTCTTTCGAGATTACGGCAGGCGCGTCGAGCCCCCTCAGCAGCCTGGGTGGCCGCTCAGCCCGCTCTTCGTGCCTCCTTTTCCTTAGCTCGCGCAGAGTCGCGATTTGTTTCTCGCGGTCTTGGAGTGCCTGCTGGTCGCTCATATCTGCGCCACCTCTTAGCGCCTCGATCGGGGGCCCGGGTATGGGAGTACACAGAATTAGGTCGACGAGTCCCAGCCATCGTCCGCCGAAACCGGTGCGATCATGACCACTACTTTTTGGCCAAGTCTCCACCCCTGCTTGTTGGGAATGCGGATCTCGGCGTACAACGGCTCCGCGCCCTCCACGGACACGGTCACCTGCTCCTGGTTGTCGCTGCTATACACGGGCCGACAGATGTCGCTGACGTTGCCGATGAGTCTTAGGCTGGCGGGACTCATAACACACCTCCAACTTCCTTTCTTTCCATTCGCAGTCGAGAAGCTTTGAGTTGCTCTTAACAACTCCGAGTTAGCGGCGGTTGACCTTAAGCCTGAACTCTGGCCGAAGGACAGAGGTCTTAGCTCCAGGAAAAGCTCATCGTATTCAATGCCCAATCACCGCACAATCGCACATGGGCATCATTTGACTTTCAGAGCAGGTACGTAGCCTCCGCTTACGCATGAGTCCGACTCGCGTATACGACTTCTGATAGATGCTTCGCGTTGTACCATTGAAACCTTCCTGCCGGCGCGCTATGCCGACCTTCGCAAAACGCGAGAATCCAAGGGAACACGTGCGACAACGCGTGTTCCCCGGCCCGGGTAACTGCAGACATCGATCTTTCCGCCCAGGCTCTCGGCGCGCCGGGACATGCTCGTCAAACCATAGCCGCCGGTGGCGTGCGGACGACCGGGGGTCGCGAATCCACACCCGTTATCGTCCACATACAAGCGAACCTCTCGATTGGTGTAAAGCAACACGAGGCGAACTTTCGTTGCCTTTGCGTGCTTCAACACGTTGGCTAACGCCTCCCTACCGATCCTTATGAGCTCGCGGCGGGCGTCGGGCGACAAGGAGTGCGGCTCCTGCTGCAGCGAAAGTTTCAATTTGACCGGTGTCGCGGTGAAGAACTGCTGAGCCAACAGCGATAGCGCTTGGGCCAGATCTTGTCCTTGAAGTGATTCTTGAGACAGCGTCCAGATGGAACGCCGAATCTCACGCAAACTGTCTTGGGCAACATCTTGTGCGCTGTGCAAATGTCTTTGCGCCATCCCCGAACTCTTGGGTATTTCCATCTCCACTGCCCTCAGTTGGAGCACGATCGCGGTCAGACTCTGAGATACCGTATCGTGAATATCCGCCGCCATGCTGGAACGCTGCTTTTCCAACATTTCTTCGCGCAGTTGCCATTCGGCATGTTTCTGATGGGCAATATCAGTAAGCGTTGCGACGGCTCCCACAATCTCGCCGGACACATCGTGGATCGGGCACGCGTTGAAGACGAGGTCGCTGCAACTCCCGCCCAGGTTGATCAGACGGCACTCTTTACCGTTCGTGTATTGCCCTCGCAGGGCTCTCATGAGAGGCCAGTCTTCCGCTGCAATGTGAGCTCCATTGACATCTAACAGTTCTCCCCAAATGCTTTGGACGAAATCCAGTGACTGCCCTTCGGGATCCAGCTGCGCGAGTTGCTTTAGGGCAGGGTTGGCGAGCACGATTGTTCCCCGTCCGTCACAGACGATCACACCCTCGGGAATCTGCCGCAGAATCAGCTCGAGAAATGCCGATCGCCGGATGGCAGCGGGCGATTGGAGCATCTCAAGGATGGCCGCCTCGGCAGCGTAATCTTCCTTTGAAAAGAGTTGGCCGTCGGCGACACTCAAAGGACGAGGCATGTCAAATACATTCTCTGCTTTCATAGCATTGCTCCCTTAATCATTCATGCGAACAGCGCCGAGTCGATCTCCACCAATCCCCTTCTTACAGCCACGTTAATGGCTTCCGTCCTTCCGGTGACCTTCAACTTCTCCAGAATATGTGTGACATGCACTTTGACCGTGGCCTCGCTGATGTCAAATAAACATCCGATCTCTTTATTACTTTTGCCACGAGCGATTGCCTGCATAGTTTCCATCTCGCGCCGGGTCAGTTCCCGATCCGTAACCCGCTTGGCCAACTTGGCGCCCACAGAGGGTGGAATCCAAGACCTGCCTTCGCATACGGCGTGGATACAGCCGACCAATTCTTCGACCGGCGCATCCTTGATCAGATATCCCTGAGCGCCAGCCCGAAGCGCGCGATAAATGTCCTCTTCGCTCTGAAAGGTACTGAGAATGACAAGACGGGCGGAGGGATCTTTCTCACAAATCTGAGCTACAGCCTGGATCCCGTCCATCACGGGCATGCGGAGATCCAACAAGGCAATGTCGGGATGTCGCGCGGAAAATTGTTCCACTGCTTCGCGCCCGTCCTTGGCCTCGCCAATGATCTGCATGTCACTCCGATTACCGAGCAGCCACGCCAGCCCGGAGCGTACAACCGGGTGATCATCTGCGACCAACACTTTGAAACAACGGCCGACGGCCGGGCGAGTCTCGAGCAAAAGCTTTTCCCGGCCGTCAGAATTCGGCGAGTCCTTCCTGGAGTTCGCCAAATCACGCGACGGATCTCTGAGCAGAATCTCGTGGATCTTGGCCCCAACAGAATTCTTGGGGGATGTGGTTACTCCTAGCGAAGGCCGACCGCTTCTGGGCCATCGCTCAACGATCTTTTTAACCATAGCCATTGCAGCCTCCAGCCGCCCCGTTTTTGCGTTTACGTTGTAGTGCGTTCTGACGATCTCGGTGTTTCGCTGGATGCTGACGCTGGGAGCTGTCAGCTACGCCTTTTGCGATCACGTCAGATTACGCACCATTGAACTGCATATACTCACGATCTTCCCGGTCTCAATGCCGAGTCCACAGCATCGAGCAAGGTCTCATCACCGAAGGGCTTATTCAGAAAGGCCGTGGCTCCTGCCTTCAAGGCCTGACTTTTCGAAGCCCTGTCGTCGTGTGCTGACACGAAAACAATCGGTATTTTTCTATCCTCGTCCGCCAGGCGACGTTGAAGCTCCAATCCGTTCATCCCAGGAAGTTTCAGATCGAGAATCATGCAGCCGAGGAAATCATCGGCGGACTCCAGGAATTCCTCTGCTGAGCCAAAGCACTCTGTTTTGAAACCTGCAGACCTCATCAACCTGTCCAGCGATCTTCGCACCCATGGATCGTCGTCCACGATCGCTATCCGAGCCACACTGTCATTTGCCTTTCCCCGTCCCTTCGGATCCGAGTGGATCACTTCGGGTAGCGGAGGAGGCCCGTTTCCGATCTCTGCGGCGCTAAGAGTTAGTGAACTCATACTCATCTCCCCCTTACAAGTGTGAGACTAGACGCGGAAGTTAATTTCGTCTATTGGGCCTTGGTCCTATCTGACTAGGACCTGGGGGAAAGAACTCCCAGCTGTTCGGCCATTCGGATGAGGTCAGACAGGGAATGGGCTTCCATCTTCTGCATCAGCTGGCCGCGGTGGACTTTGATCGTCTTCTCGCTGGCATTAAGCTCGGCCGCGACTTGCTTGTTGAGTAAGCCGCTGGCGACCAGGGGATACACCTCACGCTCGCGAGGCGTCAACAACTCATAGCGGCTCTGCAGCACTCTCATCGAAGCGCGTTGATCTCGGGTCTGGCGGTGTCTACTGATGGCGCGCTGCACCGCTTCCAGTAGTTCCTGCTCGCGGAAAGGTTTGGTGAGAAATTCCACGGCACCCGCCTTCATGGCGCGGACGGTCATGGGAATATCGGCGTGACCGGTGACAAAGATCACTGGAAGGTCCACGTTTGCCTTCGCCAGTTCTTGCTGGAGATCAAGACCGCTCAGGTCGGGCAGGCGGACATCGAGGACGATACAACCCGGTGCATCGGGACGTTTCGCGCGCAAAAACTCGCTCGCCGAAGTAAAGTGCCGAGCTTCGAGGCCGACGGAATGCAACAATCTCTTAATGGAGACCCCAACGGCTGACTCGTCGTCGACCACAAAGACAATGGGCAGAGTTTCGCTCATACTTAACAGCCAATGCCGGCCTTAGGCGCAGGCCGGTAGCGTGAACTGGAAGGTGGCTCCCTGGCTCTGTGTCGGGATAAGCCTCAGCTGGCCGCCGTGAGCCTCAACGATAGAACGGCTGATCGGCAGTCCCATCCCCATTCCTTCGGCCTTGGTGGTAAAGAAGCTATCGAAAATATGGACAGCATGTTGCGGCTCGAGGCCTCGGCCCGAGTCCTGAACGGTGACCAGCAATTTCCCTGGGTCCTGTCGTTGAGAGCTGATCTGCAATTTTCGTTCTCCTTTTACAGAATTCATGGCCTCAATGCCATTCATCACAAGGTTCAGGACAACCTGCTGCAGTTCAACCCGGGTGCCCAAGACTGGTGGCAGTCCGCTCCCCAATTCAGTTTGGACCGCAACGCGATTCTTCTCAGCTTCTGCAACGGTCAGCGAAAGAACCTCGTGAATGATCTGATTTAGATCGATCTGGGCCTTGTCCTGGCTTGTTCCCTTGAAAAAAGCGCGGATGTGCGAGACGATTTCGCTCGCCCTCGTCGCGGATTGTGCGATATCGATAACAGCTTCGCGCAACTCCTCGATATCCGGCGACTGGTTCGCCAGCATCCGATTGCAGGCATTTGCGTTATTGACGATTGCCGCAAGGGGCTGGTTAATCTCGTGCGCGACCGACGCGGTCAACTCCCCCACCGTCGTTACCCGGGCCATGCGCGCTAGCTCTGACCTGGCTTCCTGCACGGCGTTCTCAGCCTGCTTCCGTTCGGTGAGATCACGGGTTATCTTCGAGAAGCCAATCAGCGTTCCCTTCTGGTCGCGCAACGGCGTGATGACCACGTTAGCCCAGAAGCGCGATCCGTCTTTTCGTACACGCCAGCCCTCGTCTTCGCACCGACCTTCGTCCGCCGCTCTCAGCAAATGCATCTGCGGCTTGCCACGTTCAACATCTTCCACCGTATAGAAACGGGAGAAGTGCTGGCCTATCATCTCTGGCGCCTGGTATCCCTTGATATGTTCAGCGCCAGCGTTCCAACTGGTGATATATCCCGTCGGAGTCAGCGAGAAAATGGCGTAGTCGCGGACCCCTTCAATGAGCAGGCGAAATCGCTCCTCACTTCCGCGCAGTTGAGCTTCTGTCTTGGCACGCCCGAGAATTTCTTGGGTGAGTACTTTATTCGTAGCAGTAATCTCGGCAGTTCGTTCCTCTACCCTGAGTTCCAGGTTGCTTTTCGCCTGTGCCAGTTCCAGTTGAGCCCGCGTGCGCTCGCCGATCTCACGTCTCAACTCCTCTGGACTTGGCAACGCCAGCGCTTGCGGAACTAGCTTGACGAGGAGGACCGCAGTGGTGAGCGAAGCTATAGCAGTTACAACTTTGACCGCACCGGAGAGCCAGTAAGTGGCGTGCCAGAGCGTCCACACTTCCATGACGTGGGTAGCTCCGCATGCCAGAATGAATACTCCAAAGGCGACGAACATCCAGTTAAATGGCAGATCTCGCCGTTTGCGGATGAAATAAACCAGCGTCACCGGAATTGAGAGGTAGGACAGCGCGATCAAAGAATCGGAGATGACATGCAGCCAGACAAGGCCGGCATTCCACGAATAGCAAAATCCATGGGGCATGAAATCATTAGCAGAAAACAGAGTTCTGAGGAATTCCATCGCAGTCCTCCAGCAATCGATTCGAGCGAGCAATCGAGCTACGAGCGCAAGGGAAGCGCAAGCGGGCCCAAACGTTCAGCGTACATCGTGAATGTTCAGCTACTCTTGCAGCAACGGACCCCAGTTCAAGGATGGCGTGTTAGTGTCTAGCGTTATAAATACCCCTACGCTAGCAATATGTCCAGTACAATACGCCGCGATACGTTACACAAAATGCAAATGCAATAAATATGATCATTTGTAGTTCGTCTTACGTACGGTATGCGACGCTGCAGTTCGCAGCGAACGTAAAAGGAGCGCGTGTGAACAGACAAGAAGAATCCCCCCTCCGCGACTTCATTTTGCGACCATTCCTCTGAGCGCGGCAGCCAACCGGCGAATGGGTAAGCATTACAAGATGGTCTCGCAGATCCTGAGCGACATGGAAAAACTCGACCAGTGCAGTGCGCTGAAAGTTGAGTTCTTGAAGGTTGGAGTGAAGAAGGCCGATCTGCTGGGCGGCTGTGCACCGTGCCGCTCAGAAAAAAAACGTGCCCTTGGCCACCAGCTCCGACGATAAGTACCTTTACGTGTTTCGCGACCAAACGCGAAACACAGCTTGAGTGTGATGCCCGTTCAGGGCGCATCCAGCGCAGCTCACAAGAGTCCTGTCCGAACTGCGGTTGCCTACGTCTTAAGTCTTATGGTCCTTTGGAACGCTAGACGGACTCTCGTTTAGCGCTCATTTCTGACGAGCAGTTCCGCCTCCTTTGCAATTGCCGCTCGCATCTCCCATCGCTAGCATCGTCTAAGGCTCGGCAGAACATTGATCAATCTACGTCCAGAGAGTGAAAGCGGAGAATTCGTGTGATCGAACACCGAGAGCAAGGAAGGGCCTCCGATGCATGGACAGAGGCCGCCGAGATGGAACGATTCCGTCGCAGAGAAGTCTGGTCCAAGCGGCTGGGCATCGCGCTGATCCTATTGGGAACAGTTGCTCTGGGCACCCTCAGGGCCGCCGATTCGACCGGGGCCTCGCCGATGCTATTCGGCTGGCTCCTTGTCGTGAGTGGGCTAATGGAGGCCGTTCATGCCTTTCACAAACGCAGCTGGGGTGGATTTCTTCTGCACCTGATGCCATGCGTTGCGGGCGTTCCAATCGGCCTGCTCATTGCAACGCATCCATCGGCAGGTGGAACCGCGTGGATGCTTTTGTTCGCATCGTACTTTACTGTTGTCGGACTGTTTCGAACAATTTCCGCTTTCTGGTTCAAATTCCCAGCTTGGATTTGGGCGGCGTTCGAAGGAATCGTTTCACTCCTCCTCGCCGCGGTCTTCTGGACGAATTCACCTCGGCTGGGGCCATGGGTCTTTGGCTTCTCCGTCGGCACTTCAATGATTCTGCGAGGTTGGTCCTCAATCATGTTTGCGCAGGGAGTTGAGCGCCTGCGTAAATTGCCGCAATCTCACCGGCGCAATGACAAACACGAGAAACGACCAGTCGAGCGGTCAGGCTTCGTGCGGAGTTGAGCGCCCGCAATTCTAGCCAGCGATTAAGAATCGCCATATATGGAGGCAGATGATGTCAGCACAAACAGCAGAACAAACTAAGCAACCATCCTCTTCACAGACAACTTCGCGGCAAGAGCGGAACAGCCAACAGACCTCTCTGGCGCGACAAAATATTCTCCCTTCAGTTCCGTCCCTGTTGCTTGATCCTCTTGGTTTTTTCGACGACTCTCCCTTTACCGTACTGAGAAGGCTGCAGCAAGAAATAAACCGGGCGTTCGCTCAACCAGGGCCGAATTCCCTCAGCCGGACCGATGGTGCCAGCCCTCTGTGGATACCGCCAGTCGAAGTGGGATACCGAGACGGTAACTTTGTCGTGTCAGCTGAACTGCCGGGCCTGTCAAACGAGGATGTCACCGTCGAGATCACGGATGATGCCGTCGTCATCCAGGGCGAACGACAGGTCGTACAGGAGGACAACGAAGGTGGCATTCAAAGAACGGAACGCCGTTATGGACATTTCTATCGGGCGATTGCTCTGCCGGAGGGCGCTAAGACTGACCAGGCGCGCGCCGAATTCCAGAACGGAGTTCTGAAGATCAGTGTTCCAGCCCCGCAACCGCAGAGCAATGCCCGTCAGATACCCATTGAAACGGGCGCATCTCAGTCTAAGTCTGAGTCTCAGCCCGCTAAGTCACAGACTGCTGGACAAACTACGCAAAAGGCAGCGTGATTGAAGCAGAATTGCGGAAAGATGCTGGCTGCTCGAAGTATGGGCAGCCAGCATTTGTTAGCAGGCAAAATTGAAGAACGAGCGAAGTGCGCAAACCTGAACGCCCACAGCGAGAACGAACCGTGAACCAATCGGACTCAAAGGTCTTGGTGTTTGGAACTCGCGGATCTGCAGAGGCATTCGCAATCCGCGATTTTCTACATCGTTGCGACGTACCTTTCCAATGGATTGAGGTCAGCCCCGACCAGCCGGACGCATTACGAGCGTACGCCGGCGGGTACGATGCAAAACGATTGCCGCTCTGCGTCTTTCCCGACGGTACCCGGATCGAGTGCCCGACGGTTCGGCAGATCAGCGAGAAGCTGGGATTGTTCCTCAATCCCTCGCGATCAGAGTACGATTTGGCGATATATGGAGCGGGGCCCGCCGGTCTTAGCGCCGCCGTTTACGGCGCTTCAGAGGGTCTAAAGACAGTTGTGGTTGAACGCTTTGCGGTCGGAGGACAAGCGAGCACGAGTCCGAAGATCGAGAACTATCTCGGCTTTCCGGGTGGCATCAGCGGAGCCGACCTTGCTCTGCGCGCACGGGAACAGGCCTGTCACTTTGGTGCGGAGATTCTATTGCTTCGGGAAGGCGTCCGCGGCGAGTTCAAGCCAGGAAGAGGAGTCGGCTACCTGGCAGACGGAACCAAGATTATTGCGCGAGCTTCAATTTGCGCGACCGGCGTCGAGTACCGCAAACTCAATCTTCCTAATGAAGATCGTTTCCGCGGCGCCGGCATTTACTACGGTGCAGGCGCGAGCGAGGCGTCGCTCTGCCTCGCAACAGATCACGTTTTCATTGTCGGGGGCGGCAACTCAGGGGCGCAGGCCGCCATGCACTTCTCCCGCTACGCCGGAAAAGCAACGATGGTCGTGCGCGACAGCTCGCTGAAGAAGTCTGTGTCTCAGTATCTGATTGATCGGATTCAATCATCGCCCAAAGTTGAGGTGCTGTTGCTCACTGAGGTGTTCGCTCTCCATGGTGATTCTTTTCTGCAATCGATCACTTTACGAAACAAAGAAACGGGCAAGCAATCGGATGCAAAAACCAATTGGCTGTTTCTTTGCCTTGGCGGCTTTCCTCATACTGAGTGGACGGAGGAAGTCGGCATCGTTCGTGATGACGGCGGCTATCTGGTCACCGGGCCGGACCTGCTGAAGAACGGCCGGCGTCCTGACAACTGGACGCTCGATCGGGATCCTTATTACCTGGAAACCAATATTCCGGGAGTATTCGCAGCTGGTGATGTGCGCCACGGTTCAGTCAAACGTTGCGCATCAGCGGTTGGCGAGGGAGCAATGGCAGTGACGTTCGTCCATCGCTACGTGATGAATGGGTAGCTGCTCAGCCGTTCTTGATCAAGAGGCCTTTTCGCTTCTTTCCTTCGATTCCTGATTCGCCGTGATCGCTTGCCGAATATGCTCTTTGACCTTTTCCGCGATGCGCGGAACCTCGTCCGTTGGCACGCCAGAGATTCTGGCCACAGCTCCTTTTGAGAAACCTTCGACAACGTAGAGTTCGAACACCGTTCGCTCGCGCTCGGAAAGTTTGGCGAGAGTCCTAATGATCTCGAGGATCTGTTCTCTCCTCTCGAGCTGTTGCTCAGGAGTATCGTCAAAGGCCGGCGGCAAAAATTCGAGCGCCTGATATTCGCTATCGTCCAATTCCTCGGGAAACCAGACTTCTCCGTCGGCATCAGCCGTGATCGGCATCTCCTCCAGCGTGCGCAACTCAGTCTGGGTTAAGGTTTCTAAACTCTTTCGACGCTTTTCAGCCGGCCTTCGCTTCGAAACATAGCGGTCGAGTTCTTCGTTTGCCAGCCGGTAGAGCCACTGTTCGAGTGTCAAACGTTTCGGCTTGCGATTGAACTTCTCGTAGGCCTCAAGCACCACGTCGTCGAGCATGTCCGCGCTGCTGAGCACAGGGATATTAGCTCGCTGGGTCAGGCGAGCACCACGAAGACGACGCTTGATGTACGACCGGAGCGGCTTCAGCAGCGGAATAATCTCTCGAAAGAACTCATCCCTCTTCCCTTCGGAGGCCAGCTTGCGCAGTTCCTCCTCTTTGTGACCCAGGACTTCTTCCCGTGCTCTCCGCGTCGTCCCTGAACTCTCGTGATTGGCACCGCCGGTTCCGTCGCTTTTCAAGATACGAGTCCTCACCGCTAGTACTGTGCAAACGCGTCATCCGGGTAGCAATAGAGCCAACGCTCCCCGGGTTCGGCGGAGGCAATGACCGGATGTCCGCTCGCACGAGCATGTTTGGTCGCGTGGCGGTTGGGCGAGGAATCACAACAACGTGTGACGCCACACTCCTGGCAAGTTCGCAGGTGCACCCATGGCGATCCTGTCTGCACGCACAGCTCGCAGACCCGAACCTCGGGCTGTTTGATCTCGTGGATTCCTTCGATATGAGCACACACTTCAACCAGCATCAAAAACTCCTTCAGCCACACTGTCCGCATCCAAGCCTGCACTTCGAAGCAGCGCCCGCGCATCTTCGGGCTGCAAGCGAGACGCGTCATACTCCACCAAAATCGAGTGCCTGATTTCATCCAGGCTCAATCGGCGAATACCGTACACTCCCCGGATCCTGTACATAGCCCGCAGCTGCCGTGGGCCCACAGGCGCCAGATAGTGAAGCGTTATGTCCAACACGGTCATACCTGCGATCCCAGGCCAGAAACGGCGTTTTAGCGATTCGTATCCACATCTACATATTCCGCATCGACCACACCTTCATCCTTCTTGCTTTGCCCGCCCGATGACGAAGCCGCGCTCGTACCCGCCGCGCCTCCATCTCCCGACGATCCTCGTGACTGCGTGGACGTAGACCGGTACATTTGTTCCGCCAGTTTGTGCGAAGCCTGCGTCAGACGCTCGCGAGCATTGTCCATGCTCGCCTTGTCATTCGACTCCAAGGCCTTCTTCGCATCGGCAATCGCGTTCTCGACATCGCCGCGTTCTGAGCCAGAGATTTTGCCGCCATTTTCTCGCAGCATTTTTTCTACGCTGTAGACCAATGAGTCCAGCTGGTTCTTCGATTCGATCTCCTCACGCCGCGACTTGTCCTCGGCCGAGTGTGCCTCTGCCTCCTTGGCCATGCGCTCGACTTCTTCTTTCGATAGGCCGGAAGACGATGTAATTTTAATGGTCTGATCCTTTCCCGTCGCCAGGTCTTTCGCGGTCACGTTCAGGATGCCGTTGGCATCGATGTCGAACGTAACTTCGATCTGCGGAACGCCCCGTGGTGCCGGAGGAATGCCAGTAAGCTGGAACTTGCCCAATGTGCGGTTCTGGTTCGCCATCGGACGCTCCCCTTGCAGCACGTGAACATCAACCGCAGTTTGGCTGTCGGCTGCAGTCGAAAACGTCTCAGTCCTGCGCGTCGGAATGGTCGTGTTCCGTGGAATCATTGGCGTCGCCACCCCGCCCTGTGTTTCGATCGACAGCGACAAGGGAGTCACATCGAGCAGCAACAAATCTTTTACCTCGCCGCCCAGTACGCCACCCTGGATCGCGGCGCCTACCGCGACTACTTCATCCGGGTTCACTCCCTTGTTGCCTTCTTTCCCGAAGAGCTCCTTGACCAGTTGCTGAATACGCGGCATGCGAGTCTGTCCGCCAACCAGCACTACTTCGTCGATCTTGCTGGCATCTACGCCCGCGTCCTTCATGCATTGCTTGCTTGGCGGCACGGAGCGCTGGATGAGTTCTTCAACCATGGCCTCCAGTTTCGCCCGCGTGAGTTTCTTTACGAGATGCTTCGGTCCGCTAGCATCCGCAGTAATGAATGGCAGATTGATCTCCGTCTCCATCGTGGTGGAAAGTTCGATCTTGGCCCGTTCCGCCGCATCACGAAGACGCTGCAGCGCCATCTCGTTTCCTCTGCCGCGCAGATCGAGACCTTCGCTCTTCTTGAACTCGTCGATCAGCCAGTCGACGATGCGCTGGTCCAGGTTGTCACCACCCAGGTGCGTATCGCCGTTCGTAGCCTCAACTTCGATCAAGCCTTCTCCAACTCGCAGGATCGAAATATCAAATGTCCCGCCGCCAAAATCGTAGACCGCGATCGTCTCATCCTTTTTCTTGTCCAGACCATAAGCTAGGGCCGCTGCCGTCGGCTCATTGATGATGCGTTTTACCTCGAGCCCAGCGATCTTCCCGGCATCTTTGGTGGCTTGGCGTTGTGCGTCGTTGAAATACGCCGGAACCGTGATCACCGCATCCTGGACCGGCTGTCCCAGATAGTCCTCAGCTGCCTTCTTCAACTTCTGCAGAATCATGGCCGAGATCTGCTGTGGCGTATACTTCTTGCCCTGGGCCACGATCACCACGTGGTCGCCCTCGGGCTCAACCTTGTACGGCACCATCTTCAGCTCTTCTTTCACTTCGTCATAGCGTCGCCCCATGAAACGCTTGATCGAGAAAATCGTGTTCTCGGGATTGGTGATCGCCTGGCGCTTGGCCACTTGGCCCACCAGCCTCTCGCCGGTCTTGGTAAACGCCACCACCGACGGAGTCGTGCGCCCGCCTTCCTCATTGGCGATGACATTGGGTTCACCGCCCTCCATGACTGCCACCACCGAATTCGTAGTACCAAGATCAATGCCAATCGTTTTGCCCACGTTAGTAACCTCCCGAGGTTGGCCTGCGGAAATAAGGACTCGATCTGTTGCCGTCCTCTATTGCTGAGACTAGCGACATGTGGCACCGAGAACAATTCATCAGTAGAGCGAATGAAAATTCGACGACAACGCTTATTGGAAAATTCGCTTCAGGCAAGAGGAATTGATAAGACAAAAGTCTTATCTAAGAATTCGTTTCGCGGTTAACCCAACTCAACAATTCTCGAATCTCAGATTGCATGTAGTACCCCTTTCCGATCGTGGGAGAAAGTACTCCCATGCCAATTGCTTCGGGGAAGAGTCCCCGAGCCTGTTCGTATCCTGGGATCTGCACACGCTTTGCGAGTTCGAGTACATCTCCGCAGGGCATTTCACCTGAGGCCAGAAAAGAGAGGAGGAGCATCAAACCATCCGATCCCACAAATCTCTCGAGCGATAAACCTTCCACGATGCTGCGATCGTTGCGGAACTCCCGGACGCTATCGTACCGGCAGCCCGGCCCGTTCGATCCCGCGGAACGCGATAAACGATGAACTAGCCTTAGACCCTTCAGCCGTTCACCGCGCTCATCTTCACTCGCAAGCCATTCGACCCAGCCATCCTCAATCCTGGTGATGAGGTCGCCGCAAGAGCTGCATTTCCAGCCCCGCAATTGTCCTTTGGGGTTTTCACTATGTTTATTCATGGCGAAAAAGGCTCGATCTTGCGGCCTCTATGCCGCGTTCGATCTCAAGGCTGAGGCTACCGTCCAGGCCTTTGAATAACAATTGAACGAGGGAGCGACCATGAATTGAGAAAGGTGGCTTAGTCCTGGTTCCAGCCCGGGTGAGAGAGACCTGTACGACTTTGGGAGTACCGGGCCGTCCATCGCAATGCACGCGGCCAAACCGGGTTCCCCTGCTTGACAGACGCGGTTCCATCGCCGACGATGGGCGAGTCAGGCGGCGGAGGTTGATGTCATGGCAGAAAGCACCGTGCGTCGGCGCTTTGACGATTCTCTCGGCGTTGTTGAGATGGGAATCTATTCCGTGCTGGCGGTGTTGCTTTCCCTAACCATCCTCGCTGCCCTCGCCAGCGCATGCAAGCTGCTTCTCGACAGCGTAATTCATTGGACGGTGGCAACGCAGACACTGCGGGTTCTAAACGAACT
>Ga0209733_1000011_pt1 | contig 20267 bp, 14 predicted proteins | sample BlaSpr_A8_OM2_M1_FD_187976 | JGI IMG/M metagenome (GOLD analysis project Ga0209733, IMG submission 187976) | Forest soil microbial communities from Thunder Bay, Ontario, Canada - Black Spruce, Ontario site 2_A8_OM2_M1 (SPAdes) (version 2) | ecosystem: Environmental > Terrestrial > Soil > Boreal...
TCGCCGATCTCGCGACCTCCTACATGGACATCAAGCCGCAGGACAAGCAGGAGATTCTGGAGACCATCGATCTTGGGGCGCGGATGGAGAAGGTGTCGCGCCACCTCGCCGAGCGGCTCGAAGTGCTTCGCCTGACCGCCGAGATCGGACAGAAAACAAAAGCCACCTTCGACGAGCGCCAGCGCGAGGCGATCCTGCGCGAGCAGATGGCGACCATCCAGCGCCAGCTCGGCGAAGGCGACGGCAAGACGCAGGAAGTCGCCGAGCTGAACGAGGCGATTGCCAAGGCGCAGATGCCGCCCGAGGCGGAAAGCCAGACCCGCAAGGAAGTGCGCCGCTACGAACGGATGCCGGAGTCGGCCGCCGAGGCCGGCATGGTGCGCAGCTATCTCGATTGGCTGATCGAGCTGCCCTGGGCGCTGCCGCCGGAAAAGCCCATCGATATCGGGCAGGCGCGGCGCATCCTCGATGAGGATCATTTCGGCCTGGAGAAGATCAAGAGCCGGATCGTCGAATATCTGGCGGTACGGAAACTGGCGCCGCACGGCAAGGCGCCGATCCTGTGCTTCGTCGGTCCGCCCGGCGTCGGCAAGACCTCGCTCGGCCAGTCGATCGCGCGCGCCATGGACCGGCCGTTCGTCCGGGTCAGCCTCGGCGGCGTGCACGACGAGGCCGAAATCCGCGGCCACCGCCGCACCTATATCGGGGCGCTGCCCGGCAACATCATCCAGGCGATCAAGAAGGCGGGCGCGCGCAACTGCGTGATGATGCTGGACGAGATCGACAAGATGGGACGCGGCATCCAGGGCGATCCGTCGGCGGCGATGCTCGAAGTGCTCGATCCCGAACAGAACTCCACCTTCCGCGACAATTATCTCGGCGTGCCGTTCGACCTGTCGCGCGTGGTATTCCTCGCCACCGCCAACATGCTGGATACGATTCCCGGTCCGTTGCAGGACCGCATGGAGATCATCAGCCTGCCCGGCTACACCGAGGACGAAAAGCTCGAGATCGCGCGGCGCTATCTGGTGCGCCGCCAGATCGAGGCCAACGGCCTGAAGCCGGAGCAGGCCGAGATCGAGATCGACGCGCTGCGGCTGATGATCAAGGGCTATACCCGCGAGGCCGGCGTCCGCGCGCTGGAGCGGGAAATCGGCAAGGCGCTGCGCCATGCCGCGGTCGAGATCGCCGAGGGCACGTCGAGCAAAGTCACCATCTCCGCCAACGACCTCACCGCCGTTCTCGGCCAGCCCCGCTTCGAAGGCGAGATCGCGATGCGCACCAGCGTCCCCGGCGTCGCGACCGGGCTCGCCTGGACGCCGGTCGGCGGCGACATCCTGTTCATCGAGGCGACGCGGATTCCGGGAAAAGGCGGGTTGATCCTGACCGGCCAGCTCGGCGACGTCATGCGCGAGAGCGTGCAGGCGGCGCTGACGCTGGTGAAGAGCCGCGCCGCGCAGCTCGGCATCGATCCCGCGCTGTTCGAAAAAAGCGACATCCATGTCCACGTGCCCGCCGGCGCCACGCCGAAGGACGGGCCGAGCGCGGGGGTGGCGATGTTCACCGCGCTCACTTCGCTGCTCACCAGCCGCACGGTCCGCAGCGACACCGCCATGACCGGCGAGATATCGCTGCGCGGCCTGGTGCTGCCGGTCGGCGGCATCAAGGAGAAGGTCGTCGCCGCCGCCGCGGCCGGCCTGACCCGGGTGATGCTGCCGGCGCGCAACCGGCGGGATTTCGACGACATCCCGCAGGGCGCGCGCGAACAATTGCAGTTCATCTGGCTGGAGCGCGTCGACGACGCGGTCGCAGAGGCCCTGGAAAAGACCCCGCAGGCGGAAGCCGCAGCCGAATAGAGCGGCGCCATCGCGGCTTTCGTCGTGGACGTAAAGCTAGCTTCCGAGTCGCGGCAACAGCTTCAGCGCGTTGCCGCGCTCGATGTCCATCAGTTGCGCCTCGGTGAAGACCCCGGACTCCCGCAACCCCCTGACATGGTCGATGCCGGTGCGGTATGGGAAGTCGGTGCCGAACACGATCTGCGAGAGCGGAATGATCGCCGTCAGCGCCGACATCGCGGCCTTGTTGGAAGTCTGCGCCGTGTCGTAGGTGAAACGCTTCAATTCGGCCAGCGCCCCCTCCGGCACCGTGTCCTTGGCGTCGGGGACCAGCAGCGGATTGCGGACGAAGCGCTCGATCAGAAACGGCATGGTGCCGCCGGCATGCGAGAAGATCCAGCGAATATCGCGGAATTTCCGCGCATTGCCGCTGAACACGATGTCGGCGATGGCGCGCGTGGTATCGGTGCCGAATTCGATCATCACCGGCTGCTGGGTCTTGACCAGATTGACGCAGCAATTGGCCGTGGTCGGATGGGTATAGACCAGCGCCTTGCGCCGGTTGAGTTCTTCCATCACCGGCAGGAACGAGGGATCGCCGAGCCATTTGTCGCCGTAGCTCGTCATCAGGCCGATACCGTCGGCTTTCAGCGTCTCGAGCGCGTAGGCGATCTCCTGCAGGCTGCCGTCGGTATCGGTCAGCGGGATCATCGCAAAATTGCCGAAGCGGCCGGGATGGTCGGCTCTCAGTTTGGCTGCGTATTCGTTGCACTCGCGCGCCAGTTTGCGGGCGGCTTCGCCGGAGGTGATACCAAGGGCAGGCGTGGTCACCGAGAGCATCGCAACTTCGACGCCCGCTTTGTCCATGTCAGCGAGCGATTTCTCCGGCGTCCAGTTGATCATCAGCGGATCGCGGAAACCGCTCGCACTAACGGCAGAAATGAAGGTCGGGGGCGACAGATGATGGTGGACGTCGATGCGATAGGGTTTTGTCGCCTCCGCCGTCTGCGCCGCTGCACGCCCGGGCACGCCGAGACCGACCGCGGCCATCGCGGCCGCGCCAGCGACAAATTTGCGCCGGTTCAGCGCCGGACCTGACAACGAAAGCGTGCCGCTGTCGCAGCATGCGCATCCGCGATACGACCAGTGGTGTCCGTTCTTCATAGTGTCCTCCCTGTCGGTCCCTTCGGGACTCCTGTTCTAACGCTCGGCCTCAGCCGTCGATGATCGCCACCGCCCGGGTCCAGCCCGCCGAGGCGCGTTCGATCTTGACCGGAAAGCACGACACCATAAAGCCGGTCGATGGCAATTGTTCGAGGTTGTGCAGCTTTTCGATATGACAATAACCGATATGACGCCCGGCCTTGTGGCCTTCCCAGATCAGACTGGCGTCTTTGGTCTCGGCGTATTTCTTCGCGGTGTAGACGAACGGCGCATCCCAGCTCCAGCCGTCGATGCCGGTCAGCCGCACGCCGCGCTCGAGCAGGTACATCGTCGCCTCATAGCCCATGCCGCAGCCGGAGGTGACGTAATCCTGGCGGCCGTATTTGGCTCCCGCCGAGGTGTTGACCACCACGATCTCCAGCGGCGAAAGCGAATGCCCGATCCGCTTGAGTTCGTTCTCGACGTCCTTTGCGGTCGCCACATAGCCGTCCGGCAAATGGCGGAAATCCAGTTTCACGCCCGGCTGCAGGCACCATTCCAGCGGCACCTCGTCGATGGTCCATGAACGCTCGCCGCGGTTCATGGTCGGATGAAAGTGCCAGGGCGCGTCGAGGTGGGTGCCGTTGTGGGTGGAAAGGCTGACCTGCTCGACCGCCCAGCCCTGCCCGTCCGGCAGATCCTCCGCCTTCAGCCCTTCGAAGAACTGCAGCATGCGCGGCAGGCCCTGCTGGTGATCGATATAGACGATCGTTGGATGTCCACCCGGCGGATCGGCGGGCACGTCGTTCTGCAGCGGCACGGAGATATCGATCAGTCGTCTGGCCATCGGCGTTTCCCCGTTTTCTAGATCAGACCGGCTTGATGCCGGCTTCGGCGACGAAGTCGGCGCGTCGTCGCGCTTTCTTCCTGTTTGGCCGGTTCGAGGCATTATCCGCACTTCACGTGCCGCCGGGCTGACGGCCAGCGAAGGTTGCGGCTCCGGCACCCTAAAGACCGTCTGGTTTATCGCAATGACTTTGTCGACGGAAGCCGGACCGGTATGGTGTCTCCATGCGGGTGCGCCCTCGGGTCGGCGAAATCGGAGGATCGGTTGCGATTTCTTGGAATGCTGGCCAGTGCAATCCTGCTGCCGCATCCGGCCACGATCCGCGCCCAGGCGGTCCGGGATATGCCAACGAAATATCCCGAGAATGCGATGTCCGGACTTGGCATCACGACCTTCGCAAGATACGTCGTCTCGAACCATAGGACCGCGATGGGATCGGCGATAGCCTGCGCCGGCTTCCTCCGCCACTTCAAATTTCCCTTGCAATGTCAGGTAGCATCTCCGTAGAGTTTCATAGGGGAGAATGCCGATGTTCGCACAGATCAAATGGATCCTTGCTGCGACAATCCTTGCATCGTTCTTGTCGACCGGAAGATGCCATGCTCAAATCCCGAGCGCCCTGGAAAATGATCCCAAGCAGCTCGTGATCTCATTGGTATTCGCCTTGCAGGTTGGCGATCAGTTGACGCTATACCGTTGGTTTGGAACGGATCTTCTCAATTCAACGCTCGCACGGACTTCCGGAACCGGAAAGGACGACAAGTTGGTCGGGCTGGGACCTGTGCTCGAGGTGAAGATCGAGGGTGTCGAGAGCACCAAGCAAACAACCAATACCGTCGGACCACTACAACAAATCATCACGAGCTTTAAGGCGCAGGTGACCCACCAAAAGGGTACCGTCTCCTGGCAATTCGAGATCGACGATGCGACAAAGCGGTTTCGCACCGCTACATTCGACCTGTTGCCGGTCACCGCAGGACCCAATCCAAACATTGCGCAAACCGCCGATCCGGGCTCGGCACCGTTCAAACAGATCGTCGTGTCGGAGCTTGAGCCTGTCAAGATTCCACCCTCGATTCGCATCCTTAAGGAGACCGCGGCGGTTTCTTTTGAAAAACAGGCCAAGAAAGCGGCCGGGCCGGCGCACAACAAACATCGGTTTACGCGGCCGTCCACCAGCACAGGCGAAGCGGACGACACCTCGGTCAACGCCGCCACCGACACAGTCCCTAATTCCACCAGTTCGAACACGGCAAAGCCCGCCGCCGAAACACCCTCTTTGGTTCCGCTGGCGGCAACCGCTCCGTTCGACTCCCGCGTCGTCGACTTCCTGTTCGCTACCACCCGCAAGCAAGGCCCGCCGTTGAACAGCAACGTGACCTTTACCGGCGATCGCAATCCGGAAGTCACGCTGGGCGCGGCCTCGATCCGAATTCCGGAAGATCACAAGATCGGACGAATTGAGCTTCCGACGGTGTGGGACAAGCTGGGCCTGACCATCTTTGAGGCATCGACCAAAGAGCAGAGGAATTTCACGATCCGGAAGGTCACGACGTTAACACCCGACCAATGGGACGGAATCATCAAGGCGAAAGCGCCGAAGACCGCCCTGATATTCGTGCACGGGTTCGACAACACATTCGAAGATGCCTTGTTCAGAACGGCCCAGATCGTCTGGGATTTGCAATATCCGGGTCTCGCTGTCCTGTTCTCATGGGCTTCGGCAGGCGACCTCAGCGGCTACGTCTACGATCTGAATAGCGCCGAACTCGCGCGGCCCGCATTCACAGCGCTTTTGCAATCCCTCAAGGAGAAATACGCAATCGAGAAGGTTCAGATCATCGCTCACAGCATGGGCAACAAACTGGTTCTCGATGCGCTTTCCTCGTATTCGGAGACCGCAAATCCCGACAAAGTCGCGCAGCTGATCATGGCGGCTCCCGACGTCGACCGGGATAATTTCATTCAGATGATCCCCAAGGTGCAAAGAATCACCCAGGGCATGACGCTCTACGCGTCGTCAGCAGACAAGGCGCTCGAAGCATCGCGGATTCCCGCCAAGGTTCCCCGTGCGGGCGACGTACCGAAGGAAGGGCCGGTCATCCTGCCCAATCTGGAAACGATAGATGTCACGGCCGTCGGCAACGAGATTTTTGGTCTCGACCACAGCGTGTTCGCGACCAATCGCGACATCATGGATGACATCAAGCTCGTGCTTGCAATCGGACTGCATCCTCCAAACGACCGGCTGTCCGAGATACGACCCGTTCCGGACCCCCCGGCAGCCGCGACATATTGGAGATATGTCCCCTGATGCCGGAGTGATGAGGTTCCGCGCGCAGGCCTGATCAACGGCTTGGGGCCGAGCCCGTTCGCGCCGCCGGCCTGCGTTCGATCGGATCGATATCGATGGCGCGCAAGCGGCCCATGCGCAGCACGTCCATCGCGAGCCTGCGGCCGATCCGGTCGCGGTCGAGAACGCGGATCAGATCGTCGACGCCGTTGACGTCGACGCCATCCAGCCTGATCACGACGTCGCCGGGCACCAGCCCGGCCTTCGCCGCCGGCCCGTCCGGCTCGATCTGCGCCAATAGCGCGCCCATCTTGTTGTCGACACCGGCGACCACCGCATGGCGTCGCGGGATCGGCGCGGTCTGGCCGGACACGCCGATATAGGCGCGCCGGACGTAGCCGTGGCGGATGATTTCCGACAGCACGAATTGCGCGGTGTTGCTGGCGACCGCAAAGCAGATGCCCTGCGCGCCGCTGATGATCGCGGTGTTGATGCCGATCACCTCGGCGGACGACGACACCAGCGGCCCGCCGGAATTGCCGGGGTTGAGCGCCGCGTCGGTCTGGATGACGTCCTCGATGGTCCGGCCGCTCACCGAGCGGATCGAACGGCCGAGCGCGGAAACCACGCCGGCGGTCACCGTCGATTCGAAGCCGAGCGGATTGCCGATCGCGACCACGAGCTGCCCGCGGCGCAAGGTCTTGGAATCGCCGAGCGAGGCGTAGCGCAAATCGCGCGCGCCGTCGGCGCGCAGCAGCGCGAGATCGGTGTCGGGATCAACGCCGAGCACGCGGGCGTCCGTGACGATGCCCTCGATGTCGCGCAGCCTGATCTCCTTCGACGACCCGACCACGTGGCTGTTGGTCAGCACGAGGCCATCCGGGGAGATGACGATCCCGGAGCCGACCCCGCCGCGCTCGCGCGGGGTGCGCATCTTCGAGCCGGTTTCGACCCGGACCACGGCAGGTCCGACCCGGTCGGTCACGCCGATCACGGCGTTGGAATAGGCGTCGAGCAGGGCTTGATCGGAGGCGGCGGTCGGCCCGGCCGCTTGAGCGGCGGAGCCCTCATCGAATGTATGATGGGTATAATCCAACATGGCGAATCCCTCTGGCCATGACAGATGGTGCCCATTCCGTCCCGTCGCAAGTGCCCAGGAAACGGCGCCCGGCCATGCGGCCGGGCCCCTAGCCGTTGCGTTGAGAAGCTACGGTCGACATTTCAATATCGGCCGTCATCCGAGGGGCTGTCTTGGCGCGGGATTTCGGGCCCGGCCCCCGCATGTAATGAAGTTCCGGGCGGTAGCGGCTGCTCAAACGCGGCGCCCTCACGATGCGCCGCAGGAACCTGGCGAACGCCATTCCGAATGATCTGCGCAATTTGTCCTCCTGGCGTTGCTGGCGCGTTTTCATGTTCAAAGCTGTCCCGTCAGCCGTTCATGAAAAGCGGTGCTGCGCGGGTCCAGCCCGGTAAACGAAACCGTGGCGCCGTGGGCGCGGTATTTGGCTGCGATCGAATCCAGCGCCGCGACGCTGGAGGCGTCCCAGATCTGCGAATAAGTGAGATCGATCGCGACATCCTTGGGATCGACGCCGTAACTGAAGCGCTCGACGAGGTCGTTGCTGGAGCCGAAGAACAGCGGTCCGTGCACATCGTAGCGCACCGAGAGCCCGTCGGGGCTGAGCGAGCGCTCGGCGCGAATGACATGGGCCACGCGGCGGGCGAACAACACCATCGCCAGCAGCACGCCGCCGGCAACGCCGAGCGCGAGATTGCCGGTCGCTACCGTCACCGCGACGGTGACGACCATGACGATGGTTTCCGGCAGCGGCATCCGCTTCAAGGTGGCTGGAGCGATGCTGTGCCAATTGATGGTCTTCAGCGCGACGATCATCATGACGGCGGCAAGCGCCACCATCGGGATCTGCGCCATCAGATGGCTCAAGCCCGTCACCAGCAATAGCAGCACCAGGGCCGCGACCGCGGTCGAAACCCGGGTGCGCGCCCGGCCGATCTTCACATTGACCACGGTCTGTCCAATCATGGCGCAGCCGGCGATGCCGCCACAGAAAGCGGCGGCGATGTTGGCAATCCCAAGCGCCCAGGATTCGCGGCCCTTGTGCGAGCGGGTGTCGGTGAGGTCGTCGACCAGTTTTGCCGTCAGCAGCGTCTCCAGCAGCCCGACAAAGGCGACGCTGAGCGCGGTCGGCCAGACGATCCGCAGCGTGTCGAGATCGAGCGGCACCAGCAGCGCCGTGATACGGGGAAGTCCGGGCGCCATGGCCCCCTCGCCTCCCACATTCGGCACCGTGAGGTTGCCGATCATGACGATCGCGGTCACGACGATGATCGCGATCAGCGGCGCCGGCACGGCTACCGTCAAGCGCGGCACGATCAGGATGATCGCGACCGACAGCACGAACAGCGGATAGACCAGCCAGGGCACGTCGAGGACATGCGGGACCTGCGCGAAGAAGATCAAAATGCCGAGCGCATTGACAAAGCCGATCATCACCGAGCGCGGCACGAAACGCATCAGCCGCGCCAGCCCCGCCACGCCAAAGGCGATCTGGACCGCGCCGGCGATGACGATGGTCGGCAGGATGTAGCCAACGCCGTGCAGTTTGACCATCGGCCCGATCACCAGTGCAATCGAGCCGGCCGCCGCCGTGACCATCGCGGGCCGGCCGCCGAGCGCCGACATCACAAGACCCAGCACGATAGAAGAAACCAGCGCCACCTTGGGATCGACGCCCGAGATGAACGAGAACGAGATCACTTCGGGAATCAGCGCCAGCGCGGTGACCAGGCCCGCGAGCGTCTCGCGAATCAGCACATTCGGCGAGCGCAGCACCGAGGTGACGGACGGCGTATCGTCGAAGCTCGCCAGCGCGGATGCGGTCGTGATCGTCATGAAGAGCGGACTCCGGGCAGCAAAAGTTTGTTGTTGTCAGCGAACCACACAGCGGAATCCGATGTGGGTGGTCGATGTATCCAGCGTCTGGCTCTGGCGCGCCGCCGGCCGGTAGCGCAGGCAATAATTCGGTGCGCACAGATGCGAACCGCCCTTCACGACCCGGTTCGCGGTGCGGTCGTTGCTTTCCTTTGCCTGGCAACAGGATGGCTTATCGCTTGCCGCGCCTGGCATGGCGTAGGCGCTCGCGGTCCACTCCCAGACATTGCCGATCATGTCGTAAAGCCCATAGGCGTTGACGGGGAACGCGCGGACCGGCGAGGTGCCCTCGTAGCCGTCCTCGGCGAGATTTTCGAAAGGGAAACGGCCCTGCCAAATGTTGGCCATCGCCTGCCCCTGTGGGGCAAATTCCTCGCCCCACGCATAGGTCGCGTCGTGCAATCCGCCGCGCGCGGCGAATTCCCATTCGGCTTCGGTCGGCAGCGATTTCCTGGCCCAGCCGGCGTACGCCACCACATCCTCGAAGGCGACGTGAACCACCGGGTGATCCCGGCGGTCATCGATGTTGCTTTCAGGGCCCTCGGGGTGACGCCAGTCCGCGCCGGGAACGTAGGCCCACCACGCGCGATAATCGCGCAGGCCGACAGGCGCGTCCGGTTTTGTGAATACCAGCGAGCCCGGCACCAGGAATTCAGGAGCGGCGTCCGGATACAGCGCGGGGTCGGGCATCCGTTCGGACGTGGTCACATATCCCGTCGCCCGAACGAACTCGCGATACTCGGCATTGGTCACCGGATGCGGATCGATCCAGAATCCATCCACGCGCGCGGCGCGCGCCGGCCGCTCCTCGCGATAGAACTTGTTCGAACCCATCACGAATTCGCCGCCGGGGATCCAGATCATGGAGCCCCGGTCGGCAGCCTCCGGCCGGCTTGCGCCGGCCAACGGCCTTGCGTCTGCGCCTGTGTCGAGCAAAGACATGAAGCTCACGCTTCCGCGAACTTCTTCGGCACGAAGTCGAGCGGCGATCCCGGCGGGATCAGTTCTTCCTTCCTGGTCGAGTTCTCGAAATCCCGGATGATGCGTTGCGCGTGCTGCATCACCCACCAGCGCACGTAGCGCTGGTTGACCGCCTCGCGCTCTTTCGGGTCTTCCTTGAGGTGCGTGATGCGGGCAAAGCCGAGCGGCAGTTCCGGATCGTGGAAATGCTGCTGCCGCTTGAAGTTGATCTTGAAGTCCTTCCATTTCACCGCGTGCAACTCGTCCTTGAGCCAGACGATGCAGGATTCGCGGTTCGAGGTCGGCTGCTGGCCGAAGAAGAACGGGCTCTGGTCGACGCCGTCGATCAGGCGGTCGCCCGGCGGCTTGCAGCCCGTGAATGACAACAGCGTGGTGAACATGTCGGTGACGTGCACCATCTCGTTGCTTTCGACGCCCGCCGGAATGTGACCCGGCCAGCGGATCAACAGCGGCGTGCGAATGCCGCCTTCCGCCGAACTGAAGTAGGAACCGTCGAAGAAGCCGCCGGTGCCGCGGCCGGCGAGATGGTCCTCCGCACCGTTGTCGCCGCACATGACCACGATCGTATTGTCGGCGACGCCGAGTTCGTCGAGCTTGTCGACCAGCACGCCGAAATCATGGTCCAGCATCAACAGGCAGTCGCCCCACTCGCCGTTGTCGCTCTTGCCGACAAACTCGTCGCGCGGGCTCATCGGGAAGTGCATCAGCGAATGATTGAAGTAGCAGTAGAACGGCTTGTCCGCCTTGACAGACTTTTCCATGAATTTGAGGGCGCGCTTCTGGTACTCGAGGTCGCAGGTCTTCTTGGTCTCCATGGTGAGTTGCTCGTCGAGCAGCGGCCAGGCGCCCTTGCCCTTGACGCCCTCATGCATATGCGAGAAGCCGTCGCGCTCCGGCACGTAATGCGGGTCGGTCAGCCACATGCATTCGTCATAGGTGCGCAACGGTCCGTACCATTCGTCAAAACCGTGGTCGGTCGGAAAACGGCCGTCCTCGGCGCCGATGTGCCACTTGCCGTAGATCGAGGTCGCGTAGCCGGCTTCCGACAGGATCTCGCCGATGGTGCGCTCCCACTTGACGATGCCGCCGCCATTGCCGCCGAGCGCGATGGTGTGGTTGCCCGAGCGGATCGGGAAGCGGCCGGTCATCAGCGCCGAGCGGGTCGGCGTGCATTGCGGCTCGACGACGTAATGCGTCAGCTTCACGCCTTCCTTGGCAAACTTGTCCATGCGCCTGGTATCGGCGCCGCGCAGGATGCCGCCACCGTAGCAACCCAGTTCCCCCATTCCGAGGTTGTCCACGTGGAAAAACAGAATGTTTGGTTTCTTGGTCATTTATAGCTCCGAGTTCGTGACGCGATGTCGCGTCGCCTGGTAGATGTTGGTCTGCGGCGTTTTCGCCTGCGTATTTTGAAAGCTCGGGTGTCAGAAGATCTCGCCCACTCCTTTCGGTCCGACGTTCATGCCGAAGCCGGCTAGCCCCCGGCTCTTGAGCTCGGGCTCCATGGCCGCGAGCGATTCCTCCCGGATCAGCCCCTTGAGCTTCTGCACCAGCGCCGCGAATTCCGGCGTGGCGGTCATCTCGGCGGTGCGCGGGCGCGGCAGCGGCACCTTGATCTCCGCCTTGATGCGCCCCGGCCGCGCCGTCATGACGTAGATGCGGTCGGAGAGGAAAATCGACTCTTCGATGTCGTGGGTGATGAACAGCACCGAGATGCGGAATTGCTGCCAGATGTTGGTGAGGATCTCCTGCATCACGACGCGGGTCTGGGTGTCGAGCGCGCCGAACGGCTCGTCCATCAGCAGCACCTGCGGGCTGGTCGCCAGCGCGCGAATGATGCCGATGCGCTGCTTCATGCCGCCGGAGAGCTGGTCGGGATAATGGTCCGCGAACGAAAGCAGGCCCGCGAGGTCGAGCAGCGAGCGCGCGGTGACGTCGCGCTTGCCGGCATCGACGCCGGCCATCTTCAGGCCGAACTCGACGTTCTTGCGGACCGTGAGCCAGGGGAACAGCGAATATTGCTGGAACACCACGCCGCGGTCGGAACCCGGTTTGGTGATCGGCTGGTGATCGACCGTGGCTTCGCCGCTGGTCGGCGCCATGAAGCCGGCCACGATCGAGAGGATGGTCGACTTGCCGCAACCGGAGGGACCGATCAGCGATACGAACTCGCCGGGCTGCACGTTGAGGCTGACGTCCTTGACGGCGATCACCTCGTTGTCGTTGGCGCCGAACACAACGCCCATGTCGCGAACGTCGATCAGACCTTTTTCAACGGTATTCGTTGCTTGGGTGTTCATTTTTTGCTCCCGGGTGCGAAGGCGAGCCACGGCATCATCAGGACGCCGCAGAGCCGGATGATTCCGCTGCAGACCAGCCCCAGGACGCCGATCGTGATCATGCCGAGCACGATCGCCGGGTAGTTCACCAGCGAATAGGCTTCCCAGGTGAAGTAGCCGACACCGAACTGGCCGGAAATCATCTCGGCGGCGATCAGCGAGACCCACGCCACGCCCATGCCGACCGCAAGCCCGGTGAAAATATGCGGCAGCGAGCCGGGCAGGATCACGTTCAAGAACAGCCGGGCTTCGCCGGCGCCGAGACAGCGGCCCGCGCGTATCAGCACCCCGTCCATCGAATGGACGCCGTGAACGGTGTTCAAAAGGATCGGGAAGAAGGCGCCGATGAAGGTGATGAAGACGATGGCCGCTTCGTTGTTGGGCCACAACATGATCGACATCGGCACCCAGGCGATCGCAGGAATCGGGCGCAGAATTTCGATCGCGGGCATGAAGAGGTCGCGGACCCTGCGGTATCTGCCGATCATCAGTCCAAGGGGGACGCCGACCGCGATGGCGATGAAGAATCCGAGCAGGATGCGCCGCACGCTGAAGCCGACATTGACCAGGAATTTTGTCGACGAACTGACTTCGACTGCCTGCCTGAAGACCTCATAGGGCGTCGGCACGTTCTTGAAGCGGATGTAGAAATCGAGCCGGTACTTGGTTCCCAGATACCAGAACAGGAACAGCGCGCCGATCGAGACGCAGGCGAGCAGCGCGGTGACGACCTGCTCGCGGGTGACCCGCTCGAGCAGCGGCTTCATCTTCAGGGCGCCGATTTCGACCTCCGGCCCGACAGGTTCGGGAACGGCCGGTGCCTGCGCTGCGGGCGGCTGGACATTTTTCGTCACCACCGGATCCGCTGTCTTTCCGTAATCGGCCTGAGTATCCACCAGCGAGATCCTTGCCGTCTTCATGCGCTGTTGTTTGTCGAACATGGCATTTGTCCTCTCAAGCTAATGGCCGACGTCGACCGCTCCGAGCGCCTCGCTGTAGGTCGCAAGCCTGCCGCCGTTCCTGTTCGCATAGGCCTCGGCATCGTGCTTGAGCATGAACGGCACCACTTCAGGCTTTTTCGGATCCTTGCTGCTGACCGCATAGAAGGCGGCGTCGGCGAACACTTTGATGCCGAGTTCATGATCGACCAGGTAGACTGCGTTGAGCTTCTTGCCGCCGTCGGTGAATTTCTTCACGCCCATCAGCGTGCAGGCCGCGGAGCTGAAGGGCACGATGTCGCCACCTGCGATCCATACTTCGCCGGCTTCGCGGGGATTGCCGACCGGTACGTTGCAGACGGGATCGTTGCCGGTGACGTCGTAGCCGGCTTGCGACGCCAGCTGCTTGTCGTAATCCAGTCCCAGATCCTTGAAGGCCTGCCGCACATAGCTGTCGTTGACCCAGGCGCCGATGTTCAGCTCCTTGATCATGTTCAGCTTCTTCAGGACCGCGTAATTGCCCTTGATGGCTTCAACCCAGGCCGGCTTGATGGTCGGGTCGAGCGTGTGGATGCCGCCCGGACCGAGAAAGATGTAGACCACCTCCTTGTTGATCTTGGTCCACTCCTCGACCTTTTCGGCCCCGAGCTTGGGGTTCTTGCGCATCCAGTCGTTGGCTTCCATCAGCGCTTCGATGTAGGCGACGACGATCTCCGGATATTTTTCGGCAAAATCCTTGCGCACGACCACGCCGTGGAAGGTCGGGGTCTTGGTCTCCGCGCCGTCGTAGATCTTGCGGGCAAAGCCTCGGAACGGCAGCAGCTCGGCAAACGGAACGAAGTCGGCGTGGGCGTCGATACGCTTCTCCTGCAGATTGGTGCTGCCGATTTCCGGCGACTGCGACACCAGATTCCAGAAGTCGGCCGGCAGCCCCTTTTGCTCCAGCGCCCGCTGGATCATGCCGTGCGCGGCGGAGCCGAACGGCACCGAGACGTTCTTGCCCTTGAGGTCGGCGAGCTCGTAGTACGGCGAATCCTTGTGAACGACGATGCCGTTGCCGCTGCCTTGCGCGTTGTAGGCGATGATCGCGACCAGCTGGGTTTCGTTGCCGGTCGCCTGCCCGGTGGCCCCGTTCACCATCAGCGGATAGTCGCCCATCATTCCGATCTGGATGTTGTTGGCCATCATGCCGTTGGTGATCGGCGGGCCCGAAGTCGCGTTCTGCCAGGACAGCGAATATTTGAAATCCTTGTATTTGCCGGTGGTCGGCAAATGCTTTTCGAACAGGCCGAGTTCTTTCAATACGGCACCGCCGGTCACGGTGTTGGTCGTCGTGTTCTGAATACCGATGCCGATCTCGAGCGTCTCCGCGTTCGCCTGTCCGGGCGCGAGCGCGATGGCGGCAGCGGCGAGCAACGGAAGAAAGGAGATTTTGGAAATCGGGCCGACGCTCATGAAAACTATCCTTTCGGAATTAAGCCATGCAGGTGTGCCGTGCGATGCCAATGCGTCGCGCCTCGGCGGCAAGCGGATGCGACTTGACGAGGTGAGCCGCGGGCAATCGTGTCCCTTGTCGGTGCAAGCGACGTGCCATCAAACCGATGGCGATGGCACGCTGTGAGCCCGGTTCGTGAAGGACATGCGCCGTGAAAAGAGGTGATGTCATCTTGCCGCGAGCTCGTTTGCGTGTGACGAACGATCAATCATTCGGTCAGTGAGTTCTGAACCGCTCACCTTCATTCCGAAACGGCAAAGGCTTCGAACCAGCAACCTGTTGCGAAGAAATCTCCGCTGCTCAATTCGTAGACAGCCATGGCGTCGATTTTGGCTATCCGGTGGGCGAACTGACCGGTGTTTAGTCAATTCGGCCCGCGGCGAGCGCGCGGTTGCGGGGTAACGCGCTCCCGGCACTCAGCGGAGACGGCGAAGCGCACCTCGATCAAACGCGACAAAAATTGATCTTGAGATTGATCCGAGGCGCGATGTCGCTTGCAGGTTGCGTTCGCGCCGATCCGACGCGGCGGGCGCAAAGCCCGCTTTGCGATCTTGCTAACCGTCGTTGGAGGCGGCGAATTTGGCGACCTTGCCGTCGCGGATCTTGCCCAGCATTGCGGCGTCCGTGATCACGAGGTTGGTGCCATGCGGGTGCAGGATGCCGAGCTCGGCAAATCGCTTGAGACTGGTGGTGACCGACTGGCGGGTCACGCCCGTCATGTGCGCGAGGTCGGCATGCGTGAACGACGCCGCGATCAAGGTGCCCTCGCGTTCCTCCACGCCATACAGATTCATCAGGTGCAGCAATAATTGTGAAAGCCGCTCGGTCGGCGATCGCGTGCCGAGCATTTGCGCCAGCGCCGAGTAGCACTGGCCCTTGAAGCTCAGGCCTTCGATAATGTTGACGGCAAGTTCGGGAATGGTCAGCGCCATCTGGCGCAGCACATCCCCGGGCAGATGCAGCACGGTTGAGTTGACGGCGGCGGAACCCGACCAGACATGCAGGCCCTGCCTGAAAACTTCGGGACCGCCGACGAAATTGCCGGAATGCCAGTAGGCCAGCGTGATCTCGCGGCCCGAAGGCGCGATGTAGAAGACCTTGATTCGCCCGCTCTCGATCAAGAAGATGCCGTCCTGCGGACTGCCCTGGCGGAACAACTGCGCGCCGCGATAGAGCACCTTGCGCTTGCCCGAACCCAGCACCCGCGCCTTCTCGGCTTCGCTCAGCCCCCGGAACATGGGCGGCGGTCCGGCCCGCTGCGTTCCGCCGTCGGTCATCAGCAGCGCCCCGAACTGGGGCTGCGCCGCCTGGCGCTCGCCGGCGATTGCTGTCCGCTGTGGCGGCTGATCCTTGCTCATCACCTATCCGCGCGACGCCGAGATGAATCTCGGGCTCATGCCAGTATATCGCGACAGGCGCGGCTTGAAGCCGGCAATTTGAGGATTCTTGGCCTAGGAGGCAGGGGCAATAAAGCGGACCAGGCCAAGGCTGACGATCAGCAGAAACAGCAATGACAGCGTCACGGCCGCGGTGACCTTGCCGCCGACCCGGCCGATGACGCGCAGGTCGACGCCCAGACCCAGCGCCGCCATCGACATGACGGTCAGGATGCCGGCGGCTTTCTGCAGCGGGAAGACGGCCGCCGCGGGGATCAGCGACAGCGAGCGAAACGCCGCCAGCGCGAAGAAGCCGGCAATGAACCACGGCACCGTCTTGAAGAAGCTGTTCGTCCCCTTAGCGCTCGGCGAGCGATCGCCGCGGAGGCCTCGGGCCGACACCGCAATGCAGGCGACGACGGGGCCGAGCATCATCACCCGGACCAGTTTTACCAGCGTGCCGATCTGGGTGCTGACAAGGCCCGCCGGCACCGTCGCCGCGAGCACCTGCGGAACGGCATAGACCGTCATGCCGGCGAGGATCCCGTATTGCGTCTCCGAAAGATGCAACAGCGGGATCAGCAGCGGCAGCCCGAGCACCACGATCACGCCGAGCACGGCGGTGAAGGAAATCGAGGAAGCGATGTCGTCGGTGCTGGCGCCGATCACCGGCGCCACCGCGGCGATCGCCGAATTGCCGCAGATCGAATTGCCGCAGGCGATCAGGATCGACAGCCGGATCGGCAGGCCCAGTGCCCGGCTGATGCCGAAGGAGACCGCAAGCGTCACAATGACGATCGAGACGATGGCACCGAGCAGTACAATTCCCGATGCTGCGATCGCCGCAAAGGTCAAGGAGGCCCCGAGCAGCACGATCGCGACCTCCAGCAATTGTTTGGCGCTGAAGGCAACGCCGGCGCGCCAGCGGACGCCCGGCTCCCAGATGGTGCGGATCGCCGTCCCCAGCAGGATGGCGATCACGATGGCTTCGAGGTAGGGATGGCCGACCAGGGACTCTTCGAGCGCCTGGATGGCGACCGCGACGAGCGTCACGAGAGAGCAGAGCGCGATGCCCCAAAACAGAGCGACAGGTTTCGCCGCCACTGAACTGGAGAGCCCGGCGTCGTCAGATGAATCAGTCCGATTTGCCACGCATTATCCTTCTGGGAGAAGGAATTATGCGCCAAATCGTCCGAAATGGAAAATATCAATTCCGCATAGCCCGCGGAGCCGCCATGCCCGCGGCTAGCGCGTCATGACCTGTTTCGGGTCGCTTGCGCTGCCGACCTCAAAACGCGGGTTCGCCGGGTAATACATGACCCGCGCGGAAACGATCACAACGACAAGCAGCCAGAACACATATTGGCCGACCCGGCTGAGCACCGCGGACACGGGCTTCCCGGCGTCGCGCTTGCCGCGCGCGGCCTGCGGCAACACCTCGCCATAAGCGTCGAATTTCTCGGTCAGCATCACTGTTCCGGCCTCGTTCATACGAGGATTTATGTCGCAATACGGGCCGGCAAAACAATAGTCGGAACTTTCAATGTTCCTGATGTGACGGTTGCTTTGTTTTGTATTGGCTGCCGCCCGGAGAATTTCAATTGCGGGGGCGGCCCCGACGGGGAATCCGTCTCGCCGCGCAGACCGCGATCGGCCGCAACGGCAGGCTCGATGACCTGATCGGGACGACCGTATTCCTTGCATCCGACGCCTCGGGATATGTTACGGGACGGACGCTGGCCGTCGACGGCGGTTTCACGGCGAAATAGGGCGAAGGAGAAGCCGGCCATGCGCGCGCTCGTCTACACCGCACCGAATGTGCTGGAGCTTCGCGAGGAATCCATGCCCGTGGCCGCGGACGGCGAAGTCGTAGTCAAGGTCGAGGCGGTCGGCATCTGCGGCTCCGACATGCACGCCTATCATGGACACGATTCGCGCCGGCCCGCGCCGCTGATCCTGGGCCACGAGGCCGCCGGGCGCATCGTCTCCGGCCCGCGCGCCGGCGAGCGCGTCACCATCAACCCGCTGATCGTCGACCCCGCCTGCCCCTATGCCATCGAGGGGCGCCCGCACCTTTCGCCGACACGGCAAGTCCTGTCGATGCCGCCGCGCCCGGGCGCCTTCGCCGAATTCGTCCGCGTGCCCGAGAGCAATGTGGAATCGATACCCGACGACCTGCCGGTCGAACACGCGGCCCTGGCGGAGCCGATCGCCGTCTCCTGGCATGCGGTTCGGCTGGGCATGGAGCGACTGCATCTGCCGCTCGCCGCCGCGCGCGTAATCGTGCTTGGCGGCGGCGCGATCGGCTTGACCTCCGCGCTGGTGGCCCGCCATTTCGGCGCCAGGGATTTAAGCGTCGGCGAAACCAATCCGCTTCGGCGCAACGCCCTGCACCGGACCGAGGAAATCGAAACCTATGCGCCGGGCAGCAAAGCTGAGCCCGCCGACAACAGCGTCGATCTCGTAATCGACGCGGTCGGCGCCTCGGCCACGCGCGCCGCGGCAAGCCGGATGGTGCGGCCCGGCGGCGTCATCGTGCATCTCGGCCTTCTGCCGGGAGCCGACGGACTGGATATCCGCAAGATCACGCTGCAGGAAATCGCCTTCACCGGTTCGTATTGCTATACGCCACTCGATTTCCGACAAACCGTCGCCGCGATCGCAGGCGGCCGCTTCGGAAAACTGCGCTGGTTCGAGCAACGGCCGCTGTCGGAGGGCGTCGGCGCCTTTGCCAGCATCGATGCCGGCTCGACCGCGGCCGCGAAGATCATCCTGCGCCCCTGACTTTCCCGGCCAATGCCTTCGCAAAAATGCGGCCGCGCAGACTTGCTGAGCGCGCCGCGGCGCGAGACACTGCAAACCGTTCTTGCAACAAAGCTGAAAAATCAAAACGGGAACCCGGGAGACGACCATGAACGGCGCAAGGCTGAAGCATTACGGCTGGGGCCGTGAGGGCGAGGGCATGACGGAAGCGGAACAGGATTTTGTCCTCGGCCGCTATCGCGCGAAATTCTCCCGCGACAAGTTCGAGACCATCGGGGTGCCGCGACTGGAAGACCTGACGCTGCGCGCGCCGCGCGCAACGCCGCCGGATTCGCTGGCCGCGTTCTGCAACACCAACCGCTATGACCGCGCCGCCCATGCCTACGGCAAATCCTATCCGGATTATGTGCGCGGCATGCTCGGCGATTATGACTGCGCGCCCGACGTGGTCGCCTATCCGCGCAGCGAGGCGGAAATCTCCGCAGTGATGGATTGGGCCGGCGGGGCGAGCGCCTCGGTGACGCCGTTCGGCGGCGGATCGAGCGTCTGCGGCGGCGTCGAGCCGCGCGCCGACGGCACGCGTTACAAGGCGGCCGTCACGCTCGACCTGCGCAACCTCGGCAAGGTCGTCGAGGTGGACCAGGCCTCGCGCGCCGCCCTGATCGAAGGCGGCGCCTTTGGTCCCTCGCTGGAAAACCAGCTCAAGCCGCACGGCGTCACCTTGCGGCATTTCCCGCAGAGTTTTGAATATTCGACGCTTGGCGGCTGGATCGCGACGCGCTCCGGCGGTCACTTCGCCAGTCTCTATACCCATATCGACGATTTCGTCGAAAGCTTGCGCGTGGTGACGCCGCGCGGCGTTCTGGAAACGCGGCGCTTGCCGGGATCGGGCGCCGGACCGAGTCCCGATCGCATGTTCATCGGCTCGGAAGGAACGCTGGGGGTGATCTCGCGCGCCTGGATGCGATTGCAGCCGCGCCCAAAGTTTCGCGCCGGCGCATCGGTGCGTTTCCAGACCTTCTTCGCGGCGGCGCGCGCCGTGCGGGCTATCTCGCAATCCGGCCTCTATCCGTCGAATTGCCGCATCCTCGACGCGCAAGAGGCCTACAACACGGGAGCGGCCGACGGCAGCGTCGCGATCATGGTGCTCGGCTTCGAATCCGGCGATCACGCGCCCGACGCCTGGATGGCGCGCGCGCTGGAATGCTGCGCCGACCATCGCGGCACGCCGGAGCCCGCACAAGCCGGCGACGCCCATCTCGAGGGCGCGGCGGGCATCTGGCGCAACGCCTTTATTCGAATGC
>Ga0209733_1000012_pt1 | contig 19965 bp, 15 predicted proteins | sample BlaSpr_A8_OM2_M1_FD_187976 | JGI IMG/M metagenome (GOLD analysis project Ga0209733, IMG submission 187976) | Forest soil microbial communities from Thunder Bay, Ontario, Canada - Black Spruce, Ontario site 2_A8_OM2_M1 (SPAdes) (version 2) | ecosystem: Environmental > Terrestrial > Soil > Boreal...
TACAGACCGTGAAGGCAAAGGATCTTGGTCTCACCGGAACTGTGACCGCCTCTGTGAATGGCGATGGAACCCTGGACGATCCCCAACTGAATGCGGTGATTCAGTTGCCTCAGCTGCAACTCCGCCAAAGCTCGATCTCCGGACTGAAGGCAGAACTTGCTGTGGCTAATCATTCCGCAGATTTCAATCTCAACTCCAAGGTCTCGGAAGCTTCGGTGCACGCGCATGGCCGCGTCGCTCTGAGTGGGAACTACTACACGGAAGCGGCGATCGACACGAATACCGTTCCTCTGGACGTTCTGATGGCAACCTACGCCCCGAGCGTACCGCAAGGTTTTAAAGGACAGACCGAATTGCATGCAACGCTGAAGGGTCCTCTGAAAGATAAGTCCCAGGTGGAAGCGCACCTTTCGATTCCGGTGCTGAATGCAAGCTACCAATCCCTGCAGATCGGGATTGCAAGCCCAATCCGCGTCGACTATTCAGATTCCGTGGTAACCCTGCAACCCGCCGAAATTCGAGGCACGGGCACAACTCTTCGCATGCAAGGGCGGTGGCCGATCGGCGGCACAAGTTCTCCGACACTAACCGCAAACGGATCGGTGGATGTCCGTATTCTGAAAATCGTGGCGCCCGACGTCGAGAGCTCCGGCACGCTGGCCTTGGATGTGCGCGCCTCCGGACCTGCGGCCAGTCCCACGGTGGCAGGGCAGCTACAGTTGAAAGACATTGCGGTGAACACGGCCGATGCCCCGGTGGGCGTCGAGAAGCTGAATGGCACACTCGATATCTCCAACGACCGCGTGCAAGTCTCACAGATGACGGCGCAAGTAGGCGGCGGCCAAGTCTCTGTGGGCGGCTCGATCAGCTACCGCCCGGCAATGCAATTCAACCTGGCGCTGAAAGGGCAATCGGTGCGCCTCCGCTATCCCGATGGCTTGCGGTCGCTGCTTGACGCTAATCTGGCTTTCAGCGGCACAACGCAGGCTTCGACGCTAAACGGGCGGGTTCTGATCGACAGCCTCTCGTTCACGCAGGACTTCGACCTGGCAAGTTTTGGGGACCAGTTCAGCACGGGGAACGCCCCTTCCCAGCCTGGATTCGCCGATACCATCAAACTTGCCATTAACGTGCAATCGCAAGAAGATTTAAACGCGACCAGTTCGCAGATCAGTATCGCCGGACGAGCCAGCCTGCAGGTAGGAGGAACCGCGGGAAATCCAGTGATTACCGGCCGCACGACCTTGACCTCAGGCGAACTGTTTTACCGCAACGTGCGTTATCAACTTCAAAAAGGTGTGATTACGTTCGACGATCCCAACGAAACTCATCCTGTGCTAAACGTTTCAGTAACCACTACGGTCAAGCAATACAATCTCACACTCAACATGCGGGGGCCGCTCGACAAACTCACCACCTCATACGTCTCCGACCCGCCCCTGGCAACGGCCGACGTCATCAATCTGATTGCCCGTGGCAAGACCACGCAGGAGTCTGCCGCCTCAAGCCAGAGCACCGACTCCATGATTGCCTCGCAGGCTGCCAGTGAGGTGAGCAGCAGTGTTCAGAAGCTAGCGGGAATCTCCAGTTTGCAGATTGATCCCACGATCGGAGGCAACAATTCAAACCCTGGAGCCCGCATCGCTCTACAGCAACGCGTCACCAAGAATCTGCTCTTCACCTTCTCGACCGATGTTTCGCAACCCGGAAGTGAAATGGTGCAGGGAGAATACCAACTGAACAAGCGCTGGTCGGTAAGCGCGGCCCGCGATCAACTCGGAGGAGTTTCCGTGGACGGCCGCTATCACACCCGCTTTTAGGGAGCTGTCCCGCAAGTGAGGTAAGACTTTCTCCGCGTGCTCAGCGCCACCTCGGCGACCTCTGCGGTTCAAGCTGTTGCTGTGCCGTCGCGTCGGCTAAGCGAACTCACTAGGCAGCGCGGTCGAACGTTGCAGGTTGGGTGATGCGCTCCCGCTGATCTGACAACACCCCTTTGGCCTGGACGCACCCTTTCTTACTCTCTTTCGCCAACTCGGCATTGAGTTCAGCGCCCATAAGCAAAACGAAGGAAGTCCAGTACAGCCAAGTCATGAATGCGATGAACCCGCCCAGCGTCCCATACGTCCAATTGAAATTCGCCCAATGTCGAAAATAAAATCCGAGCAGAAAAGACAGAGCATTCCAAACCACCACCGACAGAACAGCGCCGGGCAGCGTCGCGCCGAAGCGCTGTTTCACGTTGGGAGCAAGGTAGTACAGCACTTCGACGGCGAGGATGGTAAAGCAGATTGCAAGGATCCAACGAAAAAAAGGCCACACCGCAGCGAAGACCGCTGACAGTCCGAGCCGACCAGCCAGCCAATCGCCAAACCGTGGACCTACGACCATCACGCCCAGCGCCGACAGCAGAAGTGATCCGATAATCGCAGCCAGAGCAATCGCCAAAAGCCGCGTCTTCCAGAAGGGCCGGTCATCCTTCACGTCGTAGGCAATGTTCAGAGCCTCAATCATGGAGTCGAAGCCCGCGGAGGCCGTCCAAATCAGGCCCAGCATTCCGAACGACAACCAAGTCCCACGATGCGAGGCCAGCACATCCCCCAACACCGAGTACACCACCTTCATCGTGTCCGCAGGCAGAAGACGCCCCATCAGCATCAAAACATGATTGAAAAGATCGGGAAGAGAAATGAAACCCACGATCGCGGAGAGAAAAATGAGACCCGGAAAAACCGCCAGAACGAAGTAATACGAGAGCGCCGCTGAAACTTGGAACCCGTGATGTCGTGCCAGATCCTGGTAGGTCGATACCAAGGCCCGCTTTAGGCCGTCGAGGGTCACACCTTCAAATTAGTTCTTTCATCACAGGGTGGAAAATACACGAAAGACGGTAGAGTGGCCCTCACGAGACGATGGTCACAATCTCAATGTCTTCCTGCTTGTTTTCGAGATGGACCAGCACGGAGTCGTTTCTTCGCTCCAGCAGCAAGTCGACCGCTACCTTTCCGCAGCGGAGCTCACGGATTGATAGCTGAGGGATGCCCTCAGGAAGAAAAGGCCGGTCAAAAACAATGCGCGCGCGATCCGCTTGTACCGAGATTCCGAGGCAGCCTTCCAAAATCAAAAATGGTGCCGCCGCCGCCCAGGATTGAGGCGAGCAGGCGACCGGATAAAGAGTTGGCCCCTCGCCCGGACGCCGCTTCAGCCCACAAAACAATTCCGGCAGCCTGCGCAGGTCAACCTCGCTGCTCAGATCCAGCAAGGCCAGAAGCACCTGCCCCGCCATCTTCTTGGATCCATACTTGGCCATGCCATTGGCGACGATGGAATTGTCGTGCGGCCAAATAGAACCATTGTGGTACGACAACGGGTTGTACCGAGCCTCGTTGATGGCGACCGTCCGGATTCCCCAACCCGTGAAGGAGTCGTCGTTCATGAGCGTCTCAACTACGCGGCGAGCCCTCTGCGGCGAAGCAATCCCGGTGTAAAGGCAGTGTCCGGCGTTCGAAGTACGCACTCGGCAGGCTCGCTTGCGACCGTCGAGCGCTAAGGCATAGGTGCCGAGATCCTCGCACCAGAATTGTTCTTCAAACTGCGTGCGCAACGCTTCCGCCTGTACTTCAAGCTCGCAGCATCCGTTTACGTCGCCGAGCACGCGGGTCAATCGAGCGGCCGCAAGCTTCGCGGCATACACGTAGCCCTGAACTTCGCACAGCGCGATCGGCGGTTCCGCGATTTTTCCGTCGGCATGAAATACGGAATCGTTGGAATCCTTCCAGCCTTGCTGCACCAATCCTTTACTGGAGTGCCGGGCATACTCGACAAAGCCGTCGCCGTCCATGTCCCCAAATTCGTCGATCCATTTGAGCGCCCGTTGAATGTGCGGCCACAACTTCTCCAGAAAGGGGCGATCCGCCGTACGGTCGAAATACGCGCCAGCGAGCACGATGAATAGAGGCGTGGCATCGACGCTTCCGTAATAACGCCCAAACGGGACTTCTCCCAGCTTCGCCATTTCACTCTGCCGCATTTCGTGCAGAATCTTTCCCGGCTCGGAGTCCGCCACGGAATCAATCGCATCCGCCTGCGTCGCCGCAAGAAACTCCAGCACCCCCTTCGCGATAGTGGGGTTCAGCCACAAGGTTTGTAGAGCAGTGATGATTCCGTCGCGGCCAAAGACAGTACTGAACCAGGGAACTCCACCGTATGGGTAATTACGCTCCGGGTTTCCCGCGATCATCATCTCCAGATCCGAAATCGAGCGCGCCATCCAGTCGCTAAAGCGCGAGTTCGAACTGGTAATCTGGGGAAACGTCCGGGACATCTCTGCGAGTTCGAAGCGGGCCGAAGACAGCGCCTCGGTGTAGCCGATGGAATCAGCGGTGACCTCGGAACTGCAGCAGATTTCCAGTTGGATCGTCGCTCTCTCCTTGGGGCGAAGCGCGAGTTCGAATTCCAGTCCTGATGCGGATGCCGCTACGGCATTGGCGTCGCTTCGAATGCAAGTCTGACGGACAATGTTGTCCAGGCCCTCATAGGATAGGATGACGGAATTGCGATCGATTTTTTCTTCCAGACGCCGTCCCCGCCGTTCTCGGACCGTGCCGCGAACCTCGAAGACATCGGTGAAGTCTGCGTCGAAGCCGATACGAACCGGAACTTCCACATTTTCCAGTCCGTGATTGACGAACATCAGTTTCTCGAAGCAGGAGTCGCGCCACAGGAACCTGGTCCGGACTAAATGTAGCGTCCCGCGATGAATCACCATCTCCCCATCGCTCAACACGTCGAGGTTGGCCAGGTCAGCTGTAAACAGAAAATTATTGGTCGCGACGGTGGAACTCAACAACAGGGGGCGCGCGTTCCACAAATTCAACGACAACGCGGAGAGATGCCGCATGCCATCATAAAATAAGCCTTCCTCGCCCAGGCCAGACGTTTGCACATCCCCCAAGCGGTCGAAGACGAAAAACATCCTGCCATATTTGAGTACGCGAGCGAGATAGTCCGCCGGGGACGATGTGGTCGCTATGTAGTACTGGGGGTGGGCGATTCCACTTCGATCCAATTCAAGGCTCCCTCTTCGACCGTCATTGAGGCCGACTTCGGATGGATGATCTGATGATAAAGCTTCAGATAGCCGCGTGCCATCCGCTCATCCGTGAAGTTTAGCTCAAAGTGACGGCGGCATTCGCGCCGGTCGATTTCGCCGATCCTGTTTACCGCCTCGACCGCTTCGTCAAGATTGCGAACCAGGAAGCCCGCCACGCCATCGGGAATAATCTCCGGAACCGAGCCGAAAGGATGGGCGATCACGGGCGTTCCACATGCCATGGCCTCGATCGTCACCAAGCCGAAGGGCTCGGGCCAGTCGATTGGGAACAGCAGGGCGGCAGCATTGCCCAGAAATTCTTGCTTTTCCGACGCCCCAATCTCGCCGATAAACTCGATGAGAGGGTGATCCAACAGGGGTTCGATTTCTCTCTTGAAATAGGCACGATCGCCACGATCGATTTTTGCGGCAATTTTCAACTTCACTCCAGCGGCGATTGCGATTTCAATCGCACGCCCAAGCCCCTTCTCTGGCGACACTCGCCCAAGAAACGCAAGATAATCTCCGCCCCTTTCATTCATCGACAGCGAGTTTGCCGGCAAACCATGGTGCACGGTTGCCAGCCAGTTGACCCAGGGTATGGGTCGGCGCTGGGCGTCGGAGATCGAAATCAACGGTACTTCCGAAAACTCCTTGAAGAGCGGCACTAGATCCGGCAGGTCCAGCCTTCCATGGAGCGTGGTCAAACAGGGAACAGGTACGCGCCTGCTCAGTGAGAACTGAAGATAATCGATGTGAAAGTGGATCAGATCGAACTCATCCGCGTGATTGAAAACCTGTTCCACCATCAAAGTATGATGTGCAATCGGATCGACGCAATCGGCATCGAGCCTAAGCGCTTTTTTGCATACGGGAACCAGCCGGGCGTTGGTTACCGAGTCGCCGCTGGCAAACAAGGTAACGTCATGCCCGAGTAAAACGAGCTGTTCCGTGAGCCAGGAGACGACTCGCTCCGTTCCTCCGTAAAGTCGGGGAGGAACGCTTTCATAGAGTGGCGCGACTTGGGCAATCCTCATGCACTACTCCCTTTCGGCGGAAATCTCCCACTTACGACCAGTCCTCGGCTAGCGTGCGCTGAAAAGGTCGCTTATCAGATGGCTGATAAGGCGAATGCTGTTGTTCGCAATTCACCGACTGGACATTCAGGGGATTGCTTCGCAACCTTTCGATGAATCGCTGACATTGAGGTCTCTATTGCTCGTTGTTGTCAGGAAATTGTTGGCGTTGGGTTGTGCCGACCACCGTGGACTGCAAGCCGTTCCCCGCCAACACTTGGATCCATCTCGTCTGGAACTTGGAACGAGTAGGCAACCAGGTGCACTACATCAGCCTCACGGTTGGCGACCAGACCTACACCATCGATACCTATTATTCGAATCAACCCAACTGGACGTTGGAAGAAATTGATGTGGCGTTCCAGATGGATGGAAATTATAAGCAGGAGCCCTACAACGTGTGGCTGGATGAGGTTAGTTTGACCGCCTACTAACCTCTACAGCACTCCGTTTTCCGGCCTACAGAAATTCTTCGATGCCTCGGCAAAAGCCGCAACGCTAAGCTTGTAAAAGGAGGTAAGTATGCCGGAAGAAGAAACCATGCGAGGAAGCGCAGTTCGGCCCAGCGTCAAGCCACACCCGATGGAGGAGAGGCTGAAATTGTGAGAGACTTTTGATTCTATGATTCGAAAACTCAAAACCGGCGAATATCGCTTGTACTCGCGCAAGAAGAATGCCAGGACCGGAATGCGGCGGAATCTTGGAACATTCACCAACAGGCGCGCGGCCCAGGCTCATGAGAAAGCGGTGCAATACTTTAAGCACCACTAGCGCCCGAACCTTGCTCGCACAGCGTAGTTCTGGCGAAGGAGTCCGCGCCGGGAACGGTGGAAAGCAGGCGGCCTAGCGCACTGCCCTGCTTCCGGAGAAATCGATCCGACGCCCTGCTTTTGATGCACCCATTCTTTGCGTAACATTGGCCCCGAACGCCTCGAAATTGATACAATCACTCCGGTCAACGACCATCACTGCTCTTTACCCGCCCCACCTTCCGCAAAGCCGGTATTTTGGTATTAGGCCTACCGACTTCTCCCTAGGCCCTATTACAGGCTTTTCCGTTTGACACTCGGGTGAATGCTGTATACATTGGAACTACTCCGCTCAGTAATACCCGCTAACCACCAAGGGCTTGTTCAGCGGATGGGTTTAGCGGCCAGAACGATCAAGGTGTCCTGCCTGAGACGTCGGGTGTGATCCCTCTTTTACGACTGGTTCCTTCGGGTTCCAAAATCCAATCCAAGCCGGAGAAAAGCCCTAAATGAATAAGCAGGTCATTATTTGTGTCTCCATCATTTCGTGCGTTTTAGCGACGATCCCCGCATTTGCAAGCGTATCCGTGTCGAGCCCGGGAAATGGCAGTACTGTAGGTTCCTCGGTTAAGTTCGTGGCTACGGCCGGGACCTCTTGTTCAAAGGGCGTGGCCTCGATGGGCATTTACCCCGCCCCCTACCAGTTGGCGTACACCGTCGGCGGAGCCAGCCTGAATACCAGCCTTAACTTCAATCCCGGAACGTATAACGTGGTGGTCCAGGAATGGGACAATTGCGGCGGGTCCACCACGTCAACCGTGGGGATTTACGTCGTGGGGGGCACCCAAGCCGCTGGCGTGTACGTCACCTCGCCAGCTAATAACAGCACAGTCGGCTCGCCAGCGCATTTTGTCGCGACCGCGACCACCAGCTGTTCAGCGGGCGTTGCCTCCATGGGCATCTATACCGGTCCGAATCAATTGGCTTACGTGGTGAATGGTGCGACTCTCAACACCAATTTGAATCTGAGTGCCGGAATCTACAATACGACGGTGGAAGAATGGGATAAATGCGGTGGGGCGGCTACTAAACCCGTCACCATCACGGTGGGTTCCTCGGCCGGTAAAACCTTCTACAACATCCACAGCGCGGGAGGCTGGAACGGCTATGCTCAGCAGCCTCCGAACTACGGCGATTGCGCCAGCTGTACTCCGAGTGGTCCCGGGACGACCTGGGCTATGTATCAATTCAACAAATCGATTACCGTTTCGGGCAACTCGACGCAGTTCAACATCGGCGGAACCCAGGCGTATACGGATGTCCTCTGGAACAACCACTTGATCGGCGACTTCTCTTCTCAAGGGCTTCCCGACTCGAGCCATACCCTCGTACCGACCCTTCACGACTTCACCTACGACGTGTATTTCTACAGCAGCAACCTCAATGTGTCGGAGGCAATGGAGTTTGATATCAACCAGTTTTTCAACGGCATGGGATTCACTTGGGGGACCGAGTGCCGGGTTGAAGGTGCGCATATGTGGGATGTTTGGGACAACATCCATTACAAATGGGTGCCCACTGGCATCGCCTGTAATCCAAACCTGAATTCGTGGAACCACCTGATCCTTCAGGTGTCACGAACCTCCAACAACCAACTGCTTTACAAGTCGATCACGCTGAATGGCCAGACCTCCACTCTCAACTGGACTTACGCCCCATTCTCGGCCCCAGGATGGTGGGGAATCACCGTGAATTACCAGATGGACGGCGACTACAAGCAGACTCCCTACGGGGTATACGTGGACAAGTTGAACTTCACTTACAACTGATGCAGTTCTGCCCTCTAAATCACCATCCGGGCTGTTCAAAGATCACTGAACAGCCCGGACAATTTTGAATCTCAGCTTCCTCCCAATCGCAGCCCTCTTCATCTTGCCATCTTAGCGAGCCACCCTCCTCAACATCACGATAGCTTCTTGACTCGCGTTCGAACCTTCTCGAACTGGAATGTGCCTAACCCGCGATTGGCCGCCATCTTCAGGTAAGGCAGAGCGTCCACCTCCAGGTTCCAATAAGCCTTGGCCACATAGGCGTCGAGGGCGACCGGATCGGTTCCCGCGACCAGCGTCTTCTTGAGCAGGACGTCTTCGAGATTGCCCCCGGTCGGACCGTTGCGCAGCAGGATCCGATAGCAATCGATGATGGTCAGCGTCGGACGCACAAAGCCCGCGAGGTCTACGAGACTCTCGTGGATCTTCTGATGTAGCTGATTGCGCTGTCCCCCGAGCATTCCATACCAATTCTTCATCCCTAGAGTGACGCCTGTAAGACCGTGGTGCTTGGCGATCGGAATATTGATGACCTTATCGACATTCAGGAATGGATCGAACACCTGCCAGGCCCGCAGTACTTCGCCTTGCAAGTCCACTTCCTTGAATCTGGCGGGATCCGGAAGAAAGACCTCCGCTCCAGCGTTCTTCGCCGCCTCAGCGATGCCGGATCGCTGAAAGCAGCGGCGCGGATCGTTGCAGCTCACGTCCGTCACGATCACCCGCTTGGCTCCCGCGTTCGAGCACTGCCTCACGATTTCCGCAACAATGTCAGGATTGGTGTTGGCCGCCTGTTCGGGCGTTCGGTCCCAGCCAATGTTCGGCTTCACCAGCACAACGTCGCCGCGCGAGATGAACCGGCGCATGCCCCCGAGTTCCTCCACGGCCTGGCGCGCCAGTTGTGCAGGATCGTCGCCTTGAATGATGGCCATCTCTGGAAGCTTCGGATCGGCCGCGACCGTGTGCGCGCGCTTCGCAGTCATGGCGAACGCGGTTTCAGGTCGCCAACTGTGATCACTGAGCCATACGCCCAACCCAGCCGCTCCCGCTCCGGCTCCCGCAACCCGCAGCAACTTGATTAATGCTTCACGACGACTCAACCCATTGTCGGTTTCCATAAATACTCCGTAAGAACGATCACGCTCAAACCAATACGCGCCCCGCATCGGCATTTGCAGTGATCACAGACACGCTATGATGCCCACATTCACCTTCACTCCGAAAGTCGCCGATCAATCCCGCGGGCCAGTGCTTGCAGGGCGGTTTGTATCTCCGGCGATTGTTTGTAAGCCACAATCCGCACTAGATATTGTTTTCGCCAGAAAACCAGGCTTCCTGTATATAAGCGCCCGCCGTCGCCGAGTTGTACCGATTTGGCCTGGCTTGCCGGCTCTCCTTCGAAAATCGTCCGTGCCCCCTGCGCGTTCCCCATGGTGTAAATGTCGACGACCACCTCGACCGTGTTTTGGAATTTGTAATCGGCAGTTGAGGCTTTCTGGACACCTGCCTTCACGTACCGCTCAGCATCTCCATCGATGTAACTCCAAAGTTCGGCGGCTGAGAAAGTGCGCGTGTCGCCAGTCTTTGCCCAGCCGGCAACTTCGTTGGAGACCGGAAACGGCGTAGCCTGCGCGCCCGCGTGTCGGCTGCAAGCCGCATTTCCGAGCGCCACACACACGATGGCCAAGAGCAGGAAGTGACCGGTTGTACACTTCGGGATCATTGTTTATCCCTTTCTCCGATTCAGCAGAATCTGATTTGCAGGCGAGCGGCTTTCACCGACGCTCGTTACGTACACAGCCGGACGATCCTGCACCGGGCAGGCATGTTCGCATGCGCCACAACCGACGCAGTGCGCGGGATCCAGGTATGGCTGCTTCACCTGCTTCACCTTGCCGGCGGCACCGAACACTTCCGCCGCGCGAAAGTAGATTGCTTTGGGCGAAGTGGGACACCATTCTTCGCATACGATGCAATCGGTAGCCATCGCCCATGGCAGGCATCTTCCGCGATCGTAGAATGCGGTGCCCAATCGGATCGGCTTCGCGCCGCCAGCCACATCCACCGACCATCCCTTTTCCCTAGGCGTGATCTCCCATATGGCGCCGGTCGGGCAGACCTGCGAGCACAGCACACAACTGGTCTCACAGTAGCCAAGGCGCGGCACCAGCACCGGAGTCCAAAGTCCTTCCAGCCCAGCCTCGGTCCACGTGGGATGCAGCGCATTGTTGGGGCAAACCTTCATGCACTCGCCACAACGAATGCAGCGCGAGAGAAAAAACTCTTCATCGAGCGCGCCCGGGGGACGAAGCAGTCGCTCGTGGCGTTCCGCCGCGAATCCGGGGGTGCTGCGTACCAGCGGAACCAGCGCCACACCTGCCGCGAGGCCGGTGAGCACTTTGCGCCGTTGCAAATTTGCACCGACAGACTTTTGTGCGGGAAAAAACTTGAATTGAAGACTGTGCTCCGGGCACTCATCCACACAATTCAGACAAAGATGGCACTCGGCCTGATGCCAGGGAACGCCGCCCGCCGGATCGACGCCGCCCTGGCAACGCAGCAGACAGCGGTTGCAGTCATTGCAGTGCTCTGCACTCTTGACTAGACCGAGCACCGACCAGCGCGACACGACTCCGAGCAGCGCACCCAGAGGGCACAGCGCCCGGCACCAGAACCGTGTGATACGGAAATTCAGCGCAACCACGAAAACGAAGACGAGGCCCAACCAGACTCCCTGGCGGAAGTAAGGCTGTTTGAAGCTAAGCAGAAACGCGCCCAGAATGAAGTGCAGCACACCACCCGCGGTTTTGAATCGCGGCAAATCGACTGTGCTCCAGCGTGCTCAGCGCTGCCCGCACGCCATAGTTAGTTGCAGGCACAATCGACAAGCCCAGCGAGCGCACGAGAAATGAGAACGGGTCCAGCCAGCCCACGATGCCCGTCCCCATCAACGCGGCGACCAGAGCCACAATCAGCAGGTAATACTTTGTCGTCTGCCAGCGTTTGTAGCGGTTCGACTCAATCAGCTGCTTCCCGCGTTTGCGGTCCGATCTGAAGCTGCTGAAAAAGTGATGAATAGATCCAAGAGGGCAGATCCACCCGCAGAAGAAACGCCCAAGAAACATCGTAGGAATCAGGATTACGAGGCTCCACAGCAGGCCGCGGTAGAGCGCGTGACGGGCCAGCGCGTTGGATATTGCGACCAGCGGATCGAGCCGGAAGAAGAGTCCTACTGGATACGGCAGACGAATCTCGCTTCCCGAGCCTGCCAACGATCCTCGAAATTCAGTGCGCAGCAAAAGGAAAACAAACAGCAGGAAGAATAGGATCTGCGACCACAGGCGGAGCTTGGTGAGTTTCGGAAAGCGCACGATGAGCCCTCGACCGGGAGCGGGTTGGCCGGTCGCATCGCGGGGCTAAGGGTAGCGTTCGGCCTGTCCTGCGCTGCGAACTCAATGTTCGAACGGGGCGAGCGATCTTTCTGTGACCGGAATCACTCCTGGCCGTGTTTCGCAGGCTGATCGTCTGTGTTGCGGTCACTCGGTCGTATAGTTAATTTCCATGCGCCGAATCTGAATGCTCGACACATAGAGCGCGATCAACGCGACGACCAATATTCCCAGGATCGCGATAGGAGCCGCGACGGGATCGGAGTTGGAAATTAGCAACGCCAGCACCGGCGGCGTTCCCGGTGGAGTCGGGATATCCACCGGACACAACGATTTAAGGTAATAGATAACGCTGAACTGCCGAAGCACCGTTGGCAAGAATGGATTGATCCCTTCCCAGATCAATATCGCCGCGGCAGGAAGGATCGGATTACGGAACAGCATTCCCGCCACCAGGAAAAACGCTCCATAACCAACACAGGCGAGCACCGTCACGCCCGCATAGATTACGGCATGTTGGAGACCATGATTGTGATAGAGATAAAGATCCCGCGCGCCAGGCGAAAAATGCCAGAGGAACGCAATCGTCTGGAGCACTTCGCTGGTCACGAATATGGTGCAAGTAGCCAGCAATCCAGCAAGAAACTTCCCTGCCATGACGACTTCGCGGCGTGCGGGCGCCAGAAAATAAAAGTGCAGGCTACGGTCAAGGATCTCACCACGGAATAAGTTCATGAAAATCCCGAGGCATCCGAAAAAGATCGCCAGCCGCAGAAAAAAGAACTGGAAGACGCCGGCGAACATGATCGAGTCCTGGCCCAGGTTGTTCCCTTGGCGAATATTGATGCTCTGGACTTTGCCGTCCGCCAACCCTAGATACAGATCGTTCTGCCCATCCGAATAGTGATAGTCCTCGTGCAGAATCTCGATGCTCGCCCCCTTCTCGCTCTCGGGCGGTCGATTTTCCTTCCAGTGAAAAGTGATGGGTGGCTTTCCTAGAATCGCAATCACTTCCTCACCGGTCATGCCAGTATGAACCGCCTGCAGATCCTGGTAGGTTAGAGGCCTCTCGCCCTGCCGTGCAATGTCCGCGCTTCGATTCTGTTGGCTCGAAGTCGCAATGGCGTATGCGATGAAAAGCATCACCGGTAGCGCGGCCACCACGTAGATCCAAAGTCCTCGCTTGGCGAAAAAAGTCTTCCTCATTTCAAGCCGGATCACCGCCTTGATCTGTGCCCACCAGATTCTCTTCATCGCACGACCTCTTCGTTGCCGATCAAGTATTCGTAAACGGAAAGCACGTCGTCGTCGGCAGGGGCAACCGACTCAATGTCGATCCCGTTCAGGGCAATTTCGTTCAGCGCGAGATAGAACCGGTCGGCATCCCGCGTTTTCAGCAGCAGACCACGTTCGTCCTTGTGGATGGAAACTTCGATCGTATGTTCATACTCAAGCATTTTCGCGGCCAGCTCACGCGGACGGTTGCATCGGATCAGAATCTGCGTAGGGTGCTCCTGAATCTCGCTGCGAACGTTGTGGATCTTGCCCTCGGCCACCACGTAGCCGTTGCTCAACAAAATAACCTGATCGGAGATTACGTCGACTTCGTGCAGGATGTGGCTGGAAATGATCACATAACAACCCTCCGCCGCTGTCGCTCGGAACAGAGCGATCATCTCCGATCGGGCGAGCGGATCCAGGCCGTTCAGCGGTTCATCGAGCACCAGCACCTTCGGGTCGTGAGACAAGGCCTGCGCCAGTCGGATCCGCTGGCGCATTCCCTTGCTATAACCGGCTATATTTCGTTTGGCAGCGTCCACCAGATTCACGCGCTCAATGGCTCGCCAGGCCATTTGCTCGGCGCTCTGGGAGTCTCTGCCCGCCAGCCGCAGATAGGAATACACAAACTGAAATCCATTCAGGCCTTTGGGAAACGCGTCGAATTGCGTGGAATAGCCGAGTATCCGGAACAGGTTTTCGGGATCGTCGATTTTGTAGTCGAGTACGTGAATCCGCCCGCGCGTGGGTCTCACCAGGCCGGTCATCAGGTTCATCAGCGTGGTCTTACCCGAACCGTTTGGCCCTACCAGGCTTGTAATACCTGGTGGAATCGAAAGGTTGACCCGATTCACACCCAGAATTTCTCCGTAGAACTTCGACACATCTTCGAAGAGAATGCGATCGTTCACCGAACCACCTCATAGGCGCGCACCTTGCGCATCAGCAGTCCGAGGCAGATGGCACAATACACCAGCAGCGCGATGCATGCCTGGGCCACGGGAATCGCGTGCTCTGCGTCCACCTGGAACAGCCCATTCCAAACCGTTCCCATCAGGTAGGCAACGTTGAAAAATTGGCCGGACTCAGTTCGCAGCACCGCGTTAATAGCTTGCGCAAATCCGGCGCCGAAGAACATGACGGCTAGCAGCAGAGCGCCGGCCACGATTCTCCACTTCACCCACGCCGAGAGCGCCATCGCCAGCAGCGACAGAATCGCAATCCAGAGGAAAGAAGAAAGCACGAGACTGCCCGCAATCCAAAGGTGATTCCATGTCCAACCCGCTCCGGCCAGACTGGCCTGCATGATGAAGAGAATTAAACCTGGAACCCATGTAATTTGCGAGAGCAGGATTGCCAGGACTGAAGACTTGCCCAGCACGTAGTCGGCCCGCGAAAACGGCCGACAGAAATACAGGGGCAGCGCGCCATTGGCGAGATCCGGTGAAATCAGGCCCGGCCCGGCGAATGCGGTCAATAGAAACGCAAACACTCCCTGCACAGTCATGAAATTGAAAAAGAACTTGTTATCGATGGAAATTACCCCGCTGGGCACGCCCAGCTGCTGAAGAAAGCTCACGCTATGAGCCAGGTAGATCAGCGACAAGCACAACACGGGATAAAAAAAGCAGATCACAAACAACGCGGTCATAAACTTCGAGCGAAAGAGGTTCCGTCGGGAGTAACAGAAAAGAACAAAACAACGCGACCAGGCTGGAGTCAACGTTCCCGAATACGGCTTGTAGCTACGCCGGTAAATCGCCATCCCTTACTCCTCGGCTCCAAAGCTGTGCATGTCAGGTCGTCAGCTCTCCATGGCCTTCAGAAAAATATCTTCGAGCGAGTCGCGCCTGAAGTTCATGCGCCGGATGCGCACCTGGCGCTCCGCCGCCAGGCGGAAAATGTCGCGAGTCTCCACCCCATCCGCCAGAATCATCTTCATACGATTCGCGGTTACCGCACACTCGCAGCCAAGCTTCTCGATCGCCTCCGTAAAGTCGCCATTCGCACCATAGGTCTCCAGTTCCAGAAATCTCTTGTTGGCGCGACGTTCCTCGTCGAGGTTGGAGTAATGTGCGATTCGCCCCTGTTTCAGGATCAGAACTTCGTCGCAAGTGTCCTCAACATCGCGCAACAGGTGCGAGCACAGCACAATCCGCATTTCCTTTCCGTCCCGAATCTCGCGGACCATGCGGATCATGCGCTGTCGTGCTGACGGATCCAAGCCATTGGTCGGCTCGTCGAGGATCAGCAGTTTTGGCCCGTGAACGATTGCCTGGGCCAGCTTCGCCAGTTGTTTCATGCCCAGCGAATACGTCCCCAACTGGCGGTAACGCGCTTCCGCCAATCCCACGTAGAACAACGCTTCGTGCGCCCGCTCCAGAGCCATGTCCGGCGGCAAACCCGACAGCTCCCCCATCATCTGCACGAATGACACCGCACTCATTTTGGAGATGAATGCGTCATTCTCTGGCATGTAACCGACCAGGCCGCGAATCTTTCGAACATCTCTTCCGATGTCGTACCCAAAAACCCGCGCCGAACCCGCAGAAGATTTGTAGAAGCCCAGAAGAGTGTTGATCAAAGTGGATTTGCCCGCGCCATTTGGGCCCAGCAGACCGATCGAGCGCCCGCGCAAAGAAGCCGTAAGACTGCGCAGGATCTCCCGATTGCCAAACTGAACCGATAGCCCTTGGAGTTCGATCAGTGCAGGCAGGGGAGAAGCAAGCGACGTTTGCTGGGTCTCGCCGCTTGCTGCTCCGAGTTGGGTCGTCGTACTCACTGAGTTTGTGGTGTCGGATGGTGCAACGCTCCGCCCATGAACATCTGGGGCAGGAACGGCCCATTATTACCCATGGTTAACAGAGTGCCCAGATCAAAGCCCATGAATCCTGTATTACTCGCCACCACGATCCGGTCAGGCTCGCCATAGGCATAAATCAAGCCCGGGGCGGTGTTCGCCGTGAGCGCGTCGATCGACTGCCGCTGCTGCGCAGTCACAGCGCCGCTCGCCTTCACCTGTTCGACCAGCGGACCCACAACTGGCCCGAGGTTGTGATAGAAGATTGCCGAAAAATTGGTGTATCCATCGTTCGGCAACAGCGCCTGGAAGGTGGAGGAATGCGCCAGCGTGTATCCCGCCTCGCGAGATTGAATGGCTCGCGACAGCGTGCCCGTATCCGGAGCAGCGATCAGATAGTTGTCGACAAATGTGTAGTCCACTTCGGAATTCGTCGTGCCCGGACTGCTGATCACGAAGTACGTCCGCGACCCGACCTGCCGCTGCGTCAATTGCAGCGCATGCCCTTGAGCATTCCCCTCCCGATTGAAAGTGTCGACCAGCTTCGCAATGGTCGACTGCAGAGTCGCCGGATCGTAGACCTCGACAATGAGCTTCCACCGCGGGGTTGGGATCACGGGCCCGTCAAAGGCCATCGTAACTTCGCCACCCAGCGGAGCCGCCATGTCGTTCAGTACATTCACGCCGCTCTTTGCCTCGAACTCGGCCAGATGCTGTGTAAAGTTCGCGTCGCTGCTGCCGATCATCTTAAAAATCTCTTCCATGATGGTTCGCGGATTCTTGATCACTGCCGACGTCACCATGCTGGCGTCGGGTGTGACGAAGTCCAGCGATCCCATCGAAGCCGGTGCCGCCAGCCACGATGCGACCCCTTGCCGTTCGGAGCCGAACATCAGGTCGGCGTGACTCTCCGTCTTCCCGCCAACTTCCCGGTGTTCCAGCGTCAGGTATCGCACGTCCCCTATCCCCGGCGGCAACTCGTGATTGCGGCTGTCAGCTTGTACGTTCTGCGCGACAATTTGTTCCATGTCCGCGCAGAAAAGCCACTCCGCCCCTTGCTGGTAGGAACGAACGATCTGCTGGTAAAACGGGGTTTCCGCAAACTGACTCCTGCTGCCCTGCTGCACGCGCATTGCCGCCTGCAGTTCCGCCAGATCCGGACTGGCAATCATCAGATCGTTGCTGACATAAACCAGCAGGGGACGGTTGGCCGCGGGCGCCACCGCCCAGGGGTTACGGACCACTTGCAGCGCTGGTTGCGATGAATTCGAGCTCAACTTGCCGCTCTCCTTTTGTAGAAACGCATCCAGTCCGCCCTGGCGCACTTTCGCTAGTACCACTGGCGCTGCATATTCCGTTCCGTTCTTGCTCACGGCAAACACGATCTCGTCGCCTAGATAGCTGTTGAATGTCTTCACCTGATCCAGTACATCTTCCAGCTTCGGCCCCGTCCCTTTTTGCTGTTGCTTCCACCAGTCACGCAGTGCCGGACTTTGCCGCAGCCGTTCTTGGAAGAGCCCCTTGGCTTCGCCCAAGGTATTCGCAAGATTGGGAATTGCCGCGTAGACCACGGTGTGATCGGGAACGTAGGGCAAGAGGTCTGAGCTGTAGCGCAATCCCGGCCCCGGAATCGCTGCAAATTGCTTCTGCAAGAGCGCGAAGTCGCCGAGCAGAGCAAGATATTTCGCAGAATTCCGGCTCCATGCGATCTCGCTTTGAATCGGAACTTTCGAAACGCTGGCGCCGGAAGTAGCTTCCTGTCCCGCCGTCAGGTCGGTATTGTTTTCTCCGAAATTTACCCGGACCACGCCTTCAATCACGGCCACGCGTGAGCCCTTGGTCCCATGATTCACGGAAAAGATGGTTCCCTTCACCGAAACCAGACCATCGTCGGTAGCGACATAGAGGCGCCCCGAACGCTGCTTGGCCGCTTGCACGATGACTTGTCCACCATCCAGATGAATCGTCGTGCCCTTCCATGCCCGGGATACTGAAAGATCAGAGCGTTCTTCCATCTCGACCAGAGACCCGTCGAGTAGCCGCACCACCGCTGTCGATCCTTTTGCGGTGCGAATCTCGTCTCCGTTCCTGATCTCATAGCCCACCGGAATCACGCGCATCTCCGAGCCAGAACCCGTATAGAGCGAGCCATCCACGGTCTGAACCGCAGCGCGAACCGAATGCTGGCCGGGGAGCAGTCCGTTGTTATAGGCATTGTTCAACGCGAGTCCGGCAACCGCTGCGGCGAAAACCGCAGCCGCACCCAGCGCCCAGCGCCATGCCATGGACGCGGGACGCTTGCTTTCCACGCGCCACACGGTTTGCAGTTCACCGGTTCGAGCGCGCTCCACCGCATGCCGGCAGGCGACACAGGCGTGCACGTGATCTTCAAACAGGAAGACGCGCGCGGGCGCAAGCTGCTTTCCCAGATAAGCGGGAATCAATGCCTGGAAATCTTCACAGCTTCGCAGCGTGTGCGCGCTGAGGTCCGCCGATGGCGCTGTTCCGGCAATCGATTTCCACACGCGCTCGCCAGCCCGAGCGATAACCTGCTCATCCACCTGCTCGTTTCGAATTTCCGACAACAAACGGTCAAACTTCTCGTTCTTCATGGCCTGTCTCCTAACTACGCGCCGAAAAATATGTGCCAAGCTCCTTGCGAAGCTGTTGCCGGGTGCGATGGACAATCACCGCGACCAGCACTTGTGAAATGCCAAGCATCCGCGCAATCTGCGGATTGCTGAAACCCTCGAGAAAGCGCAGTGCAAAAATTTCCGCTGGCCGCGGCTTGAGTTGAGCCATCGCCCGGCCCAGGGCCTGCCGCAGTTCGCGAGGATCGTCGTGGGCGGGCTCCGCCGGCATGTCCTGGAGTTCCACCGTGCGAGTGGATTGCCGCGACCGCATCACATCCAAGGCAGCGTTGATCGCCGCCCGGCGCAGGTAACTCTCCTCATTCTCGAGAACACTCGCGCCCGCCTCGCGGCGGAACAAGCGTAGAAACACGATCTGCGACACGTCCTCGGCATCCGCGGCGTTGCCAGTAATTCGGTACGCCGTGCGGAACACCAGGGCGTGATTCCTCTGAAACACCCGATCGAATTCGTCCGGAATCGCGATTGTTCGTTCCTCTGCCAGTGCGCTTTGCAGGGTACGCCTCCAGTGGTGCTCTTTCATCACTAAAGACGGTACGGGAGGTGGATTATTACAGTTCCTCCGTTTTATTTTTGACTGGCCATAGTAGAGTCTTCGGCGCAGAGCAGGCGACAACCTGTATCATATTGCGATCTGAGGGCTTAGCCGGAGACATGGCAAAACTGAACATCAAGTCAAAACGTGAATGCCGGTGGGACCTGGTGAGCCTGGGCGAAGTGATGTTGCGCCTCGATCCCGGCGATGAACGCATTTCCACCACTCGCCACTTTCGTGCCTGGGAAGGCGGCGGCGAATACAACGTAGCCCGCGGACTCAAGCGCTGCTTCGGCCTTGACACCGCCATTGTCACGGCGCTCGCCGACAATCCCGTCGGACGACTGGTCGAAGACCTCATGCTGCAAGGCGGCGTCAGCCAGAAGTACGTCCGCTGGGCGCCATATGACGGCGTTGGCCGCACCGTGCGGAACGGGTTGAATTTCACCGAGCGTGGCTTCGGCATTCGCGCAGCAGTCGGTTGCTCCGACCGTGGGCACACCGCCATCTCTCAACTGAAACCTGGCGAGATCGACTGGGAGCAGATCTTCGCAAAGGATGGCGTCCGC
>Ga0209733_1000014_pt1 | contig 19436 bp, 21 predicted proteins | sample BlaSpr_A8_OM2_M1_FD_187976 | JGI IMG/M metagenome (GOLD analysis project Ga0209733, IMG submission 187976) | Forest soil microbial communities from Thunder Bay, Ontario, Canada - Black Spruce, Ontario site 2_A8_OM2_M1 (SPAdes) (version 2) | ecosystem: Environmental > Terrestrial > Soil > Boreal...
GGAGTGGTAAACATGGCGATCGGAGCCGCCCATGCCGGCGTACGGTCCATGTGCGCCACCTCTGGCGGTGGCTTTGCGTTAATGAGCGAAGGTCTCGGCCTGTCCGCCATGATGGAGACTCCCGTGGTAGTAATCGACTGCCAACGGGCTGGCCCATCCACAGGTGTTCCCACGAAGACCGAGCAGGGCGATCTCTGGCAAATGTTGGGCGCAGCGTTCGGCGATTATCCTCGTGCCCTTGCCGCGCCTCTCGATATCGGAGACTGCTTCAAAATCATCCCTGAGATTTTCAATATTGCCGACCGCTTCCAATGCCCGGGTATCGTTCTGTGCGATCTGTTGCTGTCGGAAGGCAGGCTTAGCGTCGATCCGAAGGATCTGGATTTTGTCCCCGTCATCGATCGCGGTGAGCTGATCACAAATGCTTCCGCGGCCTCCGGGGCAAACGGAGACGGCACTTACAAACGTTACAAGATCACCCAAAGCGGCGTTTCCCCGCGGGCGATTCCCGGCGTTCCTGGTCATACCCACACTGCTGCCAGTGACGAGCACGATGAAGACGGCGTCTTGATCAGTGACGAATTCACGAACCCAACAAAGCGCCGCGCCATGATGGAAAAGCGCATGCGGAAGGTGGCTGGTATTGAAGCCGCGGTACCTCCTCCTGTGTTGTGGGGTCCGCGTGATGCAGATGTCACCCTGATCGGCTGGGGCTCCACCAAAGGCGTGATCGAGGAGGCCTGCGAGATCCTCTCTGAGCAAGGCATTTCAGCCAATCAACTCCAGATCCGCTGGCTCGTGCCGCTCCACGGCGACGCAATTCTGGACATTCTCAAACATGCCCGGCACACCATCATTGTGGAGAACAACTACAGCGGCCAGTTCGCCCGATACCTACGCAGCGAAACCAGCTTCGTGCCCAATGGGCACATCCGAAAATACGACGGTGAACCGTTCATGCCGCACCACATCGTCGAAGCTGTAAGAGAACAACTGAGTGGCAAATGCAAGCTCTCCGTTCCTGCACATGAAATCCTGGTTTGAGGAGAATAGAAAATGGCGACGGCTCTAGCAGCTACCAACCACGTGGCAATGGCCGACTTGAAAGGCAAAGTCGAGCCCGACTGGTGTCCCGGGTGCGGAGATTTTGGGGTGCTCGCCGCGGTCCAGAAGGCGCTGGTCGAGTTACAGATACCCAGCCACAACGTAGTCACCATCAGTGGGATCGGCTGTTCGTCCAACTTTCCGGGCTTCATCAATACCTACGGCATGCACACTCTCCACGGTCGGGCTCTGGCTGTTGCCACTGGAGTGAAGCTTGCGAATCACGAACTGACCGTACTGGTAACCGGCGGCGACGGCGACGGCTTTGGCATCGGGGGCAATCACTTCGTGCATAGCATGCGGCGCAATGTTGACCTGCTCTACATCGTGATGGACAACCAGATTTACGGCCTCACCACCGGCCAGACCTCACCCACCAGTCGCCTTGGGATGAAAACGAAAAGCATGCCCTTTGGCAGCATCGAAGCGCCAGTGAATCCAATTTCGCTGGCTCTCGCGGCCGGAGCCACATTTGTGGCCCGCGGGTTCAGCGCGGAACAGAAACACCTGACGGATCTAATCAAACAAGGGATCCAACACAAAGGGTTCTCGTTTTTGGATGTATTCAGCCCGTGCGTTACCTACAACCACGACAACACCTACCAATGGTTCCGTCCTCGCGTGAAGAAACTAGAAGACGACACGAGGTACGATTCCGCAGACTGGATGGCCGCGATCGGAAAGTCTTTGCTTTGGGGCGAAGAGATTCCGATCGGCAAGTTCTTCGAACGCACCGACTTGCCCGCTCTTCACGAAGCAGAGCCAGTGCTGGATGCCGGTCCCCTTACACACGCTGCCCTGCGGATACCGGAGGACGTGACGCGCGCTTTCATCGAGGAGTTGATGTAGACAACAGCACGCACTTCCTTTGATTGCCCCACGCCCCATGTTTCAATAGATCGGCTAGTCGCGGCTTGTATCGTTGGAAATTTCGCAACCGTCTCAGTTGGCTTTCACCAAGTCCGCACCGATACCAGGGTCTTGCACGACCCGGATACCTGATGCGGGCTCGTTGTTCGGTTCAGTCCAATCATGGGGTGAACACGCTTACGTTTGCTGTAACGAACCGCCGAAGCTCCGCGGAACCACACCGGCAGGGAATCCAACGAAAGCAACACTATTTCGGAATCAGATACGACCCCTGACGCTTTCATCAAGGGTCGCCAGGACCGCAGAATTTGCGATCGCAACGTTGCTTAATTGACCATCGGTGATTTGCCTGGGTGCTCTGACCCAAGCCAGTAGATAGGAAACGTCGTGTTCATCCGGAATGAACACCGGCCCTAGGGAGCGTAAGAATAAGACGTAATTTCGGTCAAGCTCTCAAGTCGGCCCTCTTCCTCTGGCGATTGATCGTGCTCCGTGACGAGGCCCGACGCTCACTCCAGATCCCCCGCCTGCATTATCCGGCACTCGATGGTGGCGCTGCGATAGTCGGAAGTATTGACACGAGAGTCAGCTAGACCACTGCCGATCGCGATTGCACGGTCGGTACGAGCAACGGCGGCGTCCTGGCGGAGGGTTCGTTGCGGTTAAGCGCGCACCTGACTGCATACGAAAAAGATAGGATTCAATTTCCTGTTCTTGTGCGACACAGTTTTCTTTATCAAGTTCAGAAATGCCAAACCACCCCGCCCGCGACCAAAATATTGTGTTGGCGGCTCTTGCCCGTGTTGGTATTCAGGTCTGGAACACCGGACCAAAAATCTCGAGCCTCACCCCGCAGACTGAATTTACCGATAATCCTGACGTCGAGCCCTATTCCCGCTTGGAGTACGCCTGTGGTCGTTCCGCTTTTGATCGGGTTCGCTCCGCCGAACAGAAGAGTGGAATCCGGGCCGAAATGGCCGAACCCGCCCCCGAAACTCACCCAGGGAGAAACGGCTTGTTTCACAAACAGGTTCAAGCGCAATGAGGGCGTGATGAAAATTGAAGAATAGTTCCCAGGAACTGTGTTCTGGGCGGCATGGAGATCTTCGTCGGGATTGTCCACGAATGGGACCTCTACTTTGAGATCCCAAAACGGCCCCTCCATAATACGTCGAGCGTAATTTATTTCGAAGGTGAGACCATTGCCGAAGCGCAGCTCGGGATCATACGAGGGAGCACCTATGATGCCCTGATTGCTGATGAAGGTACGTCCAAGCGTTCCTGCCAGTTCGTTTTTTTGCGCTGCGTCCTGCGCAGTCGCAAAAGTACAAACTGCCAGCACTGTCCCGATGACGAGATGTTTCAGCGACATTTTTCCTCTCCTGCCTTCCGTTCGCTGCCAGCAAGTTTCTGCCAAGGTGAGCTGGCTCTGTTTTTTCCACTGTCCATTCCCCACTACAAGTTCGTCGGTTGATCGATTACGGAGTTCACATTTGCGTTAATCAAGGGATTATATAGACCGCGCCATGGAGTTGCCATTGTCACGAGGTGTCCGACGTTCATTTTGTTCATCCCCGGTGGCTCGAGACTGTCCTGACCTGGACGATTTAGCCAAAGGGGAAGCGGCCAACCCGCAAAGCACATAGAACAGCGCAGCATTTGCAGGGATCTGCAAATTGAAATCCACGAAACTGTGAAACAGCATACCTGTACACCCCAGCAAAGCGGCAAGAGAGACCGCGCCATCCCATTTTAGTTCCCAGCGGCGCGAGGTCGGTAGTCCGTATTGGTACAAGCGCACGAGAAACCATAGCATCATCCCGAAGCCGAGCAAACCAGTTTCTACCAAGAGCTGCGCATAATCGTTATGCGCTTCATTTACGAACAGATTTGTGTAGAAGGTGCGGTAACCGGGGTAGACGGTTGGAAAGGTTCCCAATCCCCATCCCAAGACTGGCCGGCGGAAAAACATCCTGAAACTGTCTTTGGTCATATTCAGGCGGACTCCCGGACCCAAATCCCCGAGTCGTCCCAGAACTTCCCCTTTTCCCACAAAAACCAGAAAAGCCAAAACCAGAACACATACCGAGATCAAGCCGAGCGCGATACGATAATTTCTTCTCTGCACGAGAGTCAGCGCGGCGAACAGGACAATTTCGAGAACGAAAGCCAGCATTCCGCCTCGCGAGCCTGAAAGAAAGATCGTGCTGGCCATTAGTACGGCGCAGAAAGCGACCAGCGCTCGCTTCCCGCCCTTCTGCAGGTGGCCCATGCTCACGACCAAGGGGAACGGTACTAGCATCTCCATCAGACCGGCGTAGTGATTATGATTGACGTAGCTTCCATAAATTGCGCCATGGGACGGCGGGGCATAGACCCAGAAGAATTTGCCCTCAGAGGTCAATGCCTGTGCTAGGGCGTAAAAGGCGTAAAGCACTCCAAAAACAATCACCACGAGAGCAAAATTCTTTCGATCATTTTCTTGCCGGACGCATTCCGCTGCTATCAGCAGCACTATCCCATACGAAAAATATTGAAGTGCTTCGTATTTCGTTACATAACTGTAGGCGGAAGTGTGCAAAGCAATCTGCGCAAGAAGAAGTACGAAAAAGACTAAGGCTGGCGGATAAAGAGGGTTTCTCGACAACGTGAGCTGCTTGGATACGAGCTGCTTTCCCGCCCAAACAAGAAACAGAACTGTCGCACCGGCTTCGAGGATGAAAGTGGACCATTCTTCGACAGCACCAAACGCCAAGATGGCGAAAATCAAAACACTGCATAAGCCGAGAATGAAGCCCCATTGCAGGATTCCGGTCTTGCGCCCGGTTCGGCGCCCCCCACCAATGGAGTCAGTTGTATCGACAACCAAGTACGAAGAAATATTCAACTTGCCGCCTTAATTGTTTGTCTGCAGGAGCCGGACATCGTCGATCCAGAGTTTACCCCGAATCAGCGGGGCCGCGGGCTGGCGGACGACTTTCAGGAAAAGCAAATTCGTAGTCGGGCCGGTACGGAATCGTGCTTGTTGCCTATGCCAAGGATTCGTGCCCAGCAAGTCGTCGGTGAGCACGTAAGAAGCGTTAGTGTAGGCGTCCACGATTGAAAAGCGAGGACCACTGGCACTGTCGATGTCCTGGGTCCTGGATTCGGCGCTGAACTCGTAGTCAGTGTCAGGCTTCACGGGAATGAGCTGAACGATTCCGGCATCCGGGGCGTTTCGTCCATCGAAGGTTACGGACAGGGACCGCGTTCCAGCATAAAACTGATCCGTGTCTATGGCCAAAGCCGCGTGCGAGTTCGATTCATACCACCAGTCAAATCCGCCATTTAGCAAGGTTTCTTCAAACCCTCCATTGACGATTAGGTTTCCCTGAGAAGCGAGATAAGGCTGAATCTCCTGGTCGAGTTGGGCGAGTTGCTGCCAACCAGCGATCGCTGTGCTTACCTCTTGCTTAGCGAGTAGGAAGCGAAAATAGGGAAATGAAAACTTCGCCGGAAAAGTTTGCTGCAACCCAATTAAATGATTCCACGCGTTTTCTGCGGCCGCGACTTCCTGTTTTGATATAAGCAAATTCAAGAACGACAAGTAGAGATCCGATCGACGAGGCAAAGCTTGATCAAACATCTGATTCACGTCTCCGCTTGCGCGCCAGCAAAGCTGAAGGGCCGAATTTACCGCATCCGAGTCGTTGTCCAGAACTGTGCGGAAATAGGGAAGAGCCTTGCCGAGATTGCCTTGGATCAAAAAGAAGTTGGCCGCCTCCCAAGCGACGTGAGGCGTTGTGGGGTCGGCTTTCACTGCACGCTCCACACTTTGTGCCTGCTGGTCGGTTTGCCCCGCAATTTGATAGGCACTCGCCAAATCCAGCCAGTAACGCGCCTCGTAAGGATTCAGATGGACGGCTGCTCGGTAATCTGCAATCGCCTCGTCGAGAGTCGTGCCCGACAGAGCAAAATTCCGGCCGAGAAGGGCGCGATACTCGGCATTGGACGGTTCCAGTCGCGTGGCTCTTTGGACATTCGCCAACTCGGGGTTGGCTGCGAAATAAGCTGCGAAGTAAGCTCGTGCCGCCAATGACAGATAGAGTCCGGTAACGATCAAGCAGCTCGCCGCAAAACAAATGCTCCGTAGTCGTGGCCGCAAATCAGTCTGCATCGGAATTTCGTCGACCGACGCGACGCTCGCTGCCGAAGCAGCGTCTGGGCTTCGTGTATTAGTGAGCATTGCGTTAAGAGACTTTGCCGACTGCAGCGGTTGATTTGTCTTCCGATTCCTCATGGTAGTAGCGGTGGGAGTAACGACCGCCGTAGTAGTAATACGTCTCGGCTGAATCTAAATTGAGTGCGTTTAGGACAATGCCCATAACCCTGGCATTGACCTGCAAGAGCAGTTCACAGGCTTGCCGAAGGGCAAGTTTTGTCGTCTTCTTCGCACGTACGACCAGAATGAGTCGGTCCACCTCCGGCGACAACAAAACCGAATCGGTCACGGATAAACAGGGAGGAGTGTCGATGATGATATGGTCAAACTCAGTCCGCCAGCGCGCAATGTGCTCCTTCATGACCGTCGAGCCAAGTAACTCGGAAGGATAGGGGGGAATGGGGCCTGCAGGTAGAATCCACAGGTTCGGCACTTCACTGAACGGAATCATCACATCTTCGACCTTGTCGACTCCACTGAGGAGGGTGCTGAGTCCGCCGCGAGAGTGAAGGCCAAACAACTTGTCAATGCTGGGCCGACGGAGGTCCGCATCGATCAAGAGTACGCGCCCTCCGCGTTGCGCCAAAACTAACGCTGAATTTGCACTGATTGTGGTTTTTCCCTCTTGCGGTAAGGCGCTCGTAACCAGGAGTACTTTGGGCGGAGCCCCGAAGGAGGATAGAAGAATCGAAGTGCGCAGCGACCGATATGCCTCTGCGGCTTCTGATCGGGGTCGTGCATAAGTTACGAGAGCGGGTGCCTCAGACGTACCCGTCTGGCCCGATACCGTTGCTAATCGCTTACGGAAGAGACCGTCAGTCGGTAACTGTAGAGGTATTGTTCCCAACGCCGGCAACGTCGAAATTGCTTTTATCTCTTCGATCGTCCGTATGCTGGTGTCGAGACTTTCGAGGACGAACGCAAGTCCAATACCGCAGGCGATTCCGAGGAGGAGACCGAGCTCGATATTTCTGGGCACGTTTGGTTTGATGGGACTGGTCGGAGTCCGCGCCACATCTACCACACGGATATTGCTCGATCGCAAGCCGGCGCTGACTCCCGCTTCCTTGAGTCGCTGCAGAAGATCCTGGTACAGCTGTCGGTTCGCCTCCGCGTCCCGCTTCAGCACAGAGTACTCAATCGCGCTTTCGTTAAGTTGATTTGCCTCCTGTTTTTGCTGGTTGAACGCTGTGGCGAGCAAGTTCTCTCGTTGAAGAGCCGCCAAGTACTCATCGTGAATTTGCTGCTGCATTCTGACTTCTTCAGCTGCAATTTCTGAACGGACTTGTTTCAGCTGATTGCTCAATTCGGTGACTTTGGGATACCCCGTGCCAAATTGGGTTGTGACCTGCGCCAGTTGGGTGTTTAGCTCAGCCGCCTTTTCTCGTAACTTCTCCAGCATGCCGCTGGCGCCTTCCTTTGAAGGTTGCGAGACTGCGGCAGGGTCGCCTTCCGCCGCCAACCGATAATTGGATTCCTTCTGAATACGATCAGTCTGGGCTGCGGTGAGCTCCCTATTCAGTTCGTCCAGTTTGGCCGTTACGATGTTTTGCTTTTCGTCCACTCCCAGAATGCTGTGATCTTTTTGGTAGCGAACGAGTTTCTCCTCAGAAGTTTGGACTTTCATCTGAAGGTCGGCAAGTTCGGTCGAAAGCCAATCTGAGGTCTGTGTGACAGCCTCGTATTTCGTTTTGAAGTTTTCCTCGGTAAAGGTTCGCACTAAAGAATTGACGATCTCGGTTGCCAGCCGAGGATCGGGATGTGTAAAGCTAATCTGTACGAGCCGAGAGTTGGGGACTAACTGTACGTTTAATCCGCCGTGAAATCTGCCAAGCAGGCCCGCTGCGAGCGCCGGATCAGGCTGCATACTTGACACTTGAAGAGAGTCTCCGTTTCGCGGGCGTGCTGCAGTCTGCGTAAACTTTGGATTCTGGTCCAGGTGCATGTCCTCGATCACCTTCATGGCCAGAGCATCGCTGCGGAGAATCGCAGCTTGGGTTTCGAGGGTCGACTCGTAGTCATAATCAGGAGAGTTGTTCCCGCCGTCCTTAAATCCCAAGACATTTGGCGTTTCTGGAAAAATCGCAACTTTCGATGTTGCCTGATACAGAGGGGTCGTCTTCAGGGTGAAAATTATGGTCAGTGCGAGAATAATTCCGAGCGTTGCGATGACGGACCATCGCCGCTTCTTTAGAATCCGCCAATAGTGAAGCAGCGGGCTTTCATCTTCAGCTAGGAACGGAGAGGGAAGGTGGTGATTTCCTTCAAAGATTGGAAGTTCGACCGGTTCTAACGCTTCCGACCCGCCAGAACCGTTGCCTTTTGCTTGCAAATCCATTAATTGGTCCCCAAATCCCGGCAGCCGCCTTGCTCCACACTGAAGCCAGCTCGAGTTAAGTATCCGAATTTTAGCATCTTCCGTCCGATCTCATCGGACAACTTTTGCATCCATCAGGAGCCGTAGTTGATTCTCTCCATCGGCACAGGCGGAAGGTCGTGGCCTGGCACTTGCCCGACTTGTCAAAGTTCGGCGATCCCACAAACGGCCCCAATTCCACCCGGAAGGTTCGCCCCTAAAGATTTCGCGGCGCCGAACATTTGAACAATGCACATTGACCGCATTGCAATCCAACCCAAGAGGGGCGCGTTATGCGGTGCCCTGCACTTCCGGTTTCTGAGCGAAGCGACTGTTCAGGACGTAGGCCGAACTCCACTTGGTCAGTAAGAAATTGTCGATGAAGAGGGCATCGGTGCCGGAACAGAAGAAGGTGCGGACTGCGTCCCTTGGGCGAACGACTGGAGACTCGCCGGGAAGATTGAACGAGGTATTTACCAGAATCGGTGCCGGTTCGTGGTCGCCAAAAAGTCCGAGCAATTCCCACAACAATCGGTTAATCTCCTTTTCTACGATGTGCAGACGAACGAGTCCGCCCAGAAGTTGCAGGCCGGGGGGTAAGACGTTCGCCTCGGTCCGTACTTTAGCCCGAGAATTCATGAAGCGGCACAACGGCGAGCCTTCGAAGTAGCGAGCGCAGTCTTCTTCGCGCACCGCGACGCCGAAGGGCCGAAAAGATTCGCGGTGTTTCACGAAATCGTTCAGGTTCTCGGAAACGTATGGCGCCCATGGTGAAGCCAGGATGCTGCGATTGCCCAGAGCCCGTGGACCAAACTCGGTGGCGCCGCGGAACCAGCCAATGATTTTGCCGGCCCGCAACAGTTGCACCGCGGATTCCAGTATTTTGTCGTTACTAGGATGCACGCTGAATCGGGCTTTTACATTCTCGAGAACATCCTTGATTTCTGCTCGCGCAAACGAGGGACCCCAGTACACCGAGCGGACCACCGGGTTGCGCGTCTTGCCCATCTGCTGATGCCAAATCCAGCCGGCTGCCCCGAGCGAACATCCTGCGTTGCCGGGAGCAGGCGGAACGAAAATATTCTCCACGCCAAACTTGCGTTCAAGAGCGGCGACCAGAAGTGTATTCTGAAAAACGCCTCCTCCGAGGCAGATCCGGGTCTGGCCGGTTTTCTTCTGAAAGGACACGAGCAAGTCGACGATCAACTCCGTGATGGCGGCTTGCACGCTACTGGCAAGATTTTGTTTCTGTTCTGCGCTGAGCTCCGACTTCACGGAGGGAAGCCCCAGTTCATCAAGCAGAATCTGGGAAGGCACGAAGCCGCCGGTAGAATCGCGACGAAAATAGCGCAGATCGAGTTTGGGGAGCACCTCACGCGCCGGGCGCAATATGCGGAGGAAAACATCTTTGTGTACCGGCTCGCCTCCTAGCCCGAGCCACTGCGTCTTGTGTTCTTCTTTCGATGGAGTAAACCCAAGCAAGTCGGTCACTCGAGAATAGAGCCAGCCAATCGAGTTAGAAGAAGACATTGTGTCTTGCACTCGAATCTTGCTGTCTTCGCCAACGGCAAGCAAACCCGCTTTACCATCGCCTTCGTTGTCAAGAGTGAGAATCAGTGCCTGGTCGAAGGACGAAAGAAAAAACGCACTGGCCGCATGGCAGCAGTGATGGTCGAGGCTGACCACCTTATGCGTGGCTTGCAGGCGTTGCCGAATGATACGAACGGCCGTCCACTCCCTGGCAAACCGGTTCAGCTCTCTCCCTTGCTGGTAGCCAGAGGCGACCGGAGTGACCGCCGAGAGGCAACGCCGCGAAAAGGCTCGATGCCACCGGCCGCGAAACGGATCGCTGGCGATGGCGACGACATCAATATCGCTCCAAGTGACGCCGCCTTCGCCAGACAGTATTGAATTGCTGCCTCAGGAATGCCGCCCGGAGCATTCGGCTGCAGCTTGTAGTTTTCTATCGCAGCCTCGATATGACCATCGCGCACAAGCGCAGCGGCGGTGTGATCTTTGTACAGCGATGATAGACCGAGTATCAGCATGGAGTGCAGGGAAGCCAGGCTCACCCTTGAGGTTGTGAGCAGGGCAGGAATCGTTCTTCGATCAAATGATAACTCTAGTAACTTTTCCGTCGTCCGTCGATCCGACATACTTGTGGAATGCTGGAAAAGCGCAAAGTGCCACGCCGAAAAATGGTGTTGCCGGTTAAAGTCTCGACCGATAAGGTCACCCTTCTCGCATACACCGTCGACATCACGGATGGCGGGGCACGGCTTGGGGGCCTTCTAAAGGATTTGCAACTTGGAATGATCGTTAGTCTGCAGCGGGGACCGCACAAAGCGAAGTTTCGAGTCGCCTGGGTCCAGGAACTTGCTCCCAATGAACTACGGGCCGGTATCGAATGTCTGGAACCGCACAGCAACTTCTGGGGAGTCAACCTCTCTGACCGCGAAAATGAGGTTAAAAAAGACATGCAGGCTCTGATGACCCTTCTTACCTCCAAAAATCGGACAGTTTAGGAACTGGTGCGGATGGAGGTTTTCAAGGGCTTCTGCAATCCGTGATAGGAGCGATCGGAGAGGTTTTGGATACGACACTATCCCTTCAACACCGCAAGTCAGCGCCGGTGGGTCTTTCTTTCCGGCTTTTGGTGGTTGGTTTTTTGCTCGGTCTGTGCGCCCTAGCGACCGGTGTCAAGACCGCCGTTGATGCCTACAAGGAAAACGCCGAAGCCAAATGGCCAAGGGTTATCGCCACTATCACACGGCAAGCCGTTGGAGAGTCCTTCGTCGGCAGATACAACTCTCGGTCCGTTTGGTACATACAATCCCAGCTGCGCTACAGCGTTGGCGGCCAAGAATTGACGTCGAGCGTCCGCTCGCGGACAAGTTCCTCCCAAAGAGCCGCCATGCGTAAATGGGTCGCGCGACACCAGCCAGGTACCTGCCTGGCAGTTCGTTACGATCCCAAATATCACGACATCGCCATCCCGGATGCAGGCGACATGCCAGAGTCCGGACCTGAAGCGCCGGATGATTTAAAGATGTTTCTCATTTTCTTGCTTCCGTGCATAGCGCTGATAACTGCGGGCCGGGCTCTCCAGCGCAGGTAGACGGGGCTCGCCCCAACGAGAAGATGTCCGGTTTTCTGGTCGGCCCAAAGCGTTCCCTCTGCAAGTCAAGTCTCGAACCTGTATAACGGCAGCGTTAGAAAATCGGGACTAATGGCAGGCCGTTCCATCGATAAATGTGTTTGCAAGTGGGAACGAAAGAGGTAGCATGTCACACATCCTGCCCAAAAGTCTCGGGCTGCCTTTGAAAGTTTTTGCTCGCGCCACTTTGTCTAGTTTGCGACGGTAATTATGCGACGCGAAAATTATGCCTGGCGAGAAGTTTGTGCATTAGCTCTGCGAGAATCTGATCCTAAGAAGTTGATCACGCGCATTGAACATGCAATCGCCGCCATTGAACGCCGGTATGCGGAATGGGCGAGCAATCCTGGGACGCCGGATGAACTGAGGCTCATCCGGCAAACTATCTCTCATCTCGAAGGACTATTGCAGGAAAAGCTTCTCGCGAATCGCTCGGTTGACGTTCGTATCTCAGCCGCACCGACTGCAGACTCAGCGGAGAAGGGTATAGCAACCGAATTTGATCGACATATCAAACGGCTGGTTTTTTTGCGATCCAACTCCTTGCATGAAAAACTGACCATTCACAAATCCAAGTGAATGGATGATGAGCCCGCGACCCGACAGCACCGAAAATATTACCACCTTGAGTTGGTCGCTAGCTCCGTGAACCCAGGTACCCTGAGTGCGTTCGCGAATGCATTTTGGGCGGATCGTTTGGCAGCTTCTAAGCCTTGCGGATGGGCGGCCAATTCCTGTGCCGCCTTGTTGGCCTGGGAGGATACCCGTTGCTTCGCGGCGAATGCGTGCACGCGGTCGATGTGTGGATACGACCCGGTTACTTTACGCCCATTAGCAGTCTTGCATTGAAATCCTTCCGGCGCTCCACACTTGGGACACAATACCGTCTTGAAGTTGTATGTCATTCACATCCTTAGAGCTGTGTTTGCTCATCGCCGACTGAACGGCCGGGGAGAACGAAGAGTGCCTCAGAGCCACTTAAAATGCGAGACGCTCTAGCCGAACAGCCTTCCCCCAGAGCTGCTCACAACTAGGCTACGTTCTCAATTGAATGCGGGGAATGGCCCCAACGTGCTACAGAAAAAAAAAGGGATACATTGTGCCGAAGGTTCCAGACTTCCAGGAGGTGCCTCTCTCGGGAACGGTGACGTTGGTAATCTCGACTCCGTTCCCCGATCGGCGCACTTTAGATGCAAGTGCGGATCACGAGTTGGTGCGGGAGCAAGTGGTAAGGCCAAATCTCATGCTCTGGCGAAAGTAGGGCGACGACGCCGGAAGCCGGGAGCATCAAGGGGACGGGTATGCGCCGAGTCGTTTCAAAGTCGTTCTTCTTAATCATCTTCTTTGCCGCCACCGCCGTGGCGTTCGGGCAAAGCGACTACAAAGTCATTGCGGTCACCAACGGGGGCACAATTTCGGGCACCGTCAAGTGGTCAGGGCCGGCTCCGCACGCCCCGACTTTCCCGATCACCAAGGACCCGCTGATTTGCGATCCCGACTCTACTAAGACTCGAGATCTGGAGCGGCTCATCGTTGGACCGCAGGGCGGCGTGGCCAATACCATCGTCTACCTGAAAAACATCACCAGCGGCAAGGCGCTGGAACTACCGGAACAGCGGCGCCACCTCAACCAGAAACAGTGCCGCTACATCCCTCACATTCTTCTGGTTCCACAAAACGCCACCCTCAGCATGATGAGTTCCGATGCGACCTTGCACACCATCCACATGGATGGCGCGGCCACTTTCAACCTGCCGTTTCCTTTCACGGACCGCGTAATCACGCGCGCCATATCTACGCCCGGGCTGGTCAATCTACGCTGCAACGGGGGCCACGTCTGGATGAATGCCGAAATGATGGTCGTCTCGCACCCCTACTACGCCGTGACTGAAGAGAGCGGCAGCTTCGAGTTCACTGACGTGCCGCCGGGCACGTATCAGCTCGTGGCCTGGCATGAAGGCTGGAATTTGCTCGGTAAGGAACACGCCTACGATGCTCTGACCGCACGTAGCATCGAGCGCCCATTGTTCTCGGAACCCAAGACGTGGGAAAAATCCGTGACGGTGAGCGGCAATCAGGTGAGCACAGTCAACTTTGTGATCTCGAACAAGTAAAGGACGATTTGACAGCGGCACGCCAATCCGAAAAGCAGCAACGCAGTGTTTAATACAGTACCGACCTTGCCTATTTGCAGATTTGCCAAATCTTCCCCTCTGGACACGGGATATATTGCACGGGTGAAGAGAAAGCCGCGATTTGGCAAGAGGAAGGCCTCGCTGACGTGGTGAGTGTGTTCCTCCGGGGAAAGCAATGAGCCAGATTTTCTCGAACGCTGGTGGCCCATCGCTTCCGAATCCCACGGGAAATTAGGGCAGCGGGTGCACGGTAGTGTTGAACAAGTACGGATCCTGAAAATCAGTCTGATCGCCCGGCTTCTTGTTCGGAATGGGCTGGAGGCGTGCCGAGAGTGGCTTGTTCCATTTCGTCGCGAGCGAAGCAACGTCAGCAAAGATACGCTCCATCTGGGCCAAGCTGATCTTTCCGGGGAGCGGGATCGTATCCAGGCCGGTACCGCAAACGGCCGAGTAAGCGAGCAGAGAGTCGATGTTGTAGGTGGACTCAGCCCAGCGCTGTGCCAAAAGCTTGTCCTCCATAACCGGCACCATCAGTCCGGAGTAGCCGACTTGTTTCAGTGGCACAGCCTTGACCGCAGTGGTGATGATGCGAGCCGCAGTGAGGGTTCCGCTGGAGCCGAATTTAGCGCCGGTAAATGCTTCGATGGCGGCCCCGATGGAAACGTCCCCGAGGGGCGCAGGGGTAGGGTCGACTCCCACATAGCTCCAACCTGTCTCTGCTGCCACCTTGTTGCCTACCATGTCTGCGATGGAAGCATGTTTAGTCAGCGCAGCCGTCAGGTCAGCGACCGCAGCGTCAGCGTTTCCTTTGTCCCTCACGAAAACGTCGCGAACAACATTGGCGCCTTCGAAACCAACGGCGAATTGTTTGCCGGAGCCGGTGTGGTAGGAGCCGGGGAAGAAGGGTGACAACGGCTTCAGCATGGCGGTGGCAGTGAAGTTGAACGTCCCCTGGCTGCGGGGACTATGCTCGCTGACATATTTCACAAGTTCAGCGGTGCGACGAATGGTCTTCCAATGAATGCCGGCGTCATCCGCGATGATGGCGCTGGCCTCGATGTGCGGCAGAGTCGAGAGAGCTCTTTCCAGCAGGTGCATCGTCGTAGGATCGTCGCTCTCGTGCATCATGCCCGGTCCAACGTTAGGAATGAAATTCTCTTTGGCAGAGAGCTGGTCAAACTGAGTGAGAAATGCCAGCGCCTGATCCTCTGGTATATCGGCGACGAGCTCTGCCAAGGGTTGCGTAGTTACGCGTATCGTTTCCACTTCGTAGCCAGCGGATTCGAAATCGGCCTTGGCCCTTCGCAAGACTACGAGAGCGTCGGCAATCTGCTGTTGATACGCTTCTCGGTCCAGCCGGACGAATGCAGTAATTGCCCTGACCCTCGGATTCGATGACGGGACTGCGATGGAACTGGTCTGCGCTGCCAGTTGCACCGACATAATCAGAATAACGGCAAGAGCAATTCGCTTCACTCAGGTTCTCCGGATGAGAGATGGGAAGAGAGCAGTATAGCGGACTCAATATCGCGCTGGCTTCCTGGATTTCGAAATCAACCGTAGCCCGGCTCGTTCCCGCGGTCCGAAGACAGGCGTCAGGGGACGGGGAGATCGTTTCAATCCAAACAGCCTAGCGCTATGGGGGCGGCGTTCTCCCTTCCGCCGGAAGCGGGTCGCATTATCCGGGTAGGGCGCCACCTTCTGCACCCGATAACGCGATGGGTGGTCTACCATCATCCTCCTTGCACGAACGCAAGGCGCTCATGGCCGACCTGTCGGACGTATTCGTCGCGCTGCCAGGCGGATTCGGAACGCTGGAGGAGTTTTGCGAAGTGGTGACGTGGACGCAACTCGGCTTACAAGGGGCGGTCTGCAGTTGCGGTAAGTGGTCCAACACCGGAAGCCAGCGGACCCGCACTCACCGATGGGAGTCCGCTCGCTCCGAGATTGTCGGCGGTTCGCCCGATACGGGGCACGGGAAATGCGTGGTCCTAAAGCGAAACTGTGCGAACACAGAGCAGTAGTCGCCGATTGTGATTCAGTTCTAAAGATCGTTTGGGCGAGAAGTCAGGACCGGGCGATCTCTTGGAGTGCCCGGTTGCGGATAAAAAGTGTCGTCCCTTTTACCTGTAACACGTCTTTCTGCTTGAATTCGAAGAAGAGGCGGCTGAGAACTTGGCGGCTCGTCCCGATGCTTTCCGCGATCTCCTGTTGAGAGAGCCTGAGCTTGACTTGCGTAGAACCGTCGTTCCGCACGGGATTGACTGACCACGAGAGCAGGAGCTTGGCAAGCCTCTCAGACAGTGAAGAGGTGAGGCCCAGAGTGCGAATTTCTTCGTGGGCAACGTAGTAGTTGCGGCTCAACTCTTCGGCGACATGCAAGATGACTTCCGAGTCGTCTCTGAGGAATTGCATCAAAGAATCGCGTGGAATGAAATTGACCTGTCCCGCCTCCATCATCTCCACCGTGACTTCAGACGGGCGATTGGACACGACCGCGTTCAGGCCGAGAACGTCTCCGTGCCCGGCGATCCTGGTGATGATGGTTTTGCCTTCGTGGGAAGAGGTCGAAAGTTTCGCCTTCCCCACGCAGAGCACGAACACGCCACGTGGTTGCTGCCCTTCGATAAAGAGAATCGCTCCCTTGGGGTAGACGGCAGTTGATTTAATTTCGTTGAGGTGTTGGCCGGCCTGCGGCGAAAGATTACAGAAGAGATGTTCTTCTCTCACCGGACAGGTAAGGCAGGTGTCGAGAACATCGAGAGCATAAGGAGCTTGCATGAAGCGCCTCGGGGCCACAGCGACGGGTCAAATCCCAATTTCGCAGCCTGTTTCATATCGCTTACGAATCGTGGGTCTGCTCCATCCTGACCGTGAGCACACATATAAATACCGCTCAAACATAACAAGGAAGTGCCGCTGTCTTCGTGACCCCGGTCACCTGATCCCGTACCCCTGTGCACAGAGTTTTCCCCGCTTCTCTGGCATCGTGCATGATACAGGGCTGTCTTCCGCACCTTAGAGGATGAACACGGCCCGTCCACCGGGCACCGCCCGGTAACGGTGGAAAGTAGACATGAACTGCGATAGCTGCCGGGCTCAAATGTGCATCGACGCCGTGCTCAGCAAGCTGCGATGTGCGAGGGGTTGCCAGATCAAACTTGACCAATTCCGGCACTTCGCCCTCCAAGCTTTGCTGATGGCGCTGTGCGGCTTGTTGGCATGGTTTCTTTTCGGGCGTTCATGAGCGATGACCGCAAATCGACGGGTTTCGTCAGCGTCGAAGAAAGCGCCGCGCTCTTGCGAGCGATCTTCCCAGCGTACCCCGAGGTTCGCGACATGAAGCCGCCGCCAAACCTCAAAGAGTTCTTGCGCGAGTATCGAGGCACGCAACGGACCCAGAATGGTGAGGCGTGCGAAGTAGAGCAACTAGACCGATTTGCCACAATTGCGTAGGCAGGCCTTCAGACCTGAGCTCCTGACCGTTTTTTGCAGTTTCCAAAGTAGCCCGTTGGAGCCATTCCCACAGCTAGGATCAGAACGTAGGCTGGTCATGAGCAGCTTTCGGGGGAGGGCTGATCGAACGAACGAGCGTCCCGTGGCTCAATGAGTCCGGGGCGCTTTCGTTTTGCTCCGGACTGCGAATTTAGGACTGGGCGTTATGAGTTGCCAACCCCGTGTGTAATTTATGGTGGGTGCTTCGATTATTCAGGAAAGGTAATGGCTACGCTGTCTCGCTTCCGCTTGCCGAAATTCGGCCGGGATGAACTCTGCGGGACACAAGTTCGAGTCCGACAAATGCGCCCAGTGCAAAGACGCGGGAACCATCGTGATGCCGACTGGAGCGATATACAGGGTGTGCGCACCCGAAAAGTGGAAGAGTTACGAATGCACGGGGAAACAGGTAGTTGCCTTGAAAAAACCCAGCAGCGCACGCTGAACTCCCACAATCGGCGAAGTCAACGCAGCGAGGATAAGCCGTTTCGGAAGCGGCCACGGACGAGCTGCAAAAACTGGAACAGCTGCTGCAGTCTCTCGAGGTGGTTCATGGCTTGAAAGAGCTGGCGGTTGGCCGACCGCGCCAGTGATTGCTCGGGGCTATGGCTGCCAGGGACCGACGCCTTACCCCATCACTAGCTATGAATCATAGACCGTTAATGCGCTGAGGCGCGACTCGAGAGAATCCCCGCCGCCGTTTGCGATGTCGATCAGACCTGGCAGATTCTCCATAAGGATCGCGCGGCGCTCCGGCTGGATAATGCCTTCCGCCGCCCAGTTACAGAGCAACCGGCTGACCGTGCACAGCGTGGTCCCGGCCATCTGCGCAAGTTCCTCACACGAGAGGTCGATGGGGTGGGTTTGAGAACATCCCGATTGCACAATCAAACGCAGTAGGACCCGTGCTAACCGCTGCGGGACCCGCTCGGTGGCCAGTTCCTGCAAGCGACCTTCTGCCAGTCGCAAACGGCGCGACAGCAGACGTGTGGCATTGCGCTGTAAAGCAGGGAAACGCCGGACGAATGGCTCGAACACTCTCACATCCCAGGTCAACACCTGGCAACGGTTCATCGCTTGCGCTGTAAAGCTGTGGCTACTTCCGATTGAGAGCCCCAACCCGTCAACGACCTCACCGGGACCATGGAGCTGAAGAATGAGCAGCCTTCCCACCCGGTTGGAACGAAAGGTTTTCACACGGCCGGATGCAACGGCGTAGACAAAGCGGACTGGATCGTCCTCCATGAAGATCGTTTCCCCCCGCAACACAAATTTTTCGCGCGTCACTTTGGCGATCTCCCCACATTCGGAAAGCGAGAGATCTCGAAAGAGTTCAACTTGCTGGACAAAATGCGCAACGCTGTCGAGAGAAGCGCGGGGAGGAGCCGCTCGCGCAAGCCGTACCCAGGAATTGTTTCCGCGGTTGGTAGTATTCGTTTTTCCGATTCGGGACCTGTCCGCTGGTTGCCGCCTAGCAGAGGCAATCTCAGCTTCGGGAATGGTAGGCAGCAACGTCGAAAGAGATACGAGACTGTTATTGATTGCCATACAAAATCCGCGAGCTACTCGCTGCGAACCATGCTGGGGTCACGAGTTCCGAGGCTGAGACTGCCCGAGGCCGAGACAACCCGCAATTTTCGCAGCTGCCCAAAAAAAAATGATTTGTCACGAACGACTACATGTGCAGTGGCCGATTCCGGGGGATACAACTTGCGTCACAAACTAGGGCGAAGGAGAGTCGCTTCGATACCGGCCCTAGGGGGAGCCGGTTGCAAGCTGCACGGACGGCGTCTATTTTCGCAACTAATCGAACCGGAGTCCTCTCACCTGAGTCACCGAACTCCGTACTCTCCTCAACCTCTGTGACATCTTTACAATTGCTGTTACATCTTTAGAGTCTGCCCGACTTCCAGACCATGTGTCCCGTCACTGTTCTCCGTGATAGCGATCACGTTTTGTTTCCGCACAAAGATTTCGGATTCGCCTCCCGTGTATTCCAGAGCATTGAGTGATCACACCGCCGACAACCCGCGAACAGCCTGTGCGAGACAGCGATAACTGAGTCGCGTTAATCAAGAACGGCCTCCGCGGAAGGACAGTCACGGCATGGGACTCTGC